>SL_3KL_010_SEDDRAFT_10005606_pt1 | contig 11239 bp, 4 predicted proteins | sample SodLakKL_010_SED_2_FD_10381 | JGI IMG/M metagenome (IMG submission 10381)
ACACCGTATCTCATTCCAAAATCAGCAGAATACATTGCTTCTATTTTACCTTGGAGCATTACGGTTGGGGAGCGATAGTTCCCGGATAATTGCATTGAGAAGTTTCTTCCAAAAATAAAATTATTTGTAACTCTTGCAGTCCATGAGTAACTTTCAGAATCATGTCTTGTGCCTCCTACATCTCCTTCAACCATTCTTTTGAAATAGCTAGCGTTTCCATTTATCCTCCACCAGGGAGCAACCGTTTGAGATGCTACAAGCTCAACACCGTAGTTTACAGCATGTCCTATATTATCCCAGCTTGTTATTGTAACTTTTTCATCATCTTCATCAACTACCCTGTATCTTGTCATCATTTGATCAGTATATCTGTAGAATACTGAGGGGTTGATAGTTGTATTTTCCCAATATTTAGTATAACTTAGCTCAAGTGAGTGAATATATTCAGGTAAAAGATTAGGATTTCCCATCGAGATGTTATAAGGGTCGGAATATCTTGGAAAAGGATTAAGAGCCCATCTTCTCGGGCGGCTTATTCTTTTACTGTAGCTTAACTGAGCATCCTGATCATTTTCAAAATGCCTTCTTACATGAGCGCTTGGAAATAAACTAAAGTAATCATTGTCAACTATTCCTTCCTCTCCATCAAGCTTAAAGTGAGAACCTTCAATTACAGCTTGTTCAGCTCTCAAACCACCCTCTACATTATAATTCCCCAGGCCGGCAGACAAAATAGCATAAGCAGAATGCCTTTGGTCATTGTATTCAAATAAATCATCTATAAGTCTTTCTCCGGTCTCAACATCAACGTTATAAAATCTGAAGTCATTATCACTGGTTCTAAGTCTTGTTTGCCATCCTGTTTCTATTTTTAAATTATCATTTAAAGGGTGAGAATAATCAAATTCAGCATTGAAATTTCTGCTACTAGAGATATTATCAATAAACTCCATTAAATCCGGATCATTCTCTTTTTGATAGTCAAAGAAAGACTTGTTATCTTCAGTTCTTTGGAATTCCCTGTCAGAATAACTAAAGTCAACATTGAGTTCACGAAAGTCTTCATCATACTCTCTTCTGTAATTTAAAGCATAACTAAAGCCATCTCTCATCATAGTATTGTCTGCAAGTCTGTAATCCGGCAAGTCATCATAATTTTCAAAGATATAATTTCTTTTATCAAGGTTGTTTCTTTCCCAGTCATTATATCTTGCACTGAAAGTGATGGTGTTTTGTTCGTTCAATTCATAATCAAATCCAAGTTGTATATTATAGTTATCCATACTTCTTTCAAATTCAGAGTCTTGTATAATCCGAGCTGTATCTGCACCATTATTCATCCAGTTAATTCTATCTGATTCACTTTCACCATACATATTAAAAAATCTGCCGCTAATGCTTGTAAACAAATTTAAATTGTCAAGAACCCTGTAATTGAAATTAATAGATCCGCTATACCTGTGATTTGTACCTGCACTAAGATTTATCATGCCGTTGTATCCCGGTCTTTCTTCTCTTTTAGTTACTATGTTAATAATTCCTGCTGTTCCATCAGGGTCATATCTTACAGAAGGATTTGTTATAATCTCAATTCTGTCAATCATCTCCGATGGTAACTGTTCTAAAATTGTATCTTCATCCATTCCTGTCAGCTCTGATGGTCTGCCATCAAGAAGAATTGTAACATTTGAACTACCTCTAAGGCTTACATTCCCATCAAAATCAACATTAACAGCCGGTATATTTTGCATTAAATCAAGAGCTGTACCTCCAATTGCTGTAAGTTCCTGACCAACATTTATAACTCTACGATCAAGTCCAACTTGCATCATCTCTCTGGTTGCTTCTATTAAAACTTCGTCAAGATATTCAGCAGAAGGAGCTATTTTTATTATTCCTGCATCGTAAACGGGATTATCCCGCGAAATTTCTATGTCATTATATTTTTGAGTTGGATAACCTACAAACTGAACTTCAATATAATACTTCCCGGGAGGAACTTCTGTGATTTTAAAACTCCCGTCATCTTCTGAAATAGACCCTGAAACCATAACAGAATCGCTTTCTCTATATAAAACCGCACTGGCATACATTAAAGGATTTTCTGTTTCCTGGTCAATTAATTGACCTTTTATAGTACCAAAATTTCTCGTACCTGAACCTTCACCGCGTCCCGATTGACTATCTTTAGCGTTAACGGAAGGTATTATAAAAAATGCAAGAAGAATAATCTGTAAAAAACTTTTCATCTTGCTTCCTTTTAAAAAAAACTTATTCATCTTTTGACAATATTATTTGATTTATAGAACACATTAAAAAGTGTAAAACTTTTTAAATAATGAATTTATTATATTGTTAAGACAAATAAAGTAAGGAAAAGTTTAATGTTTTAAAAATATTTATTTAATAAAATAAAATTTTCCCATAATGTAATAAACCCTTGGAATAAATATTATTTAATAAAGAGCATTTCTCTGTATTTAGGCATTGTCCACATTTCATCATCTACTAAAAGTTCCAGTTTATCAATATGGTATCTAATATTTTCAATATATGGTTTTATTTCCTTAAAATAGAATTTAGAACGATTATGAGCTTCATCAATTTTTTTAGCTTCTTTTCGTTTATCAATCATTTCTTTAATATACTTTCTTATTTTGAAAATATGAGTGGATATCTTATTAATTGTATAGATTTGGCTTTCCAGCAAATCTGTTGAAGATTTATCAGTAAAAAGCTCTTTCATGCTTTTTACATTTTGAATCAAATGATTTTGATACTTAATAGCTGTTGGAAGAATATGATTTCCTGCAAGGTCAGCTATTATTCTGGATTCAATTTGGATAACTTTAGCATAGTTTTCATGCTTAATTTCCCATCTAGCATGTATTTCATTGTATTCAAATATATTGTTTTCTTCAAATAGCTTTAAAGTTTTTTCAGAAACATAAGCAAAGAGTGCATCCGGAGTATTATTAAAATTAGATAATCCACGTTTTTTAGCTTCTTCTATCCAATCATCGCTATATCCGTTACCTTCATAAAGTATTGGTCTTGATTCTTTAATATATTTTCTTAATATTTTGAAAATAGCTTCATCTTTGTCAACTCCTTTCTGAATGGATTTTTCTACCGAATTTCTGAATTTTTTTAATTGATTAGCGAGTATAGTGTTTAGCACTATCATTGAAGGTGCACAGTTTGCTGACGAACCAACGGCTCTGAATTCAAACTTATTCCCTGTAAATGCCATAGGAGATGTTCTGTTTCTGTCGGTATTGTCTAATATTATTTGTGGGATTTTTCCTATGTTTAATTTCAGGTCGGTTTTTTCATCCGGAGTCATTTTTCTATCTTTAACTTTCTTTTCTAATTCATTCAGAACTTCTGTCAGTTTAGAACCAATAAATACTGATAATATAGCCGGAGGTGCTTCATTTGCTCCAAGTCTGAGATCATTTCCGGCAGATGCTATCACGGCTCTCAGTAAATCAGCATGATCATGTACGGCTTTGATGATATTTATAAAAAAAGTAAGAAACAATAAGTTTGTTTTTGGTGTATGACCGGGAGTTAAAAGATTTTTACCTGTATTAGTAGCTAAAGACCAATTATTATGTTTTCCGCTTCCGTTAACTCCTTTAAATGGTTTTTCGTGATATAAAATTCTGAATTTATGTTTTCTGGAAACTTTGTCCATTAAAACCATTATAAGCTGGTTGTGGTCTATAGAGATATTTGCTTCTTCATAAACAGCAGCAAGTTCAAACTGGTTGGGAGCCACTTCATTGTGTTTTGTTTTAACAGGAATTCCGAGTTTCCAGGCCTCGTATTCAAGATCCATCATAAATGCGCTAACTCTGGGAGGAATTGCTCCAAAATAATGGTCTTCTAGTTGCTGTCCTTTTGCAGGAGTATGACCTAGCAAAGTCCTTCCTGTCATTATAAGATCGGGTCTGGCATTATATAGAGCTTCATCTACTAAAAAATATTCTTGTTCCCAACCCAAAGTAGATATCACTTTTGTTATGCTTCTGTCAAATAATTGGCACACATCTGTAGCGACATTATCAATTAGAGAAAGAGCTTTTAGTAGAGGAGTTTTAAAATCCAGTGCCTCACCGGTATATGAGACAAAAATTGTAGGAATACATAACGTTTTATCAATTATAAAGGCGGGCGAGGAGGGATCCCATGCTGAATATCCTCTAGCTTCGAAGGTGTTTCTAATTCCTCCACTTGGAAAGCTACTGGCATCAGGTTCCTGCTGAACAAGTTGGCTGCCATCGAATTGCTCAAGATACATATTGTCATTTGTCGGATTAAAAAAAGCATCATGCTTCTCGGCAGTAGCTCCATTTAAAGGTGAAAACCAGTGAGAATAGTGAGTAGCGCCTTTGTTTATTGCCCACGCTCGCATAGCTGAAGCAACCTGATCAGCTGTTTTTTTATCAATACGCTCCGATTTATCTATGCTTTCTGTGATTGTTTTATAAACGTCGTCAGGTAAATACTCTCGCATAGCACGATTAGAAAAAACATTTGTGCCAAAAAAATCTGATACTTTTGAAGGATGATCTGATACTTCGAGCGGAGCATGACTCAATGCATCTTTTAATGCTAAAAATCTTCTATTGTGCATTTTATTAGTTTTTTGTGATTAAATATTTTTTTGACAAATATATACTAAAATGGGGTGTAATTTAAAAAATGTTTATAAAAACAAATAATTGTTAATAAAAAATAGGGTGTTTTTGAAAAAAATACGATTTTTTAATGAATTATATTAAAAATATTGGGGGTGTTATGCAAAAAGATAAGTTTTTGTTATTTTTTGATGACTGTTTTGCTGATTTTTTAAAAAGTATAGATTAAAGACATAAAAAAACCCGGATATTCTCCGGGTTTTTTATTAAAACTATATTTTATATATTATTTTACTTTTTCATCTCCGAATAGTGTTTATAAAAGTATGGTATAGTTTCTATTCCTTTAAGAAAATTATCTACAGGATAGTTTTCATTTGGAGAATGAATAGCGTCTGACTCTAGTCCAAAGCCCATTAAAATAGACTTTACTCCGAGAACTTTTTCAAATAAAGAAATTATAGGGATACTTCCACCACTTTTAACAGGTATAGCTTTTTTCCCGAATGTATCTTCAAAAGCTTTGCTTGCTGCCTGAAATTCGCTTGTATCGCTTGGAGCAGAATATCCTTCGCCACCGTGCAGGAAGTCAACCTCAACTTTTACCGATTTAGGAGCAATAGCAGTAAAGTGCTTTTCAAATAGTTCTGTTATTTTTTGTGAGTCTTGATTAGGTACAAGTCTCATAGATATTTTCGCATAAGCTTCCGATGGCAATACTGTTTTTGCACCCTTATCTGTATGCCCGCCCCAAATACCATTAACATCAAGACTAGGTCTAATACCGGTACGTTCAATTGTAGAGAATCCTTTTTCTCCATGAACATCTTCAATATCAAGTGCTTTTTTGTAATTTTCAAGGCTAAAAGGAGCTTTAGCCATCTCTGCTCTTTCATTTTGCGGTATTTCAATTACATCATCATAAAAGCCGTCTATAGTTATCTTGTTATTCTCATCTGTTAAAGAACTTATCATCTCACATAAGATATTAATTGGATTGGCAACTGCTCCTCCAAATAAACCACTATGAAGGTCTCTGTTTGGTCCTGTTAATTTTACTTCCACATAAGATAAACCTCTCAAGCCGGTGGTAATGGAAGGAACATCTTTTGCTATCATAGCAGTGTCAGAAACAAGGATTACATCACACTTTAGTTTATCCTCGTTCGCTTGACAAAATTTTCCTAAATTTGGTGACCCTATCTCTTCTTCACCTTCTATCATAAACTTAACATTACAAGGAAGTTGATTGGTGCTGTTAAGGTACTCAAATGCTTTAAAATGCATATACATCTGACCTTTATCATCATCAGCACCCCTTGCCCAAATCTTTCCATCTCTTATCTCAGGCTCAAAAGGCTTGCTTTTCCAAAGCTCTAAGGGTTCTACAGGTTGTACATCGTAATGTCCGTAAACCAAAACCGTAGGCAATGACGGGTCTAATATTTTATCTGCATAAACTACCGGATGTCCTTCAGTTGAAATAACTTCTGCATTTTCAGCTCCGTCATCTGTTAGTTTATTCTTTATCCATTCTGCCGCTTTATACATATCATCTTTGTGCTCTTCTTTTGAACTTATGGATGGAATTCGTATAAGCTCAAATAACTCTTCCAAAAATCTATCCTTGTTGGACTCAATATAATTCTTAAGATCTTTCATAGTAAATTCTTTTTTTATTTTATTAATAGCATTTGATTTAAAAAGCAAATATATAAAAAAAGGTAATCATTAGTATAAAAATATTTAATGCCATTATTTAATATGGATGTTTAGTAAGTAGTAAGCAAGTTTGTTATTGATACTTGGATTGATAAAGTATATAAAAATCAGCCTGCATATCTTTGCCCACAGTCATCTATTATTTAATAAAATCAGCAAACCTCAAAATAAAGCAATCTTTGAAACATAATTATTTGAATTGCACAAATAAATTTATAATTATTGCCTATAAATGTTAATTTTAAATATATTAAATATTTTGTTATTATGTCTATTTTAAACAAATATTATATAATAATTCGTAAAATTGTTGTTTTGTTACATCATGACTTGATTATTTTTATTAAATAATACTATATTTACACTTAATAAAAAAGTAATTAAATATATTAATAGCTTTAATATGTTTTTTTGCTTAATTTTTTTGTTAAAATAAAAAGTTAAAACTGTAAGGTTTAAGAAAAATTATGGCTGAAATTAAAAATGTTCTTATAGTAGAGAAGAGAAAGGACATCATTGATAAAACAATAAAAACCCTTAAAGATAATAATTTCGGTTATAATTTTGAAAAAGTATCTAATATTTCAAGCGCATTAAAATTAATTGATAAAAAAAGTTTTGATCTTTTAATATCAAGTTATGAATTACCGGATGGTACAGCTTCAGTTTTTTTTCCTACAACATTTCAAAAATTTAAGTTTCCTGTAATTGTTTTATTTGACTTTTATGATTTTCAAAATATTAATGAAGCCTTAAACAGCTTTGCTTCAGATTGTTTAGTAAAAGATAGTAATCTGTATAATAACTTGCCTATTTCGGTACTTCGTGCATTAAAGCATCATGAAACTTTTATAAGTAAAAGGAAAACAGAGCATAATTTATGGGAAAGTGAATATAAATACCGGATTTTAACAGAAAACATAAATGATGTTGTTTGGATAATTGAAGAAAATTTGGAGAGATATAAATATGTTAGTCCATCAATTTATGATTTCCTCGGATATAAACCAGAGGAAATTATTTCGATGCCTTTAAAAAAGATTACTGATAAAGACTCTTACCTTAATATTTTGAATAAGTTATCCGATATCAAACATAAAATGCCCGAATACAGATCAAAAAATATGGATAATTTTGATATTATTACTGAAGTAAAGTTTACTCACAAAGACGGCGGTTATAAATGGGCTGAGATAAGAGGTTCGGTTATGTTTGACCAGGATAATAATATTATTGGTATAAGTGGTGTTACTATAGATATTACAGATAAAAAAATTGTAGAGCAAAAATTAAAAATTCAGGAAACTTATTTTGAAACTTTAGTAAATGAAGCCCCTGTTGCAATTGCAATAATAGATAATCATGATAAAATTCAAAGACTCAATAAAAAGTTTGAAAAACTTTTCGGGTATAAACAAGATAAAGTCAAAGGAATGTTGATTAATGATTTGATAGTTCCTAAAGATTTAAAAAAAGAAGGTGTTGAGTCCACACTAAGCGTTACCCAAGGACAACAAGTAGATTTTGATACAGTTAGGCAAAATAAGAATGGAGAAAAAATACAGGTTTCTGTTTTGGGAAAACCGGTATTTTTAAAAGATGATCAGCTTGCAATTTTTGCAATTTATCAGGATATATCAGAAAGAAAAAATACAGAGCAAAAACTTAGAGAGTTATCAGAAAGATTAATTCTAGCAACACAGTCTGCGAGAATAGGCATTTGGGATTATGATATTAAAGAAAATAAACTGATTTGGGAAAAGGAAATGTTTAATCTTCTCGGAATTGATAAAGAATGCAGTGATAATCTTATTGAAGAATTTAAAAGAATCATTTATAATGAAGATGATCATAAGATTCTTGATAATATTTCTAAAATTAATGATTATGTTGATAGTCATTATGAAGACTGGTTCAGAATAGTTGATAAAATAGGGAAAACAAGATTTATAAAGGTTGTAGCTTCAGCTTTTAAAAATAATGATGAGTCAATACCTTCAAGAATTATTGGTGCATGTTGGGATATTACAAAAGAAGTTGAGCATGGAGAACTTGAAAATAAAGTTGAAATTGCAGATAAGGTAGCAAACATCAAACAGCAGTTTATTGCTAATATGAGTCATGAAATACGTTCTCCTTTGACAGGAATAATTGGTATGAGTGGATTACTTCAGAATACAAAGCTTAATGAAAAGCAAAAAAAATATGTTGACATAGTAATGTCTTCTTCTAAAAGCTTGCTGGAAATTGTAAATGATATTCTTGATTTATCGAAAGTTGAAGCAGGCAAGATGGAACTTAATCCTGTAGTTTTTAATATAAAGGAAAGTGGAACAAAAATTCATAAATTGTTTTATGCTTTAGTAAAACAAAAAAACATATATTTTGATATAAAGTATGATGATAAGCTTCCCAATGAAATTTATGCTGATGAATATCGGCTTAGTCAAGTGATTACAAATTTGGTTTCAAATGCTGTTAAATTTACAGATAAAGGAGGGATAAAATTATCATATACTTTGATGGAAGAAATTGGATACTCTTACAGAATAAAAGTGACAGTTGAAGATAGCGGTATAGGAATTTCTAAAGAAAATCAGGGAAAGCTTTTTGATATGTTTTCTCAGGCTGATGCTTCTGATACCAGAGTTTATGAGGGAACAGGCTTGGGTTTAGCTATATGCAAAGAAATGGTTGAGCTTATGGGTGGAGAAATAGGGTTGGAAAGTGATCTTGGCTCCGGAACTAAATTTTGGTTTACATTTATGGCTAAAAAAGTAAGTGAAGAAGGACAGTATCCGGAGGAGTTTGACAACCCGGAAAAGTTTGTTAAACTTCCCAAACCTTTTAATGTTTTATTAGTTGAGGATAAAAAAACTAACCAACTTGTTCTTTCGCTAATGTTAAAAGAAATTGGATGTAAAACAGAATTAGCTTCAAATGGAGAAGAAGCATTAAAGAAATTTGCTCCAGGAAAATATGATTTTATTTTTATGGATATTCAAATGCCGGTTATGGATGGTGTTACTACTGTTAAAGAGTTAAAAAGACTTTATGGCAAATCTGCTTTACCTGTTATCATTGGTCTAAGTGCAAAAGCTATGGAAGGAGATGCTGAATTCTATTTGGCTCAGGGAATGGATGATTATCTTACTAAACCTGTTTCTATTGCAAAAATTGTTGAAAGATTTAAATACTGGAATAGCAAGATAAGAAATAAAAGAATATTTTTATAATTCTTTTATTAATATATCTGATATTTTTTTCTTGTATGTTTTGTTTTGAAATTTTGAAACCCATTTTACACCTGAAACCGCATTAGTTAAAAAAACCTCATATGCTTTAAATAAATCATCTTTAATTAAAGAAACTTCCTTAATTTCTATTTTTTTTCTTCTTGCAATTTCAATAATTTTCAAACGCATAGTGCCATCCACACATCCGTCATTTAGAGGAGGAGTATATATTTTATTATCTTTAACAATAAATATATTTGATGATGTCGCTTCTATTACGTTGTTATTATTGTTTAATATTAGTGAATCATCAAGATTATTTTCAGTGGCAAATATCTTAGCCATGATATATATTAGAGAATTGCAAGATTTTATATTGCTTAAAACGCCTTTGTTTTTATTAATATCTTGATAAATATCAATATTTAAACCTTTTGAGTTTAATGTAAATTTATCATCACTTAAGTTAGAACTTTCAATTAAAAATAATCCTTCATGTGATAGCGGTTGATATAAGCCTCCATTTGCTCTAAAAAGAGTAAACCTGACTCTTGCAGCAGGCATGTGCCCGTTTTTTTTTATTAGTGAAGTAATATTATTAGAGAAATATTCTAGTGAAAAATCTTTTGGAAGTTTAATTTTTAGAATATTTGAGCTTTTAATTAATCGTTTATAATGAAACTCTATATTATATGGTTTTTTTTCTAATACTCGTATAGTTTCGAAAATACCGTCACCATATAAAAAATTTCTGTTTGACGAGCTAATTATATTAGATTTATTATTGACAAGACTTCCGTTATAATTTATATATTCGCTCATCATTAATTATTAAGTGTATTTATTATTTTTGAACGATATAGATATTTTATTATAAAACTTTAATAACCTTTTCAATTTAAATTAAGGTTTTCAAACGTGTCATCTTGTAAGACCTTTAATGCTTTTTGAAAGCCATCAAGTTTTTCAACGCTAATTTTTACTGAAGCGCTATGATCCCAAATATTTCTGGCAATTATTGCTTTAATTCTGTTTTTTAACAGTTCATCTTCTTCGGTGACTACCTCTTCATCAAACTCATCAAAATCAATATCATTTTTTATGGCATATTCTTCAAGTTTGTTTAAAATAGAAGAATCCACATTGAAATTATCAATAAAGCTTTCTAAGTCAGGATAATTACTTAATAACTCATCTCTATTATCATTCGTGTATTCAAAAGAAAATCGGTTAATTATTCCCGTTCGATTAAGCGTAGAAAAATAGTCAGAGACTCTGTTAGTATCAATAGGAATAAAGATATCCGGCATAATTCCACCACCTCCGTAAACTATTCTTCCACCTGCTGTTTCGTATTGAAGCGAATCAGGAAAATCAATTTTTTCCGGGCTAACTAATTCTCCTTTTTCCAATCTTTCGGATAACTCTGTATAATATTCTTCATCTCCGTTATCATAAGGTTTTTGGATGCTTCTTCCTGATGGTGTAAAATATTGTGCTGTTGTTAGTCTTATAGCAGAGCCATCCGGCAATTCAAAAGGTCTTTGAACCAAACCTTTCCCGAATGTACGCCTACCAATAACCAACCCTCTGTCCCAATCTTGTACGGCGCCGGATAGGATTTCACTGGCTGAT
>SL_3KL_010_SEDDRAFT_10005607_pt1 | contig 11238 bp, 8 predicted proteins | sample SodLakKL_010_SED_2_FD_10381 | JGI IMG/M metagenome (IMG submission 10381)
TCGAAGATGTCGGCGAACTCCATCCCGATGGCGCCCGCGCCCACGATGGCCAGGGTTCCGGGGGCCTCCTTTGCGAAGAGGGCGTCATCAGAGGACCAGATTTTCTCCCCGTCGATCTCCAGGAAGGGAAGACTCCTGGGCCGGGAACCCGTGGCCAGAAGGATGTGCTTGGCCTCGTAGGTGCTGGTGGACCCGTCGCCGGTCTCCACCTCGACCTTTCCCTTCCCGGCCAAACGTCCGTAGCCCTCGATGTGGGTCACCTTGTTCTTCTTGAAGAGCATGGTGACACCCCGGTTGAGCTGGTCCGCCACCTTCCGGCTGCGCTCCTGCGCAGGGCCGAGGTCCACCGACAGCTCCGCCATGGAGATCCCGTGCTTCTTGGCGTCCTTCACCTCGTTCACCAGGAGGGCAGATGTGAGGAGGGCCTTGGTGGGGATGCACCCGATGTTGAGACAGACGCCCCCCAGCTTTTCCGTCTCCACGCAGGCTACGTCCAGCCCGAGCTGGGCGGCCCGGATCGCCGCCACGTAGCCGCCTGGGCCTCCACCGATCATCAGGAGGTCGAAGCTCTTCTTGTTCTTGTCGTTCCCCGCCACGCTGCACCTCGACTCGTCTGCTCGTGAAGGGAGCCGTCTGTTCCGACGCGCCCCCGGTATCCCCGATCGTGAACCGCCGACAAGTTAGACCGCCCCGCAGGGGTCTGCCAAGCCCGATCGGGGGGAAGGGTCGAGGCGAAGGCCTCCGGCTCCGTGCCGANGGGACCTCCCCTTCCCCCATACCCGGAGGAACGGGAGGAGCTTTACAGACAGGACGGCAGCGCCTAAACATGCACCATCCCGGGGTGCGCCGCCCGACCTTATACCCCTTTCCTGCCCTTGCGGCGGGAACAGCCCCCCTCGCGGCGCCGGGGGGAATCTCTTCCTATCTGGAGCCTGACCCATGTGGATCCTACTTGTAGTCCTCGCTCTCGTGGTCATGGGGGTGATTCTCATCTACAACGGTCTGGTGAAGCTCAGGGAGCAGGTGGACGCTTCCTGGTCGGACATCGATGTCCAGTTGAAGCGCCGCCACGACCTCATCCCCAACCTGGTTTCCACCGTCCAGGGATACGCCTCCCACGAGCGGGAGACGCTGGAGGCGGTCATCCAGGCCCGGAACCAGGCCATGGGGGCGCAGGGGCCCGAGGCCCGGGCCGAGGCCGAGAATCAGCTCACGGGGACGCTCCGCTCCCTCTTCGCGCTGTCAGAGTCCTATCCCCAGCTCCGGGCCAACGAGAACTTCATGGACCTTCAGCGCAATCTCCAGCAGCTGGAGGACGCCATCCAGCGGGCCCGGCGCTACTACAACGCGGTAGTCCGGGACTACAACACGAAGATCCGCTCGGTCCCGTCCAACCTCGTGGCCAACGCCTTCTCCTTCCGACCCCGGGAGTTCTTCGAGATCGAGGAGGGGGAGCGGTCGGTACCCCGCGTGGATTTCGGATCGGGGGGAGGCGGCTGACGCCGGCCTTCAGCTGACGCCGGCCCAGGCCGGCCCAGGGCGTTTCGGTCGCGTTCGCCGGGAGACCGGGCCACCGGGACACCGGGACACCGGGCCACCGGCACGCTGCGGCTGCTTCGGGAGCCCTGTCACATGACGGGGCTCTCGTTCGTTTGGAGGAGTGGAAGGACGGATCGTTCCGTCCCCCGGGAACGGCGGCTTTCCAGGCCCTCGCCGCAGCCTATCCGTCCCTGGCACCTTCGTTCGGTTCGGGGCGTCCACTCCGGAGTTTCCCATGCGTCACGGCAGACCACTCCCATATCTCGCAGGGCTCATCGGGTCAGGACTCATCGCCTTGGCGGCGCTGACGATCCTCTCCCTCGATTCCATTGCGGGGAACGCTCCTGCGGGGAAGGCTCCCCACAGCTCCCCTCCAGGGGTCGCCGAACAGGCCTCCATCCTCCCTCCTGCCACCTGGTTTCTGGAAATGGAGCGGAGGCGGATCGAGACCCACCTGGAACGGGTGGAGGAGGAACTGCGCGCGCGGACCCCCACCCACCTCTCTCCAGACCAACGCGACGCTCGATTACGCCAGTTGGATCGCCTGAGGGCCTATCGCCTGGCGGGTGAATTCCCCCGGAACCTCGAGCTTCCCGGGAGGCGCGTGCCTGTCTTCCGGGACGATCGGGGAGTCCTCTGCGCGATGGGATTCCTGCTGGCAGCCGACGGGCACGGGGAAATGGTGGACCGCGTGGCCCGAACCCGGAACCTGGCCCGTATTCCCGACCTCGCGGACGAGTCCGGGCTCCTGGAGTGGCTGCGCGCCAACGGTCTTTCCGTGGATGAGGCGACCTGGATTCAGCCCGCCTACCGGGGCTGGCCAACCCCCGAGCCCGAGACGCCTCCGGTTCCCCCTCGTTACCGCACGACCTCCCTGGCCGCCGGCATCGTGGGTGGTCTGGCCACCGGATGGAATCTGGTCGGGCTCCATCGGGAGGAGGTCCCGTCCCTGGGCGTCACGCTGGGCCTGGCAGCCGGAGCCTCATCCCTGATGCTGGGTGCATCCCGGCTGGATGAGGAGCACGCGGCACTGCGCCGGCTGGCCGTGGTGAACCTCGTGGCGGGAGCTGTCTCGGTGGGGACAGCCATCCACTCGGGACGTCGCATCCGTGTGGAGGTCCAACCCTGGATCCTCCCGCAGGACGTGCCGCCCCCGGATGAAACGCCTGTGGATGGAGCGGTTCGTGCCATGGGGGTGAAAGCCACGCTCCGGTTCTGAGTAAGTTCAGCGATCACGGAGAACGGCAATAGGGGGGCAGGGTCTCTCACCCGGCCTTGGCTCTCTCACCCGGCCCTGGCTGATCCCGAGAGGGCCGACCCGACCCAGGCGTCAGACCAGCGCCATGAGGGGCTCTTCGAGGATTCCCTTGAGCGTCTGCAGGAAGCGGGAGCCCTGGGCGCCGTCGATGACCCGGTGATCACAACTCATGGTGATCTTCATTCGGGTCTGGATCTCCAACTCTCCATCCACCACCACGGGTCGCTCCTCCATTCCCCCCACCGCCAGGATTCCCGCCTCGGGCGGGTTGATGACGGCGGTGAACTCCTCGATTCCGAACATTCCCAGGTTGGAGACCGAAAAGGTGCCCCCCGTGTATTCGTCGGGCTTCAGCTTCTTCTCCCGGGCCCGACCCGCCAGATCCCGGACTTCCTCGGCGATCTCCGCCATCCCCTTCCGGTGGGCGTCCCGGATCACCGGCGTGATGAGACCGTCGTCGATGGCCACGGCGACGGCGAGGTGAACCCGGTGGAACCGTCGGATGTGATCCCCGCCCCAGTGGGCGTTGCATTCGGGGTGCCGTGCCAGGGCCAGGGCGGTCGCCTTCAGGATGATGTCGTTGAAGGAGATCTTCACCCCCTCCCGTTCCAGGCGGGCGTTGATCCGCCCCCTGGCCTCCACGGCACCGGTCATATCCACATCGATGGTGAGGAAGAAGTGGGGAACCGGTCCGATGGACTCCACCAGCCGTTTGGCGATGGTCTTCCGCATCTGGCTCAGGGGGACATCCTCGTAGTCCGCTGCCTCATCGGCCCGAGCCGCCACGGAGGGCCGGTAGGGCTCCGCCTTCCCCTTCGCCGCCCCCTCCACGTCCCGCTTCACAATCCGCCCCCCAGGCCCGGATCCCTTCAGGCCCTCCAGCTCCACTCCCTCTTCCCGGGCCAGACGACGGGCCACCGGAGAAGCCTTGATGCGTCCGTCGCCCTCCGAGGTCTCTGGAGCAGACTCGGAGGAGGGCTCGTCGGACTCCTCGTCCTCGGTCTCCTCCGCCTCGGTCTCGTCCGCCTCGGACTCCTCCGCCTCGGTCTCCTGCTCCTCCTCCTCCTCCCTCGCTGGAGGAGCCTTCTCCTCGCCGTCCCCTCCCGAGTCTCCCACCAGTTCCGAGATATCCTCGTCCTCGGCCCCGATGACAGCGATGACCTCACCCACCGGAGCTGTCGCCCCCTCCTGCTTCAGGATCTTCCGGAGGACGCCCTCACCCCTGGCTACGAGCTCCATGGTGGCCTTGTCCGTCTCAATCTCGGCCAGGACATCGCCATTGCTGACGTTGTCGCCCTCCGACTTGAGCCACTGGACGATCTGCCCCTCCTCCATGGTGGGGGAAAGCGCTTCCATGTGGACCTTGGTCGCCATTCGTCTTCTGCCTGGTTGGTTCGTGGGGGGTCCCGGAGTCCCGGAGTCCGGGAGCCGAGGTGGGTGTCGCGCCGCATGCGTCATGCGGCGCCGGAATCAGTCGCGGTACAGGACCCGCTTGCAGGCCCGGATGACCCGGTCCGCGTCGGGCTTGGCCAACTGCTCCAGATTCTTGGCATAGGGCATGGGCACATCCGCCTGGGTCACCCGGAGGATGGGAGCGTCGAGGTGATCGAAGGCCTCCTCCTGGATGGTGGCCACGATCTGTGACCCGATGCCCGCATAGGGCCATCCCTCCTCCAGATAGACCGCGCGGTTCGTCTTCCGCACCGTGGCAAGGATGGCCTCCACGTCCAGGGGGCGCAGACTCCGGAGGTCCAGGACCTCGGCGTCCACCCCGTCCTTTTCCAGTTTCTTTGCGGCCATGAGAGCCACATGGACCATCTTCCCGTGGGTGATGATGGACACGTCGGCCCCCTCCCGCTTCACCTCGGCCACCCCCAGGGGAATCACAAAATCCCCGTCCTCGGGATCCGGGACTTCACCCTTGATGTTGTAGAGGAGCTCGCCTTCCATGAAGGCCACCGGGTCGTTGTCCCGGATGGCGGCCTTCAGGAGCCCCTTCGCGTCGGCGGGGGTGCCGGGAGTCACCAGCTTGATCCCTGGCGCGTGGACGTACCAGGTCTCGCAGGCCTGGGAGTGCTGGGCCGAGAGCTGGAGTGCGGCGCCGGAGGGGCCGCGAAAGACCATGGGGACCGGGATCTGGCCCCCGGTCATGTAGTACATCTTGGCCGCGTGGTTGATCACCTGATCCAGGGCCAGGATGGAGAAGTTGAAGGTCATGAACTCGATGACCGGGCGGAGTCCCACCATGGCGGCACCCACGCCGATCCCGGCGAAGCCCAACTCGGAGATGGGGCTGTCCACCACCCGTCGATCCCCGAAGCGCTCCAGGAGCCCCTTGGACACCTTGTAGGCCCCGTCGTACTCTGCCACCTCCTCTCCCATGAGGAAGACGGACTCATCCCGCTCCATCTCCTCGGCCAGCGCCTGATTCAGGGCCTCGCGATACGTGATGGTCTGCATGGTCAGTCCTCCCCTTCCCGGTCGCGGCCATCGAAGAAGAGCCGACCGTGCTCGTTGATCTCCGAGTAGACGTGAGTGTAGAGCTCCTGGGGGTCGGGAAGGGGGGAGTCCTCGGCGAATTCCACCGCGTCGTCCGCCGCCTTCCGCACCTCGTCGTCCATGGCCTTCAACTCATCCTCAGTGAGGAGATCCGCTTTGTAGAGGCGGTCCCGGAGAAGGATGATGGGATCCTGCTCCTTCACCCGCTTCTGCACCTCCTCCTTCGACCGGTAGGTGCCGGAGACCGGGTCCGACATGGAGTGGCCCTTGAACCGATAGGTCCGGGCATCCAGGTACTGGGGGCCCGCGCCTTCCCGAACGGCCGCGATGAGTTCCTCCATGAGAGTCCAGGTGGCCAAGAGATCCTGCGCGTCCACGTGGTGGGAGGGGACTCCGAGCCCCTTGGCCCGGTCCTTCACGGGGAGGGCACTCACCCGGCTGAAGGCGGTTCCCATTCCGTACTCGTTGTTCTCCACCACGAAGATGACCGGCAGTTTCCAGATCGCAGCCATGTTCAGGGCTTCGTGGAAGGCCCCCTGGTTGACCGCCGCATCTCCCATGAAGCAGACGCAGACCCGGTCCTCGCCCCGATACTTGATGGCGAAACCCACTCCAGCGGCCAGGGGCACCTGCGCCCCCACGATCCCGTGTCCTCCCAGGAATCCGTCGTCGGGGCCGAAGATATGCATGGAGCCCCCCTTGCCCCGGGAACTCCCTGTGTCCCGACCGAAGAGCTCCGCCATCACGGGGCCCGGCTCCAGCCCNTTGGCCAGGGCCTGGGTGTGGTCCCGGTAGGCCGTGATCACGTAGTCGTCCTCCCGGAGGGGACCGATGCACCCCAGCGCCGCCGCCTCCTGTCCGATATGGAGATGGCAGAAGCCCCCGATCTTCCCGATGGCGTAGGCCTCTTCGGCCTTTTCCTCGAACCGCCGATAGAGGAGCATTTCCCGGAGGAACCCATGGAGCTGGTCCCGGTTGAAGCCCTCCAGGTCTGCTTCCGACTTGCCGTTGCTCCTGGCGGAGGGACGGGTGGTCTGGGTCTCGGCCATCAATTCGCTCCCGATCTTCCGTTGGTGTCGGAACGGCCCATTTCCAACTGCACGAGGCCGAGACCGGGAACCTCGGCAGGGGCTGGGATATCCGCCTCCAGTACCGTCCGTATGGTTCCCGGGGCTCCAGCCTCCAATTCCCGGGCCTGCTCCTTCGCATGATACGAGGAGCGGACGAGGGGGCCGGACTCCACATGGCGGAATCCATACTCGCCCTCTCCGATCCGCTTCCACTCGGCAAATTCCTGGGGGGTGACCCACCGGGCCACGGGTATGTGGTCCGGCGATGGCCGGAGGTACTGGCCCAGCGTGAGAATGTCTACGGAAGCTTCCCGGAGATCCTGCATGGCCTGCCGGATCTCATCCTCCCTCTCTCCCATTCCCAGGATGATCCCGGTCTTGGTCAGGACAGAATCGTCCATGGCCTTGGCAGCGCCAAGAAAGGAGATGGAGCGCCAGTAGCGTCCTCCGGGGCGAACGTCGGGGTGGAGACGCTCCACCGTCTCGAGGTTGTGCCCCAGGATCTCCGGCCGGGCCTTCATGACCACGCCAAGGGCTTCCTCGTCCCCCTTGAAATCGGGGATGAGGACCTCCACCGAGCACCCTGGAACCTCCTCCCGGATTCTCCGGATCGTCTCGGCGTAGATGGCGGCACCCCCGTCGGGGAGTTCGTCCCGATTGACGGAGGTGATGACCACGTGCTCCAACTCCATGGCCGCTACGGTCTCGGCCACGCGACGGGGCTCATCCTCGTCCAGCTCCGTGGGCATCCCATGGGCCACCGCGCAGTACTTGCACGCCCGGGTACAGACGTCCCCCAGGATCATGAAGGTGGCGGTGCCCGCCTCCCAGCACTCCCCGATGTTGGGGCACCCCGCCTCCTCGCAGACCGTGTGCAGTTCCTGGCTGCGCATGAGCTGTTTGAGGCGGAGGTAGTTCCGACCCCCCGGGGACCGCACTTTGAGCCACTCCGGTTTCCGGTCCCGGATGGGAACGGTGGTCAGGCCCTCGTGGGCACGGATCCGGGCCGTGCCCTTGGGCTTCACTACACCGGTATCCTTCTTCCCCGGGTGGTAGCCTCCCGGAGTGCGTGTCACAGTCTCAGCCACGTGCCATATCCTCCCGCCTCATCCTTTCATGGGACTCGGCGCGAAAGCCAACGGAGACCCCGTAGGGAACTGGCAGGCGCAGGGGGCGCAGGGCGCCGGCGACATCAAAGACAAGGCGCCCTCCCGTTATCGCGGGGGAGCGCGAGGCCCTGCGCTCCGCCGCTTCCGGGGGTTCCGGTAGTCGGTGAGCAGAGTTCGGGCCGGATCATAGCACGGATTTGCGTGCCGTGGCAACCGCCGGAACACTGGCATCCCAGGAAGGATCCTCATTTCCAAAACCGGTGGCGGGGTCCCCTCAGTGACCTGGCCGGGCACCCTGAACCGGGGTGTGCTCCCGGAGATGGCGGACCACCTCCGAGGGCTCATCGGTGACGAACATCATCCCCACGTCCCCAGGGGAGATTCTTCCTTGGGCCTTCATCGTTCCCCGAAGCCATTCCAGGAGTCCTCCCCAATAATCCGAACCGAAGAGGACCACGGGAAAATCATGGACCTTGTTCGTCTGGATCAGGGTCAGCGCCTCGAAGAGTTCGTCCATGGTCCCGTAGCCGCCTGGGAAGATCACGAACCCCTGGGCGTACTTCACGAACATGGTCTTCCGGACAAAGAAGTAGCGGAAGTCGATCCCCACATCCACATAGGGGTTGCCTCCCTGCTCGAAGGGGAGCTCGATGTTGCATCCGATGGAGGGTGCCCCTGCGTCCCGGGCTCCTCGATTCGCCGCCTCCATGATGCCGGGACCCCCACCGGTGATGATGGCGAAGCCCTCCTTCCCCAGGAGTTCGGCAGTGGCACGGCAGGCCTCATAGATGGGTTCCGATGGCAGAATCCGTGCGGACCCGAAGATCGAGATGGCAGGGCCCATGTTCGAAAGGGTTTGGAACCCTTCCACGAACTCTCCCATGATCCGGAAGACGCGCCACGAGTCCGCAGCCATCGCGGAGGGGCGGTCCTCCTCCGTCAGATCGCTTCGGAGGAAACGCTCGTCCTCGGTTTCGTTTTCCGGCTCCCGCGTCGGGGCCCGCCTCGGCTCCGGAGAGGCGCGGTTCTCCTCTTCGGGCTCGCGACCCAGCGTCGACTCCGCCTCTGCTTCCCCCCCGTGGGGCGACTCCGGTGCCTCGCTCATCCGCCCTCCAGGAATTCCTGTGCCTCCTGGCGGATCACCGGGAGAAGGCGGGCATGTTCCTCATAGTCCTCCAGATCCCGCTGCGACTCCACCTCCCAGGCCTCCAGGAGACGCCGGTAGTATGAGGCAGCCTCGTCCATCCGGCCCATCTCCCGGGAGGCCTCGGCGGCCGCGGAGAGATGAAGGAGGTGGTTCGGGTCCATCTCGAGTCCCTCCTGGGCCGTGGCGAGGGAGGCCTCGAAATCGAGGGCGACCCGCTGGAGGAGAGCGAGATGGAAGAGGCCGTCGGTGTCCAGCGGCCGGGCGATCTCGTACGCATCCAGAGCCATGGGAAGAAAGTTGAGCACCTCGGTGGTGTCCCGGGCGCTGAGGGCGACGGCGATCCGTTCGTACAGGCGGTCCGCCGCCTCCCGAGGCGTCATAGAGGCCAGGTCCACGTTCGGGGCGGGCCCGAGAGCACCCGGTGGGGGAGCACCTGCGCGCGGTGCACCATCGCCCGAAGAGAAGATGGGAAACGCCGCCACGGCCAGGAGGCCGACCAGGAGGATTCCCGCCACGGCCCAGGCCACGGGAGCGTTGCCGGCTCCCGGCCCGGCTCCTGTGACCACCGGGTCCCGGCGCTGGGCCGGAGACCCGCACTCGTTGCAGAAGCGGGACCCCCTGGGCAGATCGGCTTCGCAGGAAGGGCAGGACATGTCAACGAGGGATGCGCCGCAGGCGGAGCAGAATCGCCCCTCTCCTTCGACGCCACACTGGGTGCAATGCATTGGCTTTCCGGTACGGGGACAACGGTGGCTTCAGTCGGTATAATAGCGAGACGGCGTCAGCGCCGGGACCCATTTGACCCCGGTGGGGCCCGGCGCTGAGTACATGGCAGTGGGGCGAGCTTCTCCGGACCCATCGCCGAGGCCCGCCGTCAAGGTGCCCCCGCTGCGGTTGCTCTGACACCCGAACCGGCCTCTTCCCGTAGGGCTGGGAGACGGCCCCCGATCTCCGGGGCGCCGTTCTCACCATCGGGCCCCGCCCACCATCCCCAGGGAGCGCTGCTCCGCATGTCTCTTGTTCTCATCCTCCTGCTCCTTGGTCCGCACTCCACCGCGGCGGACATCCCGGTCTCGGACACCTTTGGTGATGCCGATGTACGGGCCCTCGTGGAGGCCGCGCGCCAGGCCCTGGGACGAGGGGCGGAGGGACTGGACAGCTTCGATGGACGTATGTGGGAACGGATCTACGTGGGATTCGACGCCGCGAGATTCCGGCGGGAACGGGGGCTCTATACCCAGGAAAGGGTGGCACGGGTCCGCTGGGAGCGGGAGGGGGAGCGGACCGTGCGGTGGGAAGCCGCCCGTCGGGAGGTGCCGGTGGCCGGCCTCTCCTCCGACGACTCCGAGTCCATGGCGGACGGCCTTGTCCGGTCGCTGGCCAGGGAAGGGGCGCCCCCTCCCCTCCTCTTCGAGCCCGGCAGTGATCGGCTGACCTTTGGTACGGGCGAATGGGCCCTCCACCCTTTGGCCGACACGGCAGGGCTCCATTACCGATACCACTCCGGCGACACGCTGCGGATCGTTCTTCCGGAGGACCGGCGACAGGTCACGCTCGCGGAGGTCCGGGTGGAACCCCGAAGGGCGGAGTTCCGGCTCTTGGCCGCCTCCCTCTGGTTTGATCTGGCGACCGGAGCACTGGTCCGTTCGGTGTATCGGCCCTCCCGACCCTTTGACCTGGAACTGGAGGACCCCGATGGAGCTTCTGACGTGCCGCGTCTCTTCCGCCCCATTCGAGCCGAGATCCGTCTCATTTCCGTAGACCACTCCCTCCAGGATCTCCGGTGGTGGATCCCTCGTCGCTTCTCGTTCGAGGGGGAGGGACAGGTGGGGCGTCTCGCCCGTTTCCCTGTCACGATGGAGTGGAGAGTCTCGGAGGTAGTGGTGAATCGGGATCCGCCGGGTGACCTGGTTCCCGATCCCCTTCCCGAGGGGTGGACGCTCCGTCGGCGCGTCGGGGGGGACGCCCATGGCGAAGAGGGGGAGACGGACCCGAGCGCCACAGCCTCGGGGTCGGGGGTCGAGTCCCGGGACGAGAGAGAGGACTTTCGCGGAGAGGGAGGAGACGGGGCGTTCAAGGAGCCCCCGGCGGAGTCCTTGGTGGTGGTGGTTCCCACGGGAGCCGAGTTGGCGGCGGGGCCTGGGCTGACAGGGCGCGCCGCCCGTGAACCGGGAGCATTTCGGCCGGAGGAGCTTCAGGAACTGGAATCCTCCGTCCGAGAGCTCTTCCCACCAGCGACGACCCTCACGCCGACCCTCCAATGGGGTCTCCAGGGCGGGCTCAGCCGTTTCAATCGGGTGGAGGGCCTGGCATCCGGTGTGTCGGCCAGGGTGGACCTCCCAGGCGGGCGCGAGCTCCGGGGAGAGGTGCGATCCGGCCTCTCGGCTCTACGCCCCACCGGCGAGATCGCCGTGCGCTCCGGGATTCCCCGGGAGCGCGCCACCGTTGCGGTCTACCGCCGGTTGGTGGGCTCTTCCGATTGGGAGGATCCCCACACTCTCGCCTCTTCCCTCTCCTCCCTGGTGGTCGGCGATGGCCCGACCCCCCTCCACCGCGCCTGGGGAGGCGAGGCGATCTGGGACCGGCAGGTGGGACGCCTGACCCGCCGCACTCGGC
>SL_3KL_010_SEDDRAFT_10005608_pt1 | contig 11235 bp, 8 predicted proteins | sample SodLakKL_010_SED_2_FD_10381 | JGI IMG/M metagenome (IMG submission 10381)
AATTGAATTATATCCCTCATTCATTATACGTATCCGGCAGATCGTTTTCATAAAGAATGACGTCTCCTTCACGTGCATAATCTTTTATGATGTCGTTCGCTTCAAACAGGGAAGAGACAACATGTATATTGTTGGCATCCGGTTTGATATTTTTAATCCCTTTTAGAATCGGGTCTGTTTGTTCTTTACCCACCAGGATAATGAGGTCAAGGCCGGCCTCAGCAATCAGTCTGCCAAATTTTTGATTTTCTGTATCCTGCAAGTCACCCAGTTCAATCATACCGGGCGTAATGATAATCTTGCGGCCGGTAGTAAATGAAGCAAGGATGTCGAGTGCATTTTTTGCACCTGTCGGATTTGAGTTAAATGCGTCATCAATGATGATAAGTCCGTTCCTCCTTTTCAATTCAAGCCGGTGTTCTACCGGTTCAATTCTTTCGGCGGCATGAGCGATGGTGCCCGGCCTGATTTCAAACTTGTGTGCGACGGCTGCAGCAAGCAGGAAATTCTGTACGTTATGGAAGCCCAGCAGCTTCATGTTAATCTGCTGTTCATTCACTATTTCGTTATTACGATGCCATTTTAGAATGAAGCGGGTACCATTTTCATTATAGGTAATATCTGATGCACGAATGGAACCCTGGCCTATGCCTGCAAAAATGACATCAGAATCCGGGCTCAGATCTGCCATAGCTGCTACATGTTCATCATCCCCGTTCAAAACAAGAATGCCACCGGGTTTCAATTCTTTTGCAAGAGTGGACTTCTCTTTGATGATGGTTTCGCGTGAACCGAAAGTTTCAAGATGAGCTTTGCCGACATTTGTTATTACGGCAACATCCGGTTTTGCTATATTGCAAAGTTCTTTAATATTACCTTCGTACCGTGCACCCATTTCAAGCAACAATATCTGGTGTCTTGCTTCCAGGTCGTTATTGATCACCTTGCAGATACCCATCGGGGTGTTGTAACTTCCGGGTGTCATACAGACGTTATACCGTTCCCGGAGAAGCGAATGAATCATATATTTCGTACTCGTTTTTCCATAGCTGCCGGTAATCGCAATCACCTTAAGGTCCGGTAACCCAGCAAGTTTTTTACGTGCTTTCTTTTTAAAACGGTTATGTACTCTGCTTTCTACGGGTTTCATAAGAAGAGCAGCGAGAAACAGAAAAAACGGAACCGACATATCGGCAATAATCAGGCCGAATAGAAGGAAATAAGGTTCTGCAATCATCAGTGCACTCCCGGTATCACGAATCACTATGGGAGTATTCAGAAACCTGCCGGTAAAGGACAGATCGATCACGATATATGCAAACAAGAGAAAAATTACGGCAAGAGTGCCGGCAAGCCGCTTCATTCTTGCTGTGTAGACCAATGGTTTTTTATCTTTGTCAGGTTTATACCTGGATGTTGAACCAAACCAAAAAATAGTGAAAAGGCTGAGAATCAATGTGGCAGCGGTGATGGTCAGCCGTTCGGATAGGAAAAAAAGCAGGGAAAAAATGACGATAACGATGAGAAAGTGTTCAGCCACGATCACCCTGTTGTAAAAATTCCGTATGATCCAGTGATAAAATTCATTCAGCTTATAACCATGCTGCTGGAACATTTGCAGGAAATATGAAAACCTGTACCAGCTATGTTTGAGCAGGATCAGTGAGGAGAGCAATAATAATGCGTTTAAAACAGAGAAATAAAGGTTCAATAGATCAATATCGTTAAGTTAGCGACTCAATTCGATTATAAACTGTTGATCGTTTATATTTGCAGGTGATTAAAAAAGAGATAAAAATCCAAGGACAAAATATATGAAATTAATTATCCCGATGGCAGGCAGAGGGACGCGTGTCAGGCCTCATTCACATACAACGCCCAAACCGTTACTGCCGGTTGCCGGTACGATGATCATCGAGCGAATCGTGAAGACTTTTAAGCGAACACTCGAACGGAATATAGATGAAATCGTTTATATTCTGGGTCCTGATTTTAGCCAGGAGATCAAAGATAAATTAACGGCGATGAGTACAAGAAATGATGCGAAGGCTACATTTCGGGTTCAGGAAGTAGCACTTGGAACTGCTCATGCTGTTTACAGTGCGGCCAAGGATCTGTCCGGAGAGGCGATCATCGTATTTGCAGATACTATCTTTGATTCCAAAGATACAGTTACGATCGAAGGTGCTGACAGTGTCATTTGGTTGAAGGAGGTAGAAGATCCGTCAAGATTTGGTGTGGCCGTATATGAAGGCGATAAAATTACAGATTTTGTAGAAAAACCGAGTGAACCCATATCCAACCTTGCAATTATCGGTGTTTATTACTTCAGGGAATCTGAACAGTTGAAGAAAGAAATCGAATACCTGCTGGATAATCAAATAACCGGGCATGGTGGCGAATACCAGTTAACAGATGCACTTGACCGGATGCTTAAAGATGGGAAAACCTTTAAGAAGGCAACTGTCGATGAATGGCTGGACTGCGGAACTCTTCCGGCATGGCTTGAAACGACAGGTATCATTCTGGAGAAAGAGAACCACAATTTTAATACAGATGCATTTCCCGGTTCAAAAATCCATCCGCCTGTTTATATCGGGGAAGATGTTAAAATTATGAACAGCGAGGTAGGGCCGAATGTAAGTATCGAAGAAGGTTCGGTAATCCAGGATAGTGTGATCACCAACACGATCATCCAGGAAAATTCAGTAATCAGAAATAGTAAACTCGATAAGTCTACGGTCGGAAATCATGTCGAAATTACCGGGGAATCTGGTACTGTCCATATCGGAGATCATTCCATTATTAATCATTCATAACTGAGGGTAACAGGAAATAACCTGTTGAGAAATTAACCCAAAATTGTCATTGGAACAATGACAATTTTGCCCGAAGGGCCGATCCCAACAAGCGTGTCGGGATGGACTAATGATTTGTCGGGGGTTAACCCCCGACATTGAAACAATCAGGGATTCTTATTTTAATTAATGCTCATAAACCTTTGTGTTTCAATGTCGGCCCGGAGGGCAAAAAAGGTCTAACGACTTTTTTGGGATTAATTCAAGGTAAACTCTGTAACCCTGTTCAATTGTTTTTATCTTCATAAGGATTAAACAATCAGTTCTGTTTTGAAAGATATACCCCGGAAACACAAGGAAATATTCCAAATTATAGGTGAAACAGCCGATTCGATAGGCCAGGAAGTCTATGTAATAGGTGGCTATGTCAGGGATTTCTATTTAAACCGGATCAATCCGGATCAGGAAATCGATATCGACTTTGTCACCGTTGGTTCAGGTGTTAAGCTGGCAAATAAAGTCGGGGAAGCCCTTAACACTAAAGATATTGCAGTATATAAGCAGTTCAAAACGGCACACATCAGGCATGGCGACCTGGATCTTGAGTTTGTAGGAGCACGAAAAGAGAGTTACCGAAAAGCTTCACGTAAACCGATAGTTGAAGATGGAACCCTGGAAGATGACCAGCTTCGAAGGGATCTCACAATTAATGCGATGTCATGGTCGCTGAATCCCGGTTCGTTTGGAGTTTTGATCGATCCGTTTGGCGGTATCCAGGACCTGAAAAATAAACGGATCAAAACTCCGGTTGACCCTTCCCGTACCTTTAATGACGACCCGCTAAGAATGATGAGGGCTATCCGTTTTGCAACTCAGCTTGATTTCAGTATTGAAGATGAAACCTGGAAGTCTATCTGTGAAATGGCTCACCGGATTGAAATCATTTCCAAAGAGAGAATTATTGAAGAATTAAATAAAATCGTACTTGCACCAAAACCGTCAGCCGGGTTTGTACTATTGTCAAAGTCAGGCCTGTTGCGGCAATTTTTTCCTGAGCTTGAAAAGCTTAAGGGAGTGGATGTCAAAGACGGTATCGGACATAAGGACAATTTCTGGCATACCCTGAAAGTGCTTGACAATACAGCCGAAATGTCCGAAAGTTTATGGCTCAGGTGGGCTGCAATTTTGCACGATATTGCAAAACCCCCGACAAAACGTTTTGTAGATGGGGTTGGCTGGACGTTTCATGGCCATGATGCACTTGGTGCCAAATGGGTACCCAGAATATTTCGCAGGCTTGGTTTACCCATGGATGAAAGGATGAAGTATGTTCAAAAGCTTGTTCGTTTGCACCTGCGGCCGATTGCCCTTGTCTCTGAAGAAGTAACGGACAGTGCGATAAGGAGGATGATTTATGAGGCAGGGGATGATATCGATGACCTGATGACGCTTTGCCGTGCCGATATTACCAGCAAGAATGAACGGAAAGTGAAAAAGTATCTGAATAATTTTGACAACGTTGAAAAGAAAATTCAGGAAGTAGAAGAGACGGATAAAATCAGGAACTGGAAGAACCCCGTAACCGGCGAAGATATCATGGAGATGCTCGATATAAAAGAAGGCCCGGTTATCGGGGACATCAAAGATGATATCAAAGAGGCAATTTTTGACGGAGAGATACCAAATAACAGGGAAGCCGCTCTGAAGTACATGAAAGAGGTCGCAGGAAAATATTTGGAAAAAAATTAACCCAAAAAAAGTCTAACGACTTTTTTTGGGTTATGATGTAGCTTTGGAGGCTTCAGAAACCTCCAAAGCCTGTTTTCTACAGATTAACAGCTTTCCCTGTTTTTACCGATTCATCACTTGCAAGGACAATTTTCAGGGTAAAAACCACTTGTTCAAGATGGCCTGTTAAATCAAGGTTTTCTTTGATGGCCTTCAAAAAATATTCCTGTTCGAATTGGCAGAGTTCATCATGCCCCGGTTCATCAGGTGTTTCTATGATTTCATCTTTCCCGAGCAGTTTGCCATTTTCATCCAGTCCGGCCGGGTGATAGTGAAGCCTGTTCACTGTTGTATGTTCACCAATATCAGCAGAGGCTCCCCTTGGCTGGTCAAAGGTATTCTTGCTGATACTGATACTACCCTTCGGGCCAAATACATCTTTGACAAAGTAAGCCTGTTCACTGATCATGGGGCCCCAGCCGGATTCATACCAGCCAACCGAGCCGTCATCAAATGTAACCTGCAGCTGCCCATAGTTATACATACCGGGTTTCAGGTCTTCACTCAGCCTGGCACCAATGGCATGAACGTGAGTTGGGCGAGCTTCGGTCATCTGACACATGACGTCTACATAGTGAACACCACAGTCTACAATGGGCGACATGGAATCCATAATGCCTTTATGTACCTCCCACTCGCTGCCGGTACTTTGCTGATTGAGATTCATTCTCATGACAAGTGGTTTTCCAAGTTCCCTGGCATATTCTATGAATTGCTGCCATCCCGGATGGTGTCTGAGGATATATCCGACGACAACTTTTTTATCTGCTTTTTCGGCTGCTTTAACGACCGATTCAGCATCTTCTACCGTTTCAGCAATTGGTTTTTCTACAAAGACATGAGCACCGGTTTCAAGTGCCTTTATGGCATATTCTGCGTGAGTACCGGGATAAGTACTGATACACACGGCATCAGGCCGGGTTTTTGCCAGTGCTTCTTCATAGTCGCCAAATTGTGGCAGCCCGCCAAGCTCTTTAGATAAGCGGCCTCTGCTTTCCGGGCCTCGGCTGACTAATCCGACAATATTGAAGTCTTCAAGTTTATGATAAGCACGGGCATGAGATGTTCCCATGTTTCCGCAGCCGACTACTAATACATCTATCTTATCGTGTGACATATTCATTTAAAATTGTAATTCTTATTAGTTCAGATAACTATCTAAATCCTTAAGGATTTTTTTTGAAGATGTTGTATCGATGCTTTTTTTGATGGCATCGATTTCTTTAAAAATCTCTTCACGGGCTTCATTCATTAAGTTAGAATCTATATCATCCGGATCATCTGAAAAATCATCTTCATAGGGAAAATCAAAAACTACATCATTCAACTCATGTTTTAGATTGAAAATATTATTCAATTCAATAATTACTACAGGGTGTTTAATGATCTGTTCCATGAAAAAAAGCTCTTCCTGCTTCTGCATCCAGAAGTGCCCCATTGTGTCAAGATAATGGAGGGCTTCTTCGATTCCGTTTAAGTTTGATGTTTCATAGATATCATAGGGTACGATCGGAGCTTTAAAACTCAGGTGTTCGTAGATGTATATATTTTCAACAAATGCCATGCGCATTTGCGAAACTGCATCCCATCGTTTTTGATTCAGCATCAGCAGTAACGCATAACTGTATCGGTTGGGCGGATACTCCCCGGCTGTTTTTTTCAAATATTTTTCTGCCTGGCCATACTTATTTGCCTTGAGGAAGAGGTTGCCAATTACCCATCTGACTCCCTGGTTATCATCAGGATTATACGTAAGGACTTTTTCTGCATAGGTGATGGCTTCTTCCGGTTTACCGGCTTTATCAGTCAAATTTGCCATTTCAAAGAGGAGTGTCAGGTAAGGCCGGTTTTCAAGGAATCCCCAGGGAATTTCTCCGTCAAAATCTTCCGGGATACTGCTCTCCCATATATTTAAGCCTTTTTTGAGAACTTTTTCAGCCTGTTCAAAATCATTCTCAATAGATGATAATGTACTGAGCAGTAGATACGCGTTCGAATACAGAGGGTCTTTCAATATGATTTTATTAAGCAACTTTTTGCTTTTATCATACTCATACTCAAAATAGTGATCTTCAGCTTCCATATAAAGATCCTCTATGGCAAGATCCGATGAGTTCCAGCTAAAGGATCCCATTTTCTTTTTTTCATCTTCATATGTCTCAAATTGCGGGAGTGCTTTCATTTTCTATCAATTTTATATGATTACCAGAAATCATGATTTGGAAGGTATGTGTTCTGTTATTGATATTCAGAATTTTTACACTTATCAAAAAAAAGTTATACTCATCTGTTAATTTTATTAACCAATTTATCCTTAGATGTCCCATAAACCATTTACGAGAAAAGAATTTTTAATAGGAAGCAGTGTCGCAGCGGCAGGGCTTGCACTGACACGTACTGGGAACGATAAAAAAGGGCGTTTTCAGCGCTATCAAAATGGAAGAAGCCCATGGCCGATATCACTGGATACGTCCACTATCCGTCCGGCAGGCCCAATTGAAGAAAAAGTTCGGATTGCAGCGGAAGCCGGTTATGATGGTATTGAACCCTGGGAAGGTGAATTAAACGACTATGAACAGAACGGTGGTGATTTAAGGGAGCTCGGAAGAAAGATTTCCGATCTGGGTATGTCGGTTCCCAATGTTGTAGCCCTCTGGAATGCAATACCCCCAACGCAGCAAGAGTGGGAGCAGGTGCAGGAAGATCACCGGCGCCGGTTCAGGCAGGCTTCTGAGGTAGGGGCAAAATACATTCAAACGGTTTTGACGCCACCAAGGCAGTGGGACGAATACAATCTCTATTGGGCGGCTGACAGGTTCAGGGATCTTCTGGAAATGGGAATCAATGATTATGATGTGATTCCTGCTCTCAATTTTCTTCAGTTTTTACCTCAGAATCAGAAAATTGGCCAGGCAGCAGCGATTGCACTGAATGCCGATCATCCGGAAGCAAAAATCATCCCGGATACTTTTCACATGTATGTCGGCGGTTCGGGATGGAATGGGTTGAGTCATTTGCAGGGACACTTCATTGCCATTTTTCAAATTAATGATGTTCCTGCTGAACCTCCGCGTGAAGAACTCGAAGATGAACACCGGGTTTACCCGGGTGATGGAATTTTCCCGTTACCTGAAATACTTCAGGATTTAAAAAAAACAGGCTTTGATGAATTTGTATCCCTTCAGTTATTTAACCCGGATTATTGGGAGCAGGATCTGCTGGAGGTTGCAAAAACCGGCCTTGAAAAAACCGTGGATGTGATTGTGGAGGCTGGGGTTTGAAACGTTTCTGACTGGTTACAATGCTCTTTCAACCCACCCCCGTCCCCTCCCTCCGGCACAAAAGAACGCCGCATGGAGGGGAGCTCCTTATTAAAATTTTTATCTGGTATCAATGCTCCGCTTTGATACCCAAAACTTGCTGCTCTGCTACATTGATGTCTGGGAGAAAAGGCGAGTGGTCGAGGGGGTGATTGGATGAAATGGCTTTTAATCTTGCTCCAGGCTCGCCCAAAATCCCGCAGGGATGGCAGAATGTAGCCACGCGGCATTAGCCCGTGGTTGACGGCGATGACTCAATCACACCCCGAGGCAATTTTTACCGAAACGACTCTAATCGATGATGAAGGGGTTCGGGATAAGCCGTGGTAAGGAGATTATTACCATGGGCTGATTACCTTGATGTTTAATTCATTGAACTATTCCTGTAATTACATCCCCGGATCGGATATATATGGAATTCCATCCTGTTTTTTATCGGGAATACATACGGTAATGAATGTGCTGAATCCAACAGCAATACATATTCCCATCATGTTCCGTCAGGATCATCTCATGGGTAGGCTCCGGAATGTGGAATCCGTATGCATTTGTTCCATCGGAACAATTCGTGAAGGAATTCCGCCTGGTGCCCCGAATTACGAAACATTCCGCTGAGCAACGAGGGGGTGAGAGAATGAGAGAATAAGTGAATGAGGGAATGAATGAATGGGAGAGTGGGAGAGTGGGAGAAATGGCACATAATCTTGTTCAGGGCATGTACAAAATCCCGCCAGGGATGGCGGAATGTAGCCCCGTGGCTTTAGCCCGGGGTTGACGGCGATGAATAAAATGAAAACCCGAGGCAATTGGTACCGGAACGTCTCTAATCGATAACGAAGGGTTGCCAGTCAGGCCGTGGAGAGGAGCTAAGTGCACAGGTTCGTATGTTGATGTACGACGGATTGCAATGGTAATTGATTCCCTGAACAAATGCTGCAGTTCCGACCCTGACGGGTCTCCGCCAGTAGGCTTGGCCAACTTAAACCCACGCTAAAGCATGGGCCTGCATTCTGTCATCCCTGCCGGGATTTATAAATGGCAGAGATACTGGTTCCGGAGAGTCGTCAGTTTGTAGTTATTGAACCTGGTACCTGCCAGCTTCACAATTTATCTCGTTTCAATATTCTTCTCATCATGAAACGTGCCTCCGGCACTCTGACGGCTTGCGGACACGTCATACCACCGGGATAAATCCCGGAGTTACAATATCGATCGCGCCTGGCGCTGGCATCTGCCAGTCACACAATGTATCTGGTAACAATGCTCTGCTCTATCGACCCACCCCCGTCCCCTCCCTCCGGCGCAAAACAACGCCGCATGGAGGGGAGCTCTTTATTAAAATTTTTATCTGGTACCAATGCTCTGCTTTGATACCCAAAACTTGCTGTTCTGCTGCATAGACGGAGGGTGAGTGAATGAATGAATTAGTGAGTGAGAGAATGAGTGAATGGGAGAGTGGGAGAGTGGGAGAGTGGGAGAAATGTCGCAATATCTTGTTCAGGGCATGTACAAAATCCCGCCGGGGATGGCAGAATATAGCCACGCGACTTTAGTCCGTGGTCGATGGCATTGGCCGAATCACACCCCGAGGCAATGATTCCAGGCAAGACTCCAATCGGTGACGAAGGGGTGCCGGATGGAACGCTGAAAGGAGCTCGGTGCACAGGTTCGTATGTTGATGTACGACGGATAGCAATGGTTATTGATTCCCATCTTTTTTCTCGCTGAGGTACGCAGATGAATCCGCAGAACCTCGCAGAAATTCTGCGTTAATCAGCGTTAACTCAGCGATACACTGCGAGCAATAACACTGATTACATTCCGGGTTGTAATCGTATTTCATTTTCATTCATCCTGATTGGCAACAGCGATATCAGAATCATATTTCTTATCACCTGGTTCTTTATCCGTCTTTTCTTTCACGGGTTTTAAATCAGAATCTGTCGAGAAGTAAGAAAAGAGAAGAAATAAAATGAGGTTCGTACTTTTTTTCAGGGCACTTGAAACAAGTAACATCCCTGCAACGGCGGCAGTTGCCATATCGAGCATGCGGGATAGTTCAATCCCGGCCCACATAAAGATAAGGTCCCGGCTTGGCAAAAACGGAATCCGGTTTACCATAATGATGATTGCGACAAACAGGAACCAGACGGATAACGGGGTATCCGGTATAACAACTGCCCACTGAATGATTAATAAACCGTGATGTAATAAAAACCGGGTCAGGTATATGATAAATACGATTATCGCTTTCCTGATGGGGAGTTCAAAGATATATTTCCTGAATTGGATAATCAGGACAACAAGTGCCGCCGCAATTACAACTGCCGTAACTACGTATACCAGGTCAATATTTCCGACCATCTCTTCGATATTAATGACGCCGGTAAAAACCAGTATACCTATCAGGGTAAAAGCGACGAGGTTTGATGAAAGTGCAGAGATGATATTATTATCCCGTACATTTTTTAGAATTTCCCAGTCCCGTTTGTCAAGATACTTTCTCGCCCACATGAAAAGGTAAAATTCACCGGAATACCCCATTACTTCTTCATTGTACACTCGCTTTGTAAGAAAGGCTTTGAACAATTTTCTTTTTTTGATTGGCCAAACCTGCCTGTATATAAAAACTTCACCGATTGGCAGCGTCAAATAGAGAATGAAAAAGAGTAGGTAAAAGAGTGGGTGAACCGGCAGGTTCCTTAATACTTCTCCCCAGCCTATTTCAAAAAGCTGGAAGATGATAATTCCGACAATGATTAAAATGACAAATCTGCGGATATATTTTTGCACCTGCTTAGCCCTGGGACTGTGGGTAAATTCTTTCCAGGTTTTACTAAACTTTTCTGTTGGACTCACGAAAGGTTATTCAGCGTTATGATATTTAGCCCAGAGTATAATCTTAAAATGTCAAAACCCTGTTAATCTGTGGGTACCAAATCCGGTTCAACATTATTTAAAAGATGGTTAAATTCCGCCATAATTTTATTCTTTTGTTTTTCCCTGAAATGTTCGAATCCCTGTAAACAAACAAAGCGAATACAGTCATTTTTTATATCATTCAGCTTTTTATTGACAGAAAAGTCAAAGTCCATCTCTCCATTTATCATTACATAATCTTTCGTATCTCTTAGTACAGCATGTTTATTTTTTATTTCCAGATGATTTGCAAGAAATATGGCAGAAAATTGATCTGTATTTCTGAAGCGATATTTGATGTTGTTATTAAACAAATGAGGGTTCTCACTAAAAAATTTTTTTAATGTCTCTGTCCGGACAGGATGCGGTACATGTGGTGCCCTGAAAAAACTGTTCTTAAGACCTGCATA
>SL_3KL_010_SEDDRAFT_10005609_pt1 | contig 11233 bp, 13 predicted proteins | sample SodLakKL_010_SED_2_FD_10381 | JGI IMG/M metagenome (IMG submission 10381)
GCTGGCGGGGCCTTTTCGTGCCCGCCGATGGGGGCCGACACGCCGCTTTCTCCTTGTTGCCCGGCCGGGGTTGTACATTCAGGAAAGGCGCAACGAAACGAGCGGTCGCGAACGGGAGGCGAGCATGGCGGCAGATCAGTGCAACGGCAGGCCCCCGGCGCGGGTGCCGGTGGAGAAGTCACGGCGGGGCGCCGGGGCGCCGCGCGAGGCCGGTGACTGATGGGGCTGGGGAGCTGGCTGCTGCGCCGGGGTGCCGGCCGCTCGCGCCGGGCGCTGGTGACGATTGCGGTGCTGGCGCATCTCGCCGGGGTGGTGTCCTCGCTGGATGCGCTGATGTCGACGCGCACCCCGCAGGGGGCGGTGGCGTGGATCGTGTCGTTGAACGCGATGCCGTATGTCGCGGTTCCGGCCTACTGGGTGTTCGGACGCAACGAGTTCCGCGGGTATGTGATCGCCCGCCGCGATCTCGAGTCCACGCTCGCGCTCGCGCAGCAGGACAAGGTCCACGAGCTGTGGTCGCACCGTTACCTCGCGCCGCAGCCGGACAAGCACCTGCAAGGGGTGGAACAGCTGGCGAAATGGCCGTTCCTGGACGGCAACGAGGTCGAGCTGCTGATCGACGGCGAGGCCACCTTCGACAGCATCTTCGAGGGCATCGAGGCGGCCGAGCGCTACCTGCTGGTGCAGTTCTACATCGTGCGCGACGACCGGCTTGGAGGGGAGTTGCAGCGCCGGCTGGTGGAGCGGGCGCAGGCCGGGGTGGAGGTGTATTTCCTCTACGACGAGATCGGCAGCTATCAGCTTCCGGACTCCTGGCTGCAGACGCTTCGCGAGGCCGGAGTGAAGGTCAGCCGCTTTCATTCCACCCGCGGGCCGGGCAACCGCTTCCAGCTGAATTTCCGCAACCATCGCAAGATCGTGGTGGCCGATGGCGAGGCCGGCTGGGTTGGCGGGCTCAACATCGGCGACGAGTACCTCGGGCGCGACGAGGCCTTCGGGCCGTGGCGCGACACCCATCTGCGCATCGACGGGCCGGCTGCCCTGGCGTTGCAGTCGGTGTTCACCGAGGACTGGCACTGGGCGACCGACGAGATCCTGGACCTGCCCTGGCGTCCCCGGGCACCCCCGGAGGAGGGGGTGCCGGTGCTGATCCTGCCGTCAGGGCCCGCCGACCGTTTCGAGACGGCCAGCCTGATGATCCAGCAGGCGGTGCACTCGGCGGACCGGCGGATCTGGGTCTCCAGCCCGTATTTCGTGCCGGACGAGGGTGTGCAGGGCATGCTCAAGCTGGCGGCACTGAGCGGGGTGGATGTGCGCGTGCTGATCCCCGAACGCACGGACAGCATCTTCACCCATTACGCGGCCTATGCCTTCCTCGGGCCGCTGCTGGATGCGGGGGTCCGGGTGTATCGCTATCAGGAGGGGTTCCTGCACGGCAAGTCCTTTCTGGTCGACGAAAGCGGGGCGGCGGTGGGGACGGTGAATCTCGACAACCGTTCGTTCCGGTTGAATTTCGAGGTGACCGCGCTGGTGATGGATGACAACTTTGCGGCCGAGGTGGCGGTGATGTTCGAGGACGATTTCGCCCGCTCGCGGGAGATGACCATCGACGACGTGATCGACCGGCCTTTCTGGCACCGGGTCGCCTCGCGTGCCGCCTATCTGCTGGCGCCGGTGCTGTGAGGAGCGAGCGGTCTACACTTCAGGGAGGTTCCCGCGGCGAGGAGGTGGGGGATGGCGATCAGCGACACACTGCAGGAGTTCCTCGACGGCCGGGGCGTGAAGTATCTCGTCGTGGCCCATCCGCGCACGGATTCCGCCAGCCGCACGGCGGAGGCCGCCCATGTGCCCGGCGACCAGCTGGCGAAGGCCGTGCTGGTGGAGGATGCCGGGCACTACATGGTGGCGGTCCTGCCGGCCACGCGGCGGCTGCAGTTCGGCAAGCTGCATCACATGCTCGGCGAACATGTGGGGCTGGCCACCGAGGAGGAGGTGCGGTCGGTATTTTCGGACTGCGAGCGCGGGGCCGTCCCGGCGCTGGGCACCGCGTATGAGCTGGAGACCCTGCTGGACGAATCCCTGGCCACGCAGGACGAGATCTTTGTGGAGGGCGGAGACCACCGTTCGCTGATCCGCCTGGAGGGCTCGGACTTTCGCGACCTGCTCGGGGACTGCCGCCAGGGCGACTTCTCGCGGCATATCTGAAGCCGGCGCCGGTCCGGGCGGCCATCCAAGGTTTCGTGGCGGGGGCGTTTCCCGCAGTATGGTCGCCTCGACCACAGCCCCAGGGATGACCGGGCATGAACCTGCGCGTACGGGACTATTTCGCCACCGTCAATCCGACCGTATTCACGGCCTCGTCCATCATGGTGGTGTCCTTCGTGGTGTTCGGGGTGGTCTTCACCGAGACGGCGGCCAGTGGTTCGCCGGCATCCACGCGGTGATCACGACCTATCTCGGCTGGATCTACCTGCTGGCGGTCAGCGTCTTCCTCGGCTTCCTGATCTTCCTGGCGCTGAGCCCGTACGGCCGCATCCGTCTGGGGCATCCGGAGGATCGCCCGGAATTCGGCTTTCTGGCGTGGTTTTCGCTGCTGTTCGGGGCCGGCATGGGCATCGGCCTGATCTTCTGGAGCGTGGCGGAGCCGATGCTGCACTTTCAGAACCCGCCCGACGCCGAGGGGGGTACCGTCGAGGCCGCCCGCCAGGCGATGGTCTACACCTTCTTTCACTGGGGCCTGCACGCCTGGGCGGTGTATGTGGTGCTGGGGCTGTCGGTGGCGTACTTCAGTTTCCGCAAGGACCTGCCGCTGACCATCCGCTCGATCTTCTACCCGTTGCTGGGCAATCGCATCCACGGGCCCATCGGCCATGTGATCGACATCCTGGCGGTGTTCGGCACGCTGTTCGGTCTGGCGACCTCGCTCGGCTTCGGGGCCATGCAGCTGAACACCGGGCTCAACGTGCTGGTGGGGCTGCCGGTCTCCGGCTGGGTGCAGGTCGGGATCATCGGCGCGATCACCTTCGTTGCCGTGATGGCGGTGATCTCCGGCCTGGAGCGCGGCATCAAGTGGATCAGCGTGTTCAACCTGTGGCTGGCGCTGGCGCTGCTGCTGTTCGTGCTGATCGCCGGCCCCACGCTGTTCATCGTCCGGTTCTTCTTCGATTCCATGGGCAGCTACCTGAACCAGCTGGTGGAGCTGAGCTTCTCCGCCGGTGCCATGGAAGGCGGTGAGTGGCAGGGCAGCTGGACCATCTTTTACTGGGCGTGGTGGATCGCCTGGTCGCCGTTCGTCGGGATCTTCATCGCGCGGGTGTCGCGCGGGCGCACCATCCGCGAGTTCATCGCCGGGGTGCTGGTGCTGCCGACGCTGTTCGTTACGGCCTGGCTGGTGGTGTTCGGGGGTACCGCGCTGCACTTCGAGCTGTTCGGCGACGAGGTGGGCATTGCCGCCGCGGTGGCGCAGGACACCACCATCGCGCTGTACGCGACCCTGGCGCAGCTGCCCTGGGTGACGGTTGCTTCGGGCCTGGCGACGCTGCTGATCGCCACCTATTTTATTACTTCGTCCGGGTCGGGGACGCACGTGATCGACGCCCTGGTTTCGCGCGGCAGTACCCGCTCGCCGAAACGCCAGCGGGTGATCTGGGGCATCACCGAGGGGGCGGTGGCCGCCACCCTGCTGATCGTTGGTGGCGAGATGGCGCTGGACAGCCTGCAGACCGGGGCGATCACCGCCGGGCTGCCGGTCGCGATCATCCTGCTGTTTGCCTGCCTGAACCTGCTGCGCGCCCTGCAGGGCGAGGCGCGCGCGCCGTCCTGAGGGCCAGCCCGACCCGCAGCAATGGAGCGAACATGGAAACCGCGATTCTCGCCGAAGGGCTGGTACGGCGTTATGGCAGCACGCTTGCGGTCGATGGTGTCGACATGCAGGTGCCGGCCGGCAGCGTGCTCGGCCTGCTGGGGCCGAACGGCGCCGGGAAGACCACGGTGGTACGCATGCTGGCAACCCTGCTTGCACCGCACGGCGGGCATGCCCGGGTCGGCGGTTTCGACGTGGTCGCCGAGGCGGCACGGGTGCGCGAGATCATCGGCCTGACCGGGCAGTACGCCTCGGTGGACGAGAAGCTGACCGGGCGCGAGAACCTGCTGCTGATCGGGCGCCTGCTCGGGCTGGGGCGGCGGGCGGCGCGCCAGCGGGCGGATGAGCTGCTCGAGGAGTTCCGGCTGCGGGATGCGGCCGCGCGTCCGGCGCAGACCTATTCCGGAGGCATGCGCCGCAGGCTGGACCTGGCGGCCAGTCTGGTGGGGCGCCCGCGGGTCCTGTTCCTCGACGAGCCGACCACCGGGCTGGACCCGCGCGCCCGCCGCGACCTGTGGGAGCTGGTGCGGCGCCTGCGGGCGGAAGGCACGACCGTGCTGCTGACCACGCAATACCTGGAGGAGGCCGACGCCCTGGCGGACCGCATCATGGTGCTGGATCAGGGCCGGGCGATCGCGGAAGGCACGGCGGCGCAACTGAAGGAACGGGTCGGTGGGCGCAGTCTGGTGGTGGAGGTGACGGAGCCCGGCGACGCCGCGTCCGCCGCCCGCTGCATCGCAAGCCTGACCGGCCTCGAGCCGCTGGTGGAGGGCAGCCGCATCAGTGTCCCGGTACGTGACCGGTCGTTGCTCTCGGCGGCGCTGCGGGAGCTGGATGCCGCGGGGATCGATGTGGCCGAACTCGGGCTGCACGGCGCGACGCTGGACGACGTGTTTCTGGCCCTGACCGGGGGGCAGCGGGTGGCGGACAGCGGGGGTGGGGCATGAATCGCGACGGGCGCCTGCGCGCGGGTGCGCTGCAGCAGACCCTGGCGCTGGCCTGGCGCAGCCTGGTGCAGGTGCGGCGCAATCCATGGGAGCTGGGCGACTACAGCATCCAGCCGATTCTGTTCCTGGTGCTGTTCCTGTACGTCTTCGGCGGGGCGATCGCGGGCTCGCCGGAGGACTACCTGGACTTCGTGCTGCCCGGCGTGATCGTGATGAACATGCTGTTCGTNACCGTCTATGTCGGTCACGGGCTCAACACCGACCTGAGCAAGGGGGTGTTCGACCGCCTGCGGGCGCTGCCGATCCCGCGCTGGGCACCACTGGCCGGGCGCATCCTGGCCGACATGGTCAAGCAGGTGCTGTGCATCGTCCTGCTGCTGGCGGTCGGCTGGCTGCTCGGGTTCCGTCTGGGCACATCGCTTTTGCATCTGGCGGGGATGGTCCTGCTGGTGCTGACCTTCGCCATGGCCTTCTCCTGGGTGATGGTGCTGGTCGGGGTGATCGCCCGCGATCCGGAGCACGTGCAGCTGTTCGGCTTCACCGCGCTGTTTCCGGTGACCTTTGTCAGCAGCGCATTCGTGCCGGCGGAGACCATGCCGGGGTGGCTGCAGGGGGTGGTGCAGGCCAATCCGGTGTCGCTGCTGGCGGATGCCGCGCGCGGCCTGATGACCGCCGGCCCGGTGCTGGAACCGGCGCTGCTGTCGCTGGCCTGGGCCGCCGGTTTCGCGCTGGTGTTCGCGCCGCTGTCGGTCTATGTGCTGCAGCGCCGTCTGGCGCGCGGGTAGGGCAGGTACATGACGCGGGCCGGGGCGCCGGAGGTATGGTTGCGGCCGCTGACCACGCAGGCGGACCGGGCCCTGCTGGAACGCTGGGCCCGCCGGCCGCATCTCGTGCGCTGGTGGGGGCCAGCGGAGGAAAGCCTGGCCGAACTGCGGCGCACGCCCCGACAGGGGGGCGAGGCGCTGATCGGCGTCGGCGAGCGCCCGGTGGGCTATCTGCGCTGGCAGGTGCCGGAGCGGGAACACCTGGAAGAGGCCGGCCTCGGGGGTCTGCCCGAGGCGGTGGTGGACATCGATATCGGGATCGGCGAGGCGGACTGTCTCGGTTGTGGTATCGGCAGCCGGGCGCTGGCGCTGCTGGTGGAACGCCTGCGCGAAGAACTCGATCCGCCGATGTTCATGATGTGCACCTCGGTGCGGAATGCCCGGGCGCAGGGCGCATTCCGGCGCGCCGGATTCCGCCGCGAGCGCGTATTCGACGACCCGGTGTTCGGACCGATGTGGCTGTTTCTGCTCCCGTAGCCCGGCGGCGGCCGCGGTCCCGGGGTACCATGTCCGCCGCCAGTCACACGACAGCGGGAGTGCACATGAAGATCTGGGTGGATGCGGACGCCTGTCCGGCGGTGATCAAGGAGATCCTGTTCCGGGCGGCCCGCAGGACCGGCGTGCCGGTGACGCTGGTCGCCAATCATCCGCTGCGCACGCCGCCGTCGCCCCTGATCGACTCGCTGCAGGTCGGGGCGGGATTCGACGTGGCGGACAACGAGATCGTCCGCCGCCTGAACCCGGGCGATCTGGTGGTGACCGCGGACATCCCGCTGGCCGCGGAGGTAATCGACAAGGGCGGACAGGCGCTGAACCCGCGCGGCGAGCTGTATACCCCCGACAACATCCGCGAACGCCTGAGCATGCGCGATTTCATGGACACCCTGCGCTCCAGCGGGGTGGATACCGGCGGGCCGTCGGCGCTCGGCCCGGCCGATCGCCAGGCGTTCGCCAACCAGCTCGACCGCCTGCTGACGCGCCTCGCGCAGGGGTAGGGGCGGGGCAGCGCTTTGCCGTCGCCCGGTCGGGCATAACCGGGTTCCGGTGGGGTGGATGGCGAAGCGCGCGGCCGGCTCCGGTATCCTCTGCGGTCTGCGCAACCGCGCCGCCATCATGGCCGCGGGCAACCAATGGTAAAGGCTTGTTGTGGGAGGGTTACGGTGAAACACGGATTTCGGGGAATCCTGGTCGGGCTGGCAGCAGTGCTGCTTCTTGCGGCCTGCGGGGGCGAGCGTGCCTCGCAGGTGACGCTGGCGCAGCTGGCGGGTGCGGCGGCCGAGTTCAATGGCGAACTGGTGGAGACCGAGGGCGTGGTACGCCGCTTCGATGACCCGCTGCACTACTGGCTCGAGGACGAGGACATCAATCGCGTGGCGGTGTCGCCGGAGTCGGTGGTGGAGGGTCACCTTGGCGAGACCCTCCGCGTGGTCGGCCGCTTTACCTATCATCCGGAACGTGGCCGCAAGATCGAGCTGGATCCGGCCGCGACCGCCGGCGCCAATGTCTCGGTCCACTGACAGGGGGTTGGCATGAGCGAATGGATTGATGTCGCCGCGGCGGACAGCATCGACGATGGCGATCACCGGCTGGTCGAGGCGGCCGGCACCGAGGTCGCCGTGTTCAATCTCGGTGGCGAGTTCTTCGCGGTTGAGAATCTGTGCACCCACCAGTCGGTCCCGATTGCCGACGGCGAGGTCGACAACGACGACTGCATTACCTGTCCGCTGCACGAGGCGCAGTTCAGCCTGCGCACCGGCGAGGTGGTCTCCCCGCCCGCCGACGAGCCGCTGACCCGCTTCCCCGCGCGGGTGCAGGACGGCATGGTGCAGGTCGGTACCCGGCCGCTGGAGGACTGACCCGCCATGCCGCCGAGCGCGGCGGCTCCCGGAAAGCGCTGAACAGGGCCATACGGGCTTTTTCGGCGTTTGCCCGGGGAAGCGCTGAATAAAGTCATCGTGGCTTTCTCAGCGCACGCGGCGCTGTATCGCCTTGCATGACTTTGCAGTGGCAAAGGGGGTTGCAGCTTGCTTCGGAATCAACTGCCCCTACGGCGGTCGATTCCGGCGACACATCCGAAGTGCCGAAGGGAAACGCCGAACCATCAGCGTTTGCCTAGCGTCGTACCCCGAACAGGACCAGGATCAGCCCGACCGCGGCCATCACGCCGCCGGCGATCAGGTAGAGGCGGGTCTCGTCCGTGAAGCGCCCGGTAAGCTCGCGGTGCAGTTCCTCGGTCAGGCCGCCGGTGGCTTCGTAGCCCATGATCAGCAGGATCACTCCGGCGACCAGCAGGGCAATCCCGAGTATTCGACTCCAGTGCATTGGGGCTTTCCTCCGTAAGGGGGGGCGGCGGGGAAGCAGGATGAAACTCGCCGGGTCGGCCTTGCCGTTGGCAGCCTCGTTGCACTGCGCATCATCAGCAAACAAGGGGCCGGGGCATCCCGATTGATCGTCATTTCCCGACTGTAGCACCGTCGCGTGCCGCGCGGTCACGGGGCTGGCGGATCCAGGGTCTCCAGTCCGATGCCGATCCGCGCGAGCCGGGCGGCGCCGGAGGCGGCGTCGTCGTTGTCCGCGGCCGTCACCGGCAGGTCCAGCAGGCGGCTGCGGATGCGCGTCCACGCCGGGTTGCGCGCGCCGCCGCCGAGCGTGACCACGCGCTCCACCCGCGGCGCCCCCAGTTCGGTCAGGCGTCGGTAGCCGTCGCGCTCGATGCGGGCAATGCCCTCGAGGATGCCCTGCAGAAAGCGTGCGTCGTCCGCGGGACGCGGCGTCAGCCGCGGCTCCAGTTCCGGGTCGTTGACCGGAAAGCGCTCGCCACGCCGCGGCAGAGGGAGATAGTCGAGGCCGCTGTCGGTCTCCGGGTCCAGCGCCGCACTCAGGGTCTCCAGCGCGGCGTCGTCAAAATGCTGGCGCAGCACCCCGCCGCCACTGTTGGAGGCGCCGCCGACCAGCCAGTGCCCCAGCAGGCGATGGCTGTAGATCCCGAGTTCGGGGGCGTAGACCGGCTGTGGCGACAGCTGCTTGATGGCGAGGGTGGTGCCCAGGCTGGTCACGCCGGTGGCCGGGTCGTTCACCCCGGAGGCGAGAAAGCCGGCGATGGAGTCGGTGGTGCCGGCAATCACGCGCGATGCCGGGTTCAGCTGCAGCGATTGCGCCACTCCCGGTGCCAGCGGGCCGAGCACCGAGCCGGCCGGAATCACCTGCGGCAGCAGCTGGGCGTCGGTGTTGAGGATGTCCAGCAGCCAGTCGGGCCAGCCGCCCCACAGGGCGTCGTAGCCGAGCTTGAGGGCATTGTTCTCGTCGGTGGCATCGAAGCGTCCGCGCAGCTTGCCGGCGATCCAGTCCGCCTGGTGCAGGATGTGGCGCACCCCGGACAGGCCCTGGTGGCGCCGCAGCCAGAGCAGCTTGGCGGCGGAACTGGAGGGGCTGTGCACCGCCGCGGTGGCCGGTGCGACCCCGGCGAGCACCGCGACCATGTCGGTGGCGCGGGCGTCGTTGTACATCAGCGCCGGGTGGGTCGGCCGGCCGTTGGCGTCCAGCCGCAGCAGGGTGGCCGAAGTGCCGTCGACGGCGATCGCCGCGGGGGCGCCTTTCAGGTGCCTGGCGGCGCCCTGCAGCAGTTCGCGCACTACCGCCCACCAGGCCAGCGGATCCTGCTCGGCGTGGCCGTCGTCTTCGCCCGCGGATTCCGGCAGCGCGCGCTGCGCCGAGTGCACTCGCCGGCCGTCCGGGTCCAGCAGCGACAGCCGGATGCCGGAGGTGCCGAGGTCGATCCCGATGGCATGCACGGCGGTCGTCCGTGGCCTAGTGCCCGAAGCCCATCGGACTGTGCCCGGGGGCCGGCAGGTTCACCGTCTCCGGCGGGGTCCAGCCCGGCTGCCGGTGTTCCGCGACCACCGTGGTGTAGATGCCGCCGCGCACGTTGAAATACGAGGTCAGACGCATGAAGCGCGGGTCGGTCGCGGCGACCAGGTCGGCCAGGATCTGGTTGGTCACGGCCTCGTGGAATGCGCCCTCGTCGCGGAACGACCACATGTAGTTCTTCAGCGATTTCAGCTCCACGCAGCGCTGGTCCGCCACGTACTGCAGGTGCAGCTCGGCGAAGTCGGGCTGTCCGGTGGCCGGACACAGGCAGGTGAACTCGGGGATGCGGATGTAGATGGCGTAGTTGCTGTCCGGTGCCGGATTGTCGAAGGTTTCCAGGGTCTTGCTCGGCTGGCTGGGCATGTTGCGGCTCTCTTTTCGTGATTCAGTCGGACCTGTGTCCCGTCGGCGGCGCCGACGGGGGCCACGGTAATGGTCGAAGCGTGTAACATTCTACCCTCGACCTTTGTGACTGCGGACATCGCCCGACGTGCGACTCGCCCGAATCAAGCTGGCCGGCTTCAAGTCGTTCGTGGACCCCACGACCCTGGTCCTGCCCGGAAACCGGGTGGGCATCGTCGGGCCGAACGGCTGCGGAAAGTCGAACACCATCGATGCGGTGCGCTGGGTGATGGGGGAATCCTCCGCCAAACACCTGCGCGGTGACTCCAGCGACGACGTCATCTTCAGTGGGTCCTCCACCCGCAAGCCGGTGGGGCAGGCCTCGATCGAGCTGGTGTTCGACAATTCCGACGGGCGCCTGGGCGGGGAATACAGCGCCTACGGCGAGATCTCCGTGCGCCGCGCCCTGACCCGCGACGGCCAGTCCAAGTACTTCCTCAACGGCCAGCGCGCACGCAAGCGCGACGTGGTCGACCTGTTCCTGGGGACCGGGCTCGGCCCGCGCAGCTACGCCATCATCGAGCAGGGCATGATCGCTCGCCTGATCGAGGCGCGCCCCGAGGAACTGCGGGTCTACCTGGAGGAGGCCGCCGGCATCTCCCGCTACAAGGAGCGCCGGCGCGAGACCGAGAACCGCGTGCGCCACACCCGCGAGAACCTGGAACGCCTGGAGGACGTGCGCGAGGAGGTCTCCCGGCAGGCCGCGCGCCTGAACCGCCAGGCCGCGACCGCCGAGCGCTACCAGGAACTGGCCGCCGAGCGCCGGCGCAAGCGCGCGGAGGCCGTGCTGCTGCGCCTGCAGGCGCGCGAGCGGGAACTCGAGGGCAGCCGGCAGCGCCTGAACGAGGCCGAAACCGCACTGGCCCGGGCGCAGGCCGAGGCGCAGAAGGCGCAGACCGAGACCGAGCACCAGCGTCAGCAGCGCGTGGACCTGGAGGCCGCGACCACGCAGGCCCAGAGCACCTATTACGACCGCGCCGCGGAGGTCTCGCGGCTGGAGCAGTCGATTCGCCATGCGGAAGAGGAACTGGCCCGGGAGCAGGCCGAACTGCGCCAGCTGGAGGAGCGCATCGAGTCGGCCGCCGCCGAGACCCAGGCGGTCGAACAGCGCATCGCGCAGGCGCAACAGGAGTGCCAGGAGCGGCAGCAGCAGGCGGAGGCGGCCGAGGCCGAGCGCGACCGACTGGAGGCCGCTGCCGAGCAGGCAGAGCAGGACTACCAGGCGGCACGCGAGGCGCAGAGCGAATGGGAACGCTCGCTGGCCGAGCCGCGCCAGGCAGCGCAGCTGGCGCGTACCCGCATGGACAACGCCGAACAGCAGCTGGCGCGGC
>SL_3KL_010_SEDDRAFT_10005610_pt1 | contig 11233 bp, 8 predicted proteins | sample SodLakKL_010_SED_2_FD_10381 | JGI IMG/M metagenome (IMG submission 10381)
CACGCTGCCGCTGCCGTATGCAGAAACCGGGCGCAGGCGCAGGGTGACAACAGGGCTGCCGGCGAGCACATCGATGCGGCGGATGAACATGGTCGGGCGGAAGCGGCGCCCGAACTGGGCGAACCGGGGGGCGAAGTCGGTAATGCGAATCGCATTGCCATGCGTATCGTGCAGTTCCGTGCGCAGAATGGCGGTATTGCGCTCGTAGTACTGCTTCCTGTGCTCGCATGCGGCGAGTTCGATGGCAAAAAAGCCGCGGTCGGCCTCGCCGTCGACAAGCGCGGAAAAGACCGGCTCGCTGTCCAGGCGCGGCATGCAGCCCCAGACCATGCGGCCATCGGCATCGATGAGGGCGCTGACCTGGCAGTTGCCGATCAGGCCGAGTTCCAGCGACGTGCTCATCCGAAGATCGCCACCACGATCACCAGGGCAAAGCCGGCGAGGGCGATGGCCACGCCGACGAATACGCGCCAGTCCACCCCGCCGGGCGGCGGTGCGGCGGGGTCGCGTTTGGTGTTCGGTTCGTTGCGGTCCGGTTCATGCATGGAGGTTGATTCCGTCGGCTGGGGCTGGATCGTCCTCCAGCCTACCGCAAACCGGCCTCAGACCGAACGTTGCGCGGGAACGGATTGCGGGACGCCGGTCACCCCCTCGAGCCACGTGTGGACTGCGGCCACCGAGGGCAGGCGGTAGTGCGCACAGGTCGGGCCGCCGCTGCCGACGTGGATGGAAATCCCGGCGTGCGCATTGACCCGCGCCAGGGCGTGCTCGTCGGTCACATCGTCGCCGACGTAGACGGGCTGCCGGCCGGCAAAGGGCGCCTCGCGCAGAAATGCCTCGATGGCATCGCCCTTGTCCCCGCCGGCACCGATCAGTTCGACGACGGCCTTGCCGTGCTGAAGGCGGGCCGCGCCGCCCACCCGACGTTGCTGCTCCTGCATGAAGGCCTCCACGGCGGGGCCGTGGGTGGGCGCGTTGCGGTAGTGCAGGGCGATGGCCATGCCCTTGTCCTCGGCCAGCAGCCCGGGATGGTCCGCCGCGAACTGCTGAATGGCCGCGCGCACGGGCGTGAGCGCGGCCTCGGCGGTGGCGGAGGTCTGGCGTCGCCCGTCAGCCGTGCGGCGCTCGAGGCCGTGGATCCCGGCGAGCGGTACGCGCAAGGGGGCGAGGCGCTGCTCGAGGTCGTCCACGCCGCGGCCGCTGACTACCGCCAGCGCGCCATCGAGCGCGGTCTGCACGCGCGCGAGCGTGGTGCGCAGCGCGCTCGACACGGTAACGGTATCGGGGCGCGGCTGAATCTCGACCAGCGTACCGTCGAAATCCAGGAACAGGGCGACGCCCGAATGCAGCGGAGGCGGGGGGGTCAGATGCATCGTGGGGTTGGCTGAGCGTATATTGTAAGGTTGGAAAGCGGGCATTTGCCCCCCAGATTCACCATTGCAGGCCCGCGTGTTGCGGGCCCCGCCTCCTGCTGCAGGCAGTCCGGGGCATTTTCGGAGTAGTGCATGAACGGCAGTCTCGATGATCCGGTAGTTCGCGCCCGCACGGTGCCGCGTACCGCCGATGTGGAGCGCATGCGGCCCGGTGGCGGTCCCGAGCACCAGGCCGCGCAGATGCAGCGCATCCGTGATCTGCTCGAACGCGAGCAGGCGGTGCTGGTTGCGCACTACTATACCGATCCGGCGCTGCAGGTGCTGGCCGACGAGACCGGGGGCATTGTCTCCGACTCGCTGGAGATGGCGCGCTTCGGCAATGAGCATCCGGCCTCGACCCTGGTCGTCGCCGGCGTGCGCTTCATGGGCGAGACGGCCAAGATCCTGAACCCGGAAAAGCGCGTGCTCATGCCCACGCTGGAGGCGACCTGTTCGCTCGATATCGGCTGCCCTGCGGACGAGTTCGCCCGCTTCTGCGACCAGCATCCCGAGCGCACGGTGGTGGTCTATGCCAACACCAGCGCGGCGGTGAAGGCGCGCGCCGACTGGGTGGTGACCTCCTCGATCGGCCTGGAGGTGGTCGAGCATCTCGACGAGCAGGGCGAGAAGATCCTGTGGGCCCCGGATCGCCACCTCGGGCGCTACATCCAGCGCCAGACCGGGGCGGACATGGTGCTGTGGCAGGGCTCGTGCATCGTTCACGACGAGTTCCGCGCGCGCGAACTCCAGCGCCTGAAAGCGGCGCATCCCGAGGCCGGCGTGCTCGCGCACCCGGAATCGCCGGAAGAGGTGCTGGAAATGGCCGACGTTGTCGGCTCGACCACGCAGCTCATCCGGGGCGCCCGGGAGCTGGATCGCGATACGTTCATCGTGGCCACCGATCGCGGGATCTTCCACAAGATGCGCGAGGCCGCGCCGGGCAAGCACTTCATCGACGCGCCCACCGGCGGCAATGGCGCCACCTGCCGGAGCTGTGCGCATTGCCCGTGGATGGCGATGAACACGCTTGAGGACCTCGCGCACACGCTCGAAACCGGCGCCAACGAGATTCATGTGGACGAAGGCGTGCGCGTCAAGGCGCTGCGCTCCCTGCAGCGGATGCTGGACTTCGCGCGCGCGAATCGAGTGCGCGTGCACGGCACCGGCAATGCCTGACCTGCCGGGTACCCGAGTTTCATGCTAGGATTTGCGCATGATTCAAGTCAGTCATAACTACCCGCTCGATCGGGATCAGGTCAGCGACCTGCTCGAGGCGCACGACATCCTGCCTACCCAGCAGCGCGTCGATATCGCGTATCTGCTGTTCCAGCGTGCCCAGCACCTGGCGGCCGAGCAGGTGCTCGCACAGGTGAACTCGCATTACGGTCACGTCTCCAAGGCCACCGTGTACAACACCCTGGGCCTGTTCGTGCGCAAGGGCCTGCTGCGCGAGGTACTGATCGAGCCCGGGCGCACGTTCTACGACTCCAACACCCGTGACCACCACCACGTCTACGATGTCGAGAGCGGAGATCTCTCGGACATCCCGGCCAGCAGTGTCGCCATCCGGACCGATCCGAGCGTGCTGGGCGAGGCCGACATCGAGGGCATGGACCTGGTGATTCGCGTACGCCGCAGCGGCCAACGGGACGACACGGACCCGGAAGCCCGCTGACGCGGAACCCGCCGCCCGGCGGCCGTGCGCAAACCTCGTCTGGACGAATGGCGCGACTTCAGCCGTGCGAGCATGGTAGATTTTGTAAATGCGGATGATTCTCATTGAGAATCGTTTTCCCATTCGGTACGCTGCCCCGATTCCTGTCTGGAGAGGTGCCATGCGTGTGCGAATGATCGGCCTGTACCTTGCACTGTTCTGTCTTCTCGGGCTGAGCCAGGCTGCCGCGGCCGACGTCGTCAACGTCTACTCCGCGCGCCACTACGATGCCGATGATGAACTCTACGCCGCGTTCACCGAGGAAACCGGTTTCGAGGTGCGTCTGCTGGAGGGGGACTCGGATCAGCTCATCGAGCGGATCAAGCGCGAGGGCGCCGCGAGCCCCGCGGATGTCATGATCACGGTGGATGCCGGTCGCCTCTGGCGGGCCGAGCAGGAGGGCATTTTCCAGGCGATCGATTCGGACGTCCTGAATGAGCGCATCCCGTCCCGACTGCGCCACCCGGACGGTCTCTGGTTCGGTTTCAGCCAGCGTCTGCGCGTGATTTTCTACAACCGCGAGAACTTCGATCCCGAGGCCGAGAACCTGAGTTCGTACGAGGATCTGGCCGATCCGCGCTTCGAGGATCGGATCTGCATCCGTTCCTCGACCAACATCTACAACCAGTCGCTGCTGGCCTCCCTGATTCACGAGCATGGCGAGGACGCGGCCGCGGAATGGGCACAGGGCCTGGTGAACAATCTCGCCCGGCCACCCCAGGGTGGGGATACGGATCAGATTCGCGGTGCGGCCGCGGGCGAGTGCGAGATTGCGGTGGCCAATCACTACTACTATCTTCGCCTCCTGTTGTCCGATGATGCTGCCGATCGCGAGGTGGCCGAGCGCGTCGGTATCGTCTTCCCCAACCAGGACGGCCGGGGTGTGCACGCCAATGTCGGTGGCGCCGGGGTGGTCGATGGCGCGCCGAATCGCGAGGCCGCGGTGGCTCTGCTCGAGTTCCTGGCCAGTGACCGTGCGCAGGCAATCTTTGCGCGTGGCAACAACGAATATCCCGTTGTCGACGGAGCCGAGCGCGTTGAAGCAATCGAGGAATGGGGAGATCTGGTCTTCGATGACGTCAATGTCAGCGTCTATGGGCGCTACAATCCGGCGGCCGTTCGCATCGCCGACCGCGTCGGCTGGCGCTAGCATGCATGGCCACCCCGTTCCCGTGGCCGAGGCGGGGCGCCGTGGCACAGCGCATCCAATCCGGGTGCCGGCTTGAGTGCCGGCGCCCTCTGGCCACCACGCAACCCGCTGCGGGGTGTCGTAAAGGGCACGCTCGGCCGGTTCTCCGGCTGGAGTCTGCTGACGTACGCGATCGCCGCGCTGATCGCTTTCCCCATTCTCGCCGTCCTGGGTTATGCGTTCGTACCCGCGCCCGAGGTCTGGGCGCATCTTGCATCGACGGTCCTGCCGCGCTATGTGATCAACACCCTGGTGCTGACCGTTGGGGTCGGTGTCCTGGTGCTGATCATCGGCGTCGGCACAGCGTGGCTGGTGGTGATGTGCCGGTTTCCCGGGCGCCGGATCTTCGAGTGGGCGCTGCTGCTGCCACTGGCCGTGCCGACCTACGTCATCGCCTACGCCTACACCGATTTCCTGCAGTTCACGGGGCCGGTCCAGACGGTTTTGCGTGAGTGGTTCGACTGGGGCCGGCACGACTACTGGTTTCCGAACGTTCGCTCCCTCGGCGGGGCAGTCACGCTGCTCGCGCTGGTGCTCTACCCCTACGTCTATCTGCTCACCCGCGCGGCCTTTCTCGAGCAGTCCGCCTGCGTGCTCGAGGTGGGGCGCACGCTGGGCCGTGGTCCGGGACGCCTGCTCTTTGGCGTGGCCGTACCGCTGGCCCGGCCGGCGATTGCCGGCGGTGTCGCGCTCGCGCTGATGGAAACCCTGAACGAGTTCGGGGCCGTCCAGTTCTTCGGTGTGGATACCTTCACCACCGGGATCTACCGCACCTGGTTCGGCCTGGGAGAACCGGTCGCGGCCGCCCAGCTCGCGACCTGTCTGCTGGTGTTCGTGCTAGTGCTGGTCCTGCTCGAGCGCTGGTCGCGCGGGCAGGCGCGCTATTTCCACACTTCGACACGCTATCGCCAACTGCCTCGCTTCGAGCTCAACGGCATGCGCGCGGCACTGGCCTTAGCGGCCTGCGCTCTGCCGGTAACCGTGGGTTTCCTGGTGCCCGCCACGCTGCTGGCGCTGATGGCAATGCGGGGCGGTGATCCACTGTTCGGTGCCCGTTTCATAAACCTCGCGAGCAACAGCCTCATACTTGCCAGCACCGCAGCGCTGATCGCCGTCGCACTCGCCCTGCTGCTCAGTTACGGCGTGCGCCTGCAGCGCACGGCCGGCACCCGCTTGGCGGCACGGGTCGCGTCCATGGGGTACGCCATTCCGGGGTCGGTCATCGCGGTCGGCATTCTCATGCCGCTGGGCTGGGTTGATCAGGGCATCAACCAGTTCATGCGCGAGTACTGGGGGATCGTGCCCGGCCTGATCCTCACGGGAACGATTGTCGCCCTGGTGTACGCCTACGTCGTGCGTTTTCTGGCGGTCGCCTACAACGCGGTCGAGGCGAGCCTGGAGAAGGTGACACCGAGCATGGATGCCGCGTCACGCACACTGGGCAAGACCGCTGGTACCACGCTGCGCCGCGTGCATGCACCGATCATGCGCGGCAGCTTGTTCGCCGCCGCGATTCTCGTCTTCGTCGATGTCATGAAGGAGTTGCCGGCGACCGTGATACTGCGGCCGTTCGATTTCGATACGCTGGCGATACGGGCGCACGAACTCGCCTCGGACGAGCGCCTTGCCCAGGCCTCCACGTCGTCGCTGGCCATCGTGGCCGTGGGTGTCATTCCCGTCATTGTGCTCAGTATCGCGATGGGCCGTTCACGCCCTGGCAGTACGCACTGAGGGGGCAGCGCGACTGGCAGTGCCGGACCGGGTTCAGGCGGAATCCGCGCGCGCGAAGACGAATACCTGCGAACGATCCAGTTGCAGCACCACGGGCTGGTTCTCCTCGGGCAGGAAGACGCCGGGCATGCGCGAATGGAGATGGGCTTCGGCGCCATCGGACCCATGGGCACAGACGTGGATCAGGCTGGTACGCCCCAGCAGGCGCGAGACCATGACATGGCTGGCGTTGTGCTTGCCGGGCTGGCCGAGCGGGACCAGGTGAATGGCTTCCGGGCGGATCAGTACGTCGACGGGTGTGCCATCGGCGTAATCGGGTGCCTCGATGGCGCCGGCGATGGTGTGCACGGTGCCATTGTCGACCACGCCCTCAAGGCGATTGACGTCGCCGAAGAAGGTCACAACGAACGGATCGATCGGGTTGCAGTACAGGTCGATCGGTCGACCCACCTGCAGCAGCCGTCCATCCTTCATCAGGGCAATCCGGTCGGCCATGAACATCGCCTCTTCCGGATCGTGGGTGACCAGGAGGGTGCCGGTTCCGGTGCTTTTCAGCGCGTGCAGTGTATCGTCGCGGATGCGGTCGCGCAGGCGCGCGTCGAGGCCGCTGAAGGGCTCGTCCAGCAGCATCAGTGGCGGCTCGGGGGCCAGCGCTCGCGCCAGTGCAACCCGCTGCTGCTGCCCGCCGGAGAGCATGTGCGGATAGCTGTGGGCGTAGGCGCGCACGCCGAGCTGATCGAGGAGCTCCAGGCCGCGGCGCTCGCGTTCACGCGGGCGCAGGCCGTCCAGCCCGAAGACCACGTTGCCGAGCACGGTGAGATGCGGAAACAGGGCGGAATCCTGAAACATCAGTCCGACGTTGCGCTGTTCCGGGGGTACCGCTCGCGGCGACGGCGCGTGGTTCATGGGGCGGCCGGCGATTTCGACGCGGCCTTCCTGCAGGCCCTCCAGCCCCGCCGCGAGGCGCAGCAGCGTGGTCTTTCCGCAGCCGGAGGGCCCGAGCAGGCAGACGACTTCGCGCGGATGGACTTCGAGGTCGATACCGTCGAGCGCGGTCAGCGTGCCGAAGCGATGGCGTACCCCGTGCATCGCCAGCGCTGGCGGCCCATCCACGGTTGCCGCGCGGCTCGGCTCGGTGGCTGGGCTGGATGCCTCGGGAAGCTGGCTGATCGCCATGCGCAGTCCGGTAATGTAGTGAAGGTCGGCTTGAAACCATACCAGAAATGCGGACCAGAATGGTTCGCATTGAGATTGGACGGCGGGGCCGATCAGGTCGTGGGCGCGCAGTCCCGGCGCAGCGAGCGCGAGGAATTGAGCAGCTTGCGTGCACGCTTCGCGGTGGGCTTGCCGCGGTACTGGCTGCGCAGCGCATGGGCGACCGACACCGCGAGCAGGTAGGTCATGCGCAGCCCGGGGCGGAACTCCTGTCCCGCGGCGGTCCAGATGCGCGCGAGCAGATCATCGAAGTCGCCCGCCAGGTAGCGCCGGCGCAGGTCGATGCACGAGGGGTGCTGACTGCGCAGCATGTACAGGGCGTCAAAGAAGAACGGCATCCATTCGGCGCGTTCCAGATCGATCATCCCGGCGCGGCCGTCCGGGCCGATGATCAGGTTGCCCGGATGGCAGTCGCCGTGGCTGAACAGCATGGGGGCATGTGTCAGCGTGTCCACCAGAGTCTCGGCGTCAGTGTTCAACGCCTGCGCGAGCCACGGGGGCAGCGGCCAGGTGAGCACGTCCCGGATTTCATCCTCGCGCCCGAAGCGGTCGGTGGCCCGTGGTGCATGCACCAGGCACTGGGCGAGGAAATCGCGGTAGCCGGCCGCATTCTGTTCGGGGGTGCCCAGCTTCACCATCGTGCCGGGCATCAGCGTTTCACGAATGCCGTGGAATTCCCGCATGCCGGTTGCGAGTGGTTCCACCCGGGGGATCCGCAGCCACTCCCGCATTTCCCGGGCATTGGCAAGGATGCGTTGGGCGAGTGCGGCGTCGGTGAACAGGCGAATGATGTGCTGCCCGTCACGCGTCAGCAGCAGGGTGGCATCGCCCCGCACCAGCAGCACTTCACCGGCATTGGGTCCATCCTCCGCGCCTTCGGCGCTTGTCACTACGCGGCTTCGTGGCGGCAACGCCTCGGCCATCCGGTAGGCGAAATGCTGCTCGAGATCATTGTGGCCGAGGAACCCGGTACGGATCTCGCTGGCCGCCTCGCCGGGCTCCAGGTCCCGGCTCGCCAGATTCCAGCGCAGCGTGTACTCGCCGGGCGCCATCAGACTGGCGAGGCGACCAAGTCGATGGCGAACGTCGCGCCGGGCGCGCAGGGCCGGGCCGATGCGCAGTAGGGCATCGAATCCGGGTTGCCTGCGCAGCTTCTTCTTCAGGGACATGGCGTCGAATCGCTTCGTGCATGAGGCACAGCGCAACGGTCATCGCGCCTCGCGGGTGGCCGATGGTAGCACGCACACTGGCTGCAGCCTGCGCGCGCGGCTGCGATAATCGCCCCATGGTGACCTCCCGGCATTCGTTCGACGACTCGCTTGCCCGGCTCGACGCGACCGCGTGGCCACCGGCGCGCGCGGGTGCGGTCGAGCGCGCCGTCGAGGCGTGGGAGCAGGCACTCGAGCGCGAGGGGGCAGCCGTTGAACTGCCGTCAGAGGTGCAGGCATCGGTACGCGCCGCATTCGCGGCGAGCGATTTCATGATCCGGGTTGCCCGGAGCCAGCCGGTGCTGGTTGCCGATCTTGCCGGTGACAGTCCCGTCGAGTGTCGCGACGTCGCGACCTATCGCGCGGCCCTGCAGCGGGAACTGGGCACCGAGCCGGTCGAAGACGCGCCACTGGGTCGCACGCTGCGCCGATTTCGTGCGGCGGAGAGTGCCCGCATTGCCTGGCGCGATCTCTTCGGGCTCGCGCCGATCGATACCCTGCTCGAGGAGCAGTCGGCGCTGGCGGAGGCCTGCATCACCGTGGCGCTCGATTATCTCGAGGCAGCCGCCCGGGAACGCCATGGCACTCCGCGCAACGCGCAGGGTGCGGCCCAGTCGCTGGTCGTGCTGGCCATGGGCAAACTCGGTGGCGGCGAGCTGAATTTTTCCTCCGACGTGGATCTGATCTTCGTCTTCGGTGAGCCCGGTACCACCGATGGCACGCGTGGTCTGGATAACGTGGAGTTCTTCACCCGCCTCGGCCAGCGCCTGATTCGCGTGCTCGACGAGCGCACGGCCGATGGTTTCGTGTATCGCGTCGACATGCGGCTGCGCCCGTTCGGTGGCAGCGGGCCCCTGGTGATTCACCAGGAACAGTTCGAGCAGTACCTCCTGACCCAGGCGCGGGAGTGGGAGCGCTTCGCGCTGGTCAAGGCGCGGCCGCTCAGCGGCGACACGGCGGCGATCGACGATCTGCAGGCCCTGTTGCGGCCATTCGTCTTTCGGCGCTACCTCGATTTCGGCGCCTTCGAGGCGCTGCGGGATCTCAAGGCGCGCCTGGAGCGCGAGGTTGCCCGCAAGGGCCTGCAGGGCAACGTCAAGTTCGGTCGNGGCGGCATCCGTGAAATCGAATTCATCGCGCAGGCGTTCCAGCTCATCCGCGGCGGACGTGAGCCCGGCCTGCGCACGCGTCGCCTGATCGAGGCCCTGGAGGCCCTGGCGGATACGGGCGAACTTTCGCGGCGGGTCGTCGATGAACTCACGGCCGCCTATCGGTTTCTGCGGCGGGTGGAGAATCGCCTCCAGTTCTTCGCCGATGAGCGTGTGCATGCACTGCCCACCAGTGAGGAAGCCGGTTCGCACCTGGCCTGGACGCTCGCGCTCGACGGCCCGCAGACCCTGCATGACGCACTGACGGGGCACATGGAACGCGTGCATGCGCGCTTCCGGCAGGTGTTCAACGTGCCNGTGGAAGAGAGTCGGGCCCCCGATCCGTTGTCTGCGGTATGGGAGGGCGATGTCAGCACGGAGGTCGCCTGTGAGCGGCTGGCGGAGGTCGGCTTCGCCGAGCCCGACCAGGTCGCGGCCCGCCTGACGACCCTGCGCCAGAGTGCGCGCTATCAGAGCCTGACCACGACGGCCCGGGATCGCTTCGATCGGCTGCTGCCACTCATTCTGGCGGATGCCGGGGCCACCGCCATGGCGGATCAGACACTGAACCGGCTGCTGGCACTGCTGGAGGCAGTGGCCCGGCGCAGTGTCTACCTCTCCCTGCTGATCGAGCACGCCGGGGCGCGCCGGCGTCTGGTAGAGCTCTCGGCGGCGAGCCCCTGGATCGCGGAATTCGTGACGCGGCACCCCATTCTGCTCGATGAGCTGCTCGATCCCGATTCCCTGTTCGAAACGCCGGAGCGGGCCTCGGTCGAGCAGGAAATCGCCGATGCCTTGAGCGGCGTGACGGCGGAGGACCTTGAGGCACAGATGGAAGCGCTGCGCCAGGTCAAGCAGGTCAACATCCTGCGCGTGGCAGCGGTCGACATCACGGGGCGTCTGCCGCTGATGCGGGTGTCGGACCACCTGACCTGGATTGCCGAAGCCGTGCTCGATGCCGTGGTCGACCTGGTGCAGCGGCAAGTGGTCGCACGCCATGGGCGCCCACGCATTGAGCGTGGCCAGGGCCTGGAACAGCCGGGCTTCGGCATCGTCGCCTACGGCAAGCTGGGCGGCCTGGAACTCGGTTACGGCTCCGACCTTGATCTGGTCTTTCTGCACGATGGCGATGACGGGGATCAGGGAACCGACGGCGAGCGCCCACTCGACTGCCCGGCCTTCTTTGCCCGCCTGACCCAGCGCATCATCCATTTTCTCAACACGGCAACGCCGGCGGGTGTGCTCTACGAGATCGATACGCGCCTGCGCCCGAACGGCGCCTCGGGCGCGCTGGTGAGTTCCATCGGCGCATTCGAACGCTACCAGCAGGAGAGCGCGTGGACCTGGGAACACCAGGCCCTGGTGCGTGCGCGGATGGTGGTGGGCGACCCGGCGCTGTGCGCGCGCTTCGCGCAGGCACGCGCCGAGGTTCTGCGGCGTCGGCGGGATACAGATGAGCTGCGCACGCAGGTAGCCGCCATGCGCGAGCGCATGCGGCGCGAGCTGGCGACTCCGGATGCGGCGAAATTCGACCTGAAACAGGGGCGTGGCGGTGTCGCGGATATCGAATTTGTGGTCCAATACGAAGTTCTGCGCAGGGCGGCGGACACGCCCGC
>SL_3KL_010_SEDDRAFT_10005611_pt1 | contig 11231 bp, 15 predicted proteins | sample SodLakKL_010_SED_2_FD_10381 | JGI IMG/M metagenome (IMG submission 10381)
CGGCCACAGTTAATCTAAAATCAGAATACTGACTNAAGTCAGCTTCCAGTTTAGGAGTCTCGTCTCTAAGCAAAAGATAAGAGACAAATCCCAGTATGATAATAAATAGAAGTATAAAAACCTTCTTCATTTACTTTTTTCAATATTATAAAAGGTGGTAGCGGCAAGAAGTAAGGCCGCTCCTCCGGTAAAAAGGGATTGGAAAAGAGTAAGATAGAAAGAAACCGTCACAGCTGAAAAAAGATAAAAAGAAATACTTAAGCTAAATAGAAGTGAACGGATAAAAACTCTTCTATTGTCTCTATTTTTAAAAGCAAGGTAAATAAAAAATCCGAGAGTGAAAATAAGAGATGTTCCCAAGATAAGCCCCCTTCCCAGGAAAGCTAAATCAATAAAAACATTTTCCGGTCTCATCCAGTGCTCTATACCATCTTCAACAATTAAAATTCTATCTTCCAGCCCAAGAAAAGCTAAAGTGGTAATTACCAAAGCCGAAAAAGCAACAAACCACTTATAATAAACTTTTATTCTTTCCAGTCTTAAAAAGTGTAGAGCGATTGAGGTTAGAAGATATCCACTGGAGAGTAAAAGAAGATGATTAAAAGAGAAAAAGAAAGAAATATAGAAAGGATTTCTTATGGGAATCAGTGGTATGGGATTCATATTACTACTTTCTTAGTCCTTTCCTCCTTAAAAAGACTTTTTGAGCTTCCATCAAATCCCTTTTGGTTTTATAAGGCTTAGGGATTTGCTTAAAGACAAACTCTCTGAATTTCCCGGCAGTCTGTATTTGAAGATCACCGTAATTTAGATGAGTGGCAAAAATACCTTTAACATCAACACTTATATCCTGTATTCTGTGATGATGGATGCTCGAAATATATCTACTAAATAGATTTTTTAATTCAGTATGGATAGTCCTTTGATTAGTAATAATCCAACAATCAAAATAGTAACTTGAAACTACCAAAAAAGTTGCCTTCCAGAGTATAAGAAGAAAGAGAGTTAAAAGAAAGTAAATGAAGAATAAAAGATTAAAATCTCCCAAATAATCATAAATAGTGGAAGCTATTTCCGGCTCTCTGTAAAAGAAAGGGAGAAGGAGCATAAAAAGAAGAGTGGCTAGAATAAGAAAAAAGAAAGGAATAAGAGACATTATAAGAATAAATATGTGCCTCCTTTTTGCCTTTAGAACCTTTTCCTGATTATTTAGCTTAAGCATAAAAAGTAAGTGTTAAAAAAAGAAAAGCTAAAAGAAGAAGTCCGATTCCGACCCACTGAAAAGTAGAAAACATTCTAGAATTCATATTAAAAACATCCCCGGGAATATCTATTCTCCTAAAATGAGTTCTAAGAGTAAACCACATGATAGAAAAAAATATCAGGGCGAAAAGAAATTTAATAGAAGAAATTGCTTCAATCATTTTTTAATTCTACTGAAAAAAATTCTTTTTAAAAGAGTAAAAAAGAAAGCCCCTAAAAAAATAGGGGCTTTTTGGCAATCCATACGGTATATAGACCAACTTTTCCGGTCCATATGTTTTTAAAATTGCTTTCTACTAATATCTTCCTTATTCCCTCCTCGCTTCTGTATTCCATAGAAGGCCAACAAACCGCACCATGAGCGTAATCAGCTTCCTCCTTACTTGATATATTGGCCCCAATAAAGTATCCGCCCTTTTGAAGCTTCTTCTCTATTTGTTTTATCCAGCTTCTTAAGTGTTTATCTGGCACATAGTCGAATATTCCTACAGACTCCACTACATTTAGTGTTTCATCTTCTACTTCTCGCAGATAACGGGAAATGTGAAGATTAAGGCATGATACTGAAAAAATATTTTTTCTGTCGGCTATCTTTCGAGCTCTCTTTAGTGCTTTTTTATCATAGTCAACCAGTATAATTTGTGCTGGAATATTTTTCTCTGAAAAAGCATCAAGTAGTTGCCTAGCACTCCCCGATCCAAGAGATGCTACTTTAGCATCATTTCCAAAATTAGACAAAATAGAAGAGATTGCTTCTTTAGTAAACTTACCACGAGCTCTAACTGAGCGACAGTTATATGCTCCTTGCCAAAGATAATCTCCCAGTGCCCAGATAAGACGCCATGGTCTTGCCTTATAGCTATAAATTACCTGCAAAGCTGCGTCAGTTCTCTTTAAAAATCCAGCTAAAAATAATACATACCAGGCATCTATACTGGTAAGGAGTAAAATTGGAATACTTATAATACGAGGTATTCTTCCAAAAAAATTATAAAATTTTATCATTCTCTCGGAAGGTCTCGTTCTGCAAGAGATTTCTATTTCTCCAATAAGACAATCCATCGTCTCTTTAATTTCATCTTTCTTTCTATTTTCTATTGAGATAACTTTTCTCTCTTGCACTCTTTCTCACCTCCTCATATTTTAATGAACTTCTTTCGTTATAAATCTTTTTTAGAGTTTAGTCAATAAGAGTTGATAATGTGTACACACTTATGGCGGTTTTTGCCTCGTACTGCTAAATTAGAGGAATACTGAAAGAAAAGACAGTTCCTTTTCCTTCCCCTTGACTATCTACATTTATATTCCCCTTATGTAAATCTATATATTTTTGAGAAAGATAAAGTCCTAATCCGGTTCCTTCTATAAAAAAGTTCCGTCCGGCCGATCCTCTGCTAAAGCCCTTAAAAATATTCTCTCTTTCTTCTTCTGAGATACCTTCTCCGGTATCTCTTACTTTTACTATTCCCTCACCCTCTTCTTTTGTAACTATCACCTCCACCTCTCCTTTTTCGGTATATTTTATGGCGTTATCAATTAGAGAAGTTATTACTTCCTTTATCTTATCTTTATCCAGCAAGGCGGTGATCTCTTCTTCTTTTGGAGAGAATATCATCTTTAATCCTTTCTCTTCTCCTTCCACTTTCATCTCATTGAAAGATTTTTCAGCCACTTCTTTAAGATTTTCTTCTTTTAATTCAATTTCTATTTTACCCAAATCTATCTTGGATATGTTAAGCAATTTATTAACTATGTTTATTAATCTTTGAGTTGAAGAAAAGATATCCCTAATCTTTTCTTTGGTCTTTTCAGTAACTTCTCCGTATCTTTCCTCTTCTATCATGGAAAGATATCCCTTAATGGAAGCTAAGGGAGTTCTAAGCTGATGAGAGGCCATGGCAATAAATTCCGATTTAGCTTTATCGGTTGCTTTTAGTTCTTCGTAAGCCTCTTTTAATTCTTTGGTTTGCTCATCAACCTTTTTCCTTAGAGTTTTTGAAAAAGATTGAATTTTTGAATAAAGCTTGGCATTTTCCATTGATACGGAAAATTGATTCGATAAACTATCTAAAAGCTCTATATCCTGCTGAGAGTAAGGATCTCCCTTTACCTTTTCTCCTAAAACTATAATTCCTATAATCTTTTCTTTTGCTATAAGAGGAAGACAAAGTTTAGCCTCTATTCTCTTCATATTTTCTTTTAAATCAATAATTCTCTCCTTTTCTTCTTCTCTCTTACTTTCTTTTAAAAGGAGAGTTAACTCCTCATAAACAAGAGGTTTTTTATTTTTTTCAAGCCAGTCAGTAAGAAAATTATCCTCAACAAGAGATATTCCGTTTTCCTCCCTAAAACCAATGTTTTTTATTATCTCAAACTTTCCGGTATTATCATTTCTTAAAAGAATAACGGCTCGGGAAAGTTTCAAGGTATCAACAAGAGTAGAGGTAATTAGGTCAGAAAGCTCTTCCAATTGAATTGTTTCGGTAAGCTTTTTTGATAGATTGCTAAGTGTCTTTTGAGAAGAATAGTAGCTGTAATAAAAATACTTGGAGGCCAGATGGAGGAAGAAAGATCTTAAAGGGTTAAATATTAGGGCGGCTATTAAAGACACCACTACCGCCTTAATTATGGGCTCTAAAGAGAATAGATCTCCCAAAAAGAAAAGAAGGTAAGAAAAAATCATTAGAGAGGCAATGGTCATAACATAGACCAAAGTCTTTCCGGTAGCCACTCGGATATCCATAAGACGGTGACGTAAGATGGCATAAGCTATAAAAAAGGAGAGTATCAGTAAGGCAAAGGGTCCTCCATACTTTGCCGCTTTTTCTACCCCGGCGGCATAAAAGAATATATTGGTTATAATTCCGGAAAAAAGACTTAATCCTATGCCTATAAAGACATACTGAGCCTGTTTCTTTTCAATTCCTTTTTGAGAATTCTTATATTGTCTAAATAATCCTGAAAAAATAGAAATGGCAATAAGGAAAAAGGTAAAAATCCAAAAAGAGAAAAAGGGTCCGTAAATAGTAATCCTTTCTCCTGGACCGGTAATAATCTCATCTTCTATTATAAAAGGAGTAAGTAGAGTAATAAGAGCTACAATAAAAACCAAAAGATAGCCCATTTTTAAAAAAAAGTCTCTCTTTGGAGACTTTATCTCTTTTGGGAACACCAAAACAAAACGATATCCTGAAAAGACTAGAGGAAGAGTTATGGCAAAATTAAATCTTCCAATCCATAAAACCAAGTTGGGATCACTAAGAAAGAAAAATAAAAAGAGGGATGCAATCCATCCCTCAATGTAAAATAACAATTCAAAGAATCTCTTCGCCGCCCTATTCTCCTTTTTTATGTAAACAAAAAGAGCAACCCAGAAAATAAAGGTAATAATTATTAGATAGAAAAATATCTCCCAAAAATTCATCGGCTAAGTTTTTTCCATTCTTCTAGTGAAAGCTTTTCCAAAGATTTCTTATAAACACCTCTGGCTAGGAGAAAGTACGGAATAGCTACTAAAGCTCCTCCATATTCCCCTTCTTTAACCTTTTTTATATCTATATCTACATAAATCTTTTTATAAGAAACTCTCTGATTCTTTCCTACAGTCAAAACGCTTCTTAAGGTCTGTTTTAGAATTTCATTCTTTCCTTTGTTGATATCTCCTTCTATCGTCCCAACATTTTCCATAAAAAGACAAGCGTCTTCTTCTCGGTTTTCGGGAATTCCTATTCCGATAGCGGCATAAATATTTGCCGGACCTTCTTCCGATATGAACTTTTTAGCGGCAAAGACGTGTTCTCCGGGAAGAAAAGGAAATTTTTTCTCATCTATCGTTCCAAAAACAGATCTCATGGAATTTCTTAAATTCCCAGCATGACAAATTTCCACTTCTTTAAATGAATCAATGTCTTCTTTTTCAAATAAAAGAGAAATATCAAGAGAGTTATCCTCTAAAAAATCGTGACCCAAAAGGAGTCCTCCGGGACCACAAAATGAGGAAACCTCAATCATATTTATCTGCCCTATATTAGTATTATCTATCTCAGCCAAATCAAAGACGTTTATGTGATCTAAAATTGTTGACCCCTTGTGACTAAACTCCTTGGGAGCACTGGAAGTTCCTATTACCACTCCGGAGACATAGGAGCTTTGACCTCTATGTCCGGCACAATAATTTTGATATGGGGACTTAACCGAGTGAAGAATTTCTTTTTTTCTTTTATAATCCATAACCAGTTTAATTATATTTTCAAATTATAAATAAAAAAAAGGCCAAAATCAAACTTTGGCCTTTTTTGCTATTTTTCCTTGGAGAAAAATTATTTCATTATCTATTTCTTTAATTACTTTAAATCCTAGAATTTTCATTACTATTTTAACTATGACGCTTTTAGGGCTAGACCAAAATATGGTCTTTTTGACTCCAATTTCTTCAGCCAATCTGGAGCCCGGATCTCCTACCATACGAAGACTCTTTAGCCCTAGTCTGGATTTAGGATCTATTGCTATTTCGTCATAGTAGAGTACAAACTCTTCTTCATTCAGTTCTAAATTGACTTCTATTCCCAGAGCCCTTTTGACTCTCTCTTTTATTTCTTTTGCCTTAATGATTTTCCCCCAAGAAAATCCAACTACTTTTCCGTCCTTTTCTAGGATAGTTAAAAAAGAATTTTCTCCTTGAAAATCTTTTTCTAACTTTTCTTTTACCTCATTTCTTTCCCATTTTTCTTCCCAGGGGGGGAGACTGAATATAAAGATATAAAGATCGATTACTTCTTCCTTGATTCTTTTAGGCAATTTTTCTCCGTTTTTAAAGGTTCTAATTTCCATTATAATCCCTCCTCTCTTTATGGAAATTTTCTTTTTTATAACAAATTTTAAACTTTTAGTCAACAGAAGAACTCCCTACTGGGAGCTCTTTTAAGTAATATTCACACTTCTTTACTCTTCTTTAGCCTTTTTTCTGGGAATAAATCCTAAAAATAGCAAGAAGTAGAGAATATTAAAAAAATAAAATCGTTCATCAATTGCTACAAGAAAACTAAGAAAGCCAAGAAACCCCAAAAAGCCAAGTGGATTAAATTCTCTTTTTTTCATTTTTTTTCTCTTTTAAAAGAAAAAGTCCGGAAATAATAAAGGCTATTATGGAAAATATTGCCGCTATAACTATACACAAGTATTCTCCATCAAAACCGGCTGAAGACATGTGTTTTATCAGAATACCGATATAGGCCCAAATGAAAACCAGCCCGTAAGCGATTCTTTTATCTTTTATCATTCTTAAAATACCGATAATTGCTCCTATAAGAATAATTAAAACGGTCCATATTCTATCGGGAACTCCAAAGCCATCCCAATTTAAGCTAACAAGAAATGCGGTAACGTTAGCTATAGTAGCTACCGTAATCCATCCAAAGTAAATAGTAAAAGGAAGACAGATAAAAATCCTTTCTCTTAGAGAAAAATCCCATCTATTTAATAGATTGGCAATCTTAATTAGAAGTATTAGAAGAAAAATCATCACTAAAAGAGAAAATCCAACCAAAGTGTAATGCCAGGCATAAATCCAAGCCATATTGGCAATGGAGGTTAGAATAAAATAACCCCCTAATTCTTGGAATAAGCTCTCTTTGCTTTTTTCTTTATCCTTTTGAAAAATCCCAAACTGATAAAGGATATAAAGGGCTAAAAGAAGATAGATTAGTCCCCAAATAGAAAAAGTTAGTCCGGCGGGAGTAAAAAGATTAGGATAAAGATCGGAAATTTCTCCGGTGGAGAGATTATTAATGGGTAAAGCATTGGCCATTATGTTAACAGCTACCATGGCCAGGTAGGTTATTAGAACTAAGAGTTTAATAATCATATATTTTTACTTTATTCTTCTCCTTTTCTCTCTCTGTCACTTGGTATAATAAACATAGAAACAAAGTAGACTATAAGAAAAGGGACAAAGGCGGTAAAAGCAAAAATCAAAAGACCGATAAGTCTTAAAAGATTGGAGTCAATATCAAAATACTCCCCCAGCCCTCCAAAGATACCGGAAATCACTTTGTCTTTATTACTTCTATATAATCTTCTTTTATTTGTTTGACTCATTTTTTTTGAGTTTTTCTTTTAACTCTTTTAGCTCTTTTTCCAATTTATTGACCTTTGAAAGTGCCGCTATGGCAAAGACAAAAGCAATGGGAGTCAGATAAGATAAAATTTCCATAATTTACTTTTTTAGATGGCTTCTATAAATCTCATAAAGAGCAAAGAGAGCAAAACCGGCTCCAAGACCGATAAAAAGTCCTGCAATGAGATTTCCATAAAGAAAACCAAATCCCATTCCCCCCAGTACTCCGGCAGGAATGAAAAGTCCTCCGGGAGAATCATCATCCTCTCTGATTTCTTTTTTTATCTTCTCAACAATTTCATTTTTTAATTCTTCTTCCATATATTTTTTATTAATTAGTAATATGGTGATTATAGCATAATAAAAATTTCCTAATATACAATTTCATCCAATATTTTTAAGCACATTTCTCAGCTTCCTCAATTATTTTTCTCATGTATCTGACTGCCTCAACGGGATATTTACCGATAGCGGTCTCTTCAGAGAGCATAACGGCTGAAGCTCCATCAAAAACGGCATTAGCCACATCAGAAACCTCCGCTCTTGTGGGTTTGGAATTTTTAATCATAGAAAGGAGCATCTCGGTAGCGACAATCAGGTATTTTTTTTCATTTAAAGTTTTTTTAGAAAATATTTTTTGAAGACAAGGAACTTTTTCTAAAGAAACGGCTTTACTTAAATCTCCCCTGGCAATCATAACTCCCCAACACTCTTTAATTATGCTATCAAAATTATTAACTCCTTCATCAGACTCTATTTTGGCAATCACCTTACACTCGGGGAGTTTTTCTTTTATTTCCTTAAATTGCAAGGCCGATTCAGAAAAAGAAAGAGCAATAATGGAAGGATTGTAATGAATTATTTTTTCAATTGCTTCTACCGACCGAACATCAAAAATAATCTGTGGACTGGAAAAAGAAGATACTTTCTTAATATCCTCAAGAAGTATTTTGTGTTGCTCTTCGTTGCTATAAGCGGTGTTTATACGGATATAATCGGCTCCCTCTTCTATCATTCCCTTAAAAATCTCATACTTAAAAGAAGCCGGACCGACTGTAGCAATTATTTTTGTTTCTCTCATATGAAAGATTATATCATATTTTAAAAACTTGTTTTATTAGTAAAAAAGACCCGGATAATCCAGATTTTTCTTCTTCCAAATTAAAATTCGAAGTCTCCCACTTCCTTAGAATTAAGGAGATAGCATTCTAAAATCCTTTTAAAGAAACCGCTATTTCTTCTATAGGAGGCACAAAAAAAGCGCCCCTAGAAAGCGCTCTTTTATCTTTTAAAGAAATTCTATCTTAGAAATCTCCCTTTCCTTTCTTGCATTCTAATAGCCATTTCTTCCTCTGTAATACATCCCCTTTCAATAGCCGCTATTAATCTTTCTTCTCTGGCTTCCATTCTTAGCTCTCTGTGCTGCTCTCTATATTCGTTCCTATAAATGTAGAAAGCTTCTTTAGACATCTCCAGATCTTTAGCGGATAATTCCTCCCCTCCTCTAAATTTTTCCATAGATTCCCAAGGTTTTACTTCCTGAGAAGCAAAAACGTTTCCTGCTGAAAATAATACTATTCCTGCTAAAAAAACCATTCCGATAACTAATTTTTTATTCATTTTCTTTCCTTTTTATTTTTCCATCTCGACCTTTCTGTATACTAATACAAAAAAGTCAAAATTATCTTTCATTTAATCTCTCCTTGTAATTCCTAAATCGTCTTTCAATCCTTTTAAAGCTTTCAACTTCTATAAGTCCCCTTTCCATTTGACCGACGATAACAGCTTCATCTCCCTCTTTTATTTCCGAAAAAAACCGCCTACCCCTTGTCCTTTCAGATATCTTTAAGATAACATCTTCTCCACTTTCAAGTTTTGCCGTCCATAAGCCATCTCTCTTTTCTAAAATTTTCCCAAAGTAGACATCTTCAATTTCCAAGTTCCCCAAATCTCTATACATTCCTCCTCCAAAAGGTAATTCTTCTCTTTCTGCTAATCTGAAAAATGAGTAATGTAAAGACGATCTTTCAATTAAAAGGCTACTTGAAAAGACTAAAAATAAAATGAGGATTAGGGAAATAATAAGTGGTTTTCGGTAGATAAAATAAAATCTCTTAGCAACTATCTCGACTATAATAATTAAGAAAAGTGCCAGAAAGACAAGATACCAGGGAAAAGAGATAATAACATTTCTAATTATCTGAAATCCCATTCCATGAAGAAGAAAAATATCATTTATTCTTAAGACAAAGATGATGAGACTGGTGAAGTATAGAGCCAGTAGAGTGATTAAAGCGAGAAATCCTATAGTAAGAATAGTCTTTATTACGAAATAAGATCTGGGTCTCATCTTTAATTCACCCTTTTTAATCTTAGAGACAATCTTCTCACTTATCATTTTTCCCTTATTTTTTTCATATAATAATTTCTTAATTTCATTCCGGCCTCTTTTTAATCTTGTTCCTACCGTAGAGGTGGGAATTTTTAAGATATCGGAAATCTCCCTGTAATCTTTTTCTTCAAAGTAATAGAGAATTAACGGCTCTCGGTATTTAACTTTTAATTTATTTAAATATTTCTCTATCTCCTCTCTCTCCTCTTCTCTTTCAATATCTTTTAGAAAATTATCTTTTCCGGAAAAAGAGAAAATAATATCGGTGTCAAAAAAAAGGAGAGGTTCTTTCTTTTTAGCGATGTTTATAAACTCATTGTGAGCGATTCGGTAAATCCATGAGGAAAACTTTCTTTTAACATCAAAACCTCGGATATTTATATATGCTTTAACAAAAACATTTTGAACCGTATCTTCAATATTTTCGTGGTTGTATAAAAATTTTCTTCCATATCTCAGTAACTTCTTTTCGTATCGCTCAACAAGGATGCCGAAAACCTCCGTCCTACCATTTAAAACAAGCCGAACTATCTCTTCATCGGTTTTATCTTCCACTTTCATCACTTTTTTTCGCAATTTGCCTATATTATATTATACAATATTTTAGAAGATTTATTTCATGAATAAAAACCACCCTTATTAAGAAGGGTGGTTAAAATTATTTTTTTATAACTACTATTCTATTGTAATCACTACCTCTTCCACTTGAGGAAATTGGAATAAAGTTTTTTCTATTTGCTCTTTAGCCTCTAGACTAAACTCTTCGGCTTCTTTACTAAAACTGGCATAAGTTACTCCGTCTTCACTATAGACTGGGAAATTAAGTGTGGTTTCCTCATCAATGGCTGTGAAATAACCTTCTTCCTTTTCCTGATCGGTAGGACCTTCCAGTAACTCATTTAAGGCATATGCTTTTATATCCTGAGGAACGGGAAACTCTCTTATTACCGGATAAATTACTTCCGTCTCATCTTCTAGGAGATAAAAGTAAACCTCCGCCTCCATCATATCTTCTTCGATTGGATCTTCGGGCTCTTCAGGAATAACCGGATCATCTGGCAGAGGCTCATCTATTTCTACTTCTGGTGATGTTAAAAGTATAGCAACAATAACCAGTGCCATAATACCGATAATTATTCCAATAATCGCATTTTTTGACATATTTTTTAAATTTATTTTTTTATAAACCTTTCTATCTTAACCCTATCATAAAGAAGGTAAGAGCTGTCAACCCATTCTACATACTGAATTGTTTAAAGATTATTTCTTTTGTTTATCCAAATTCTTAAATAATAAGAGAAATCATCTGTTATAAATTAAATTATGACCGCAAATAGCAGTCCCAGTAATATTCAATAAAATCTAATGAATTTGCAATATAGTTTCCTAAAGAAGCTTCGATCACTGTTAAAAACAAAGTAGATCAAATTTATCTAAGCTATTCCTTTTTTCTAAAAAAAT
>SL_3KL_010_SEDDRAFT_10005612_pt1 | contig 11230 bp, 8 predicted proteins | sample SodLakKL_010_SED_2_FD_10381 | JGI IMG/M metagenome (IMG submission 10381)
TTGCAGGTATCAAGTACCTCAATTGGATCGACAGAAGGATGGAAAAGATCATCCCCGATGAAAAGGAGCGCATCAAATTTGTGCTGGCATCTTACAATGTGGGGCTTGGTCACGTACTGGATGCACGCCGACTTGCTGAAAAGCACGGCAAAGATCCTGATGTATGGAAAGACAATGTGGATTATTTTGTGCTGAACAAATCCAAACCCAAGTACTACCTCGATCCGGTGGTGCGTCACGGGTATGCCAGGGGCTCTGAACCCTACCATTATGTTACGGAAATACTGGAGCGTTTTGAGCATTATCTCAACGCCCTGGAAAGCTAAACTGGTGAATCATAATAAATAACTAAAAAAGCCCCGCTCATTGGAGCAGGGCTTTTTTATTTAGGGGGTTGTTTCANCTTTTGATGGGTGTTATTATCTAGTGCGCCTCAAGCCAGGTACTTCCCGGATTCATGTCTATCTCCAGATCCACCTCGAGGGTTATGGCGTTTTTCATCCCCTTTTCTACGATTTTCTGTAACGTTTCCAGCTCATCCTTGCGCGCATCAAACACCAGTTCATCATGCACCTGTAGTATCATCTTCGATTGTAGTTTCTGTGCCTTCATCTCTTTGTAGATGTTAATCATGGCCAGCTTTATCATGTCGGCTGCAGAGCCCTGTATGGGTGAATTGATGGCGTTTCGCTCGGCATACCCGCGCACAGCACTGTTGGAGCTGTTGATGTCGGCCAGGTAGCGTCTCCTTTTCATGATGGTTTCCACGTACCCGTGCTCCCGTGCAAAGGCAATGGTGTCGTCCATGTATTTCTTGATGCCCGGATATTGATCAAAGTAGTTTTTAATGATTTGTGAGGCTTCATCCCTGGGAATGTTCATCCTTTCCGACAGGCCAAAAGCCGAAATGCCGTACACCAGACCAAAGTTTACCGTTTTGGCTTTGCGGCGCATCTCCGGGCTAACATCATCCAGGTCTACGCCAAACACCTTGGATGCAGTGGCAGCGTGAATGTCTAGTCCTTTGCGGAAAGCATCAATCATCGCTTCGTCCTTGCTCAGACTGGCAATGATGCGCAGCTCAACCTGCGAGTAGTCGGCTGCCAGCAGGGTATGGTCTTTGTCACCGGGGACAAAGGCTTTGCGAATCTCCCGGCCCTGCTCAGTGCGGATGGGGATATTTTGCAGGTTGGGGTTGTTGGACGACAAGCGTCCGGTGGCAGCCACCGTTTGGTTGAAACTTGCATGCAGGCGGCCCGTGGTTTTGCTGATGAGCCTGGGCAATGCGTCCACATAGGTGGACTTAAGCTTGGTGAGGGAGCGGTAATCCAGAATTTTTTGCACGATCTCGTGCTTGTCAACCAGCTTCGACAACACATCTTCGCTGGTGCTGTATTGCTTTGTTTTGGTCTTTTTGGCTTTGGCCACAATCTTTAGCTGGTCAAAAAGCACTTCTCCCAGCTGCTTGGGCGATCCAATGTTGAACTTCACCCCGGCCAGCTCATAAATTTCCTTCTCAACCTTTTCGATGTCTGCCTGCAAACGGGCTGAATAGTCCTCCAGGTTCCCACGGTCAATTTTCATCCCATGGGTCTCCATATCCGACAATACATATATCAGAGGTGTCTCCATTTCGTTAAAAAGCCGGGTCAAACCGAATTTTTCCAGCTCCGGTTCAAACACTTCCCGCAGCCGCTGTGTGATATGCGCATCTTCACATGCATAGGGGGTGAGGGTTTCCAGGGGTACCTCGCGCATGCTTTTCTGGTTTTTCCCTTTCTTTCCTATGAGCGACTCAATGCCTAATGGTTTGTGATCCAGGTAGGTTTCCGAAAGCACATCCATGTTGTGACGCATGTCGGGTTGGAGAAGGTAGTGAGCCAGCATGGTATCAAACAGCTTGCCCTGCACATGGATGTTGTAGTTTTTCAGCACCCCGATGTCGAACTTGAGGTTCTGCCCGGTTTTTTCAATGTTGGGATTTTCGAAAACCGGTCTGAAGAGGTCGGCCAGCTTTTGAGCTTTTTTGCGATCTTCGGGAAAGGGGACATACCAGGCCTGGCCGGCCTCCATGCAAAAAGCAATTCCCACCAGCTCGTTGTCTATGACATGCAGGCTGGTGGTTTCGGTGTCAAAGCAAAAGGCCGGTGCCTGCTCAAGCTTCTTTACCAAAGCTTCGATGTCGTCTTGTTTTTCCAGGGCTTCAAACTGATTGTCTTTCATCAGTTGCTCTGCCTTTTGCCTGGCGATTTTTGCCGGGTCTTCAAAGGCATCGGTACCTGAAAACAGGTCCATCTGTCCTTTCTGTTGGGCTTTGGAGGGCATGGCCCCGGGGGCCTCCTCCTTAATATGGTCAAATACCCGCTGGGCGTAGTTTCTGAACTCCAGCTCCTCAAACAGGGGCAATAAAATATCAGGGTTGGGATCCTGCAATCTGAACTGTTGCTCATTCCACTCAACAGGCACATCCAGGATGATGGTGGCCAGGCTTTTGGAAAGCAGCGCCTGGTCTGCATGCTCTTTCAGCGCTTCGCGGCTCCTTTTTTCCGGTACATCATCCACGTTTTTCAGCAAATTCTCGATGGAGTGAAACTGTGACAGCAGCTTTTTGGCTTTCTTCTCGCCAATGCCCGGCACCCCGGGAATGTTATCCGACGAGTCGCCCCACAGCCCCAGGATATCTATCAGTTGCTCCGGCTCTTTGATGCTGAACTTTTCACATACCTCTTTCACACCCCACACTTCAACGCCGTTGCCCATGCGCGAAGGTTTGTACATAAAAATATTATCCGACACCAATTGGCCAAAATCTTTGTCAGAGGTCATCATATAAACAGTAAACCCGTCCTTCTCCGCCCTTTTGGCAATGGTACCCACGATGTCATCGGCTTCGTACCCCTCCAGCTCCAGGATGGGGATGTTGAACCCTTCAATAAGCTTTTTAATATAAGGGATGGAGTTGACAATATCTTCGGGGGTATCTTCCCGGTTGGCTTTGTAGGCGGTAAAGTCGGTCTGGCGCTGGGTGGGTGCAAAGGCATCAAAAGCCACGGCAATATGGCTGGGTTTCTCTTTTTTGAGCACTTCCAGCAGCGAGTTGGCAAAGCCCAGCACGGCAGAGGTGTTCATCCCCCGGGAGTTGACCCTGGGGTTGCGGCTAAGGGCAAAATAGGCCCGGTATATCAGAGCCATGGCATCCAGCAAAAAAAGTTTCTTCTGTTCAGGCATAATCCATTTGAATTGGTTTGAAAATCAAAGATAGTTATTGCTACCCAAAAACAGGGTCAAATCCCCAAGAAAATGTTGGACTCTGCCCGCTATGTTTCAACGGCCGGCATCAGAAATTTTTGCTATCATTGCAGGTTCAAACCAGATATTTTCAGATGTATGGACTTTAAAGATCTAGTGATGCAGCGGGAGAGCACAAGGAAATACTCCGACAAGCCCGTTGAGCGTGAAAAGATAGAACAAATCATGGACGCCTGCCGCATGGCTCCTTCAGCCTGCAACGCACAGCCGTGGCGATTTGTGGTGGCCACCGACCGGGAAGTTGCACGTGAGCTGGGGCGCGCCAGCCAGGGACCGTTGATGACGTTCAACAAGTTTGCCACACAAGCCCCGGTGGTGGCAGCCATCATTGGGGAAAAGCCCAACTGGCTCTCCCGTGTCGGAGGGAATGTAAAAGACAAGGACTTCTACCTGATGGATATCGGCATTGTGGCCGAACATTTTTGTCTGCAGGCTGCCGAGCTGGGACTGGGAAGCTGTATGATAGGATGGTTCGATGAGCAGCGGGCCAAAAAAATCCTCAATGTGCCCCATGATAAACGAATATTACTGCTCATTACCCTGGGGTATCCGGCCAAAGACAAGCTGCGCAAAAAAATCCGAAAGCCACCCGGGGAGGTTTGGTCATATGATTCTTATGAGCCGTAACAATAATTTGGCGAATTCGGACAGCAAACCCTCACCCTTTAAAACCAAGGGTTTAAGGTCTTAATGCGCATGTATGCCAATTTCTACTAAGGTTGAAGGAATTTTTTAAAACCCAAATTTGTTATTGGCTTTTTTTCTAAAGACCATCTTAAGGTTAATTATTGCCTATGCTTTTTTTACAAGAATACTAGAATGACAAATCGATTAAGAAAAACTAAAAATTTGCAATCATAATAGCTTATAAATTAAGTTTTTCTAAATCGGAGTTAAATAAGGTTTTTTGGATGGAGTTTGTTTTTAGCTTGCGGTTGACCAGCCAGATGTTATTAAAACCCACAACATCCAAAACACCCTGGAGGTTGGGAAAACCTCCAGGGAGACCGCGCAGGGCAGGGCCGGTTTTATCCATCTTCTTTTTCTCNTTTTTCTCTGCGCCAGGTCAACGGAACATATTTGCCATTCTTTATAAATTATGTAGAAGCTTATGAGTTTAGAAATGAACCATATAAGGCATATAAGANATTATAAGAAAAATATTTTGTGTGCTTTTAGTTCTACATTCTTATATGAATCAAAACTTATATGCCCTTATAATCCTTAGTTGGTTCAATGCTTCTTGATTTTTTTCTTGTTTTTTATCAAAGAAAAAAAGGAAAACAATATGATTGAAACACACTTTCTACAAAACACATTAAGATTGTGCCATCCCTACGGGATTTAATATACTGGTGTCACTTTTTTGACTATAAACATTTCACTCCTAACGGAGTTCGTGAAAAACGCAAGTTATAAGGTCAACACCTTAGTTGTGTGGCATATACAACAAGACGTCCAACCCCAAATTGAGTTCCGTAAAAGCGGGACTCATTTAACCAGACAAAAGAGTAAAAGTTTATAAGATGACCTTATAATTCTTAGTTGGTTCATCGAAATGAAATCAACCTTATTAAAAGACCTCCAACCCTCCAATGCGACCGCGCAGTGCAGGCCCGAGAAAACGGCGGGCCGGCGCCAGCTGTGAATGGCAGATGGACTGGTATTGCGCNAAAGGGGTTTATCCATCTTTCGCTGCAAGACCGTCCATCTGACAGAGCGGGGGGAAGCGTTCGTTTTCTCTTGATTTTTTTGTTTCTTTTTTTATCAAGAAAAAAAGGAAAAAAGAAAAAACCTTATTTAATTTCCGACAACCTTAGTAGCAATTTCATAAATTTGTTTCCCGTATCGGTTTATCAAAGAAGGATCACCCTCTGAAACACATTCTCTAATAATCCAAATAACATTACAAACCCTATTTAAACCCATAAAAAAGCATGAAAACCTTCAAACCCATTTTGTTTATGGCAATGATTTTTACAATTGCATCCTGCAACGGTCCTGCTGAAGAGCGGGAGGCGACAACCGGCATTATTTCTGACGCAGTGGTGGAGCAGGCCATCAATGAGCTTACAGGGGAGCATGGTGAGGCCCAGCTTGCCCGCATGGAAAAAGGAGTGCGCCAGGCTGCTGCCCTGTGGCGGGAGGATGATGGCAGTGCAGATGAGTTCAAAGCTTTCTGCATGGAGCACTTTGTGAATGACGCGCAGCAGCGCGACGATCTGTTTCAGTCGCTTTCGCGCAATTTTGAAGCCCTGTGGGGCCATTCCAACCGGATAAGCGTGGAGCTCAACAAACCACTGCATCTGGACTGGGGGCCGCTGCAACCCGTTGACCTTATCTTTGCCGGATATTCACCCGGAGCGCATTTCTCCGATGATTTCTTCAGCAACAAAATTGCCTTTATCACTATCCTCAACTTCCCGTTCTATTCGCTGGAAGAGAAGGCCACCATGGCCGATGGATGGTCACGCAAGGAGTGGGCCTACGCACGCATGGGCGATGTTTTTGTATCCCGTGTGCCCGCCGTGGTAAGTCAGGAGATCTCCCGTGTGTCCACCGAAACCGACAGCTATGTATCCGATTACAATATCCCCATGGATCAGCTGCGGGACAACGATGGCAACACCCTGTTCCCCGAAGGGATGAGTCTTATTACCCATTGGGGTCTGCGCGATGAGATAAAGTCCAACTATGGTATGGAGGACGGCTTGGCCAAGCAGGAGATGGTGTACCAGGTGATGCTGCGTATCATCAACCAGGACATCCCCCAAAAAGTGATCAACAACCCGGAGTACCAGTGGAACCCCTATGAAAATATCCTGTCCCGGGATGGCGAAGAGGTAGAATTTGAGGGTGAGAACGACCGCCGCTACAATGAATTGCTGAAAAATTTCCAGGTGCGCCGCGATGCCGATGCCTACCATCCCAACTATCCCACCTACAAAGAGAGAGCTTTTAACCAGGGGCTCGAACTTTCNATGGAGGAGGTAGAAGAATTGTTTACCGAGCTGGTAAGCTCACCCCTGCTGGTGAGGGTAGGCGAACTCATCAGTCAGCGGATTGGCCGCGACCTTCAGCCCTTTGATATTTGGTATGACGGGTTCAAAGCCCGCAGCGGTGTCTCCGAGGAGTACCTGGACGAGGTGACCCGCGACTTGTACCCCGATGCACAGGCCTTTGAAGATGATTTGCCCAATATTTTGGTGAAGCTGGGTTACGACTATGACCGTGCGGGGTACATCGCCGATAAAATTACAGTAGAAGCCTCACGAGGTGCCGGACATGCCTGGGGCGCCCAGATGCGTTCGCAGCAGTCGCGTCTGCGTACCCGTATCCCCCAAAACGGGATGGACTACAAAGGGTACAACATTGCCACCCATGAGTTTGGTCACAATGTGGAACAGACCATCAGCCTTTACGATGTGGATTATTATATGATGAACGGGGTGCCCAACACTGCTTTCACCGAGGCACTGGCCTTTATGTACCAGACCCGTGACCTGGAGTTGCTGGGCATCGATGTGGATGAGCCCGATGTGGAGCTTCTCAACACCCTGGATAAGTTTTGGGGAACCTACGAAATTATGGGTGTTTCGTTGGTGGATATGGCTGTTTGGCGCTGGATGTATGACAACCCCGATGCCACCCCCGCCCAGCTGCGTGAAGAAACCACCCGTATTGCCAAAGATGTGTGGAACCGTTATTATGCGCCTGTTTTCGGAATAGAAGATCAACCCATCCTGGCCATTTACTCCCATATGATTGCCTATCCGCTGTATCTCTCTGCCTACCCCCTGGGCCGACTGATAGAATTTCAGATAGAGCAGTTTATCAAGGGGAAAAACCTGGCACAGGAAACCGATCGGATGTTCACTGCCGGCAGGCTTATCCCCCAGGAGTGGATGCGCAATGCGGTGGGTGAGCCCATTTCAAACCAGCCGTTGTTTGATGCGGTGGAAGAAGCCCTGGACAATTTATAAGACCTGCTTAACAAGCAAAAATTAACAAAGCCAGGGGGCGCCATCCTTTCGCCTCCTGGCTTTTTTTAGGGGCTGCAGAGCAATGGCGGCGGGGGCTATGATGTACGCTCGCGGACAACCCCTTCCACCACTTGCGGATAGTGGGTATGTTCCAGCTGTTGGATGCGCTTTGCCAGGGTTTCGGGGGTGTCGGAAGGAATTACCGGGCAGCGGGCCTGGAACACGATGTCCCCTTCATCATATTTTTCATTCACATAATGGATGGTGATGCCCGACTCCCTCTCCCCGGAGGCAATCACCGCTTTGTGCACATGGTCCCCGTACATCCCTTTGCCGCCAAAGCGGGGCAGCAGGGCAGGGTGGATGTTGATGATACGGTTGGGATAGCGTTGTATCAGCCAGTGGGGTATCAACAGCAGGTAGCCCGCCAGCACCACAAAACAGATGTCGTACTTTTTAAATACGGCGCCAGCCTGGTTGGGGTCTTTCCATTGCTCTTTGGAGATGACCACAGCCGGGATGCTTTCCTGTTTCGCCCGCTCAAGCACGTAGGCATTTGCCTTGTTACTGATGATCAAAGCGACGTTGATGAAAGGGTGATCTTTGAAATGGCGGGCCAGGTTTTGCGCATTGGTGCCGCTGCCCGAAGCCATGATGGCCAGATTACATATTTTAGGGCGGGGTGGTGTCATAAGGGGGCAAAATTCACGCGAAAAAAGGGTAAAAACAACAAAAATACGGAAAATCGTGTCAAAAAAGCATTTTTGAGGTGATCAGGGGGCAGGTAAAAGAGCTTCAAAGTGCTGAAAAAAGGGGTTTCAGCCCTGTTTTACTAAGGAATTAGTTAGCCACAAGGGATAGTAAATCAGTGTATTATAGTCATTTAGGAAAAAATCAACAAAAAAAAGTTGGTTATAAGAATTATAATATTTTTCTTTGCAGTCTGTTTAACAAAAAAAGGAGAAAACATGTCTGACATTTCAACAAGAGTAAAAGCTATCATTGTTGATAAGCTTGGTGTAGATGAAAAAGAAGTAACCCCCGAAGCAAGTTTCACAAACGATTTGGGCGCGGATTCTTTAGACACAGTAGAACTTATTATGGAGTTCGAAAAGGAATTTAACATTGCCATTCCTGACGACCAGGCTGAAAAAATCAGCACTGTAGGTGATGCGATTGCTTACATTGAAAACAACAATAAGTAAAATTAAGCAGTTTACATGAAACTCAGAAGAGTAGTCGTAACAGGATTAGGCGCTCTTACACCCATAGGCAATACCGTTCCGGAGTATTGGGATGGATTGCTTAAGGGTGTTAGTGGTGCCGGGCCAATCACCAGGTTTGATACCTCGAAATACAAAACGAAGTTTGCCTGCGAAGTAAAAGGCTATGATCCCAAAGACCATTTTGACCGCAAAGAAGCAAGGAAGTACGACTTGTTTGCTCAGTATGCTATGGTAGTAGCCGAAGAGGCTATGAAAGATGCCGGGCTGGACTCCTATGAGTTTGACCAGGACCGGGCAGGTGTGATTTGGGGAAGCGGGATTGGTGGTCTGGATACCTTTTTGAAAGAGGTAAGGGATTATGTAAAGGGTGACGGGACGCCTCGTTTCAGCCCTTTCTTTATCCCCAAGATGATTGCCGATATTGCTGCAGGTCATATATCTATCAAATATGGATTGCGCGGGCCCAACTTTACAACCACTTCTGCTTGCGCTTCGGCCGCCAATGCGTTGGTCGATTCTCTCAATTATATCCGCCTGGGTAAGGCCGATATTTTTGTGAGCGGAGGCTCGGAAGCGGCTGTAAATGAAGCCGGAATTGGAGGGTTCAACGCCCTGACTGCCATCTCCATGCGCAACGATGACCCCGCAACAGCTTCCAGACCCTTCGACAAAGACCGTGATGGATTTGTGCTGGGCGAAGGAGGTGGAGGACTGGTGTTTGAAGAACTGGAACATGCCCTCAACAGAGGTGCCAAGATATATGCCGAGGTTATTGGTGGGGGCCTTTCAGCCGATGCGCATCACATGACTGCTCCCGACCCTGAGGGAAGGGGCGCAAGGAAAGTGATGCAGTATACCCTGGAAGATGCCGGTATCAGCCCTGAAGATGTAGACCATATCAACACACATGGTACCTCAACTCCCCTTGGCGATATTGCTGAGCCCAAAGCCATTGTGGAACTTTTTGGAGATCATGCTAAAAACATCAGCATCAACTCCACTAAATCGATGACCGGGCACTTGCTCGGCGCAGCAGGTGCTGCAGAAGCCATCGCTTCCATCCTGGCCGTACAAAATGACATTGTGCCACCCACAATCAATCATTTTACTGATGACCCCGAAATCCCTGTGCTGGATTATACTTTCAACAAACCCAAAGAACGTAAAGTGAATGTTGCCTTGAGCAATACCTTTGGTTTCGGCGGACATAATGCGTGTGTAGCATTTAAAAAATATACAGAGTAGTATATAACTATTTTGTCCTCCTTGAAACATTTTTTCAATATTACTGCCCGTAAGAAAAATGGATTGTCCAGGGCCGTAAAAAATATTTTCGGATTCAAACCCGGAAATGTCGCACTTTATAAACTGGCATTCAGGCACAAATCCATTGCCACGCCGGAAAACAACGGATTCAGGCACAGCAACGAAAGATTGGAATATCTTGGCGATGCTGTGCTTGGTTCTGTTGTAGCCGATTTCCTTTTTAAAAAATTCCCCTACAAAGACGAAGGTTTTCTCACCGAAATTCGCTCCCGCATTGTCAGCCGGCAAAACCTCAACGCCCTCTCCCGGAAGCTGGGTATCGACAAGCTGGTGCAATCGCGACGCGAAAGCAAAGCCCTGGGAACATCTATCCTGGGTGACGCCTTCGAGGCGTTTGTCGGTGCCATGTACCTCGACAAAGGGTATCGCTTTACCCACAAGGTGATCGTCCAGAAAATCATCCAGAATCACCTTGACCTGGATGACCTCATCGTCAAAGAGGTCAACTTCAAAAGCAAACTCATCGAATGGGCGCAGAAAGAGCGGCGCAACATTGAGTTTGTGGTGGTGGATGAGCTGGAAAACAACAAAAACCTGAAAATCTATGTGGTGAACCTGCTCGTTGACGGAGAGCTGGTGGCCACAGGTAAAGACTACTCCATCAAAAAAGCAGAGCAAAATGCGGCCGAACAGGCGGCAATGAAGCTGCTGGAAAACGATGATGATAACGCATCCTAGGTAGCTAAGGAGTATTGCACCGTTGGTCTCCTCTTTATTACGCTTTCATTATTCTCCCGTGCAGGTCCACTGTATCTCATCTGTGTTTTATGATTACCTTTGTGCCCGCAAAGCCTGTTGAAGGCCGGAAAACAAAGTTGAATCCCCTAAATATTTCCCCATGAGCCAATTACCTGAGCTGTCTGATATCATCAAGGCGCGGGGCCGCCTGAAGGGTATAGTGAAGACCACACCCCTGGAGCACACCAAAGCTTTTTCCAAAAAATCGGGTGCCAACGTATATATGAAACTTGAAAACCTGCAGTCTACCGGCTCTTTCAAGGTTAGGGGGGCGTACAACAAAATTAGCCAGCTGTCGAAGGAAGAGCTGGCCCGGGGAGTGGTGTGTGCCTCTGCCGGAAATCACGCCCAGGGGGTCGCTTATGCTGCCAGTAGCATGGGGGTGAAAGCCAAGGTGTTTATGCCTGTGTTTACCCCGCCCCTGAAAGTGATCGCCACACGCAGCTACGGGGCCGATGTGGTGCTGGAAGGTGAAGCCTTCGATGATGCCTACCAGGCTGCCATGAAATACCGGGAGGAGACCGGGGCTGTCTTTGTGCATCCCTTTGACGACCCGGATATCATTGCCGGACAGGGAACCATCGGCCTGGAGCTGTTTGAACAGCTGGATACCATACAGGATGTGCTGGTACCCATCGGCGGGGGGGG
>SL_3KL_010_SEDDRAFT_10005613_pt1 | contig 11230 bp, 11 predicted proteins | sample SodLakKL_010_SED_2_FD_10381 | JGI IMG/M metagenome (IMG submission 10381)
TTGAATGAATTTTTTGTTACAAACTCGTGCATAAGAAGGACGAACGGTAATCTTATGACGTTTCTCCTCAGGAATCGCGCCACGTTCAAATTCCTGCTTACTTATGGGTTTAATGGCGATTTTTCTTTGTGTTTTATCAAGGCCAAGCAACACACTATAGGCACGTTCAAAATGTGTACTGGCACTTTTGTTTAATGTGATGTTTGACTCGTATAACGTTGCGATGCCTTCAGAAGGCTTTCGCGATACCCAATCAAATGCCACATAACCACCTCCAATATTTATGATACATTCATTATACAACGAAGTTCAACATTTAACAAACGAATTATAATAAATTATTTTAATTACCCTTGTTATATTGGTGTGACTTAGGTATAGTATGACGTGATTGAGGTGACTGTATGAAAACAAATGAACAAAAAGCGCAGAAAGATTTTATTAAAACCCACCGAAGAACATTATGGACCCCGTTCATTAAAGCCATTAAAACGTATCATCTAATTGAAGAAAACGATAAAATTGCTGTGGCGTTAAGTGGCGGTAAAGATTCTTTGATTATGGCGTTGATGCTTAAGGAACTAACCCATCATCCGTTGGTTAATTTTGAGATTAAGTTATTGGCAATGGACCCTGGCTATCATCCTTTTAAAAGAGCACAAATGGAAGAAAATTTCAAAACACTTAATTTAGATGTTGAAATCGTAGATAAACCCTTGTTTGAAATCATCGAACAAGAAGCACCCGATTATCCTTGCTACTTGTGTGCGCGTATTAGACGCGGCATTTTATATGGTTTAGCTGAAAAACATGGGTGTAATAAGTTGGCGCTTGGACATCATTTTAACGACGTTATTGAAACCACTTTGTTGAATATGTTTTATGCAGGCGCGTTTAAAACGATGAAACCAAAACTAAACGCCGATCATTTTAAAGGGATGTCTTTGATCAGACCGATGACGCTCATTAAAGAGCAGGATATTGAGCGCTTTATGAAACGACAAAACTTACATGCACTTGATTGCGCATGTGCTGTAAGTGCAGGACAAACCGCTTCTAAACGTCAAGAAATTAAAACATTAATTGCCACTTTAAAAGAAAAAAACCCAGACATTGATAAAGCGATTTTCAATGCTGGGCGTAATGTAAATTTGGATCACGTGTTTGGTTGGGTTAAAGACGGAAAAACATATACGTTTGAGGATTGAATTATTTACCCAAACAAAATTTTGAAAACAGCTCATCAATTAAAGTGTGTTGTTCACTGACACCGATGATTTCTCCGAGAAGTTCCCATGCGGTTTTCAAATCAATTTCAATGATGTCAACTGGTTGTGAATCGATGGCGCTTTGTTTGGCATCTTCTAAATGTTGTTTGATTTGTCTCATCAGCGCAATGTGTCTAGCATTTGAAAGATAAGTATTTTGATCAATGTTGATATCTCCTTTTAAGAACATATCTTCAATCTTGTTCTCAAGGGCTTCAATGTTGGTCTTTTTTAGTGCGCTCAACTGAACACTATTTTCAAAACGTTGATTTAGTTTACCTTGCAAATCTATTTTATTGATGATTACAATGCGTTTTTTGTGTTCAGTTAAAGCAAGTAGTTTTTGATCCTCATCTTGTAAGGGTTCGTTGTTGTTGATGACATAAAGAATGAGTTCTGCTTCTTCGATGAGTTGCTTGGCTTTATCAATCCCGATTTTTTCAATTAGATCTTCAGAATCGCGTATGCCAGCGGTATCGATTAATTTTAAGATTAATCCCCCAATGTTGATCTCACCTTCTACGGTATCTCTAGTGGTGCCTTGAATTTCTGTCACAATCGCTTTATCTTCTTTTAATAAAGCATTTAAAAGACTAGATTTTCCAACATTTGGACGACCGATTATAGCGGTTTTAACGCCTTCTTTAATGACTTTCCCCACGTTTGCTTGATGTAAAATCGCAGAGATATCGCTGAGCAGCGATTCGATGCGCGGTTTTAAGATGGTGTCGGTTAAGGTTTCTACATCATCATACTCAGGATAATCAATATTGACCTCAATGTTAGCGATGATGTTTAACAGCGTGTCTCTCAATGATGTGATAAGTTCATAAATCTTACCGTCTAAACCTTTATTGGCTAAATGTAAAGCGTTATCGCTCCTGGCTTCAATGATGTCCATCACGCTTTCAGCCTGCGTTAAATCGATGCGACCATGCATGAAAGCACGTTCAGTGAACTCGCCGTTTTCAGCAAGTCGCGCCCCGTGTGTTAACAATAAGGATAGTATTTTATTCGCAACAAAAGGACCACCATGACAGTTGATTTCAATCATGTCTTCTGTGGTAAAGGTTTTTGGTGATCTAAACACACTAATTAAAACCTCATCAATGGTTGTGGACCCATCGGTGATTTTACCGTAATGAATGGTGTGTGAAGGCACGGCGGATAAATCCTTTGTTTTATAGATTTTTTTTATGATAGAAAAAACATCGNCCCCACTCATGCGGACGATAGAAATTGCGCCTTGACCTAAAGCAGTTGAAATGGCGGCTATTGTATCTTTTTTCATGGTTATCACCCGAAATTATTATATCATAAATCATACTTTTATTGTATAATGTTAACGGGTGATAAAGTATGAATCGAAGAAAAGCAAGATCAGGACCAATTTACTATGTTAAAGTATTTTTAAGCGGTGTGGCCGTTGTATTGTTTGGTGGTGTCACCTCAGTATTATTTGGTTGGCCAATGGACCGTTTTATTGATACGGTTAGAGCACTAGCTTATTTGCCATTTTTGCTCGTTATTTTAATCTTTTTTTACTCGAGAATTGGCCGTGTTATGAATCGTGGCAGTGAAAAACAATCAGAAGAAACCGAGTTTTTGATTAAAACATCAGATGCTGTTAGAACGACACTAGAATATGATAAAGATATGTTTGAGAAATTGCGTGCAAGCGAGAAATTTCAAACCTTTTATCAAGATACCTATCAAGTGTATCAAAACGGTGAAAGCGACACGTTGAACTTTGATATCTTATCAAAGCGTTTCGATGAGAATGAATTTGAACGTGATGCTTCTTTGGTTGTGATTGAGTCTACAAAAGAACTCATCGAGGAGAAAAAGACGCAAACTGAAGATAATGAACAAGCATAACGGAGGTTGCTTCTATGGCTTATCAAGCATTATATCGCACTTATAGACCGAAAGATTTTGATGAAGTTGCCGGTCAATCACACATCACAAAAACCTTTAAAAATGCGCTTGTGAACAATAAATTGTCACATGCGTATTTATTCAGTGGGCCTCGAGGAACTGGGAAAACCAGTGTTGCAAAAATCATAGCTAAAGCTGTGAACTGTGAACACGCACCTACGAGTAATCCCTGCAATACATGCTCGGTTTGTGAAGCTATTAATAAAAATGCCATGAATGATGTTATCGAAATTGATGCGGCATCAAACAACGGTGTAGATGAAATCAGAGAGATTAGAGATAAAGTTAAATATTTACCAGGGATAGGAAACTACAAAGTTTACATCATTGATGAGGTGCACATGCTTTCTACCGGTGCTTTTAACGCTTTACTTAAAACGTTAGAAGAACCACCGAAACATGTGATTTTTATATTGGCAACCACCGAACCACATAAAGTGCCATCAACGATTCATTCAAGATGTCAACGTTTTGATTTTCGTGGTGTTGATAAAAAATCAATGATTGATCATTTAAACCATATCATTGATGCAGAAGGCATTGCCATCAACGAAGATGCGATTAAATTGATTTGCGATAGCGCTGAGGGTGGTATGCGTGATGCGGTGAGTCTACTTGATCAGGTTGTTTCTTATACTGAAGATGAAATCAATGTCGATGATATTCATGCGATTAGAGGGTCTTTAAGTCAAGACAGCTTATTAGACATTGCGGAGGCTGTTTTCCAACAAGATGTGGTTAAAGCCTTAGCGAGTGTTGAAAAGCTGAGTGATGAAGGCAAAGAAAGTCAAAACATTATGACGGACTTAATTGGTTTTTACCGTGATGCCTTATTGCTTAAAAGTATCAAAAACATTGATGATGACAAAGCTATTTTTAAACAAGAACGGTTTATTTCGTTGGTTGAAAAACTATCCAATGCTAAATTATTTAAATATATGGATATTTTAAACGATATTAGGCAAACCATGCGCTATGCTCAAAAAGGCAAATTATATGTTGAACTGGCACTGATAAAGATGTCTGACCAAGAGATTCAATCTAGCGTAAAGTACCAAGAAGACATCGATGATTTACATCAAACAGTCGATGACTTAAGTGCCAAGCTACACGCATTGGAAAACGATATATTAACCTTATCTGAAGAGGGCGTGGCAAAACAAGAAGCACAACCTAAAGAAAAGACACCAGCTGATCAAGCCTTTGATGATTATGAAGCTAAATCAAAGTCTACTGAACAAACAAGCAAAGACACTGCGTTAACAAGTGAAGATAGTGCATCCGATGCATCGGAGGGTCAAGATGATTCGGTGAAACCAGAATCTTTAGAAAACGAAGTGCTAAATGCCTATCAAAAGCTATATAATAAATACTCGCAAAAATCGTATAAAACCTTTGATATTCAGTACGTTGAAGACGTTTTAAATACCGGAGACCGTGGCGCGAGAATAGATATGGTCAAGAAATGGTATGACATTGAAAGGTTTGTCGATGCATCAGAGCTAAAATATGCTAAAATGATTACAGATGGAAAATTGGTTGCGACCAATGGAACCATGATTATTGTTGAATATGAAACGCCAACCATTTGTAACCGCTTAATGAAACCACAAATAAAATCACAATTGTTGTCGGTTTTAGAACGTTTCTTCGAGCGTAAAATGATGTTTTTAGCATTACCAGAAGATGTTTGGGCAAAAATCCAAACAGAATTTGTTGAAAAACATAGAAAAAGAAAAGAGCCAAATGATAAGATTAAACTAAGCCCAATAGAACATGCACGTTTAATCGAAATACCAGACAGTGATGAGTCGTATGACGATTTGGATAATCAGTCTGTAAAAAAAGCACAGGATTTATTTGGTGATATTGTTAAAGTCAAGAAAGGAGAGACATCATGAATCAAGGTATGATGAAAAAACTGCAACAAATGCAAAAAGAGATGCAGCAAGCTCAAAAAGAACTTGAGGCTTCAATTTTTTATGGTCAAGCAGGCGGTAAAACAGTTGAGGTTGAATTTAATGGTGCTAAAGAAATGCAAAGCATCAACATTAATCAAGAAGCATTTGATTTACCAGAGGATATGGATATGCTTCAAGATACAATCGTCGCTGCTGTGAATGATTGTATGAAAAAAATAGAAGATGAAACACAGGCAACGATGGGTAAATTCACTCAAGGCATGCCAGGCATGTTTTAAACGGCGTCATGATGGAATATCCAGAAGCCATACAGCTGTTAATTGAACAATTTATGCGTTATCCTGGCGTTGGTAGAAAAACAGCAGAACGCTATGCTCTACATACCATTAGTGCCTTTGAAGAGAAGGATTATGATGCGTTTCAAGAGACGCTTAGACGCATTAAAGAAGAAATAAAACCATGTGAGCTATGTGGTCATCTTACTGATCAAGACCGTTGCGATATTTGTAAAGATTCACAGCGCGATCAATCGAAAATATTGGTGGTTGAAGAGAGTAAGGATGTTATTGTCATTGAAAAAACCAAAACTTACACTGGGGTTTATCATGTTTTAAATGGTGTTATTTCACCATCTAACGGAATTGGACCNGATGACATTGGCATTAAACCATTATTAAATCGATTGAAAAACGAACAGCATGAAGAAGTGATTTTAGCCACCAACCTCAGTGATGAAGGGGAAACAACGGCTTTATATATACAAAGGTTGTTGCTTAAAACAGATATTTTAGTGACACGTATTGCATATGGTATGCCGGCGGGTGGTAATATTAGTTATGCTGATGAAATTACATTGAATAAAGCATTAGAAGGACGCAAAAAGTTTTAATGTATTGAAATCTAAAGAAAAAGGGTGTGATATTGATGTTTCGATTCATGTTAATGCCATTATTGGTTATGTCAACGGTACGAGATATTGTTGATTCAATTGTTGATTTTTTAAGTGATTTAATCCCATTAAGATCGTTTGTTGAATCTGGTTATAACTATGCGATGGACTTGCCTTACCTTGCTTTGTTTGGCGCAATGATTCTTGCTGTGGTTATTGGGATTTTAGGTGTTATTTCACTTGTGAAAAAACTAACTAAAATCATCATTGTGTTGGCTGTTATCATTGCCATTGGTATTTTATATCAACAAGGTGTTTTTGGTGGATAAGAAAGCATCAATGTTTTCATGCTATGATTGTAAATCAATGAAAAACCACCCTTATTAATTTTAGGGGTAGAAAACGCTTTTATTTTGATGTATACTGTACTGTTGAAATTCAACAACTAAATGATGTAGGAGAGAATAATTATGGAAATTACCTTAAAAAATCTAACCAAAGTCTTCCAATCGAAAAAGGAAGAAGAAACTGTTGCGGTTGATAACTTAGATATCAAGATACCATCTGGGCAGTTGACTGGTCTATTAGGCCCGTCTGGTTGTGGAAAATCAACCACGCTTTATATGATTTCGGGATTGTTAAGACCGACTTCAGGTGAAATTTATTTTGGAGAAGAAAATGTTACCCCTGTTCCTCCAGAAGAGCGTGGTATTGGATTGGTTTTCCAAAACTATGCATTATATCCACATATGACGGTTCGTCAAAACATTTTATTTCCACTTGAAAATGTTAAAATGGACCGCGAAGAAGCTTTAGAAAAAGCTCAAGAAATCGCTGATTTAGTTGGTATTGGTCATTTAATGAACCGTAAACCAAAACAACTTTCTGGTGGTCAACAACAACGTGTTGCGATTGCCCGTGCACTTGTTAAATCGCCGCGCGTATTATTATTAGATGAACCGCTTTCTAACTTAGATGCACGTTTAAGACTTCAAACAAGAGAAGAAATCAAACGTATTCAAAGAGAAACTGGTATTACGACTATATTCGTTACCCATGACCAAGAAGAGGCCATGAGTATTTCTGATGAAATTGTTGTTATGCGTGAAGGTGTAACGCAACAAATTGGTGCACCTCAAGTGGTTTATAATAAACCAAATAACTTATTCGTTGCTAAGTTCCTCGGAACGCCACCAATTAATATTTTTGATGGTAGAATTGAGAATGGTCGTTTGATGATTGGGGAAGCCAACATTATGAAATTTGAAGGAAAAGATCGTGAAGTTACCATCGGTATTCGTCCTGAAGGTTTTAAAATGGTTGAACGTTCAAGTTTCCAAGCTGACGTTGAGTTTGTTGAAACCATCGGACGCGATACAACACTTATCATTCCTCATCCTAATGATGAAAGCAAAACATTTAGAGCAATTGTTGATGCAGACTACGGTGTTGAACCAGGCGATACCGTTAAGTTTAATGTAAAACCACACAAGATGCATATCTTTGATAAAGAAACCGGAGAAGTCCTTTAGATGTTAGAAGATCAAAGTAATGTCAAAGCCTGGTTTTACTTGCTTCCCGCTCTAATCTTATTAGGAATCTTTATTTTCTTCCCGATTTTCAACGCTATTTTCTTAGTATTTGTTGATAACTATAACTATCAAACCGGTCAATATGATGGATTCACCTTAACCGCGAATTTCCGCTATGTTGTCGGTGATCATAACTTTAGAATGGCAATGGTTAATACGATGCTGATTACGTTTGTTTCCGTGCCAGTCTCAGTTATCATTGCACTCTTAATCTCTGTTTGGCTTAATGCCATTAAAAAATTACAAGGATTCTTTCAAACCATTTTCTTCTTACCATATGTTACTAACGCCATCGCCATTGGTATGGCATTTGCGTTTATGTTTAACCGTTCATATGGGTTGATTAACTGGGTACTTGGTTTCTTTGGTGTTTCACCCATTAACTGGGTTAACTTAGGCGCAANCTGGGGTCATGCGATGTTCAGTTTACTTGTGTATGTTACATGGTTAGGCTTAGCCTTTAAAATTATGGTTTTCCTTAGTGGTCTTCAAGGTATTGACAAACAATACTATGACGCTGCTCGTGTAGACTCTGCTTCTCGTTCAAGAGTATTTAGAAGAATTACTGTACCCCTATTATCACCTATGATTATGTACATTACCGTAACATCATTTATCGGTGCTTTTAAAGCATATACCGAAGTTATTGGTATGTTTGGTGAACGTTTAGGGCCACCGGGTAATGACCGAGCACTCATCACCGTTGTGGCACTTGTTTACCGTGCCTTAGATCGTTCTGGTGTGCCTGGCGCACTTAGTGAAGCGGCCGCCGCCTCACTTATTCTATTCGCAGTGACACTCGTATTTACTATCGTTAACATGCAAGTTAGTAAAAAACGAGTGCACTATTAGGAGTTGAATCGCTATGGAACAAACACTATATGGAAGCGAAAAACAAATTAAAAGAAAACAAAACATCCGGTTAGCGATTGTCTATGCTTTTATCGTTTTCTTCGCCATTTTCATCATCATTCCGTTTTATTGGATGGTTATCACGGCGTTAAAAATTGAAAGCGATGTTTTCACCAGCCCGCCAATTCTGTTCTTAGGACTTAACCCCTTTGATTGGGCATGGGAGAACTTCCCAGGTGCCTTAGAACAAGCACCATTCCTAAGGTTTACGCTAAACACCGTTGTTGTCGCGATTCTTGCGACAATCGGAACCGTTATTACAACCATTCTTTCAGCGTTTGCGTTTGCTAGATTAAACTTTAAAGGACGCGACTTGCTCTTTATGGTTTTCATCGCAACAATGATGATTCCAGGTGAAATTTTCGTTATCACAAACTACATTACCATATCTAGATTTGGTTGGATCAGCCTAAATCAAACGTATTTTGAAGCAATTCTTGCTATGACCGTACCATTTATGACCAGTATTTTCTATATTTTCTTCTTAAGACAAGCATTTAAAACCATTCCCGATGAACTTTATTACGCCGCAAAGGTTGATGGAAAATCAGACTGGCAATACTTATGGCGTGTCATGGTTCCAATCGCCATCCCTACCTTAACCACCATTACCATCTTAAATGCCATGAACACATGGAACGCTTATATTTGGCCACGTCTTGTGACTATGGATGAAGATTATCGATTGGTGTCAAATGGTCTGCGTGATGCTTTTGATGATACCGCAGGTCGTATCATGTATCATGAACAAATGGCGGCTGCGATCATTGTTACTGTGCCACTAATCATCGCATTTATTCTTCTAAAAAAATACATCATGCGTGGTGTATCAAGAAGTGGAATCAAAGGTTAATTTTCAACTCATTTGCTCATATTTGCAACTTGGTTTTTAATCGTTTATCGAGTAGCATTGTTACATTATAATAAGGACGGAAGCTAAGATATTTATATTAAAAATATAGCTTGCAGTAACAAAAATAAGGAGGAGAAATTTTTATGAAAAAGCTTTTTGCATTACTGCTTTCATTAACCACTGTATTCGTGCTGGGTGCATGTTTAGGTGGGACCGGCGGCGGTGAAGTCGAGGTTAATATCCCAGATGAGTTCCCAGAAGATGAAGAGATTGAAATCATTCTTTGGCACGCATTTGGAGACGATAACATGGCTTTACTAGACGATATTTTTGAAGACTTTACAGATATGTACCCTAATGTCAGTATTCGTCACTTAGGACAAGGTGGCTATGACGGTTTACGTCAATCAACCATTCAAGGAACTGTATCTGGTGAAACACCTACCATGGTGTTTGGTTACCCAGACCACTTTGTTGAATATTTACTTGGTAACTCACTTGTACCGCTAGATGAGTATATTGCCCATGACGACTTTGGTGTTGATCTTGATGATTTTGTACCTGGTTTCTTATCTGAAAACCAACAATATCTTGACGGCAACCAATATTCAATGCCATTTGCTAAATCAACTGAGATGGTTGTATATAATAAAACTGTCTTTGACCATCATGGCATCGAATTTAGTATGGATGAGCCTGTATCATGGGATCATTTATTAAGCCTTGTAGAAAACAATGATTTATTAGGCTCAGGCGAGTGGCAAGCACCACATTTATTTAATGCTGACTCAGAGGCAAACTTCTTCATCAACTCTTCAGCACAATGGGGCGCAGGTTACACCAACGCTGAAGGTGAAATTTTAATTGACAACGATACAACACGCGAAATGCTTAATTTCTTCAAACAACAAATGGATGATAATATTTTAGCCATTCCTTCGGAGTGGGAAGAAAACTATGGTTCTGTACCATTTAAACAAGGCCGTGTTCTTATGAGCCAAGGGTCTACAGCTGGTACAAGACATAACATTCCTGATGCAGAGGGTGGCCGTTTTGGTATCTTTGAAATGGGTATCATGCCTGTTGTTCAACACGATATGGATAATAAAGCTGCTATCCAACAAGGTCCTAACGTTGCGGTTATGGCAGACACAACTGATGCAGAGCGTTTAGCTGCTTGGTTATTAATCCGTCATATGACAAACCCAGAAAACACAGCATACTTTGCGATGAACACTGGTTATGTCCCTGTTAGACAATCAGCATTCGAAACTGAAGATTATCAAGCGTTCCTTGATATCGCTAATTATTCTATTGAAGAGCTTGAAGATGCTGGCCGTTATGATGATCTTGATCGTAGACCATTCTCGATGGCTGCAAATGTTGCTTTTGCACAAGTTGATTTCTATGCATTTGAAGCACCATTCGTTGGCCGTGTAACCTCTTCTGCTGCACGTAATGAAGTTGGGTTCATGATTGAAGCGATCTATGCTGGTACACGCGATGTTGAAGCAGCATTACAATATGCATTAAGAGAATTAGGTCAATAACTTTTTAAAACTTTTCAACTTTGCCCTTGTCTTTTGGCAAGGGCTGAGTTGATTATCATCGTGTTATTACAAAAATAAGAACGCTAAACGTTCTAAGGACTTGAGATTTATGAAAAAACTATTGGCACTATTGTTAATTTTTGTTTCCGCAGCCGTTTTGGTTGCGTGTGGTGATAATGGCGAGGAGCCGGCCCCGACAGAATTAGATACTAATTTGACAAATGGTTTACGACTTGATAGAGATCCTGAGGGGAAAAGTTTCTTTGAAGATGGCGTCGCTTATGCCACTTTAGCAACTTGTATTGA
>SL_3KL_010_SEDDRAFT_10005614_pt1 | contig 11230 bp, 8 predicted proteins | sample SodLakKL_010_SED_2_FD_10381 | JGI IMG/M metagenome (IMG submission 10381)
GGCCAGACGCAGGTGATCCAGGTCCACCGGCTTGGTGAGGAAGTCGTCAGCCCCGGCCTTCAGCGCGGCCACGGCCTGATCGATGGTGCCGAAGCCGGTGAGCATGATGAACCCAGGGACCGGCACCCGGGCGCGCGCCGCCTCGAGCACGGCGAACCCGTCCGCCCCCGGCAGGCGCAGATCGGAAACCACCAGGGCGAAGGTCTGCTGCCCCAGCGCCTGGATGGCCTCCTCCGCGCTGGCCACTGCGGTCACCGCATAACCGGCGTCTCCCAGTTCCTCGGTCAGCAGTTCGCGGTGGCCGCGGTCGTCCTCGACCACCAGTACCCGATCCGCCTCGGTGGCGACATCGCGGCTCATCCCCGTTCCTCCCGGGCCGGCACGGCACCGCCCGATGCCGCATTGTCCGCCGTGTCGCCGGTGGCCGGCAGGGTGACGATGAAACGCGTCTCGCCGGGATGGCTGCGGTCCAGCTCGACCTGCCCGCCGTGATCCTCCAGGGCCACCTGGGCCACCGCCAGGCCGAGACCGGTGCCTTCGCCAGTGGGCTTGGTGGTGTAGAACGGCTCGAACAGCCGCTCGGCCTGTTCGTCGCTGATGCCGCGTCCGGCCGTCGGCCCGTCGTCGGCGATCGTGCACTGCACGCGATCGCCGCTGCGGCGCCAGCTCACCCGCACCTCTCCGGCCGCCGCCTGCGCCGCGTTGTCGATCAGGTTTTCCAGCGCCTGTTCCAGCCGCAGGCGGTCGCCGGGGATGGTCACCAGGTCGCCCTCGACCCGATACGCGATGCCGCCGCGCGGCCCGCCCCGTTCGCGTACCCGGGCGATCAGATCGCGCACCAGACCGCCCAGTTCCAGCGGCCGCGGCTTCAGCGGATTGCGTCGGGCGAAGTCCAGCAACTGCCGGACGATGCCCTCGACCCGTTCCAGCTCGACCAGCAATTCCTGCATCTCCTTGCGCGCCGGGTCGCCCTCGGGCAGCCGGCGCACCGCGCGCTGCGCACGCCCGGCGACAATCCCCAGCGGCGTCCCCAGCTCGTGCGCGACCCCCGCGGCAAGCTGACCGATCGCCGCCAGCTTCTCCGAATGGCGCAGCTTCTCCTCGAGTCGTGCCTGTTCCTCGCGCTGGGCCTGCAGCGCCGCCTCGTAGGCCTCGCGCCGCTCCATCATGCCGTTGACCGATACCGCAACCCGCCGCAGTTCGGCCGGCCCGTCCTCCGGCGCGCGCAATCCGTGCCCGCCTTCGCCCATGTCGCGCATTGCCGCCATCAGGCGCGAGACATGGCGCCCCACCGCGCGGTGGTGCCCCACCAGCACCACCAGCAGGAACAGCGCGCTGATGCCGAACATCACCAGCCCGCCCTGCCAGCGCAGCTGGCTCACGTAGGCACGAAACGGCGAGACGTCCCGGGTCACCTGCAGCAGCCCGACGATGCGCCCGGCGGGGTCCGACAACGGCAGGAAGAAGGAGAACACCTCGCGGCCCTGGTGCTCGTCGAAGGCGCCGTGGCTGCCGGTCTCGGTGATTGCCTGGGCCTCGCCACGGTGCTGGATCGACGGGCTCGGGGGGCCGCTGGTGGCGACCATGTCGCCGCCGGCGTCGTACACGTACACGCCGAACACATGGTCGATCTGGAACAGCGAATCCAGCGACTGCTGCACCGCCGCCACGTCGTGCTCCTGCATCGCGCTGGCGACCGGCAGGCGGATGGAGCGCGCCACCAGCTCGATGTCCTCCTGCATGCGGTTCTCCATCTGGGTCTGGAACTCCTGCAGACCAAGCGCCACGGTCCCGGCCACCACCAGCAGCAGGGGCAGCAGGACAAACAGCACCACCGCGTTGCGCAGACTGTTCAGGCGTAGAAGCATGCCGGGTCCGGAACAAACAGGAAGGCCATGGTAAACACGCCGCGCGCGGGCGCGCGAATTCCTGCCACGAAGTGGGGCACCAACAGAGGATCGGGAGATGGCGGAATGCCGGAGGCCCTCGGGACACGCGTTCCGGGCGGCATTTCTCCATGGAGCAGGCAAAAAAATGCGCGGGACAAGGCCCGCGCCAAGAAAACCACCAAAGGAGGATGGAGGAGTCCGCCAATCGCCAACAGGGTAGGCAATTAGCTTATGCAAATCTTCTAATATGGGCGCATCTTTGTCAAGCGCCGGATCGCGCAGGGGTCACGAGCCACGGCGCCGCCGATGCCCCCCTTCCTCCCGAAGATCTGCGTGCATAAGACGCGTACCATTTCGATGTATTCCCGGATGCTGCCGGGCACAAACCCGGGCCCGCGGAAACCGGATACAAGTCACGTCAACCCACGGAAAACCGCATGCTTCGTCACCGCAGCCATCCCGTTACCCCGCTGGCGCAGAACGCCACCCTCCTCTGGTGCGACGCCACCGGCGCCGCCGCCTGGGTCGACCCCGGAGCGGAGGCACAAACCCTGCAGCGCATCGCCCGCGAGGCCGGGGTGACGCTGGAGATGATCCTGCTGACCCACGGCCATCTGGACCATATCGGCGGTGCCGCCGACCTCGCGCGGCTGGCCGGCGTGCCGGTCATCGGTCCCCACCGCGACGATGCCTTCTGGTTCGAACAGCTGCCGCAGCAGGCGCAGTTCTTCGGTTTCCCGGAACCGCCGCCGCTGACCCCCGACCGCTGGCTCGAGGACGGCGACCGCATTGCACTGGGCGAGGTGACCCTGCAGGTACTGCACTGCCCCGGCCACACTCCCGGCCATGTGGTGTTCCACGACCCGGAAAGCCGTCTCGCACTGGTGGGAGACGTGCTGTTCCACGGCGGCATCGGGCGCAGCGACTTCCCCGGCGGCGACGGGCGCCAGCTGATCGAGTCCATCACCGGAAAGCTGTTGCCGCTGGGCGACGATGTCCGCTTCGTGCCCGGGCACGGGCCGGAATCCACCTTCGGCGAGGAACGCCGCCACAACCCCTTCCTGCAGCGCTGATCCGGGCCGTCCCGGGATTCGCCGCGCCCCCCACTGCCACCCGCAGCCCCGCCACGGTGTTCGCGGCCAGGACTACCTCTGCTGGGGGGAGCAGGCACAAAAAAGGGCCGCCCGATGGGCGGCCCCTGGCCGGTGCGCGACGCCGGCGGCTTCAGCCGCGGCTGCGCAGCGCGGCGATGCGCTCCTCGATCGGCGGATGGCTCATGAACAGCTTCTTGAGCCCCTGCCCCATGCCGCCGCGGATGCCGAACGCGGCCATCTGGTCCGGCATGTCCACCTGCCGGCCGGAGGCCCGCGCCAGCGACTCCAGGGCACCGATCATCTTGTCGCGGCCGGCCAGCTTTGCCCCGGCCTCGTCGGCGCGGAACTCGCGCTGGCGCGAGAACCACATGACGATGATCGACGCGAGAATGGCCAGGATGATCTCGGCGACGATGGTGGTGATCCAGAACGCCGGACCGTGACCGGCCTCGTTCTTGAACACCACGCGGTCGACAAAGTGCCCGATCACGCGCGCGAGGAAGATCACGAAGGTGTTCACCACACCCTGGATCAGCGCCAGGGTCACCATGTCGCCGTTGGCGACGTGGCCGACCTCGTGCCCGAGCACGGCCTCGACCTCGCCCTCGCTCATGTTCTGCAGCAGCCCGGTACTGACCGCCACCAGCGCGTTGTTCTTCGACATGCCGGTGGCGAAGGCATTCGGATCGGGCGAGTCGTAGATGCCGACCTCGGGCATGCCGATGCCGGACTCGCGCGCCTGACGCTGGACAGTCTCCACCAGCCACTGCTCGGCGGCATTGCGCGGCTTGTCGATCACGTGGACCTTCATGGTCTTCTTGGCCATCCACTTGGAGATGGCCAGCGAGATGAACGAGCCGCCGAAGCCGAACACCAGGGCAAAGATCAGCAGGGCGTTCAGATCGAGACCCACACCCTCTTCGTCCAGGATGCGCTCGACCCCGAGGATGCGCAGCGTGATGCTGAGCACGATGATGATGGCAAAGTTGGTTGCCAGAAACAGAGCGATACGTTTCATGAAGCCTTTCCGTACTCCATAAGCAAAGGATTATTGTTCAGCATACAGGATGGGGGGAGCCCCCGGAAATTCAAGTACGGCCGGAACGGCCGCGATCCCTGAAGACCGCGCCGGCGGCTCCGGGTTCCGTCAGTTTCAGTCGGCCCCGGCCAGCCGCACCTCGAGACGGTCGACATTCTGGTAGCCGCGCGGCAACTGACGCCCGCGACGGGCGCGCTCCGCGGCATACTCGGCCCATTCGCCCGGGGCCATCGCCTTGAAGCGCTTGCCGGCATGCACCACCAGCGTGTCCTGCGGGCCCAGCACGGCCACCTCCAGCACGCGCTCCGAGCCGTCCTTCAGGGCGGCGGGCGGGATGCCGATCAGCTTGTTGCCCTTGCCGCGCGCCAGTTCCGGCAGGCCGCTGGCGGGAAACAGCAGCAGGTAGCCGCGGGTGGTCACCACCGCGATATGGTCGCGCTCCGGCTCGCGCACGGCGACCGGCGGCAGTACCGCCGCCCCGGCCGGCACCGTCAGCACGTTCTTGCCGGCCTTCTGCCGCCCCAGCAGGTCGTCCAGCCTCGTCACGAAACCGTGTCCGTGGTCCGTGGCCAGCAGCCAGCGGTCGTCCCCGGCCCCGGTGGCCATGCCGACGAAATGCGCCCCCTCCGGCGGCGTCACCCGCCCGGACAGCGGTTCGCCCTGCCCCCGGGCCGAGGGCAGGGTATGGGCGGCGATGGTGTAACTGCGCCCGGTCGAGTCGAGGAACGCCACCGGCTGGTTGCTGCGCCCGCGCACCGCGGCACGGAAGGCATCGCCGGCCTTGTAGCTCAGGCCGCTGGCATCGACATCGTGCCCCTTGGCCGCACGCACCCAGCCCTTCTCCGAGAGCACGATGGTCAGCGGCTCGGCCGGCACCAGCGAGGATTCGTCCAGGGGCCTGGCGGCGGCCCGCTCGACCAGCGGCGAGCGGCGCTCGTCGCCGTAGTCCGCGGCGTCCTGCTCGATCTCCCGGCGCACCCGGGTGCGCAGGCGGCGTTCGGAGCCGAGGGTCTTCTCCAGGTGGTCCCGCTCGGTGGAGAGCTCGTCCTGCTCGCCGCGGATCTTCATCTCCTCGAGCTTCGCCAGATGGCGCAGCTTGAGTTCCAGGATCGCCTCGGCCTGGGTCTCGCTGAGGCCGAAGCGGCTGATCAGTTCCGGCTTCGGTTCGTCGTACTCGCGGATGATCGCGATCACCTCGTCGATGTTCAGATAGGCGACCAGCAGCCCTTCCAGCACATGCAGCCGCGCCTGCACCTTCTCCAGCCGCCACTGCAGGCGCCGGCGCACCGTCTCGATACGGAAGGTCAGCCACTCCGACAGCAGGCCGGGCAGGTCGCGCACCCGCGGCCGGCCGTCGAGCCCGATCACGTTCATGTTGACGCGGTAGGTCTTTTCCAGATCCGTGGTGGCGAACAGATGCGCCATCAGCGCCTCGACATCCACGCGGTTCGAGCGCGGGGTAATCACCAGTCGCGTGGGGTGCTCGTGGTCGGACTCGTCGCGCAGGTCCTCCACCATCGGCAGCTTCTTCGCGCGGATCTGGGTGGCAATCTGTTCCAGCAGCTTCGCCCCGGAGACCTGGTGCGGCAACGCGGTGACCACGATGTCGTCGCCCTCGCGCTCGTAACGGGCGCGCGCACGGATCGAACCGTGGCCGGTGGCGTAGAGCTTCCGCAGCTCCGCGCGCGGGGTGATGATCTCCGCCTCGGTGGGGAAGTCCGGCCCCGGCAGGTGCTCGCACAGCTCGTCCACCGTGGCCTTTGGATGCTCCAGCAGGTGCACGCAGGCCGCGGCCACCTCGCGCAGGTTGTGCGGCGGGATGTCGGTGGCCATGCCCACGGCGATCCCGGAGCCGCCATTGAGCAGCACGTTCGGCAGCCGCGCCGGCAGCATCTTCGGCTCGTCCAGCGCGCCGTCGAAGTTCGGCACCCAGTCCACCGTGCCCTGGCCCAGCTCGGAGAGCAGCAGCTGGGCATAGCGCGACAGGCGCGACTCGGTGTAGCGCATCGCGGCGAAGGATTTCGGATCGTCCGGCGAGCCCCAGTTGCCCTGCCCGTCGACGAACGGGTAGCGGTAGGAGAACGGCTGCGCCATCAGCACCATCGCCTCGTAGCAGGCGGCGTCGCCGTGCGGATGGAACTTGCCGAGCACGTCACCCACGGTGCGCGCCGATTTCTTGTACTTGGCGGTGGCCGAAAGCCCCAGCTCGCTCATTGCGTAGATGATGCGCCGCTGCACCGGCTTCAGCCCGTCGCCGATATGCGGCAGGGCGCGGTCCAGGATCACGTACATGGAGTAATCCAGGTACGCCTTCTCGGTGAAATCCTTCAGCGGCAGCTGTTCGCCGTTGGCGGCGAACGGACTCGGGCTTTCGATATCGGTCATCGGCTCTCTCAGAAGGGGGTTGCGCGTACGCCTTTCGCCGGCGTACAGGCCCGCGTACTGTAGCGGCCAGACCGCCACCATTCCATTCCCGGAGGGAAGCACGTGCCGGAAACGGGCTGGATTGCCAGCATACTCGCCGCCGCCATCTTCGCCCTCGCGGTCGTCAGCGCCGTCCATGCCCTGCTGCAGCGCCGCGAGACCGGGACGGTCATCGCCTGGGTCGGCCTGATCGTGCTGCTGCCGCTGGGCGGCTCGGTGCTGTACTGGCTGTTCGGCGTCAACCGCATCCGCCGCCGTGCGCACGCCCTGCGCGAGGGCCACCTGCTGGTGGACCCGGCCGCCCGCGACACCGCCCCGCCGCAGGCCCCGCCGCGCTGGCAGCGCCTGGCGCACTGCGGCGATCGCCTGAGCCCGTTCCGGCTGAGCGCCGGCAACGCCATGCGCCCGCTGCACGATGGCGACGAGGTCTACGCGGCCATGCTCGGCGCGATCGACGCGGCGCAGTCGAGCATCACCCTGGCCACCTACATCTTCGATCACGACACGGTCGGCAAGCGTTTCGTGCGCCACCTGCGCGCGGCCCGCGAGCGCGGGGTCGAGGTGCGCGTGCTGATCGACGGCATCGGCGCCCGCTACAGCCGACGCAACACGGTGCGCCGCCTGCGCCGGGTCGGTGTCCCCGCCGCGCCGTTCATGCCGATGTACTACCTGCCGCGCAGCCTGGCCGGCTTCAACCTGCGCAACCACCGCAAGATGCTGGTGGTGGACGGCCACCACGGCTTCACCGGCGGGATGAACATCCGCCGCGGCCACAGCGCCTCCGACCCGGGCCGCCACCCGATCCAGGACCTGCATTTCGAGGTGCACGGCACGGTCTGCGTGCAGCTGCAACGGGTGTTCGCCGAGGACTGGGAATTCGCCACCGGCGAAACCCTGGGCGGGCCACCGTGGTTCCCCGAACAGGTCGAGCCGGCCGGCAAGCTGCTGTGCCGCGGGCTGCCCGACGGGCCGGACGAGGACTTCGAGGTGCTCAACTTCACCCTGCAGGCGGCACTGGCCGAGGCCCGCGATCGGGTGATCGTGATCACCCCCTACTTTCTCCCGGATGTGGCCCTGCTCGGTGCGCTGAAGGCGGCCGCCCTGCGCGGCGTGCAGGTCGACCTGCTGCTGCCGGCACGCAACAACCTGCGCCTGATGGAATGGGCCAGCCGCCCGCTGCATGCCGAACTGCTGGAACGCGGCTGCCGCATCTGGCTCACGCCGCCGCCGTTCAACCACTCCAAGCTGATGCAGGTGGACGGCGAATGGTCGCTGATCGGGTCGGCCAACTGGGATCCGCGCAGCCTGCGGCTGAACTTCGAGTTCAATGTGGAATGCTATGACGCGCAGCTGGGCGCTCAACTCGCCGCATGGGCCGACCGCCTGCGCGAGCAGTCCCATCCACTGTCACTGGAAGAGGTCTACGCGCGCTCGTTCCCCAGCCGCGTGCGCGACGGGGCCGCGCGCCTGCTCACCCCCTATCTCTGACCCGGTGACGGCTCCGCCGCCTGCGGCGGCAGTTCGCCGTACAGGGCGATCCCGCGCCCCCCGCTGCCCTTCGCGGTGTACATCGCCCGGTCGGCCAGCACCATCAGGCGCTCGGCATCGCGCGCATCCTGCGGATAAAGCGCCACGCCGAGACTGAGTCCGACCCGCACCGGCTCGCGATTGATCTCGATCGGCTCGTCAAAGCATTGCAGCAGCTTGTGCCCGACCCGGCGAACCGCCTCCGGGCCGTCGATGTGCTCCAGCAGCAGCAGGAACTCGTCACCCCCGACCCGCGCCACCACGTCGCTGTCGCGCAGGCATCCCTGCAGCCGGTGCGCCACGGTGACCAGCACCACGTCGCCGGCATCGTGCCCCAGCCGGTCGTTCACCGGCTTGAAGCCGTCGAGGTCGCAGACCACCAGCGCCACGCCGGTACCCAGCCGGGACGCCCGGCGCAGGGCATGGTGCAGGTGCTCGTGCAGCAGGCTGCGGTTGGGCAGCCCGGTCAGGGAGTCGTGATGCGCCAGGTGCCACAGCCGAGCCTCGGAGGCCTTGTCGCGGGTGATGTCGCGCACCATCCCCAGCGCCTGTGCCGGCTGGCCGCGGGCATCGCGCCCGATCTCGCCCTCCACCCGCAGGTGACGTACCCCGCCGTCCGGCAGCACCACCCGGTGGTCGACTCGGCAGGAAGTCCCGTCGGCCAGGGCCTGGTTGATCGCCCGCCGCACGCGGGTGCGGTCATCCGGATGCACCGCGTGCATGTAGGCGTCGAACCCGGCGTGCGCGGTCGCCGGGTCCAGTCCGAACAGCTCGAACACATGCGCCGACCAGTTCATGCGCCCGGCACGGATGTCCCAGTCCCAGTAGCCGGCCCCGGCGATCCGCTGGGCCTCCTCGAGGCGCGCGGTGGCCTCCTCCAGCTCCGCGGTACGCCGGGCGACCGCCGCCTCCAGCCCGCCCTGGGTCTCGCGCAGACGCGCCTCGACCCGGCGCCTCTCCTGCAGTTCGGCCTTCAGCGCGCCATGGGAACGGCGGATGCGCGAACGCACCCGATAGCCCAGCCCGACAATGATCAGCATGGCCAGCCCGGCGGCGCCCAGCATCACCTGCTGGGTCTGCTCGTGGCGCCGTGCCATCACCTCGATCGCCGCGGCGTTATCACGCTCGTAGGCCTCGAGGATCCGCTCCATCTGCTCGAGCACCTGCTCCTGCACCGGCATCGCCTGCCCATACAGCATGGCCAGCGCGTCGTTGCGCCCGCCGGCCAGCGCCACGTCCACCAGCGACGACATCAGCGGGGCCCCCACACCGGTGAGCCGCCGCAACTCTTCCAGTCGCCGCTGGTCCTCGGCATCGGTGGCAAATCCCTCGGCATCCTCGCGCGCCGCGACAAACCGCCCCGCCAGCTCGCGGAATTCCCGCAGATGATCGTCCTGCAGCGAGCGGTCCTCGGTGCTCACCACCAGCGCCGCGCGCAGGATCCGCTCGCGTACCAGACTGCGCATGCGGTGCACGCGATCGACCTTCTGCACGTATTCGCGGGTCAGTACCTCGATGTCCTGCTGCAGCTGCTGCACACGCAGCCAGCTGACCACGGCCACCGCCGCCACCAGCAGGAGCACGACGACGAAGGCGCCGGTGATGCCGGGGGCGGAGGGACGATGCGGCATGGAGATCAGGCGCCTGTCGGACCCGGCGCTGATCCGGCGCGCCGCGCCACGGGGGGATCTTGCCGCCCGCGCAGCCGGTGGCGGGCTGGCGGTCGAAGGCAGTGCCGGATCCGTTCCCTGACGTGCATGCATCTCCTCCCTGGAAACACCGAACCGGGCAGTCCGGGCTGGTCAGCAAACGACGCGCTGAACAAAGCCATTCTGGCTTTCTCGGCGCACGCGGCGTGGCTGCGGATTGCACCGCCTCGCCGTAGACTGGGCAGCACCGGCCCCTGCATGGTTGCGCCGGGGCCGCTGCCGGGAACCCGGACAGCATCGTGATCTACATCACGTTTTATCAACCCCTCGCCGGAGATTGCCCCCGCATGCCGCCTGACTCAAGGGATCCAGCGGCCGAACGGTCCGAAAACCGGGACGAGTGGGAACGCGCCTATCAGGCCGCCCGCTACCGGGTGCAGGCCCCGGACGGCGTGCATGTGCTGATGATCGGGCGGGCGGCACCGGCCTTCGCCCGCTGCCTGAAGGCCGCCGGCTTTCGCAGTGCCACCGTGCTGACCGCCTGCAACCCGGGCAGCCGCCCCCTGCCGGAGGCGGAAAACACCCGCCGCCAGCAGGAACTCGAAGCCGCGGTGGCAGCCCGGGGTCTGAGTGCCTGGCCGGCACTCAACCAGGATCCGTCCGGGCAGTGGCCGGACGAGCCCGGCCTGTGCATCGGCGACCTGCCCGCCAGACTGCTGGATGCGTGGCTGGAGCGCTTAGGGCAGAACGCCGCCGTGGTGTACCAGCCACCCGCGGTGCCGCGGCTGGTCTGGCACCCGGCCCTGAGGCCGCAGTGACCGGCCGGGGCGAAGCGCCACCGGCCGCTCGCAGCCTCAGCGCGGCATCAGCGGACCGCCGGAGGCCACCACGATGGTGACCAGCCCGATCACGGTGTTGATGCCGATCAGTACGCGGATCTGTCCCAGGCGGCGCAGGCCTTCCGCGGTGTCGTCGGCGGCGATCGCCTGGCGCATGCGCCGGTACGGCGCGAACACCACATGGGCGAAGATCGCCATCATGATCAACCCGAGCGCGAGCATGGTGTGCACGCTGGGATGCACGCTGTCCATGCCGCCGAACACCAGGAAGATCATGTGGAAGCCGGTGATCAGCAGCGCCACGATCGCCGCCCACACCCAGGGGAAGAAACGCTGGAACACCTCTTCCCACAGGCGCAGCCGCGCCATGTCATCCAGCTGCCGCGCGGCCGTCGGCCGCAGGAACATCCAGGCGAAGAACATCCCGCCGACCCAGATCACCACCGCCAGTATGTGCAGCACGGTTGCCAGTGCGTATCCCGCCATATTCCACTCCTTGTCCGTTTCGGAAGATTCCGTCGGCGCAGTGTAGCCGGGCACGCCCGGCTCTGCCGACCCCTGCCCCGGCGGGCGCCCTGCGCCGCTGCGCCGGCAGAACCCCGGGAAGCGCCGAACAGGGCCATCCCGGCCTTCCCGGTGCACGCCGCGTTCCCCGGTAATGCCCGATAAACCTGCACCAGGCCACCCGGGCTCTCGGCGCAGGCCGCGCTGCAACACGCGGCACGGCCTTGCACTGGCAAGAGGGTTTGCAGCTTGCTCCGGAATCGAC
>SL_3KL_010_SEDDRAFT_10005615_pt1 | contig 11229 bp, 11 predicted proteins | sample SodLakKL_010_SED_2_FD_10381 | JGI IMG/M metagenome (IMG submission 10381)
TGAACCCGCCTCTCTTCTACAACAATTTCCGTCACGGCCTGGTTAAAACGTATCTCCACCTTGCTTTCCAGCGCAGTTTTCATTTTCATCAAGATCTCGTAGCAATTTTCCGTGCCCAAGTGTCGAATCGGGGAGGGGAGCAACTCCAGTTCAGCGGCCGCTGCTCGCCTTTGAAGGCGCTGCACAGCATGGATATCCGTCCCGTAAATTTCATCTGGAGCGCCAAAAGACCGGTAAACCTGATCCACCCGCTCGATCAGTGCTTGCGCCTGCTCCGTTCCTGTGTATTCCGGGAGAGACCCGCCGAAAGCCGTGGATAGGGTTAACTTACCATCGCTGTAGGCGCCGGCGCCGCCCCAACCGTTTAAAACGGCGCATGTGCTGCAGTTTCGGCACTGTCCCTTACCTTTGGGACAGGTGCGCCTTTCCAACTCCAGGCCTTTTTCCAGGAAAAGCACCCGGTGATCTTTTTCACTCAGGTGCAACGCTGCAAAAATTGTGGCTGGTCCCGCTCCGACCAGTATAATGTCATATTCCTGATAGCTCATTCTTAATCACCTTCATCCTTGCATCCGGCAAACAATTACGCTTTAAATAGCTTCCCGGGAATAAGACAGGTTGACAAATTTTGTGAACCGATCCTTGAAAAGCAGTTCGATCTTGCCCGTGGGGCCGTTGCGCTGCTTGGAGATGATGATTTCCGTGATATTTTTTTTCTCAGATGCTTCGTTATAATAGTCGTCGCGGTAAATAAAAATAACCAGGTCGGCATTGGCCTCAATTCCGCCGGACTCCAGAAGATCACTTAAAACCGGTCGCTTATCCGTCCGCTGCTCCACGGCACGGCTCAGCTGCGATAGTGCGATAACCGGGCAGTCCATCTCCTTGGCCAGCGCTTTCAGGGAGCGGGAAATGGATGATATTTCTTGTTGCCGGTTTTCCACTTTTTCATGGCCGCGCATGAGCTGCAGGTAATCGACGAAGATCGCTGAGAGCCCTTTTTCCATTTTAAGCCGCCGGGCTTTGGCTCGCATTTCCATAACAGAAATGGCCGCCGAATCGTCAATGTAGAGAGGGGCCTGGGAAAGAGGTGCCAGGGCCTGGGTGACGCGCGGCCAGTCCTCGGTGGAAAGATATCCCCGGCGTAAGCGGTGAGAATCAATTTCGACAAAAGAACAAAGCAGGCGCTGCGCCAGCTGTTCTTTGGACATTTCCAGGCTAAAAAACGCGACCGGTCTATGAGCTTCCAGGGCGATATGCTGGGCAATATTTAATCCCAGCGTTGTCTTGCCCATGCTGGGGCGAGCGGCAATAATAATGAAATCCGAGCTTTGAAAGCCCGATGTCAAGTTGTCCAGATCGGCAAAACCGCTGGGAAGGCCGGTTACCTCGCCCTTGCGATTGTAGAGTTTTTCCAGCTTCTGCACGGTTTCGCTCAAAACATCTTCCAGGGAAACGAAGCCTTTGCTTTCCCGCGACCGGGCTACTTCGAAGATTAGCTGCTCCGCTTCGTCCAGGTACTCTTCCACGTTGGAGATATATCCATAGCTTTTCCCCACAATATTCGTGGCCGCCCGGATCATATTTCGTAGCAAAGCCTTTTCGCGAACGATGCCGGCGTAGTAGCGTATGTGGGCAGCCGTTGGGGTCATGTCCGCCATTGAAGCCAGGTATGCCGCACCACCGACTTTTTCCAGCAACTGCTGCTTTTCCAGTTCATCACAAACGGTTACCAGGTCCACGGGCTCTCCCCGGTTGGAAAGACTGACAATAGCCTGAAAGATCTGTCCATGGATGTCTTTATAGAAATCCGCCGGGTTTAAAAGCTCGGCCGCTTCCAACTGTGCGTCTTTATCAATGAGCATGGAACCCAACACCGATTGTTCCGCTTCAATGTTTTGGGGGGGCAGCTTCTGTGGTGGAACAGTTGTCATGCTCTATTCGCCTCCTAAATAGCCTTGGAATTCATTCTCCACCTCGCTCGCTGCATGAAGAATGCTCCCCGTTTATGCCCAACTTGATCACAAACCCGTTGGCAATGATCCGGGTCCATCTTTATGATAGCGCTTTCAAAGACTGGGCATCCTGCCAGGGCACCCCTAAAACAGCTCTAAAGCTCCCAACGCGTGGATTTATCCCCGCGGCAGTAATTCTTCTACTCTTCAGGCTCTACCAGGACCATAATGTTAGCTGAAACCTCGGGATGCAGCTTGATTTTCACCGGGTGTTCACCCAGGACCTTAATCGGCTCTTCCAGTTCAATTTTTTTCTTGTCCAACTGGATTCCTCCCGCTGAGAGCAGCTGGGCAATATCCCCCGAGGTCACAGAACCAAAAAGCTTCCCGCCCTCCCCGGTTTTTGCCTTCACTGTAAATTGTTTCCCGGCAATTTGATCGGCGATTTTCTGCGCTGCTTCTGCTTCCTTGGCCGATTTTCTCTCACGGGTTTTTTCTTTCATCTGCAAGTCTTTAAGGCGGCCCGGGGTGGCCTCCAGGGCCAAGCCCTTGGGAATGAGATAGTTCCTCGCGTATCCCGAGGCCACATCCTTTACTTCGCCTCTCTGACCCACGTTGGTAACATTTTCTACAAAAATGACCTTCATTGCCCATCGACTCCTTTGCATTCTTAAGTTATAATTCCGCGGCGAAAGCAGTTTTCCTGCCAGAACAAACAGGGATAGACTATCTTTCAGAAAACAAAGCAGCGGCAACCCCGTGGAGCCGCCGCTATTGCCGTGATGGTAACCTGCTTTGCTGTTATTTCTCCCGCAAGAGACACAGAGCGATCATTGCGAGCAGAGAACATCCCCCGGCAGCTGAAAAGCAGAGCCAACACAACATCTCTGTGCCCGCAGATCTGGTTAGCAAGAACTGTTCCAGGGCTTATTCAGACGTATAGGGTAACAGGGCCATCTGGCGTGCCCGCTTAATCGCTACCGTTAACTGCCGCTGATGTCGGGCACAGTTTCCGGAGATGCGGCGCGGCAGAATTTTGCCGCGTTCTGTAATATAGCGGCGAAGTTTTTCACTTTGCTTGTAATCGATGGACTCAACTTTGTCTATGCAAAAGTTGCATACCTTTTTTTTCCCCTTGCGTTTTTCCCGGCGCATAACTTCCAGGACCTGCCTCTATTGTTGAATAGGCAGGCTCCCTTAACCCCTCCTTTCCAGACATAAAATTTTAGCTCGAGCAGCAAGACCATTCCCAGGGAAATGCTCGTGATTCATTTATTCCCCGGTCACTGTTTGTCTCTCCTCAAAAGGGGACATCTTCATCCTTTACATCCATACTGTCTCCGCCGGAGAAGGGATCCTCGGAAGCGTCAGCATCGTTTTTGCCGCGGCGATCCAGGAACTGAACATTTCGAGCAACAACCTCCGCGGCGATTCTACGGATTCCTTCCCTGTCGTCGTACGAGCGAATCTGCAGTCTGCCCTCAACGGCACAAAGGCTGCCTTTTTTCAAATAGTTGGCGATATTCTCTGCCTGTTTTCTCCAAGCAACAATGCGGATAAAATCCGCCTCTCTTTCGCCTTGCTGGTTGGGAAACGGCCGATCTACCGCAATGGTGAAGTTCGTCACCGCAACGCCCTCGCCAGAGGTATACCGCAGTTCCGGATCCTGGGTTAAGCGGCCGATCAAGATCACATTGTTCAGCATGGTTTCACCTCGCGTACAGTTAGGCCTGGCAGGGTGCCTGGGACAAGCAGGCCGCCGCCGGCCTTTTTATTCTAATTTTGTTTCAACAGCCTCATCTCCGGCAGGTTCAACCGTTTCATCGGCGGAATCTTCTTTTTCCATCTTTGCCGCATTTGCCGCTTTCGCTAGCTGGACCCCTTGCTCTTCATCCAGGCGCAGGATCATGTAGCGCAAATAACCTTCGTTCACTTTAAAAAAATGTTCCAGGACCGGAACGATGGTCTGTTCGGCCTGGACATTGATCAACACATACATGCCTTCCTTGTAATCATCGACTTCATAAGCGAGCCGGCGTTTGCCAACCTTCTTCTGGGAAAGGATCACACCGCCTGTACCTTCAATGGTGCTGTTCACCTTTTCAAGCACTGCTTCCAGCAGCTCTTCGCTATCCAGGTCTGGCTGAATGATGTACATAACTTCGTAAAATGACAAATTTTTCACCTCCCTTCGGACTAGTCGGTTCTCCTCTGTCGAGAAGAACAGGGATCATTCAACGGCAATCATATCACAGGGCGGCGCGCAACGCAACAACTCGGAGGCGATATGGCGCACCAAAAAATTATTTCCCGGGAAATAATTCGTCCCTTTCGTTTTTAAAATAGACCAGCAGGCTTCTGGCAATTCCCGCCAGGGGTGTCGACAAAACCATGCCCAGGAAACCGGCTAGCTGCTGACCGATCAGCAAGCAAACGATCACCGTAATGGCTTTGAGTTTGACCGCCCGCCCCAGCAGTAAAGGAGAGAGAATAATGCCATCCAATACCTGGATTCCTACATAGATCACAATGATCACAAAGGGTGAAGGTGTCAGCGGAGAAAAGCTCAGCAACACAGCGGGTATGGCGGCCATATAGGGGCCAATATATAAAATGATGTTTAAAATACCGGCCAGGATGCCCAGCAGCAGGGCATAAGGCGTGCCAAAGAGGTGCAACAACAGCCCCGTAATGATTCCCACGATGGTACAGCGAACGATATTTCCCCGAATATACCCGTCAAAATTAACATCCACGATCTTAATGATATCCTCAGCCTGCCTGCGGTAAGCCTCGGGAACGAGCTTCATCGCTGCATTTCTTACATTGTGAAAATCATACAGCAAATAAAATACAATGAACATGATAAAGAAAACATCCACCAGCATGCCGACTACGGAAAGGCTGATTTGAGCAACTTCGTCGATGATCGGCTGGATATTGGCGGGAAGTTCCATAATGGATTCCATGTATTCCGGGCTGATGTTAAATGTGGCCAGGTATGCAATGAGTTCTTCCAAGTAACCTTGGAGCTGAAAAATCAAAAAGGGCGTATCGCGCAATATATCCTGGACTTCCTGTTGGACAATGGGGAAAACAAGGCCGATGATGGCCGCGATAATCACCAGCAGGAGCGTGAATGTGGCCACCACGGAAAGAAAATGGGAAAACCCCAACCTGCGTTTTAAATATTCACTGAGAGGATAGAGGGCATAAACGATTACCAGGCTGATCACAAAAAGTTGAATAACCCAGGATATTTTGTTTATAAACCAGACAAGCCCGATGATCAAAATAATGACCGCGATAATTTTTATGTGATTTGTATAGTTTTTGTCCTGCACAGCTATACCTCAAATCCTGGCGAAGAAATGATCTTCCTGTTCACCGGTCGGAGCGGACGGCCTCAAAAAAGCGCTTCTTTCAAGCGCAAGTGCTCGTTAAGGGACCTGCAAGAAAAGCAGGGCAACCGCTCGCCCAAGAAAGGACAAGCTTCAGCCGCTTTGCTTGCACACACTATACTTTAAACCGGAAAAAAAGCACGTCACCATCAGAAATTTTGTAATCTTTGCCTTCCATGCGCAGCAGCCCCTTTTCCCTGGCCGCATTCAGGCTGCCAATGTCAATGAGTTCCTCGGCGAGAATTACCTCCACTGCAATAAATCCTTTTTCCATATCGCTGTGGACCTTGCCCGCGCCCTTTTTCGCCGTTGTGCTTTGAACAACAGGCCACGCCCGGGCCTCCGTCCCCTTCACGGTAAAAAATGTGATCAGCCCCAGGTAATCATATCCCAGTTTGATCAGCCGATCAAGGCCTCTTTCATGCAAGCCGTATTCTTCTTGGAAAAGCATTTGTTCTTCGGGTTCCAAAATGGCCAGCTCTGCCTCCAATGAAGCGCATAAACATAAAACCGGCGCGCTGTGGGTTTCACCAATAGCGTTTGCCAGGCCCACTATCGCTTCTTGGCTGAGATCGCGCTCATCGATATTCACCACAAATACTACCGGCTTTCCCGTGAGCAACTGCCACCGACTTACAACGCTCATCTCTTCTGAAGTAACCGACATACTTCTTAACGGCAAACCTTGGTTTAAATGAGCAGCGGCGCGCTGGATCAACCTTTCTTCCGCTTTGGCCTCTTTTTTCCCGGCCTTAATATCGTACTCCAGCTTTGCTATGCGCTTCTCCAAGGACTCCAGGTCGGCCAAGATGAGTTCCAGCTGCACAATCTCGATATCTCGAAGAGGATCAGGCTCTCCAGGTAAATGAGACACATCCGGAGCCTCAAAGCTCCGGACAACATGCAGCAACAAATCCATTTCACGGATATGCCCCAGGAAACGATTACCCAGTCCTTCGCCTCGACTGGACCCTGCGATAAGTCCCGCAATATCAACAATGGTTAATGTTGCCGGGGTTTGCTTTTCACAACCGGAAACATCGGCCAACTCGACTAAGCGAGGGTCTTTCACAGGAACCACTCCCCAGTTGGGCTCAACCGTGCAAAAGGGAAAGTTGGCCGCTTCCACCGACACACTGGTTATCGCTGAAAAAAGTGTAGACTTGCCCACATTGGGTAGTCCTACCAATCCGCATTTAAATCCCATAGCGCCTCCTTAACTCGGGGTTTAAATTTCCAATGTTCCGATTCCCTGCCATGAAACTACTCTTTTGTTGGTTCAGCAAGGATCTCTTTAACCCGACGTTCAAACTGGTAACGGGGCATCAGCACACTCCGCCCACAGCCAGTACATTTGATGCGAAAGTCCATCCCGATGCGAATGATCTCCCAGGCATTGGTGCCGCAGGGATGACCTTTTTTCATTTTAACTTGCTGACCGAGTTTATACACGCCCCGGCACCCCCTTTGCCTTTATTTCATGCGTTGCAGTCCCTGTTTTACCTGTAAGCCTATCTTGCTTCCGGGAAAAGATTCGTCCGGCAGCAAGTTGTTCATGCCTAAAAAGGTGCATGACAAGAATGAGGCGGAGTATGAACCCGCCCCATTTTACGAAAAACCCTCTTCCTGTTTTGTAACTGCGCCGGGCGGAGGCAGCGGTAAACAGCACTACCTGCTTACCCGGACCGGTTTTCTAATATACTAAGAAAGCCCAAAAAGTCCTTCACATTGGCATAAGGCCAGCTTACTCCTTTATTTGCTTCAGCTTTTCAACAATCTCCTCGGACACCTTGTCGATAGGCTGAGAACCATCCACGCTCAAATAGTTCCCTTTCCGTTTATAATAATCAATGATCGGCATCGTCTGCGTGTTATAGACGGCCAAGCGCTCCTTCACCGTTTCAACCGTATCATCGCTTCTTTGGTAAAGCTCTCCCCCACAGTGATCGCAAATATTTCTCACCTTGGGCGGGTTGTTCTTGACATGGTACGTGGTGTTGCATTTTTGGCAAACCCGTCGTCCTGTCAATCGGGCAACCAGTTCGTCTTCTGCAACCTCCACGTTAATCACCGCGTCAATTTGCATCTTTAATTCCTGAAGCACTTCATCCAGTACTTCTGCCTGTTCCAATGTCCGGGGAAAGCCATCCAGCAGCACGCCGCCAGCACAATCCGGCATTTGAAGTCTTTCCTTGACAATGCCAACCACGACTTCGTCGGGAACCAGCGCCCCTTTATCCATATATTCTTTGGCTTTCAGTCCCATTTCCGTGCCCTCCTTGATGGCATTGCGAAAAATATCTCCCGTAGATACATGGGGTATCGCATATTCTTTAGCCAGCATTTCGGCTTGCGTTCCTTTGCCGGCACCCGGGGGGCCCATCAGGATAATGTGCATGAAGTCTTCCCTCCCAAATTATTTTCGGATTTCTCTCATTCTCAGCATCCTGCAGAAATGTCCTACAATGTCCTGTTTTGTGCGAGTTACATAAAACCTTTACCCACGAGTCCTGGCGCTTCGTGCTGCTCCCCGCAGCTTCCGAACTTGCGGCGATCGTCAAGCTACATCGGGAGTAGTTCTCCACTTTTTAAAATAATTCCTGCTTTTTTGTGTATATTTTTGCGTTTCTCATTTTAGATGCATTGGAAGCTGCTTTGTCTTAAACAGCAAAAGACCTTTGTTTTGCTGCTCCAACCCTTTTTCGCTTGTGCCAAAATGCCAAGAGTGTACACAGTTGTCGGTAGTGTGACCAGTGTTCGCCAGCCTGGCTAAACCGTTGAGTCCAGGGGAGCTGATGTTTCACGCTTTGCGGAGAACGCGGGATGGTATGAATCAAAAGATGTGCCATGAATCGTCAAGAGCAATGATCGATCTTTGTGGAAAGTAAATGGGAGTAAATTCTTATGAAAGAATTCGGACAAAAAGTTGTGCTGCTCTAGACAGGCATGCGCGTAAAGCAAACAAACGTAAGATGCAAGGCAAAAGCTTTGCTCGCTAAGGGCAAACAAGTAAACAGCAGCGAAGCACGATTCACCTGTCCTGTATAGTCTAGACCTTCATGTACTGCTATTTGACCACCATAACATTTTTTTCGGCCAAATGGACCACTCTGTGGCTGACGCTGCCCAAAAACATTTCCTGGATACCCCTTAAACCCCTGCTTCCCAGAATAATGAGATCGACATCAAATTCGTTGGCTACCTTAACAATCACATCCGCAGGCCTTTTAGTTCCCTTGCGCAGCAAAGGCACGACAGTTATGTCGCTCTTTTTAAAAGCCGCAACAGCCTGATCCAGGGCTTCTTTGCTTTTAGCACCACTGTCCCTATCCACGGCTGTCCAGTCTTCAACCGTCAACACAATCACCTCTGCTCGCAGAGGAGCAGCAATCGTCGCTGCGTCTCTGATGACTTTCTTTGCATGCGGGGAGCCGTCGGTTGCTAACAGAATTTTAAACATAATTCCTTTCTCCTTGTGCAATATAGTAGTCTTGCTTGTGCTAAAAGTAAGAGCCCATTTTCATTTATATGGCTATTAAGTTTATTCAGGTATCACTGCCGTTTCCCATGCTTGCCCTCGGCTCACTGGATTTGCGAAAGGGCTTGTCTCGGTGCCCGAGGTTTCAGGACGCATCAAAAACTCCCTCGCTACGCTCATTCAAACACTTTGAGGCGGCTTTGCTGAGATCCATGCGCACCTTCTGATGAAAGCAAATCCTATGTTCGCAGGGGCGCGCCTGGGAAAGAGAGTTCATTCCTGGGCAAGCTTGATCATGCGATTCATTAATTTCTTCAATCATACGAATTTTTGTCCATGCAAGGAGAACAATGGGCAAACCGGATCCGCCCGGCTATGACCTTCCGTCTCCTGGTTGCTGGTTATGGTTTATTGCTCAAAGCAATTTTACCGGGGGTTTTTCTTGCTCAAATGTCTTCTGCGTGATTGGAGAAATGCTTATCTCTCTCAGCTTCGGTCCACTGCAGGGTAGTGGACCATTTCGGCTGGTTCTCTCTTCTTATTTTCCTGCCTGCAGCTCATCTCCCTTCATTTGCGGCAACTTGCAAGTCTGCAGATGGCTGGCAGATGGCTGTAAGGAGCGCGATTATTTTTCACAAATGCAGCCATTTCGCTGAGTTCTATATCTTTCCGGTTTTTGCACTCCCCCGGTAAAAGCAAGATTTCTATGAATCACCGAGAGCATAACGGGTCCCGCCTGGCCGCGTCAACTGTCCGAGCGAGCGCAGCGAGCAGTTTTTTCAGGCAGCTTGAAATCACCCACATCAAAACAAAAGCTTGTCGTAAAATACTTAAGCTGGAAAAGCACAAAAAACCACCGTTGGCTTCCTACACCTCCATAATTGCCAGGTTCGCCAACGAAGTCCCGGCAGCAAGTCACCGCAGCTTATCTAAAACCGCTGCGTGCTTAGCTACGTAAAAAAATTTTCCAGGAAGCAAAAAAGGATAGGGAAAACACTTGTGCCCCGGTAAATGAAACGTCAGAGCTTACTACTGCCATCAGCGATTTTTGCCAGGCAAATATTCAGCGACGCTCTCCCCCTACCTTTTCAGCAGGCATTGGGCTCTTTTGCGCCGCCTCCCCCGGAGCGGTTTGCTCATCATCCCGTTCTGCCCCGTCGCGAGTCAAATCTGCAGTTTGCTCTCCCTCACTTTCTTGGCTGGGGGCAAAATTTTTCTTGTTGCTGCCTGTCATATTGCACAGCCCAGTAAAATAGCCCCCTTCTTCAATCGCCAGGGTCCCCGTATGAATATTACCGAACAGCTCTCCCTTGTTGAGTATTTCCAACTTGTTCTCTGCCTGCACATCGCCTTCGACTCTGCCTCCAAGGGTCACGTTTCTCCCGGTCACCCGGGCCTTTAGCTGGGCTTCGCCACCGATGATCACATCGCCCTGGGAAACAATCTCTCCCTCGAAACCGCCGTCGATCCTGATTGTTCCCTTGGCATTTAAGCTTCCGGACATCTTGGTTTCTTTTCCGATAAAGGTATCGATTTTGCGGGGATCAGACGACTTCCTTTTTTTGAACAAACCCCTCGCCTCACTTTTTATCAAGATCACATGCGGTCACCGCGCAATTGATCGCGGTGAGAATACGACATGCACAGACATGCACAGCTCGACGCCATCCGGAGACCGCTCAAGAGGGAAACGCCTCCTCTGCGTTAAAGCCGCACCCACACCCGGAGTTCGCCGCAGTAAACACCGAAAACCGCCTTTGTTATTCCCAGCTCCCAGGATTCTAAGGGAAAAAGTTTCGGGGATCCACGGCCACCCCGTTAACATGTACTTCATAGTGCAGGTGAGGTCCCGTGCTAAACCCTGTGCTTCCCATGTAGCCGATTTTCTCTCCTTTTTCCACAACATGCCCCGGGGCAACAGCAAAACCGGAAAGGTGCGCATAAACAGTCCGGTATCCGTAGCCATGCTCAATGATAACCGTATTGCCCATACCGCGTCGATATGTAGCAACATCTACTTTTCCTTGGGCGGCAGCAACGATAAGTGAACCCCGGGGCCCCGCAATGTCAATGCCGTAATGGAATTCTCTGCGCCCGGTAAAAGGCGATGCACGAGGGCCAAACTCCGACGTCACCCGGCCCTGGGCCGGCCAGATTGAAGGGGTAGATGCCATTTCTCGCTGGTGATCGCGAATATCCTCTCTCAGTTGAGAGAGATCTTCATTGAATTCTGGCAAAAAGCCCTGTAGATGAGATATGTTGGACATGTTGCGCGCGATCACTGGGTTTCCGCCTCGACTGGCCAGCAACCCGGGCTGCTCGTTGCTGGTCAAAAAAACATCCCATCCCGCCTCTTCTTGCCTTCTTTCTCCGGCAGGGAGATCAATCATTTCCC
>SL_3KL_010_SEDDRAFT_10005616_pt1 | contig 11229 bp, 4 predicted proteins | sample SodLakKL_010_SED_2_FD_10381 | JGI IMG/M metagenome (IMG submission 10381)
GCCTACCAATCCGCCAGCTCCAGCACCTATTAATCCACCGGCTATACCACCTACTGCGAAACCAGGGACAGATCCTACTCCCCAGCCGCCGATTGTTCCTGCAATTGCACCAATACCGGCTCCGGCCGCACCTCCGCCAACTGCACCGGCACCAGCACCTGCAACGGTACCCGTTGTAACAGCTCCCATAACTTCATCCCCATTAAGAAGACCGTATGAAGAATAAGCATTATTTGAAACGGTAGAATTTGAATTCATTTTTGAAAACCCATCCTGCGCCTCTCTTGCAACAGCACGTGTGACCTCACTGATGGCCCGGGTCTGCATTATGGTGTTTGCAAGTGATTCCATTAAAGAGATATCTTCTGTAGTGCGCACCCCCTGCCGTCTGGTCCAGTCAATTATTGCAATCCGGGTCGATTCGCCTGGTGCAAGGGCAAGTGAATGTAGCAGGTTACCCAGGGTAAGTGCAACCGGGGTCCATGACTGCTCATAACGCAAAATCGCCCCTGTTCTGGGCATTTCCGAGGTCCTGAGCAACAGATGTTTCTCCAGTTCAACCGCCTTGCGAAGTTCCTCCTGTCCTTTGCCGGTATCTTCATCAATTACATAAACCGAATAAAAACACTTTTCTGAAGCGTGGTCATTAAACTTTGGGACAAGCTCCTGAGGGATACCTTCATCATTAAATAAATTTGTTGGCTTATCTGAAATCCCTGCGATATCTCTTGCTGCAAGAAATGGGGGCCAAAATGCAAAATCAGCTAATGAATTCACTGAAAGATGTTTTTCAATAGCGTCTGCAACTTGCGTACTTATGCCCTTAAGGCTGCTGACGGGTTGATTCCTCAAGTTAACTCCGGAACCGTTTACCGATGTATCGCTATTTATAACATCAGCGGGTACCAGACTGGATTCACCGGACAATATAGCTGATTCGGATAAAACTGTCAGTTTCCTCGCATTGTTAAAAAATTGTGAATGTGCCAATTCAAAAACATTATTTATATCCAGGGAAATAAGCACTTTTGCAGCCTCTGAAGTAATTCCGTTAATAACCGTTACGGGAGAACGGAAAATTGTGTCAATCGGCAGATCGTGAAATTCAGACTTAAGATGAACAGAATAATCGGATTTATTCATGGCCAATTTGAATTAAATTATCTTAATTTTATTTAGTCCATTTTAATTTAACAAGTTATTTCAAAAAAATTTTCCACGCAAATAATTGTAAAAAAATTCAGACTAAATAAATGTTTCCCAATTAAAGCTACAGATATGACATAGATACACGACCTTGCAGCAACCTATCTAAATAACTTTTCCAAAAAAAATTTCAGGACATTTTGTTTCCTTTAGTGTAGTTGCCGGTTTCAGTTTTTCAATCCACCGTTGTATGGGGTAGGAAACCTCCATTTTCCCCAGGCAAGTTGAGCGGGGATGAAGTAGAATAAGATCGAGTATTAATTAATGGGGTGCTGCAGGTTGACTGCGTGGCAGTCTTATTTTTAATCAGTTCCAGATTTTCTAATACCAGTACTTGGGATATTCTGTCACCTATAGGTATCGATTCAACTATATTCGTTAGACTAAAATGTTTCTCCTAATCTTCTAAACATGTCTATTGTGTTTGCATAACGAACACTTAATGCATTACAGGCATCAGGAATTTTCACCTTGTTTTGTCTTGCTGGATGACTTATTTCTTGTGTTACAATTATTCTATTATTTAAATCTGCTAAAGCATATGCTACTAAAAAGGCATCGGCTTCATTTGCGTCTAAAAATTCATTTAATGCGTTTTGTAAATAGTGATTACTTTTCGAAATTGCCCAGGCAGATACTTGGCCGTATTCTGCTATTACGTGTGAAGTGTCCTTAAAAAAATCTTCTGGCAAGTTATCCACACACCATGTTTCCAATTCATCGTTTTTATCATAAAGTTCATACTTAACTTTATCAATACTGGTTATTTTCCCCTTTTCTGCTAACTGTTTTACTTTATTCCAAAAACCATAAGCAACATCTAACGGGTAATGAAGCCTATGCGCCTGAATAAAAAAATTGCTATCTAAGACATATACTTCCATTAGGTTTTAAAGTGCCTGGAAAAGAAGAGTTGGAATGTATCACCTTTTAAACTGGTTAGTTTATAAGCATCACGATATAAAAGATTGCCGGACTTAACAGCATTATTGATATGGGAAGCAAAAGTTAAACTTAATCGCTTTTTTGTAGTGGCATAAAAATCACCACCAGAACTTTTGTTTTCCTTTTTTGCAAATTCTCTGTTGGAATATTTCTCATAAAAAGCAAGGAACTGTCTTTTGGAAAACTTTCCAGTGTCTAAGGCTCTTCTGGCAATAACAATTTCACTTACTTTAAAAAACCGGGAAGCAATACTTATGGTTGGGTAAATGTCCCAAAATTCGTTAAAACTCCTTTCAGGTACAAGAAATTCGGCGGCAATTTGGTCGCAAAGTTTTTCTATCTGGTCATCTGCTGGTAAAAGTTTTATAAGGTCAAAACCAGCACTGTGACCAATCCAAATATGAGCCAACTCATGTACGATAGTAAACATCTGTGCAGATTTCCAGTCTGCATTATTGATGAACATAAAAGGAGCCATTTCATCCACTAGTACAAAGCCCCTGCATTCATCCACTGGGATTTTACGGTGTCCGTTGTTTTCTACAATACCATTGAAAACAGTAATGATACCTTTATCCTCAATATGTAATACTAAATGGTCTTTTGCTTCTTGCCAGGTCCTGAATTGGCTTGCCCAATTTTCATCCAAATTCAATGTGTTCCTAATATCCTCTGCAATAGCTTTTATATTTGTTGAATTTCTGTATTTACCAACAAATTCTAAAGGCTTAAAATCATTATCTTTTAAATAATTTCTAAGCCAATCTTGTCTTTGCTCCATCAACAAGATAGTGTCATAAACATTTATGCTTACTTTTTCTGTACGGTTGCCGTTACTTCTGAAAAACGGTATCGGCAGTTGTTCTCTCGGTGGTTCTGGTAAGAATAAGTACCCGAAAGGCAAATATACCTTCTTAGAAAAGTCTTCTAATTGTTTTACTGTTGGCTTCTTTTCCCCTTCCAGCCAGGGCTGAACTTTTGGAAATTTCTTGATAAATGTTTGCAATTCATACCCTGCCCGGTCAATTGCCCAGGTAAGCATATTTACATTCACATTAACTTCATTTCTCATTACTCAAATTTACTCATTTTTATTAATTATTGGAGTTTCCAAACTAGCTTTTCAGTTCTTGATTAAGAAAGCAAAGCCAGGTTCTCAATTATGCCATGTGTAAATAAAATTGAAAAAGACAGTACCGTAACTGGAGCCTTTAAGATTAAAGCCCCCAGTTTAACATGCCGGTCTTTGATTTGCCGGTGAAGCATTGAAGAGAGTGGCAACCGGATCAATTTTTATTTAAGGGCAGTTTGCCGTTAGTCCCCGTCAAGTATGAAATCACGATTCCTGATCCTGTAAACCAGCACAAAACTTGAAATATAGTATATGTCATTAGCTGTTGAGGTCGGACTTGTGAAGCCATCGAGGTAATCATTGAATGCATACCTGCCCCCTATTTCAAAACCCAGGTCGATGAAGTTTCTTATTCCTANNTTCACNCCTATGCCGGCGGGNATGACCATCGTGAGCGGACTGTAACTGATATTATCTCTTTCCTGCCGGGCTCTCAGTTTTTCATTTGGGCTTACATGGTATAATACCTTTTCCCCCTTTTGAAGAAGATGCCAGATCAGATGAGATCCAACAAGTCCTGTTCCTCCTGTTACAAGTATCATAATTGCCTCAAAGATGCAAGACAATTTTTAATTGACACGCAGACAAATAAAAATCCAGTAAAAGATTTACAGGAGATATAGACAATTTTTTAATCGACACACAGTAAGATATAATGAACCATGAGACTTCCTCATCTGTCAAATATAAAACAGAGAGAACTTCATAGCATGAAGAATCAACGGTTTGAAAGACAGGCTTCCTGCCTTATGGTATAAAATCTATTTTCGACGGGACGCGATTTTTTTTTCGACGGGTATCACCCTTTCGGCGGAAAGACCGACGAGGATAAAACGGTAGCTGCCATGGTACAGTCATGATGCCGGAAACAGATTGTAAGATGGTCATTGACCATGCCTCCCGCCTGAATGAAGGCGTAACAGGTAGTGGATCCGACAAACTTGAACCCGTTTTTTTTGAGATCTTTACTCATGGCATCAGATTCAGATGTGGTAACCGGCACATCGGCTGGATGGTTCCAGTGATTGATTTTAGGCATGCCATCGGTAAACTGCCATATATAATTATTGAATGCACCGCTGCGTGCCCTTAACTCAAGAAATGCCCGGGCGTTGGATATAGTGGCGAATATTTTGAGCTTGTTACGTATTATACCCTTGTTATCGAGCAGTGACACGATTTTTTCGTCATTGTAACGGGCAATCTTGTTGAAATCAAAACCATCAAATGCCTCACGGAAATTTTCACGTTTATGAAGTATGGTACGCCAGCTTAGTCCGGCCTGGAAGGTATCCAGCAAAATAAATTCAAACCATTTCCAGTCGTCGTGTACCGGCATCCCCCATTCTGTATCATGGTATGTTGCCATCAGCCTGTCATTTTGAGCCCAGGGGCATCTTTGTTTCTGCATAATGGTTTTGTATATTAGTTAATTGAGTTATAGAGCAGCCATTTATTCTGCAAATCAATATTATGTATTTTTTTACAAAATTTTGGCTTTTGATTTGTACAGTATAAAAATATAAAAATCAAGGCTAATAATCAATAATTCAGCGCAAGCCATGAAGGATAGCTCAGCGAATCACTTTCATCACTTTCATGGGTGTTATGGACAGTTTGAACATTATCTACCCTGGCCATGCTTCCGTTTCGGCGCCAAACGTAATAACAAACAGAATGTCTTCAATCAAACCATCCTCAAACAGTTTTCTGTTTTCCTGATTGTCTTCGATTGCCAGCGTCCACTCGCCCACAGGTGATTTACCGATCATGGGCATCCAGCTTCCGGCACCGGCCATACGTGTGCTTACGACACCGTCGACGGTATCGGAAGATCCGCCGATACTTCCTGAGCCACCTTGCATGGTGAATTTCAGATCGAGATTAACTTCATTCGTAATTTCAGATTTGCGGGCAATATAAACGGTGATATGCTCAATATTGAAATTGCTGACATTAGGTGGAAAATCCTCTGGTTGCGTAGCAAAGGTTACTACCATAGGCAACTGCGGGTCCTGCACCAGGCCGGGATGATGCAGGTCGTACCAGGCATCGGCAAACTGGTGGCGGAAACTGAAGGGCCGGTCGACACTAAGGCTGCGATCCAGCTGCTGGATCACCTGCTGCCGGTAGGTTGGGCTATCGAGCGCAGTATACTCGATGGTGAACAGCACGTCGGCTATGGTGCGGTAATCGAAGGCATTTGCTGGTTTCGGCAGACGGAATTCCCATGTCGTATCTACTCCCAATCCCTCGAAAGGCAGTAGCATTTCGCTTTGACCTTGCGCCTCAAGCTCGAAAAGCCCGGTTGCGTTTTGTGGTGATGTCAGTGCCACCGATTCCGGTCCTCTGTTGACTACAGTTGTCTGGAACAGGTTACCGCCAATCACAGCCCGTGAAATTCCGGTCGTCGCCAGTGTCGCCTTGATTCCTTCCAGTGGCGGGATCAAGGCAATAACCGAAGTACGTACCCTCTTGATCAGTCGCAGGTAGTGACCCGGAAAATCATGATCAAACAGTTTCATGGGAGTGGCAAAGACCATGACCCCGGTTTCACGAAATTGCTGAAAGGCTAAGGGGTCGAGTCGCGCCACTGAGATGGTCCTGGTTAATTGCAGTTTCCGCTTATCCGTCTCAAAAGCATGCTGGTCGAGCCGGGTGATATCCTGGAGTAAACGTGCCGATCCCGTCAGGCCGCGACGGTCAGGCACATCAGCGTTATTATTGGTTATGCTGTCTTTATCACCCAGCGCATGCCAATAGTCTGCCTGAATGAAGGCAGGAGACATCTCCTGGCGCTCAAAGGATAATTGGTTTTCCGCCAAACGGGCCATACCTGTAGCTTGCTGCAGGAAGTAGCTGTACACACCCTCCATGACACCGCTCATCCAGTCATACAGATCTGCACTGGTGAATTTCTTGGCACTAAGAAATTCTAAAACGTCATCGGCATGATCGGCCTGAATCCGGGAGATTTCATGCTCCTGACCAACAATAAGTTTCCGGGACTCCGCAAGAAAAATTTGTTGTTGACCGATTTGCCTGTTTTGTTTTGCAAGACTGAGTTGAAGCTTCCAGTCTTCTTTCTTTCTCTTCTGACTGGCAGCCATTGAAAGTGCGCTTGACCATTTCCCGAACCCCCCGGAGATAGCGCTGTAAATTTGTGCATCCAAAGCTGCAGAACCAATAGCTCCCGCGAGGCTGCCTGTGCCAAAAGTAGCACCACCGGCTGAAATGTCAGCAGTGAGGCCTGCTCCTATCAATGCAAACCCTCGCACAGCCGCAACGCCAAACTGAAACGCCATTGATGCCCACAGTAAGTTTAAGGCCCATACTTCTTCAGCCAGCGAACCGGCAGCGATCAAATCACTATAATGCTCGTCTTGAATCTCTGAAACCTCTTTTTGTAACTGGGCCAGGGTTTTCCCCTGATGTGCCTCTTGAACCCGCAAATCCTGCAACCGCAATCCAGACCGCGCCAAACGTGCATTCTGGCGGGCCTTGAGCAGGCTGTAACGTTCAGCATCTCCTTTCTCCAAAAAGGAGAGGAATGTCGCCTCCATCTGCTGTGCAATATCAACCATTTGTCTGGCACGGTCCACCAACACTTTGTAGCGGTATTGCGTTGGGCGGATGCTGAAAGCACCAGGCAGGCTGATCTGTCCGCCGGCACCGATCGACGGCAGACCGCTGCCCGGGTCAGTTGGGGCTGAGTAAGGCTCAAGTTCACGCTCCATACCGGCAATGTTACGGCACGTGCGCAGCTTGTACAGATTAAGTTCAGTATGAAATCGCAACGCCTTCAGAATCGGGTTGGGTGGGATACAGAAAGAGAATGATCGGTTACCCCAAAAAAATGCCGGGAAGTACACACTACCCTCAGTGATATGAAAAGCAGCAATTGAATCGGCATAATCCCTTACTTCGGTCAGGGCAAGTAATTTTCTATGCTCACGAACGGTCACCTTATAGCTGCGGTCCAGCGTTTCGGCAAATGATGTCCGGCCGGTTGACATAAATTTGATCTGGTCTAAGACCTTCCGCACTGCTTCGGCCTTTTTCTCCTGAGGGTCCCTTGTCTCCATTATTGAGTTTACCCTAACCTCAGTGAGGGAAAGAGAACCGGGGTCCAAAGATGCAAGGATTTGCCCGATTTCAAAAGACTCAACCTGTAACTGTGGAAATTTTGCGATCTGGACCACGATCTTACCAATCGTCTCCTCGCATTCGCCCGGCTCCTGCTTTAGTTCCGGCACGTCGAGCAGCTTCAATGCCTGAATGTAGAGTCGGCGTGCCCGTGCATTCGATTCAGTCGTGTCCTGGGTAAATTCAGCATCTGCAAAATCCAGCAGACACCGGATTATTGATTGCAGGATACCGCGCTCGAAAGATCCCGTCCGTGTCGCCGCAATGGCATGTGGATCGAGAGGGTCACGAATCCAGTTCTCTTCACGCTCAAAATTCAGTTCAGCACCTGAGAGCTTCAATCCCTTTATGATCCACCGTTCATTTTCCGGAGCAGTGTAATCATAAAGCGAACGGTACCAATCCAAAGCAGCCTGCCATTCACCGCTCTTCTGAAGTTCCTGTGCAATTAATAGCGGGACAAAACAGTAAGCCTCCTCCAGATAGGTTGCAACTGTAGCAGAGCCATCTACGGCAGATAGATTCGTGGCGCTGGTTATTCTCTGCGCTTTTGTAACTAATGAATTTTGAATATTACCCGGAACTATCTCTGTGCCTGCGACTGTGACTTGCTCCAGTGGCTGAGCCTTGCGTAATTTTGGTGCTATCCGGATTGATGAATCAACACTCAATTGAACGTTATGGGCACTCTCGCGCACAATCCTGGAAATAAAGAGTCCTTGTGATGCATCAGATGATATTGATGAGGATCGCTGATTTCCAACGATGACCGAGTTATTGTCATTGGATCCATTAACAGGTATGATCCGGAAACGAAAGGTCCAATGGGAAGAGGTGAACAATGATTTGGCTACGCTATCGCTACCGTAATCCTGATTGGAGGGATTAAACGGTCTGGGCCACAAATAGCTATAACTTTTGCCAAAACTGCCCTGTATAAAGACGTATACTCCTTCTGTATCCGGCCAGGTAAATGCTCCTCCAAAACCGGCCAGCGATAAAATGTTTTTATCAGGTAAAGTAGCCCAGGTAGATCTTAAAAGAGTGTGTGGAATAGGTTCACTATTTTCAGAAAGATAAATCAATTTGTGTTTAAAAAGATTCTGGTTATTCCTGTAATACCCAGTAAAAAGAATTTTATAGTCTCCTTCATATTTCGGATTTAAGTTTGTTCCTCCAGTCTGTTCAACAATTAAGTTCTGTTCAATGTCGAGTTTATATCTGTATAATTTACTCACGGGATATAAATTACCCTCATGTTCTATTTTATCTTCCGAAACAACATAAACATCAGGAAGGTCAATGCCAGGAGCATCGAAAGACCTGTCATGAGGACTGTGAAATATTGTAGCCGTAAAGTTTTCTATTTCCTCAGAGAGCGGAACTTCAATTTGTTCGTCATCCCATTTTCCCGATTTGTTGCCACTCAGGTTGAGTTTACAGGCAACAATTTTCTGTTTATCGCCTGCCCTTGTAATTACATATAAACAGATAAAAACATCTTCACTATATTGATAGGTAACAGCTCCTATAAGTTTGTTCGGTGTCTCATTTTCTGCCAGCGGAATCTCTAACCAGAATGTTTGGGGATAATCTGGCGGAGCCTCCGGGTCGTAAACTGACCAGTAAACTTTTTTACTAACATTGCTTCTTGCAAACATATATAATCGGTTGCGCTCATCCTCTCCAATAGTCGCACAACCCTGTACGTTACCAGGCATTCGCGATAACGCCCAGCAACTCGCCTCAAGGTTAAGGTTGCACACATCACGAAAGTAACTGGTATAGGCGTTAGCTGCCTCACAGGCATCTGCCGGCGTTACGCGTGCTGCTAACTGAAATCGCCCGGCAAGGTATCTGAAGACAGGTGTCTGGTGCCTGCGCAGTTTAGGCAACAGAATATTCTCCGGATAAAGAAAAACCATCATCGCCGCCCTCCAGGTCGCGTAAGTTCCTAACCACTTCCATTCTTCGTCGAACTCATCGGCGTCCAGTGACAAGGCAGGCCAGGCAGCCTTGAGTCTACCTGTACGCAGAGACCAAAGTAAGAGTTGAAGAGTCACAATTGCCTGACTGGTGCGTGTGGTCATTTTGCAACCACTGTTGGTCATGTCAATCAGCAGCCGTTCGCTCATCTCTTCGGCGGTAACTTCCATCGATTTGTCCTGGGCGTTCAGCACCCTGATCAAGTCATTGCGCAAGTCCGGCAAGGTAGTCTCCTTAGTGGCACTTACAGCGCTGCGCAGTGACTGGGTGAGGTTATCCTTTTGCTCCATGCGGACTTTTAGAGTCTTTTCCCAGTCACGCCGGTCAATGGCTTTTGCGCGCCAGGTATCGAATTTCTCCGGTGGGGAAGGTGGCATGGTCAAAGACTCAGGCATGCGGAGTTTGAAATGTTCAGGACTCAGCACCAGGTCAAGATTGAGTTCTTCTGATCGCCATTTCGGGAAGAGTTTTCGTCGTTTTTCGACCTGTACCATAATGTCGCAGAAATCGTTCATTTCCTCATCAATAGCGGCCGGGCCAGCCATATCGTCTGAAACAAGGGCACGAATACGCAACAGGAAGTCCATTTCGGCCCGGCTTAGGGTCAACTGCTGAAGTCGTGCCGTTGAGAGATTGCCGTTGTTCGCGGCTTCAACCAGTGCTTCGAGTTGATCGGCGTTGACGCCCAAGTGATTGGTCAGCATCAGGTCGGTCTTTTCGATGTTATCGGCTGCGGTCACATTGGTAATCGTCTGCTTTAGCGTGTCCAGTTCTGACTCACGTTCTTGCCACAGCCCAAATGCCTTATCTGAGGGGAACGGGGTAATGAAATCGGGGATATCTACCAGGTCAGGATCAATCACCGGCAGTTTGGCCGTGGCATGCAGCGCTTCGTTCCATATTTGGCGCGCTTGCGCAGTGGCTCTCCAGCGAGGCAGGCGAGCTTTCCGAAAATTCCAGTAAGCGAGGCTGGTTTCTGCTGCTATCCATTGCGGGAATTTCACTCGTTCTTTCTTTACCCGGGTCAGAAGCGTATAGATCATAGCCCAATCTTCAAGCTTCGGAGTCTGCTCAATGTCGGTTTGTCCCGCCGTATACCCGGCCTTCAGCGTCATCAGGAGACCAAACTCGGTTTCAGACATGCGAAGATCACTTGCGATTTGTTCCCGGGCCGTTTCGGCCGTAGCTGCATCACTGCTCAGGAGGTCCTGCTGTAAACGGTTGAGTTCATCATCCCAGGCTGAAGGTGTAGGCGCGGCACCCAGAGCTTGTACCAGAAGGGCTTCCAGGCCGTTTGATTCCCGCGTAGCCTGGAGCTGTGCTTTAACAGCCATCAATTCAGCATGCCTCTCATGCAGAAATGTACGGGCCTGATCGCCGGCTGCAGAATCCGGCAGATCGCCTTCCTTGACAGTGTCGGGGTCGATCCATGGCTGTCCGTTAAGAGGAAGTGGCGGCCATTGGCCTTCAACCGCTTCCCGCATGGCCGGCCAAAAATATTCCAGGGAGCGAAGCGTACCGGAAACACCCTGTTCCTCAGTGCGCCAGGCTGATCTCCTCGCCTGCTTAAGCGACTGGACAAGGATTGAACGAAACTCTTCCCACTCATCGTCGGTGACTGCTTCCCCGGTGTTGTTTTCCCATCGGTCAGCCTTTGCCTTGATGTCCATCATGCGTTCGAAACCCTCCTTAACCAGGTACAGGCTTCCGAGCTTACTTGTCACAGCATCAAGGTCCGGGGCTTGCTGAATAAGGTCTTCCAGTTCTTCAAGATCGGCTAATGTCGTTGCCGGCCACCCATTTGCCTCCATGAC
>SL_3KL_010_SEDDRAFT_10005617_pt1 | contig 11227 bp, 8 predicted proteins | sample SodLakKL_010_SED_2_FD_10381 | JGI IMG/M metagenome (IMG submission 10381)
GGTCAGCCGCTCGTGACGGCGGAGCACCACGCGGGCGTCGGCGTAGGTCGCGCCCGCCGCGATCGCGGCCTCGACCGCCGTCGCTGCCTGGTCGAACATCGCCTGGTCCTTCGGATCGGCGCTCACGCCCTCTCGTTCCTCGGCCCGCGTCGGCACGCATGTCTCCTCGCTCGCTCGGTCGGCGCGGACGCTACCGGGCTCCAGACAGCGCTGATCCCGTCGGCGACGAGGGCGCGCGCCTGTCGCCTCGCGGAGCGCCAGCACGCGGTTCCTGGCAGGATGGGTGCATGTCGCGGATCGACTTCGACGCGTTCGAGGACGAGTGGGAGGACGACGAGTCTCGTCCGCCCCGACGCGGTCGTGAGCTGAGCCCCGAGGCGCGAGCGCGGATCGAGCTGATGGAGTCGGCCCGGGTCGTCGCGGTCGATCGGGGCCGCGTCACCGTCCTCTACCACGGCGAGGTGGTCGAGGCACCCCTCGCCGGGACGATGCGCGGCACCAAGACGGTGGTCGGCGATCACGTCCGGGTACGCCCACCCCGGCACGAACAGGACCTGCCGCGGATCGTCGAGGTGCTCGACCGCGAGACGGTGCTGACCCGGACCGGCGACGACACCCAGGACGACGAGCGCATCCTCGTCGCCAACGCCGACCAGGTGGTCGTGGTCCTGGCCGCGGACCACCTCGACGCTGGAACACGGTTCCTCGATCGGGTGATGGTGTCGGCGTCGGCGGGTGGCATGCCGACCGCGATGTGCGTGAACCGCGTCGACCTCGTCGACGACCGAGGTGGGGTGGACGAGCTCGTGCAGCGCTACGCACCCCTGGGGGTGGACGCCGTCGTGACGAGCGCGAAGACGGGGGAGGGGCTGGAGGAGCTCCGCTGGCTGCTCTCCGGGCTGTGGAGCGCGTTCGCGGGCCACTCGGGCGTCGGCAAGTCGTCGCTGTTCAACCTCGTCGTCCCCGAGGCGGAGCGCGAGGTCGGTGAGATGGGTCCCAGGGGCGGCCGGCACACCACGACCGCGTCGATGGCGATGCACGTCCCGGACGTCGACGCGTGGCTGGTGGACACGCCGGGGGTGCGTTCCTTCGGGCTGGGAGCGACCGAGCCGAGGCAGCTCGCTCGGCACTTCCCGGAGCTCGCGGCCCTGACCTGCGCGCACGACGACTGCATCCACGACGGCGAGCCGGGCTGCAGGTTGGCGGAGGCGGAGATCCACCCCGACCGGCTGGCGTCCTACCGTCGGCTGCTGGCCTCGATCCGCGGCGAGCAACCCTGACCGTCGCAGCTGGCGAGGTGCCGTGGACGGCCGAGCCGTGACAGGGAGGCGGTGCCAGCGTGGGGCGGTGACCACCCGCACTGGGTGGGATAGTGGTCGCATCGCGACCGGTTCCCCGCCCAGTGCGTCGATGGGAGGTGGTTGTGAGGTGGTGACGGCGGGTACTGGGTGGGATAGTGGTCGCATCGCGACCGGTTCCCCGCCCAGTGCGGGGACCAGGAGGGACGGGACGGGGACTACGCTCGCTCGTGACCGGTGCCGAACGTGATCCTTGGAGGCTGTGGTGAGCGTCGATGTGATGGCCGGACGGGAGATCCCCACCAGCGTGGACGACTTCCTCGGGACCGCTGGCGCGCTGGTGATCGGCGGTGAGGAGCGCGGCTCGTCGGACGGCGGCACCTTCACGACCGTCGACCCGGCCACCGAGCAGGTCCTCGCGGAGATCCCGCAGGCGACCGCCGACGACGTCGACGCGGCGGTGCAGGCCGCCAAGCGGGCCCACGACGAGGCGGTCTGGCGCGGGTTGGACCCGTCCAAGCGGGCCAGCATCCTGTTCAAGGTCGCCGACGCGATCAAGAGGAACGCCAACGACCTCGCGTGGGTGGACACGCTGGACCACGGCAAGCCGTTGAAGGCGGCCCTCGGCGAGATGATCGCCGCGTCCAACTGCTTCCGCTACTTCGCCGGGTGGATCGACAAGATCACCGGTGACGTGATCCCGTCACGCGGTGGCCGCTTCGTCTACTCGCAGCGCGAGCCGGTCGGGGTGTGCGCCCAGATCATCCCGTGGAACTTCCCCCTGCTGATGGCGACCTGGAAGCTCGCACCGGCGCTGGCGTTCGGCAACACCACGGTGCTCAAGCCCGCAGAGCAGACGCCGCTGTCTGCGGTGTGGCTCGTGCGCATCCTGAAGGAGGCCGGCGTCCCCGACGGGGTGGTCAACCTCGTCCAGGGTGTCGGCGAGGTCACGGGCCAGGCCATGATCGAGCACCCGGACGTGGACAAGATCGCGTTCACCGGCTCGACCGAGGTCGGCAAGCACATCATGCGCACCGCTGCCGACAACCTCGCGAAGGTCACCCTCGAGCTCGGCGGCAAGTCGCCCAACCTCGTCTTCGCCGACGCAGGTGACCTGGACAAGCTCGCCAAGCGTGCCGCGTTCGCCTGCTTCTACAACTCCGGCGAGGTCTGCACGGCCGGGACCCGGCTGGTGGTCGACGGCGCGATCCACGACGAGTTCGTCAGCAAGGTCGCCGCGGCCGCTGACGGCACGTCGGTCGGTCCGGGGTGGGGCGACGGCGTCGGCATGGGGCCGCTCATCACCGCCGAGCACCTCGAACGGGTGACGGGCTACCTCGACGTCGCCAGGCAGGACGGCGCCGAGCTGATCGCGGGGGGCACGCGGCCCGACGATCTCGACACGGGCTACTTCCTGCGGCCGACGGTGTTCGACGGGGTCACCCCGGACATGCGGATCGCGCAGGAGGAGGTCTTCGGACCGGTCCTGGCCGTCCAGCGCTTCGAGGACGAGGACGAGGCCGTCGCGCTGGCCAACGACGTCAGCTACGGGCTGGCCGCGGCCGTGTGGACCCGTGACGTCGGGCGCGCCCACCGGGTGGCGTCCAAGCTGCAGGCGGGCACCGTGTGGGTCAACACCTACGGTGACATCGACACCACCGTCTCCTTCGGCGGCATGAAGCAGTCCGGGATGGGGCGTGAGCTGGGCCCGCACGCCGTCGAGGCCTACACGCAGGTCAAGTCGGTCTGGATGGGCACGTGAGCCTGACGCGCCACGCAACGCGCACCGCCTGGCGCGGTGTGCGTCAGGTGTGGGGACAGGGCACCCGCCGCGACCCCACCCGCATCAAGCGCCGCATGCGCCCCGACCCGAACTGGCGCGAGCCGTTGGACGGTGCCGCCCCACGCCTTGACCACCGCAGCCGCATCGAGGTGACCCGCGTCGGGCGGTTCCGCGAGATCGACCCCTACCGCACGGCGGAGGGGTGGCGCGATGGCTGGAAGGTGGTCGGCTTCCTCGGCTGGGCAGCGGCCGTCGGTGCGGCGTGGTGGCTCGGCAGCTCACGGGGCCGTGGACCGCTGGCGATCCTCGCCGAGGACCACGAACGCGCCTTCTGAGCGGCGCCTCCCGTCGCCCCTCAGGCGCGACCTGTTCCACCCCCTCGCCCCTCAGGCGCGACCTGTTCCACCCCGTCGAGCCGCTCGCCGGCATGCGGGCTCCTGGCGTACGACCGGAGGGGAGGATGGGCGTGTGCTGGCGTCAGTCGCGGGGTTCGAGCACGGTCAGGGTGCCCTGCATGCCTGCTTCGGTGTGACCAGGCACGCTGCAGTGGTACGCGTACTCGCCGGGCTCGTCGACCTCGAGGCCGGCGGTGGCGGTCTGTCCGGGGTCGACGCCGATCTGCAGGTCGAGTTCGTCGATGGTCAGGTCGTGGAACACCTCGCCACGGTTGGTGACGACGAGGTTGACCGGCTCGCCGGCGGTCACCTCGATGCTGTCGGGGTGGAAGGCCATGTCGGTCATCTCGATGGTGATCTCGTCGGCGTCGGGGATGGGGGAGGGCGTCGCGTCCTGGGTGGTACGCGGGCCCATCATGCCGTCCATGGGTCCCCACTGGCCGTGACGGGGCCAGCCGGTGCCGGTGGCCAGCAGCGCGATGAGCACGAGCACGGCGAGGACGATGAGCGCGATCGGCAACCAGCGGCCCACCGACGGGCCCGTTCTGCTGGCGGGCCCCAGCAGCTCGGCGCGTTCGCGGTACTCCTCCGGGTCGATCTCACCGGCTGCCAGGCGTTGGCGCAGGATGTCGTGCGCCCGCTCGCTGTCGTGCTGCCCGCCGGTGCCGCGGCNGGNGGCAAGGGCGGCAGCAACCCCGACGAGGGCAAGAACCAGGAGCAGCACCAGCACGAGCCAGACGGCTCCGAGGTCCATCATCGTGGTCTCCTGTCAGCTCACGGTGTCGGTCCGGAACGCCGCAGTCGATGGTCAACGGCATCGCAGCATGACGCGATCTGGAGCACAGCAGCTAGCCGGCGTCGACGACCACGAGCGTCGCCTCCTGGCCGGCCTCGCGGTGGCCCGGCACCGCGCAGTACACCGTGTAGGTGCCTGGTTCGTCGATGGTGAACGAGCCCGTCGCTGTCTCCCCAGGGTCGACGTGGACGATGTGCAGGTCGTCGTGGGGAACCTCCGGGTGGTCATCGCCGTGGTCATCCATGTCGTTCATGTCGTTGTCCATGTCGTCGTCCATGTCCATCTCGCCGGCTCGGCCGACGTCAGCGACGCCCTCGATGTTGAAGTCGTGCTCGAGGCCCTCGGAGGTCAGCTCGACCGTGACCTGCTCACCCGCCCGGACGACGAACTCGTCCGGTTCGAACCGCATCTCGTTGGTGCCTTCGACCACGATCGTGTCGGTTGCCTCGTCCGCTGGGTCGCCATCGCCACAGGCGGCCATCAGTAGTCCGGCCGCGACGAAGGCGAAGATCCTTGATGTCCTCATGGGAAGGCTCCTCTGTGGTGACCGCCCGCTCCCGCGAGCCTCTCCGATCGGTGCGCCGGGCCCGGGGGTCGTGCGGGCCTGCTGACCCGTCCGTGCGCTCAGCAGGTCGAGGCGCGACGCGGAACCTGACGATCGTCGAGGCTCGCCGGGCGGAGCGGGAGAGGCGAAGGTCCATCGAGTAACGATCGGGTGCCGACAGGTGGCCCTGCCTGCGCGAGCTACGGCCAGCTCCGCGCACGACGCGCTGCGAGCACCCCCGGGGGGTCACGCTCCGTCGCAACCGCAGGCACAGCCAGGGTCGCCACCTCGACCACGCCGACTCACGGGGTCGGTTGTCCGATCGGGGCGGCGAGCAGCGCATCCGGGATGCCGAACGCATCGACGAGGTCGACCGCGTGGGGTCGCAACTCAGCGCACAGACGGTCCACCTGTCCGACGATCGCGCGCGACTTGCTCGCGGAGAACAGGCCCTGTTCGAGGTACCAGGCGCGATGCCGTTCCAGATGGGCGAGCGCGTACAGGTCACAGATGCGGGACAGCGGGGTCACGAGGTTCTGGTCGCTGCAGCCCTCGATCGCCGCGGTGAACCGTTCCAGCACGGTCCGTTCGACGTGGGACCTGGCCACCTCCATGACGCGGGTCTGGTGCCGGATGAAGGCGGCGTGCGGGTCCGCCCCGTCGTCGAGGGTGCGCTTCAGCTGGCGGGCGAGGTGGGTCAGTTGCACCTGCTCGCGTGCCCGGAAGACCTCGAGGTGGAAGGAACGGTCACGCAGGTGCGCCGCATCGGTGCGGCGACCCGCCGGCGTGGGGATGACCGCCGACATGGCCCGACCGACCAGGAAGCGGGCCATCGCCGCGAGGTCCATGTCCTCGAACTGCTGCTTGAAGTCGGTCAACAGCGTCTTGGCGACCAGTTGCATCAACACGGTGTTGTCACCCTCGAAGGTGGTGAGGATGTCGCTGTCGGCCTTGAGGGCGCCGAACCGGTTCTCCCACATGTATCCCGCGCCACCGCAGGCCTCGCGACACTCCTGGATGGTGGCGGTGGCGTGGCTGGTCGCCATCGCCTTGAGCCCGGCCGCACGCGACTCCAACTGCATCCGCTCACCAGGATCGGTGTCACGCGATCGCAGCAGGGTGACGTAGTCGTCGGCGAGGTCGCGCAGGGCGAAGTGCAGCGCGTAGGTGGTGGCCAGCGGGATGATGAGCCGGCGCTGGTGCGTGCGGTAGTCGAGCAGGGGTGTCTCGGGTCCCGAGGGGGGTGCGAACTGGCGGCGCCGCTCGGCGTACCGGGTGGCGATGGTCAGTGCGGATCGCGCCGTGCTCAGACCGACCAGGCCGACGGCGATGCGGCCCTGGACGAGGGTCGAGACCATCGTGAAGAAGCGCGCCTTCGGGGAGCTGAGCGGGCTCGTGTAGACGCCGTCGATGCTCACCTGGCCGTAGCGGTCGAGCAGCGCATCCCAGGGCACCTCGACCTGGTCGAACCACAGCCGGCCGTTGTCGACCCCGTTGAGGCCGGCCTTGGCGCCGCAGTCCCCGATCCGCACCCCCGGCATCGGATCGCCGTGCTCGTCGCGGATCGGGACCAGGAACGCATGGACCCCGCGATCCGCCCCGTCGACCTGCAACTGGGCGAACACCACGGCGAGCCGTCCGTGTTCCGCAGCGTTGCCGATGTACTCCTTGCGGGCATCGTCGTCCGGGGTCGTGATCGTGAACCGCTCAGTGGCGGGCTCGTAGACGGCCGTGGTGCGGATGCTGCGGGCATCGGAGCCGTGCCCGAGCTCCGTCAGGGCGAAGCACCCCGGCAAGCGCAGTTCGCCGGCGGGGCGCAGGTAGCGCTCGTGATGCCTCGACGTGCCGAGGTGGAGGATGGCCCCGCCGAACAGCCCGAACTGCACGCCGTACTTGGTGACCAGGCTGAGATCGTGCTCGGCCAGCGTCTCGACGACCGCGATCGCGGCCGCGGGGTCGTCCTGACCACCGACGTCCCGAGGGAAGGCCAGCGACCCGAGTCCTTCCTCGGCGAGGGTGCGGCACCAGGTGAAGACCCGTTCGCGGTACTCGTCTCGAGGGAGGTCCGGGTCGCGCTCGAAACCGGGCGAGCTCACCAGCGTGCGGACACGCTCACGCAACTCGCGCTGCTCACCGGCCAGCAGCTGCTGCATCGAGGAGACATCGACCTCGATCGCTGCGTGCTCGACCGCTTCACCCTCGAACGCCTCGTCCTCGAGCGGTTCGTGCTCGTCGCGCCGTGCGGCTGCCTCCCCAGCTCCAGCAGCGGTGACCTCCTCGCTGACGGGGGGCCGAGCCTCATCCAGCCCTTCGGTCGCGCTGGCCTCCTCGGCAGCACGCGATGCATCAGGACCGGCCCCGCTGTAGGTCCCCGTCACGAGCAGCTCGCCGTCCTCGTCCAGCAGTTCGAAGCGGCTCCCACCAGCACGCAGGGTGACGGTCGTGCCCGCGTGGACGGGTGCGAGGAAGCTCGTGTCCAGCTGTGTCGGCGCCTGTCCAACCAGCTCGGTGACGTGGCGGAGCACGAGGTTGAGCACGCACAGGTGCTGAAGGAACGGCCGGTCGTGGCCCATGAGCCGGGCTCCGGCTCGACTGGTGTGTGCCGGACCCAGGTTGCCGGACAGACGTCCGTACCTGACCCCGAGGTCATCGGTCAGCACCAGCCCACGCTCGCGCAGCCGCGGATCGTGCTCAGCGAGTCCCGCCCCCTGGGAACTCGACACTGCCGCAGGTGACTCGCCGTCCGCGGGTCGACGTGCCTGCAACCGGCTGATGGTGGCACGATCGACGTTGGCGACCTCGAAGGTGTCGGTACTCGTGACCGGATGGGTGGCCTCGGCCGTGGTCACCCGGGTCACCACGACCACCTCGACCCGGCCGTCGGTCAGCGGCACGACCTCGGTCGTCTGGACCTCCACACGGTAGGTCTCGCCGACCTGCATCCCCCGGGGAACGGCATGGTCAACCGGGTGCGGCGGTGAGAGAGGTTGCGGAAGTTGATCCCGAGGTCCTCGGCGAGCTCCATCACTAGCGCGGTCCACGCGGTCACGTAGTAGGTGTAGGGGATGCCGGGACCGCCGGTCGGGGAGTCGAAGAGCTCGTCCCATGCGTGTGCCTCGTCCGCTGAGAGGGTCAGTTCGGCGCTGTAGACCGGCTGCTGGGACGCGGTCAGCAGCCGTTGACGCCGCAGCAGGTTGCGGGCCGTCGTCAGGTAGTAGCGGGTGAGGTAGGCGCGCATCCCGGCCGCATCCTGCGCGGTGGGCACCGACCGCTCTGATGTGGCCTCGGACCGCTGCTCGTTCTGCTCNCCCCGCAGCGAGCTCAGTTCACGGGCCAGGCCGCGACACAACGCGAGCCCGACCTTCCCGTCCCCCTCGATGAGCGAGATGAGTTGCTCCTCACCGATCCGGAGGAGCCGGCAGGGCTCAGAAGCGATGACGCTCGCGCTGCGCCGGTCGCGTAGCAGCGCGGCGAGTTCCCCGAAGCTGTCTCCGGCCCGCAACGTGCCGACGTCCAAGCGGCTGCCGCCGTCGAGTCGCACGCTCACGCTGGCGGTCCCCGACAGCAGCACGTACAGGTCGGTGTCCGGCGCTCCTTCCTCGACGATGGCCTCGCCGGGCGCGACGTCGACGATCTCGGCATCGCTGACCACGCGCTGCCGCTGCTCCGCGCTGAGCCCGCGGAACAGCCGCACCGTGGCGAGTTCGTCCACGGTCACCTGCGACCGCTGGTTGCCGGCCGCGTCCATGATGGCTCCTTGCGTCCCACGGTGGCCCCGGGCTACGCGATCGCCAGGCGACGGCTCGGGCGTTGTGATGCGAACTGGCTCGGACGGCCGAGACCGACCTGCCACACGTCGAGGTAGCGCGCTCGGAACCCGGCCTCGAAGTAGGCGAGGTAGAGGAGCCAGACGCGGATGAAGTTGTCGTCGAACCCCAGGTCCCGGACCTCCTCGAGCGCCTGGCTGAACCGGTGCCGCCACTGGCGCAGGGTCACCGCGTACGAGCTGGACAGCCTGCTGATGTCTTGGATCTCGAAGCTGCCGGTCGCCTGCCTGCAGAACAGGCGGTCGAGTTCGGTCAGGCTGATCAGCTCGCCGCCCGGGAAGATGTAGCGGTCCACCCACGAGTAGCTGCGCTTGGACCGCAGCATCCGCTGATGCGGATAGGTGATCGCCTGCAGTGCGATGCGACCATCCGGAGCGCACAGACGGTCCATGCTCGCTGCGTAGTCGGCCCAGTGGTCCGAACCGACCGCTTCCAGCATCTCGACCGACACGATCGCGTCGTACTCGCCGCGGTGCTGGCGGTAATCGCTCACCTCGATGCGGACGCGGTCGGCGACCCCGAACTCGCGGGCCAGCTCACGTGCCTGGTGTGCCTGTGACTCGGAGAGCGTGATCCCCACCACCTCGACGTCCCTGGATCGTGCGGCGTGGGCCGCCAGGAACCCCCAGCCGCAGCCGACATCGAGCAGTGTCTTGCCGCGCTGGACGTCGGCCAGATCGAGGAGCCGCTCGACCTTGGCGACCTGGGCGTCACGAAGGCTGGAGGCGCCGGTGAACAGTCCGCACGAGTAGGTCAGCGTGTCGTCGAGGAACAGCCGGAAGAACTCCACGGGCAGGTCGTAGTGGGCGGAGACGTTCGCCTTGGCGCCTTGCAGGTCGTTGCCACGCGCTCGGGGGAGCCGCCAGTTCCACGCGGGCCGGGCCAAGCGTGCGAGCGAGCGTTCGAACCGGTCGATCCGTTCGGCGTAGATGGTCAGCCAATCCGCCACGGTGTCCAGCTCGTCGCGAACGTCGCGCGGGTCGTCACCGGAGTCGTCGGATCCGTCGGCTGGGTGACCACGCCATGAGCCGACGATGAAGGCTTCGCCGAAGCCGAGCGAGCCTTGCGAGAACAGCCGCGCTGCGAGGTCGGCCGCGTCCACGATCCGGATGCAGGGACCGGCGGGGGCACCCACCCGTCGACCCGAGGGGAGCAGCACGGCATGCCTGTGTCGGTCGATGCTGGCCAGGAACGCCCGGAGCGTCGCGCGTGCGAGCCACGCGGGTAGGTCGCGGTCACGCTCGAGATGCCCCCAACCATCTGCGAGCTGGACCTCGTCGATCCGTCGAACCCCAGGTGCCATCGGTCGTCCTTGTGGTGAAGCCTGAGATGACGTCCGCGCGGATGCTAGAGCAGGTCAACTGACCGCGCGCGGTCCTCCCGCCTGGTAGACAACGTCGAGTCCGTGCCCATCCGCATCACGACGTCAGGAGCGGCCGATGCAGCAAGCGATCCCTCTGCTCGAGCAGTTCACCGACGGCGACGCCGAGTGGCTCCTTGCCGTTGGGCGACAGCGAGATGTCGCACAGGGCGACGCGGTGATCGAGGCCGGGCAGGACCTCGACGAGCTGTACATCGTCGTCCAGGGCCTGCTCGGGGTGTTCGCTGACGAGGTGGGGACCCAGCTGGCCGCCGTCGGTCCGGGAGACCTGCTCGGCGAGATGGCGTTCGTCACGGGGACGCCGCCGACCGAGGCGGTACGGGCGCTCGAGAACAGCACGGTTCTGGCGCTCCCGTTCGCGAGCCTGGAGCAGCGGGCCGACGAGGAACCCGCCTTCTCCGTGCGACTCCACCGATCTCTGGCCCGCCTGCTCGGGATCCGGCTGCGGGCCGCCAACTCGCGTCTGAGGGTGCAGGCTCAGGGCGACGAGGTGCGCCACCCTCCCGGCTGGTCGCGCCTGAGCGAGCCCATCGAACGGTTCAAGCAGGCCGTCTTCGCCGCCAACGAGGAGGCGGGCAACAACGACGACGAGGTGCCCGAAGCCACCCGAGACCGCATCGTCGCGGAGTTCCACGGCTTCTGCGCGCTGCTCAACGAGGTCCTGACCCACGACATCGACAACGAGCGGGTCCGCGAGGAGGTGGCGAGCCGTCTGCAGCACGAGCTGCTGCCCTACATCCTGCTGACCGAGACGGCCGAACGCTTCTACACCAAGCCGCGCGGCTACGCGGGCGACTTCCTGACCCTGGAGCTGATCTACCGCAACGAGCCCGGCGGTCAGAACGCCATCGGTCGGCTGATCGATCACTGCTTCCTGGATACGTCCGCCGCCCGTGCGGTGCGCCATCGGAGAGGCCTGTTGACCGCCGAGATCGATGCGGCCATCGCCGCCCGACCGGGAGAGACGGCGCAGATCACCAGCCTGGCATGCGGCCCGGCGCGGGAGGTGTTCGATGCCTTCGCGCGGTTGGACGATCCGGCCGAGCTGCACGCCAACCTGCTCGACATCGACCTGCAAGCGCTGGCGTTCGTGGCGGACAAGGCCGCGTCCGAGGGCCTGGATCGGCAGATGTCGTTGGTCAGCGAGAACCTGATCCGACTGGCACTGGGCAGGTCCGAGTCGGATATCCGCGACCAGGACCT
>SL_3KL_010_SEDDRAFT_10005618_pt1 | contig 11226 bp, 20 predicted proteins | sample SodLakKL_010_SED_2_FD_10381 | JGI IMG/M metagenome (IMG submission 10381)
GGAATAAAACATTCTTGTTTCATCAGACATTTCCCAACGCCTTTGTTGAGGGCGGTGCAATAGACCAGAAACCTGTTATGGATCAATGGTCTTGCGTGTTTACAGAATGCACAATACGCAGGTTGTTTCATAGATTCCAGCTCCCAGAACTTCTCATTACAAATCTCAAGACCACGCAATATCACCCCATAATAACCCGAATATCCTTATAATTTGAACCAATAATATCCTCAGGGTCGATAATTACATCGTGTTGTGGTTCAATAAACCAGACTTTATGATCGTGGTCGATAAAGGCATTGAACGCATGGAGGCGGCTCCAGACTATGAAGAAGGCAACGCCTGCGTTCTTTTGAGTCGTGATGTTCCCCTTCAACCTGAAGGCAAAGTCGTCACAATCGAAATATTCGGTCTTGTAAATCTTCCGAAGGCTTGTTGTATCTACCTTGAGGAACTGTTCCATCTCCTCTTTTGAGACCGTGAGATAGTCTATGTCTGCAAGATGGCATCGCATATCCGTCCCACAGGTCGTTGCAAGAGCGATATACACATTCGAGCGGTGAATATGCCGCATATCTGTAAAAGTGAAGAAGTATGAGCCGAATATCGACTCCAGTTCCTCCACCCTCTTCTTCAATGCAAGGCAGAATATACTCTGTAACCATTCAATCATTATGCTCTCTCCCATAGAATCCTGTTCACAAAGTCCCATTCTACTGTCGTAAGAGGTCTCAACCCATATCCATACATATGTTCGATAGGGTGATCGTGCGTTGTCTCATAGTGACCGGTCACCCTCCCATCGATGTAGATTCGTATATGGATCTGGTAGTCGCGGTCTTTAGGATCTATCCGCCGCATGTTCAGAATCTCGTTCTGGTATCGGTATGCCAAGACGTTTGTGAAGAAGCCATTCGCACGGAGGTTGCGCAGAATCGAATCCCTGACACGAAACCTATCGTTGGCACGGATGATGAACGCCTTATCCAGATATCCGATGTTGTATAAACCCGGTTCATCCCGCAGACCTGATAGTGCCGCTACCGAATAGGCAATATGTCTCAGGTTGAACAGTATCTTGGAGATGGTCATTCGCTATCCCTCCCATGTAGATATGGGATGAGTATGTCCTTTACACGCTGGAGCAGGAGCCGGTCTCCCATGTCTTTAGGATCTTCCTTCAGGTGACTCAGGATATCTCCAAGAAGCTGGTAGAGCTCGACATTTAACAGGTATCTCCACCTCTCCTGAAGGACGTATTCAACCCCGGTTGATATATTCCTGAATATCACATCCTTTGGGCAAAAGGTGAGATTGAAGGGGATGTCTACAAGGTCGATTTTAATCTGGGATGACCCGTGGGCTGTTGCTTTTACCTCAATTGAACGGGCAAATTTTACCTTCTCCCCTTCAACAAACACTTCGAGCTTCTTATCCTCATCTCTCTTTAACTGAATCTCCATCGGTCATCTCCCGTAGCTCTCGTTCAAGATCCTCAATCTTTCCCTGAAATTCATCCCTCTTCTCCTGAAACGAGGATATGGTGCGGGTGATTCTGTCAATGCGAACATCCACATCAGATTTGTTGCAGGATGGTTCTACAAGCCAGATTCCTCCGAACATAATCCCGTCCCGGATATCATACCCGTTCATAATCATATCTGATATGATCGCCTTCTCGCTCTCCCCGATCTCTTCCTTCTGCCTATGAAGCTGGTATAGCTTCCTCCGCATCTTTTCAAAAGGATATTGTGTCATGTCTCCTCCTTATCCAGTTCAAACATCTTCAGCCGGATATCCCGCATCATGCGACCAATCCTGCGCCGTTCTATTCCAAGCTCGTTCAACCTGAAACTTAGCTCAAGTTGCTTCTTTCGTTTATCTCCTTCGTCCATCAACATATGTCCTCTCCAGAACCTTCCACCGTTGAGGGTCATCCTTTTTCGACCGCGTCCGGGTGTATGCCCTGCTTCTCCCCACTCCATTTTCGTCGACAGGAGTAATCTTCCCATGTGACCGAAGGGCTATTAACGCCCCGTTGTGAATCGGAATCCCTGCCGCTTTCACTTCACGCGATGTCCAGACATTCTTACCAAATACCTCATAGATGGCTTCGAGTATATCTGCATGTTGCTCCTTTAATGCTGGGATATGTCATCCCCCCACTTCAGAAACTCGGCTATTTGTCTGCAAATAAACGTGTCCATATCACAACCTGAACTCTCCGAATAGGGTGCGGTTACATGCCTCGCCCTATCAGAGATGGTGACTATGGTATGCCCCGACTCCCTTTTGATGATAATATCCAGTTCGTATCGCTTCTGATACTCACGAATCCTCTCTCGCACGTTTACGCTATCGCCCTCATGTCCCATTTACTATCACTCCAGCTCTTACACCCGCCCGGATCCAGAAGACCATCGGGTGTATCATATCCAACAAGCTTTCCCCTCATCTAACATGCAATACCAGAATGTGAAGAACCCCTTGTGCTCCTCACGCAGATGATGACACCCATACCTACATGGATGGCGTGTCACACATCCTCACCCATTCTTTGACGGAGATACAATCACCATCCCAATACTCTCCCATGACCCTGCGATATTCCGGGTTATCCTCAACATAATGTGTCGCTCCACACGATATCAACTGGTCTGCCTTTACCGTTGCAATATGGTCTTGTTCAAATAACACCAGTGGATTGCACATGAGATTCACCCCATCCAGACCAAAATGCGATAAGACTTTGAGTGTCTGTTCCAGCTCACAAGCAGGTCGTCCGGTAATGATCGTTGTTATACGACGAACCCTGTCACCAATATCCGGGTGTAGGTATGGTGTATGTTGGATCTCAATCCGAGCAGGTCTTGGCGTAACATCTGTGTAGATGACAGTATAGTCAAGATCGTGTGCTACTTTCAATAGAAAACCCTCCTCAACCAACCTTCCCGGTCGATATGTCATCTAAATCCCTCTCATATTCTGTCGTGCACGGTGTATCGCCCTTGTCACGGCATGTTCCCATACGCCCCGCAAACTGTTGTATTCGTAATCCGACATCCCGCGTGTCTTCTCAAAGTTGCGAATGAATACCCGTGGAAACTCACCCGGCATTCCAGAACACCATATGTCTCCCGGAAACATGATTGTGGGTGCTGAATCACGCTTTGGTTTTTTCCGCAACATCGGACATGCTATTTCTTCCGAAGGATCATCTTTTGGATAGCATATCTGAGATGCCCTGTCGCTATGACGGCATGTAAACCTCCCATCAACCATCTTGGTTGGATTCAGATACTCGCATGTATCCCACGGGTAGAATCGTATCGTGATCATACTCCATGAACTCCGCGTTCCACATACTCGTCAATAATCCGATACATAATCTTCAATGCTTCAATACGGGTTGCGTCTGAAAATTCCGGGTTCTCTCCCACTTCTCTGAGCTTCAGGATCGCTTCATCGTATACTTCCCTTTCCATTCATACTCTCCAGTTACCAACCGTAGCCGTAGTAGAGATGCCCGGTTATATGTCGATTTGTCTTTGTTCTCAAACCTCCGATAGAAGAGTTTCTTCAGAGAGGCGTGTGTCGGTTCAGCAAGAGCTTCCTGCTCAGCATACCAGTCCATATCTTCCCACTTGTAGGCATGTCCTACGTAAATCTCCTCCGTCGCAACATCCCGAAGCGCAACCGAAGCATCTGTGAACGTCACAAGGATCTTGTCTATGACCATATAGCGTGGAGATTTCTCCTTCCACTTACTCGCATATGCCTTCCCATCCCACGTGTGGAACATAATCATATCCCCTATCTGATAATCAGATTCTGAACTGCGGGTAGTCTGAATAATCGTCCCATCCATGTAGGGTCGCGGGTTATACTCGTCGGTGAGCGGAATGATGTATTTAGTCTTCCGATACGTTACCTTCGATACCATCTTTCTTCAACTTCTCCCTGATAGCTTCCTCGACATATCTCGACCGTGGGAGCTTTTCCCTGATGTTATCCACAATCTCAACCAGCTCTCCGGGGAGAGTAATGAGAAATCCCATTCGATTCCTCATCGGTGTCCCTTTCATACATATATATAGGTGAGCAAAGTATATATATTTATCTCATACATATAAGGCATGTATGGCTGATAGAATCGAATCACCCCTGCCTGCCCTACGGAATGATACAGTATGCTCAGATACGTGCCCCTATGCCCCTCTGTGCCCCTTCATATCCTCTTCCAGAGATAGCCCCTGCCTCATGAAGGATCTGCCTATCCCTGTGCAAAAAACCTTCTACAATCTCTTTCTGGACGGTATAGAAGGGCTTAGAAGAGAAGCCTTATCCGCAGTATTCAACATCAGGCTTCGGACACCGGTAGATACCTCTGCTGAGGCATCGGAGAACTATCTCAATATCCTTCTGAAGACCTACAAGTCACTGTATTCTTCAAAGGACAGACCCGACATCCCAAAGAATCTGGTTGTTACCATCAAGCGGGATGGGGTGGAGGGGTATCAAACAAAATACTTATTGAAAGAGGAATAGCTTTATTATTGAAGCCAACTACTCATACATATGCCAGAGGCTAACGGAAAATCGGAACTCCGTCGTGCGGCAGGTCGTGCCGAATATATCCGGTGGAGTAAGGGTGAGCGGCTAACATATAGACAGAGGATTCTTGCACATTGCTACAACTGTATGAATTTTTACGTAGACGGTCGCCTCGATTGTAAAAATGACGGGTGTGTGTTCTACACGACCATGCCATATCGTCACAAGAAGGGTGATTTTTCTTGAAACTTGAAGATATGTCCGATATGCAACAATCGGCAGTAAGAATTTACTTTGCGTTTGTTCAGTATCGTATGGACAGGCTCTGTCACATGTGCGGGAAGAGGGAAGACCAACTCCTCGTAACATACAGAGATCCGGGTCTTTCATCCATTGACCGGGCAAACCTATGGGTGCTCTGTCGGAAATGCTACTCAAACACTCCTGCGATGAAGGACATCCTTGGAAAGAAGAAGGAGATTCCCGAAGAGATCGCATCGTTGATTCGACAGGGTAGTTCTGAAGGGAAGACCGTGACCGCTTTGATGGCTGAATTCTCATTATCACGGGATGTTATCAAGAGAGTGCTTGCCGAATGATTGTAACCTCTGAAATTGTCGCGGTAGAATCGCTTCGTCCAAACGAGTGGAATCCAAATCAGATGAGTAAAGCGGACTTCAAAGCACTTCTCGAATCAATCGGTGAGTTCGGATTCCTCGAAGCCGTCATCGCACTCCCCGATGGCACGATTATCAACGGTGAACACCGGTGGCGTGCCATGAAGGAGCTTGGTGAACGGGAGATAGAGGTGAAGTTTCTAAACATCAGCGAAGATGTTGCCCGGTATCTTACTGCACATCTCGATTCCATCCGGGGTTCTTTTGACCCGGTGAAACTTGGAGAGCTCATCAGCAGACTCGATGCTGAGTTTGGGCGAAAGGATCTCGTTGAGAAGCTGAACATCGCTGACAAAGAGAAGCGGGAGAGTGTGCGGAAATTCCGCGACCGCGACCTCGAAGCATTACCCCGGCATGTGGACGAGATTGAGGATAAGGCTCTGGTTCAGCGGGGAGATGTCTACCGTCTTGGAGAGCATATCGTGATGTGTGGAGATTCATCTGATAGCAGGGATATCAACACGCTGATGCAGTTCGTTGATGCGGGAATCACCCTGATGGTCACAGACCCCCCGTATGGTGTGGATCGGGAGAATGTCGCAACCCGTTTCAACGCAATGGATGGAGGTAATCGTAGGACTGAACATCTGGAGAGTGATTCTCTCGATGAAGCCTCAATTGCCAAGCTTAGCTCTGCATTTGCAAACGTCCGTTCCATCCTTGCAAAGATCCACGCCTATTATATCTTCGTCCCCTCGATGATGCCTGCTTTCAAGATGCTCCTGAAGGTTGTTGAAGATGGAGGGTTCAAACCACTCCACCAACTCGTCTGGTTAAAGCACCGGATGACCTTCTCATCTGCATATTACAAGTATCGACATGAGATGATCCTGCATGGATGGGGAGAGAAGCACAACTTCAAGGGTCTCGATTCGGAAGACAGTGTATGGGAAGTCCCGACAATCGGGCGTTTGAAAGACCACCCGACGGAGAAGCCGGTCAAACTCTATGTCCGGGCAATCCTGAATTCAACCGATCCGGGCGAGTATATCATCGATCCTTTCGCAGGTGTCGGGACAATCATATCGGCGGCTCACGACACCGATAGGCGTGGGATAGGTATTGAAATTAACCCTGAATATGTCGGGACTATCATAAGCCGCTTTGAGAAGAGGACTGGTATCAAAGCGGTGAAGGTGCATGGCTGATATCCACTTTGAGGTAAATCTTCACCAGAAGCAACAGAGGATCTTCGACTCGGATGCACGGTTTAAGATTGTCTCATGTGGTCGGCGGTTTGGAAAAACATGGCTTGCGGCATATGAGATCCTACTGAAGTCCGGGTTCATCATACCTGACGGGGTATCGTGGGTTGTATCACCCCGGTATAAACAGACGATGATTATGTGGAGGAGGTTGAAAAGCATCCTCCCCATGCAACTCATCGATAATGTCCGTGAGGGTGACAAATCCATCGAGCTCACCAACGGACATCAGATATGGGCTATGTCTGCTGACGACCCGGACTCCCTTCGTGGAGAAGGTCTTGATTTTGTTGTTATTGATGAAGCGGCAATGGTCAAGGAACTTGCATGGACTGAGGCGTTACAACCTGCACTTATGGATCGTCTCGGGAAGGCAATGGTCATCTCAACTCCGAAGGGTATCAACTGGTTTTACGATCTTTTCATTCAGGGTGTATCTGATGACCCGATGTATGAAGAGTTTGAATCATTCCAGTATTCATCCTACGACAACCCCTATCTCGACCCACGTGAGATTGACAGGCTGAAGCTGAAGCTCCCGCACCATGTATACAGGCAGGAGATTCTTGCAGAATTCCTGACGGGGACTGGAGAGGTCTTTCCTGAACCACAGTGGATATCGCAGATTCCTTACAAGGATCTCCCGAAACTTGATGGTTACTCTTTCTACGTTGCAGGTCTTGACCTTGCAAGCATTGTCGACTATACCGTCCATTCCGTCTTCAGGTATTCGGAGATGGATGGGGTCGTTGAGATGAAGGAGGTATACCGCCAACGATTCCAAGGCGCATGGGATTTGCAGATTCAACAAATAAAGCGTGTCCAGAATATGTTCGGCAACCCGCCATGTTATTGTGACGCGCAAGGTATCGGAGACCCGGTTGTCTCCAGATTGGGCTTGTATGGTGTTAATATCCGACGAGTGAACGTATCTTCTGCATTAAAGCCCCAGTTGGTCTCCAATCTGATTTTCCTAATGAACCAGAAGATAATTTACTTTATCCATGACAAGACCGTCGAGGAGGAGTATGTCCGCTATTCGTTCACGCAGAATGAGGCTGGTCATATTAGATATTCCGCTCCTCAAAAATCCCACGACGACATTATAATGTCCCATGCTCTTGCGGCGTGGGCTATTCACCACATCGCCCCAACAATCGGGATGTTCGGGGCTATCGTGGAAGAAACAACAGATACTTCATATGATGAGGAGAAGATTACCGATTATGAGGACGAGGATGATGCGATTAGTTCGTGGGATGATGACGAATGAGTCTGATTGATATTATCAAGGGGAAGTTGTGGACTGCTCCACCTCCGCGATCTTCCCACTCCCCTGATGAGATCAAGCGGTTTTTGGATGCCTCGCAGGAGAAGACGATTTGGGATGTTGTTGATCCAATCGATATTGCAAACCGCAAGTATGTAGATATCACGTATGACCATGACTCGCTACGGCGTGCCATACACACGATTTCTGCATACTACAACGTCCTCGGTGTCTACCGTGATGATTTCAACAAGGAAGAAGTAGATCGTCTTGCCCGCCATGCGTTTTACGCCATGTGTGAGAAGGCTATGCTGGATTATGTATCCACGGTTGAATTTGAAGTTCGCGACAAGGAGGGGAAGGGTAAAGTCGTCAAGAAGGCAATGAAGTTTCTCAATGCCCCAAATCCACAGGACTCTTTCCACTCCTGTATGCAACCGGTTCTTCGGGATCTCGTCCGGTATGATGCAGGCGTCCTTGTAAAATCTTTCAACCGTGCCGGGTATCTCGTTGAGATGAGACCGTATCTTGGGACGGAGTTCTGGAGAGAGATGGATCGTTCCCATATACCTGTTCAGAACCCCGATCTCGTAACCTCTTTTCCTCGCTTCTGGTCTCACGGATATACCAAGAGATATTGGCAACGTGCCCGCGTTGGTCTGTTTATCCCATATCATCCAGAAGAAATCTGCTATTTCATGATGTATCCGAGGACGGATGGCATCTATGGAACGGACTTCCTGAAGTTCCTCAAGTATCAGATCCAGTATCTTATTGATTCGACACGGGCGGCTGGAAAGACATTCGTCAATGGTATTGTTCCATCTCTCGTCTGGGAGCACCCTGACATTCCGACACGCGAAATGCTCCTTGCAAACATCAAGGAGATCGAGGCGATGAATCGTGGCTCGTATAAGTTCGGAGGCACAGTCCATACCGTAGCCAACGAGAAGATATCCACCCTCTCAAACACTCTTGTGGATATGCAGTGGCTTGAGGGTCAGAAATTCGTTGCATCTATCATATGGGGCATGTGGGGCTTCTCAAGTTCTGAGTTCATTGATTCTGATGAATCGAGAGCCGGGGCATACGTTGCCCGTAATATCACACAGAGCAGGATGCTCCGACCGCTTCTGAAGCTTTTTGAGCGGAAGGTCAACCGTGAGATCCTCCCCTATCTTCGAGGCTACAAGGAGGATTGGAGATTCCAGTTCATCGATTCGGATGACCTGACTGAACAACTACACCATGCACAGATCAATGCGACCCGTGCTTCGACTGCAAGCACATATGTGAACATGGGTGTTGCCCCGGATCTTGCATTGAAGATTGCAGGTGTCGGGGATGAATTAACCGATGAGGAGAGGGCAAGATTGTCTTTGATGTATCCACCAGACGGTATGCAGAGGGCTCTTGAATACGATGGAGATCCGACCGGAGATAGTGACTACTACCTCCCCATGACCCTTCAACAGAAGAGATATAATCAGGCGGGAACCGGGACAAATGATACCCGTGATGCAACCGACGCTCCCGATGAGAGAGATCGGTTTTCTGAAACAACCCGTCTTAGGAAGGCGAGGGTGTATATCCGTGATGCGTCGCAGGCTCCGAAAGGAGTCTCAGTCCAGCGTGGAGATCGTGGAGGTCTCTACTACATCAAGGACGAACAGCAGAAACAGGATATGGATGAACCTGATAGTGCGAGGGAGAAGAAACCGCCGGATCGTCGGCGTGATAGAGGAGGTGGTCGGGAGGTCAGACCTTCCGAAAAACTACCCAGACCGGAGCCGGGGGAGGGTGCTCAAATGATTGAGGTTATCGGGGACAATATTTCAGTTATCATTATTGAAACTGATGGATCTGTCCGTGGATACGTCAAAGCCACCCCACAGTCGCGTGAAATAGCCGACATACTTGTTGCAAGTTCATCTGAACATTCATACAAGGGTTATTTAGAGGCGGCGAAGAAAATAGCAGGTGAATACAATCTTAAAGTGAAGGAGACGTGAGATGAGTAGACCAATGGTAGATGTAAACCTGCCTGAGAGTATTACGATTAAACCCTATACGACACAGGTAGGTGGAGGGGATATCGAGGGTGCTTCCCGATGGGTGAAATCTGGTTATTGTAAGATTGGTGCGGCAACCGGGGATTTATGGGCTAAAGCAACGGCATATGTGTTCCCCGCAGAAGCTACGAGGATGGAAGTTGTATCTTCATCTGTTAATGATACCGTAGCAGGAACGGGTGTTCAGAAAGTCGAGATTGGATATCTTGATGCGGATGGGAATTCGCAGATGATGGAAATCGANATGGACGGAACCACTGCTGTAGATTGTGGGGAGCTCGTGTTGATGAGAGCGATAAACTATTTCCGTGCATCGCAGGTTGGTAGCGGCGGTGTTGCCGCCGGGAATATAGATGTCCGAACCCATGGCGGCTCGGGAACAGATTATTCCCGGATTGCAACCGGAGCAACCAGAGCCGTAAATGCGGCGTTCATGGTTCCAGCCGCTCACAAACTCGTCATCACAGACTTCAAGTTCTCNATTGGGGGCGAAGCTACGAACAAGGAGAAGAGNGGTATATACCGATTGTTGTCCAACTTCGATGATGTGTCGGGGGAGATCAAGACTACGTTCTTCCCGCACCACAGCGGATTCCTCAAAGACTCATCCGAGTCTCAGACATTTGGGATGCCTGTTTGTTTCCCCCCGCTATCGAAGATTCGGGTGCAGGTAACTTCTCATGCGACAGATACCATTGCGATGGTGAACATGAGAGGATACTTGGAGGCAGTATAATGATTAGGGGGTTTGCCGCTCCAAAAGAAACATCCGTTTCGATACGGGTTATCCGTGAATCCGGTAAAATTGAGAATAAGGGTGTTGTTGCGTATTGGCACAGCAATCCACTTAAACGCATGGTTTTCAGAATAAAGAAATTCTTCAGAGGTAATTGATATGACAGATGTAGTTAAAATTGTGAACAGCGGATTGACTATCCTGACCGACCGCCTCAAGGGTGTTGGTGCGGCAGAACCGAAATACGTCCATTGGGGAACAGGAGTGGGTGCGGCAGATATCGCCAATGAGACGCTTGGAACTCCCGGTGCAGAAACGAGAGCCGAGGGCACTTCAACGGTTGTTGAATCGACACCTGCATCGGGAGTGTTCGATACCTATCAGGTGGTTGGGGAATTAACCTGTGATGCAACCCCGAAAGCAATCACGGAAGTGGGTTTGTTCAACCACGAAACCAGCACCACGGGTTTCTTATTCCTGAGGGGAACGTTCCTACCGTTAAATCTCAATCCGGGGGATAAGATTGAATTTACTATCAAGACGGTCTTCGCTGATGGGAGCTGATTGAAATGCCACGGTTGCAGGCGGCTAATTTCGCCAATTCAACCCTTTCTGCCGCAATTAACAATTCTACGGATACGGATATTCCTGTTGATTCTGGGGCAGTATTCCCAAATCCTCCTTTTAGAGCGATGATTCGTGAAGGAGCGAC
>SL_3KL_010_SEDDRAFT_10005619_pt1 | contig 11226 bp, 11 predicted proteins | sample SodLakKL_010_SED_2_FD_10381 | JGI IMG/M metagenome (IMG submission 10381)
AGGGGCTGAGTTGGAGCAGCTGGGCATCCCCAACTACACCTTCGGGGGTGATCTGGGTGGCGCCGCCACGCCTGCCACCGGGTGCATGGAGAACTGACGTCTCCACCTGCATCACGTCTACCACGACCGTCCGATCCCCCGGGGTCGGGCGGTCGACGGTGGCCGGGAGAACAGGGCTTTCACGGTGGCCCGGTCTCTGGCGAGGCCGGCCACCGTTCCTGTTTTCGGGCGATGGTCCCCGGGGTTGGTCCGGCGGATCCGTCTCCTGGACCAGGGATCGCATTCCTCCCTGTTGGTTAGGATCACTATAGAGGGACAATAAAGTCAGTCGATCAGAACAGGAGACGGTACTGTGAAGAGACAGCTCATTGGAACGAGGACGGCACCATGGCGTGGGCCGGTAGTGGGTCTCCTACTCGCCTTCGTCGTGCTGCTGGCCGGGTGCGCCTCGGCGGGAGCCGGGGGAAGTCGGGGCATGACGTGGGACCTGGGGGTGGCCACACCCAGGGACGCCATGGACAAGTCCGTCCAGGTCCTGAGGAACTACCAGTACGACATCGAGCGACAGGATGGGCCGCCCAACATCTACATCACGACTCGTTGGCGGCAGCGGATCCCGTTCGAGGACGAACAGGAGGCGGGAATCGAGATGGCACAGACCCGCTTCGTGGTCGAAGCGCGCCCCCGGACCAGGAATCCTGAAGGCCAGGACATGTACACGGTCCGAATCCGAGCCGAGAACATGGTTCAAATGACCCGGGATGCCGGAGATTGGGAATCAGAGGGGCCGGTGACCACGGAGTTTCGTGCTTATGCATCGACCATTGCCGATGACATCCGGTCGTCCCTGGCCACCGGAATCCGCTCGGTGGGTCCCTGAAAGATGGCCTCTCAGGAGAAATGAATCAGATCAGGAACGACAGGCTCAGACCGCCCGGAATGCTTTGACCGGGGAGGGGCTCACCATGAAGAGCGGTGGGCCCCGAGTCGTCGGGCGGATCCGGCTCGTCCCGGTCCGGCTCGGGCACGGTGGGCTTCTGGATGCAAGCCGACAGGAACAGGAGAATTGATGCCATCAGGGTCCAGCGAAGCCTGGCGTTCATGGGAAACCTGCTACCTGAAACGGGGTTCGGATGGGCGAGGAGCGGATGCTCCAACGGCTCGAACGTTCACCAGCATGTTTTCCGGGGAGTGCACATGAATCCTAGCGTGTGTTGGTACCGATCGATGGTCGTCCGGTTCCTCGCAGTGCTGGCTCTTCTACTGCCGGCGATGTCGGTGGACGCTCAGGTCCAGAGAACTCCCGGAATCGGATTCGGAGACGGCCGGCTTCTGGGAGTCGGGTACACGGGGGTGATCCCCGACGCCGCGGCTGGGGCTGGCGTGCTCTTCTTCCCGTCCCAGCGCCGACTCGGCCTCTTCGGGGAAGGGAAGACCACGTGGGGAACACTGCGCGACGAGCCGTCCTTCGTGGAAGACCCAGTGGCGTTCGGACCGGGGATTTCCCGTCTGCGAAAGGAGGACGAGTGGACCGTCTTCAACGCCGGGATTCTTCTGGCTCTGAATCCCGATTTCGCTCTGCTGATGGGAGGCGGTCTTGCGCAACGGACGCGGTTTGTGGAGTTCGTGGATGTGGCGGAGGAGTTCAGCTTCCTGGTGGAGGACCCAGAGAAGAGTGGAAACCGAGCCAATGCGGTGGTGGGCTTCGTGCTGCGGGTGGGGAGCCAGGTGGCGCTCCGGTTCGGAATGGAGTCGGATCCGCGGATGATTTCCCTCGGTGGCTATTTCCTCATTCCCTGACCGTGCCATGCGTTCTCACCTTTCCTTCTCCCCCAGGCTCGTTCTACCGAGCCGTCAGACCTGACACGGTTCCTGAGGAGAGTCCCCTATGTCCCGCGCCGGCGCAGCGACCCTCGGCCTCCTGGCTCTTCTGGTGCTTCACCCGGCGCTGCTTCCGGCACAACAGGCCGGCCCGGACGGCTCCCGCATCGTGGGGACGGTGGTGGACGCCGGATCCCGGGAGCCCATCGCCGCTGCCACGGTACTCCTGGCGGGCACCGGGGTCAGTCGGGTCACCGACGCCGAAGGTCGCTTCCGCTTTGAGGGCCTTTCTCCGGGTACGTACGCACTTTCTGTTCGTCACGTGGCCTACAGGGAGCGGGGGGTGGAGGTGGAGGTGGAGGGTGAGGGGATGCTCTACGAGGTGGTGATCCAGCTCAGCGTGGATGCGATTCCCCTGGATCCCATTGTGGTGTCGGGACGCCGGGATGGACCGTTGGCGGGTACCCGCGACCGAATCGAGTGGATGGAGCGGGTCGGACTCGGGACCCATTTTGACCGTCAGGCCATCGAGGAGTCTCGTGCCAGTCGCCTCACGCATCTCCTGGCGCGTATGCCCGGGGTCCAGATCCGAGGCGGTGGGCAGGGGGCCGGCGGGGCCGGCTTGTTCCTGAACCCCCAACGGAACTGTCAGCCGTCCGTCTACGTGGACGGGATACGTTCGCCCCTGTTCGGTGGGTCCGTGGACGACCTGGTATCGCTTAATGAGGTGGAGTCTGTGGAGGTATACCGCCGCCTCTCCGAGCTTCCCGGGGAGTTCGCCGATGATCTGGCCCGGCGGTGTGGGGCCGTGGTCGTCTCCACGAGACGGGATGTACTGGAAGGGGAGCCCTTTGGCTGGCGGCGGATGGTGACGTTGGTGGGTTTTCTGACCTTCAGCTTCGTCGTGGGGTCGGCCCGGTGAAGGCCAGGGAGCCCCGGAGGCGAAGGCAGCGCCGTTTCGTGTCCGCCACATGTGCATGGCTGGGTGCCCTGGTCCTGGCCCTCACCGGGGCCGAGCTTTCCGCGCAGGCGGGAGCGTCGTCGTCGTTGGGGGGGCGCGTCACACTGACCGACGGGGCCCCGGTGGCCGGCGCCCAGGTCCGGGTCGTACACGACCTGACGGGCGCAGCCGCCTCGGTGTTCACCGATGGGGAGGGGCGGTACCGCCTTCCCAACCTGCGCCCAGGGGGACCGTACCGGGTCGTCGTATCCCGGATCGGTCTGGAAGACGAGGAGTTGGAAGGGATTCGGCTGTTTTCGGGGGAGCACCTGCGCGTTGACCTGGAGGTGCGGACGGCGGTTGTGGAGGTTGAGGGGGTAGAGGTGGAGGCCCGTTCCGGGCTGGGTATCTCGGTGGGCCGGATGGGTGTTGCCCATATCTCCGACGAGGCTTCCATCGCCCTCCACCCCACGCTGAGCCGGGACATCCTCGAGTTGGCCGAGCGCTCTCCCCTGGTCCATCGGGAGGGCGGGCGGGTGTCGGTGGCCGGACAGAATGACCGGCTGAACGCCTTCCAACTGGACGGGCTTCTCCTGCAGGAGAACTCCGGCTTTCCCCGGGGTGATCTTCCGGAGGCGCGGCGAAAGCTTCTCCCGCTTGAGGCGGTGGCTCAGTTCCGGGTGGCGGCGAGCCCCTTCGACGTCCGGGAGTCCGGCTTCCAGGGCGGGCTCCTGCAGGCGGTGACCCGGGCCGGAACCAACACGTGGGAGTCCAACGTCTTTGCCATGGGGCGTCACGAATGGCTCCTGGGTCCGCTGGATGTGGACGGCATCTCGGTGAATACCCCGGACTTCCGAAAGGCGCTGGCCGGGTTCTCGGCCGGGGGGCCGCTCCGATTGGATCGCACCCACCTCTTCGTGGCCGGCGAGTTCGAGGAGGAGCGACGCCCTCCCCTGGGCCTGAACCTGGGAGAGGGTGAGGTCGGACGTCTTCGACTGATTCCCGACTCGGTGGCCGAAGCGGCACGTCTCCTGGGCGAGGTGTTCGGTGCCGAGTCCGGAACCCCCAGGAGTCATACCCTCACTACTCGGATGGGCAATACCTTCGCCCGTCTGGACCATCACTGGTCGGAGAACCGCTCCCTCACGGTGCGGCACATGGGTGCCTGGTCCGAGGAGGATCTGTCGCCCAATCGCGGGCCGCTAGGTCCGTACGGATTGTCGTCGGCGGGGACCCGGTGGCGTCGAAGTTCCCTCCTCACCGGGGTGGAGCTTTCCCTCCGAAGCCGAACCGGCTGGGGGAATCAGTTCAGCGTGCAGCACCAGGGAAACCGCGAGTCGGCCCTTCCAGCCTCACCGCTTCCCCAGGTAGACGTGCGCATCTGGGGGACGGAGGGCGATCTCTTCCTGAACCGGACCATCCGGATGGGAGGCGAATCCTCGGCCCATGCCCTGGAGCTGGCCCAGGACCTGGTGGAAGTCCGCAACGAGGTATCCCGTTCGCTGGGAGCCCACCATCTGGCGTTCGGGGGTGCGTTCCGGCACTTCGAGGTTCGCCACCTGAATCTTCCCGGTTCGCTGGGACGCTACGACTTCGACAATCTGTGGGACCTCCGGGGGAACGAACCCTTCACCTACGAGATCATGACGTCGGCCGAGGGGCTGGCCGATGGGGTGGAGCGATTCCCGGTGCGGGAATGGAGTATCTACGGAGAGAACGAATGGACCCCCAGAGCGGATCTGACTATCCGGTTCGGGGCACGGTTGGACCGCACCGCCTTTCCCCGCGCAGTGGATCCCAATCCCCTCCTGTTGGAGACCCTGGGCATCGACAACACCCGCCTTCCCCAGTCCCTCACGGTGTCGCCTCGGATCGGGATCAACTGGCGGGGCGACGTGGGGGGAGGATTCACCCAGATCTCCGGTGGCGTAGGAGTCTTCCAGGGGCGCATCCCCTTCGAGTGGATCGCCGCCAGTTACGCCTATACCGGAACACGCCGGCATCACCTCCTCTGCCAGCAGGATCCGAGGGTGAATATCCGGGTGGCGCCACCCCTTCGTCCCGGTGAGTCGGCCCCTCGGGACTGTGTGAGCGAAGTGTTCGGCCGGACCGTCCTTCCGCCCTCCATTCAGGTCATGGCCCCCGATCTTTCGCCGCCGCGGGATGTGAAGGGGGTTCTTTCGTTGGACCGGGAGCTTCCCGGTGATCTGGCGGTGACGGTGGAAGGGCTCTTTTCCCGCAGCCTGAACCAACTCTTCCTTCGGGATCGGAACCTTCCGGAGCCCTGGGTCGAGCCGGGGGATGGGCAGCCGCCGGAGGGGTTGGGGCCCCGGGTCCGCTACGGCGAGGTGTTCACGGGGCTGAACCGGAGGGCAGCCGAGTTCGGACCGGTGGTGGAGGTGGCGAACCAGGGTCGGGACCGAACCCTCTCCTTCATGGGTGAGATGCGCGGGCCTATCGGCGCCTCGTCCCGCTTCGAGGTGGGCTACCGATACGCCCAGGGGCTCACGCTCCAGACGTTGACGGCGGCCGACGCCATTTCCAGCTTCGGCCGGAACCCCACCGCCGTGGAACCCAATGCCCCGAAGCGTCGACCTTCGCCCTTCGTGCGCCCCCATACCCTGACGGCGAGTCTCACCGCTTCCGTGGCGGACCGGTGGGGGCGCACCGAGGTGGGGCTCCGCTATCGCGGTATGTCGGGGCGGCCCTTCTCCTTTGTATACCGGGGCGACGCCAACGGCGATGGCTTCTCAGGGGCGGGGCTGGGGCGGGAGAGCTACAACGATCTGATCTACGTGCCGGCGGGGACATCCGCCGCCGAAACCCCACGGACCACCCCCGTCACCCGGGCGGTGCTCTCACGCTTCATTGCCGGCGAAGCATGCCTCCAGGCGTCCCGGGGAGCCATCCTGGAGCGGGGATCCTGCCGAGGTCCCTGGATCAACCAACTCGACCTGAAGGCCGTCCGGGGGTGGGACAGCCGCATAGGGCGTGTGGAAGTGTCCGCCGATCTGCTCAACGCCCTCAACGTGGTGCGGGAGAGTTGGGGGCGGATCGAGGACGTGGATGCCCAACTCCCCATTCTGGCCTTCATCGAGTTCCCTCCGGAGCAGGTCGGGGGACCGCCCCGCCATGGGATCGCCTTCGTTGGCCCCGTGGAACGAGACGCGGAAGGGGAGGTCCGGCCGCTCTCGCCGTACACCCTGGACTCGGTGGCTTCACGGTGGCAGGCCCAACTGGGCGTCCGGATCCGGTTCTGACCGACGTGGGCCGCTAGCCACCCCCGACAGATGAGCCAGTTGCTCCTGGTCGATGCGGTATGTCCGCCATTCGGCCAGCTCCACGGCCCCTCTCCGCTCGTAGAAGCGGATGGCCCCCACATTCCAGTCCTGAACCATCCACTCCATGCGCCCGCACTCGAGGCGCACCGCCTCCTTTACCAGGTAGTCGAACATGGCGCCCCCGAATCCCCGGCCACGGTATTCGGAGAAGACGAAGATGTCTTCCAGGAAGAAGGTGGGGCGAGCCAGAAAGGACGAGTAGGCCAGATAGGTGATACAGTAGCCCACGTCCCGGCCCTCGATGGTGGCCAGGTAGGCCCGGTACCGCGGCGGATCGGACAGGGCATCCCGGACGAGCCGCCGGCGGGCGTCGGGTCCGGGCGGGTCCATCTTCTCGAACTCGGCGTGGGCGTCCACCAGAGAGAGAAAGACCTCCTCGTCCCCGGCCGCCAGCGGACGGATGCGTACGGGGGAGGGGCTATCCGGGGAGTCGGAAGTGGGGTCCGAGGTGGGGGAAGGCGTCATGAGCAGGTCCTGAAGCTGGCGCGGGCCGCACCGATCCGGCCGCAGGTGGAGCGGAGGGAGGCGCTGTGGTGAGAGCGGGTCCAATGATGCGGTGTCGGGGGGTGGAGGGGAAGGGGGGGCGAAACCCTCTCCCGTCCCGTGGGGTTCTCCACTGGACGGGCCCGGCGGACCAGGGCCTGCGGTAGCCGCCCCGGTCGCCTTCGGGACCGGGACCGGGGTAGCTGCCGAATCAATGACCTGAATGTCACGAGGATCGAGCGATGGACCGGAAGCGTTTCCTGAGGAATCTCCTGGCTGCCGGGCTTGGCTCTGCGGCGCTGGGGCCCCTGGCCGCCTGCGGTGGACCGGGGTCGGCCGCTCGCCAGGAAGAGCGGGCCTTCGAACGACTGAAGCCGCTGCCGGAGTGGCGCGAGCTCCTTCCGCGGGATCGGTTTCGTGTCCTCTTCGAAGAGGAGACGGAGCGCGCCTTTTCGAGCCCCCTGGATCAGGAGTACGGGGAAGGCACCTATGTGTGTGCCGCCTGCTTCCTCCCCCTCTTTACCTCCGAGACCAAGTACGACTCGGGGACGGGATGGCCCAGCTTCTGGGCGCCCAGGGACGAGTCCGTCCTCGGGACCTCACGGGATACGAAGCTCTTCATCCCACGCACGGAGTATCACTGCATCCGGTGCGGGGGGCATCAGGGGCACGTCTTCGACGACGGTCCGCCCCCTACCGGGAAGCGGTACTGCAACAACGGGCTGGCGTTGGAGTTCATTCCCGCCGGTCTCCCCCTGCCGGAGCTTCGGGGCTGATGGGTGCCGTGCTGCGGGGCACGTCCATGGTCGCCGGTATCCTTGGAATTCTCCTGATCCTGACGGGATGCGGGGATGGGACGGCTCGGGAGGTGCCGGTCCTCTCGGCGGCGGAGTCGCTGGAGCGGGAGGCGGCGGCGCTGGAGATCGCCCGGGAAGAACCCAGGGAGGCCTCCGCCGATACGGCCCTCTTCGCCGGCGGGTGCTTCTGGTGCATGGAGCCCCCGTTCGACCGGCTGGACGGCGTGATTTCCACCACCTCCGGGTTCACCGGAGGCCATGTGGACGATCCTTCCTACGACGAGGTGACCCGAGGTGGGACCGGGCATACCGAGGCGGTGAAGGTCGTCTTCGATCCTGAGCGGATCGGGTACGACGAACTTCTCCGGGTGTTCTGGCGAAACGTGGATCCGCTGGACGCCCATGGGCAGTTCTGCGACCGGGGCGCCCACTATCGTCCCGGCATCTTCTACCGACATCCGGAGCAGGAGGCGCTGGCGCTGGCCTCCCGGAGGGAGTTGGACGAGTCGGGGCGCTTCTCCCGACCCATTGTGGCGGAGGTGACGGAAGCCGGTCCGTTCTGGCCCGCGGAGGAGTATCACCAGGGCTTCTACCTGAAGAATCCCCAGCACTACGAGAGTTACCGCCGGGGGTGCCGACGCGATCAGCGGCTGGAAGAACTCTGGGGTGACGAGGCAGGGGGCTACCCAGGGGTGTGATTCCCTGAATCAGATCCCCTCTTCCACACTCGGAGTGGATTCGAGGGCCATCTCCCGGCCCGGCGGGCGTCGGGGCCGCCAGCCCAGGCGTTGGGCCGGGACCTCACGGGCTGCCGGAGGGCCGGCTCAGCTACGAGGCGCCGCCTGCGCCTTCCGCTCTTCCTTCCTCCCGCACCGGGAGCAGCGTGGCTGAGGTGTCCGGTTCGCTTCTGTCCGGTTGCTTTCGCTCTACCGCCGCGGCCATGGACTCGAGGCTCGTGGATTCCAGATACTACGGATTCCCTCGCGGATCGGCTTCCACGTCTCGTGGAGAGGACAGGGAGAGGTGTCGGAACACACCGCCAGCCCCACGGCACACGATTCAAGATCCGCCTCTCCGTCCATGGCCGCCCGGATCTCGAAGAGGCTGATCTCCGATGGGGGGCGCTGAAGGAAGTACCCACCGGTAGGGCCCCGTGCCGAGCCGAGGATCCCCGCATCCACAAGCCGGGTGAGGATGGTGGAGAGGAAGGGGGAGGGAAGTCCCTCCGCTTCGGCGATATCTCGGAGCTTGATCATCTCCGCCGAGTCCTGGTAACGGCGGGCAAGGTGGGTCGCGGCGCGTATCGCGTATTCACAGGCGGAGGAGTAGATCATGCTCCCGGTCGGGTCGGAGGTGCAGGGGACGTGAAGTGGACAGCGCATTGGCCGTGAGCGGAGCAGGGTCGCCCTGAGCCCCTCATCACCGCGAGCAAAATATCCACTGGCCAGCACCTGCGCCACCTTGGGTCAATCGGTGCCGCATGCCCGCTTCAGGTAGTGCGGCCCTGACACAGGGTGTCGGGCGTGGGCAGCGAGGCGTCGAGGTTCGACGCGGACATGGTATTGTCTAGTTTGGCATAGAAATTCCGGGAACTAGTCTCCGAGGTCGGGATCCGCCCCCCCCCAATCCAGGAGTCTTCATGCTCGATCCCCAACTGGAGAGAATCGCTCGCACCCTGGGCCCCAGTCGATTTCCGAAGAAGCTGGCCCTGGAACTCTGCGCCGACTGCAATCTGGCGTGCTCCATGTGCCATCATCCCGAGATGCGTCGGCCCAAGGGGGTCATGCCCTACCTTCTATGGAAGAAGTGTGCGGACGAGGTGGCCAGGGTCGATCCGGACACGGAGATCTGGTTCTCCTTCTGCGGGGAACCACTCATGGCGCCAGACGCCCTCATCACCTTTCTTCGCTACGGGACGTCGGTCGGCCTCCGCTCGATGAACGTGAACACCAATGGGCAACTGCTGGTGCCGGAGGTGGCCGCTCCGTTGCTCACCAGTGGCGTGGGCACCATCGTCATCGGCATCGACGGCTTCTCGGCCCCTGTCTACGCGTCGGTTCGAGTAAACGGGGATCGGGATGTGGTCTACCGGAATGTGGAGCATCTTCTCGAGCTACGTCAGGCCATGCAGGATGGCCCGGAGATCCAGGTTCAGTTCATCGAGATGGACGAGAACGAGCACGAGATGCGGGCCTTCGCCGAGCATTGGCTTGAGCGCGGTGCCACGGTGAAGGTCAGGAACAAGCTGAGTTGGGGAGGGCGTTTGGATACGCCGGCCCACCAGGAGACCGAGGAGCGGATCCCCTGTCCATGGGCGCTCACGATGATGCACGTCTTCTGGGACGGGCGGGTACCCCGTTGTTCGGGTGACGTGGAGGGGGAGGATTTCGAGGCCAACGCCTGGCATGCTCCGCTGACGGAGATCTGGGGAAAGTTGGGGTCCTACCGTCAGCTTCACCTTGACCGGCGATTCGACGAACTTCCAGAGCGCTGTCAGGACTGTAGGGACTGGATGAGCGGGGCTGCCGAGCGGGTCCGGGAGGGGCAGTTGGACCGGCTGGAGCGGAGACGCCGGAAGCGTCTTCTCCCTGTGGTCGTCTCATCCGAAGGTCGTTCCCTGGTGGCCGCTCATCCGCCGATGCCCCGGGTTCCCCTGGGCCCCGAGGTCCCGCCTCCAGCGCAATGAACCGATCCCGGGAGGTCCCGCACGGGACGGGAAGTTTTCAGGCCCCCATCCTGTACCTCTGTGGGGCCGGAAACCCGGAAGGCGTCCGGCTGGCTCTGCGCTTGGCCTGGAGCACCGGACGGTGGAGCCGGGTGGCACTTCTGGATGACGATCCCGGACTCCTGGGCGTGCGGAAGCTGGGGGTAGAGGTGGAAGGCCCTTTCTCCCGACTCGCTTCGGTGGATCCGGCCCAAGGGGAGGTGGTGAGTCTCGTGGCTCGTACCACACGTGGCCGTGCCGCCGTTGCCGCGCGTATTGAGGCATGGGGGATTCCGTGGACCGGTCTTGTGAGTTCCGACGTGGACCTCCTGGGGGTGGAAGCAGCGCCGGACCTCGTGGCCTACCAGAATGCCACCGTCGGACCTGAAGCCAGGATCGGGCCCGGATGTGTGGTCTTCATGGGCGCTGCGGTCGGTCACGGTTCCCGGTTGGGAGAGCACTGCGTGGTGGCAGCCAATGCCGTACTCAATGCTCGGGTCCGTCTGGGTCATCGGGTCTATGTGGGAACAAACGCCACCATTCTCCCGGAAGTCACGGTAGGAGACGATGTGACCATCGGGGCAGGGGTCACCGTGGTGGATGATGTCCCGGCCGGCGCCACTGTCTTCGCCGAGTCAGCCAGGGTCCTGCTGGAGGAGCCCGGGGGATCCCATGGTGCCTCGCCCTCTCCCGATCCACCGGTGCCGGGCGTGGAGGGGGCATTGGCGGAGATCTGGGGTGCGGTGCTGGATCTGGAACACGTCCCTCCGGACGCCAACTTCTTTGATCTGGGAGGGACGAGTTTGGCGGCGCTTCGGATCGTCGGGCGGGCCAACGACAGGTTCGGGCCAGTGCTCTGCCCCCTGGACATCTTCGAGTTTCCAACGGTGAGGACCCTGGGCCGGAAGATCGCGGGCCGCGATCGCAAGGCGTCGGCCGGGGCGGGGGAACTGGCGCCGGCGCAGCGCAGGGGAGACAGGCGGCGAAAGATCCTGGCTCGGGCCGCCTTTCGCTGAGGGTCCTGCCCCGTTCCCCAGGGGCTGGCCCCACTCCCCCCTAGGCCCGGTCCAGCACCCGAGCGACGCCGCCCCGTCGGGGGTCGCCGGCTCCGACCCATCCCCGGGCCGACCGCGCCACCAG
>SL_3KL_010_SEDDRAFT_10005620_pt1 | contig 11225 bp, 13 predicted proteins | sample SodLakKL_010_SED_2_FD_10381 | JGI IMG/M metagenome (IMG submission 10381)
TGGGCTCCGACCAGGTACTCGGCTCCCCCACTCCCCCCGTCCAGAAGCAGGCAGAGCTCTTCGGGAGCCTGGATGACCTGAAACTCTCCGGGGTCGAGCTCCATTCCCGCTCCCGGGCGGAAGGGGTGGGAAAAGGCTACGCTGCTTCCGCTTCCCACCACGACGACGACGGGCGCGAGCCCCTGAGGACGGCACAGGAAATCGGGCAGCCGAATGGTGAGGGAGGTCTCGCTGGCTGAGAGCACGGAGGCGCGGATTCCATGGATCGACACCTGGTTCCCACTGGCGGAGGCGCTGAAGTTCTGACCGGTGATGGTGGCCTCTTCGCCCGGCTCCAGGGTTCCCGGGCTCACCGACTCGATGGTGGGGGCGAGGATGACCTCGAGCTGAACCTGGCCGGAGACCCCGTTGGACTCGGCGGTGATGGTCACCGTCCCCACCCCTGCACCGGTCACCTGACCACCGGAGGTCACTGTGGCCCTGCCCTCGTTGGACGAGGACCAGGCGACGGCGGCGCCGGGAATCTCCTCTCCCTCGGGATCCCGGACCACTGCGGTGAGCTGCATGGTCTCGTCGATCCGGAGCTGTGAGTCCGGCGCGGTCACGTCGATGGAGGCCACGGTGGGACCCGTGGGGCTGTCACTGCATCCCACCAGGAGGAGGGCCGCCAACACGGTGATGACAACACCCTTCCGTCGACGCTTCCTGGGCCCGAGGGAAGGGAGCGGACGGCGAGTTGGAGGCTTGGGCATGGTGAGTTGGACTGAGGTGGAGGCGACCCGGGGGTCGGGTCTCCCGCTGTTGACCGGCTTTGACATCTTCCCCGAACTTCATGGCAGGGAGGAACCGACTGGTCGATAGGCTCGAGGCCCGTCGAAAACTCTAGTACAGATTATCGGTCCCGACGGTCCCCGAACAGGAACGGGTGCAGCGCCATGTCAGGAGAGATCACGATCCCGGAGGGGGTGATTCCGGTGGTGGCCGCAGTCACTCAACGCGATGGACGCTTTCTGGTGGCGTGCCGGGAGGCCACGTCCCGTCACGGGGGGCTCTGGGAATTTCCAGGGGGGAAGCTCCTTCGCGGCGAGGGGGTGGTGGAGGGATTGGCTCGGGAACTCGACGAGGAGCTGGCGGTGACGGTGGAGCGGGTGGGGGAACTCCGGTTCCGGACGCGGGATCCGGGTTCTCTCTACCTGATCTTCTTCTTCGACGTCTGGATCCGGGGAGAGCCCCGGGCACTGGAGCACCAGGCCCTGGCCTGGCATTCCCCCAGCGAACTCCGGAACCTGCCCCTGGCCCCCTCCGACGCCCGATTCGTGAACGAGGTGCTCCCCGCCTCCGGTCCGATCAGTCCCCCTCGACCCGAATGAGTTCGTAGGGGAGGTCGGACTCGATCCAATCGCCCTCCCGGTCCAGCAGGCGGAGGGTGTCGACGGAGAGTCGGGCCATGTACGCACGTGGAGGACCATCCGGAGCACCCTCCAGCCGAAGCACCGGAGCTTCGGGCCGGGCTTCCAGGACCCCCGGCTCCTCTCCCCATCGTCCCACTGTTGTGAAGGTGGCGTCCTCCCCGTCCACGGCCTCCAGGTAGGTCTCTCTCAGGACGTAGAGTCGGACCCCCGGAACGAGGGTCAGCTTGGTACGAATGCCCGGACAGCTGGCGCAGGGAAGGGTCCCCTGGAAGAAGAGAGCATCGGGGTGGACGTCGGTCTCCAGCTCCGTGACCAGCGTTTCGTATCCCAGATCGGAATGATCCGTGACCGTTCCCGGATCCTCGCCCGGGGGGTCCGCCCATGCCTGGGCGGTGGCCCGATCGGGGGAGCCGCCCAGGGGCACCCCGTCGGCATCCTGGGCCACGTCGCCGCCGCCGGACGCCGCATCGCATCCGCCCAGGAGGAGGGCTGCGCTCAGGAGAGCTGGAACGAGTCGAATCATGGGGCGCCGGAGGGTGGTCGGTGCAGCCGAAGGGTCGGTTGAAGAGGGGAAAGGAAGCGCGAACGAATCCTTCCCCTACTCAGAATAGAACACCCCGCCCCGGGAGAGAAGAGGGATCGGAGGTGGTAGGACTTCCGCCCGCGAATCTCTGACTCACCACACTAGATCACCATGAGGAGCATGATCAGCCCCAGCGCTCCCACCAGGAGGACCATCATCACGGTCATGGACACCCTGAAGGTGGTTGAGGAGGTCTCGCCGGGGCTCGAGATGGGCACCGGCTCGGCTCCGGACAGGGCCCGAATCCATCGGACGGGATCGATGCCGGCCCGGGCCACGGTGCCTGCGGCCCCCCACGACGCCCCCTCCCACCACTTGAAGAACCGTTCCACCGGCACCACGGTGGCGTTCCACGCCCGCTCGGCGGAGACTCGATAGAACCAGTCGGTGTCGAGCTGGATCTTGGGTTTGGGCTTCAGATAGGCCACGATGGCGAAGAAGGCCAGGGCGGTGAAGAGGAGGAGCTGGAAGCCCTTCTTCAGATTCTTCAGTTCATAGGGATCGAAGTCCACCACGCCACCGGGGAGGATGGCGTAGAGGGGGTCGGGCCAGATCCCCAGGATCACGTTCAGGGCGGCTCCGATTCCCATGGCGGCGTACATGTTCCACGGGATGGCGACCGTCTTCACCGGCTCCTTTGGCGCGTCGCCGAACCAGGTGAAGTAGGGCAGCTTGAGCCCCACCGAGAGGAAGGTACCCACCGAGGCCAGGTGGAGGAGGAGCACCACGGTGGGCGTACTGGCGTACTCGGCGGCGCTGATGGTCATGGGCTTCGAGATGAAGCCCGAGAAGAAGGGCGCCGATGAGATGGAGAGGGCGGCCACCATATAGAACCAGAAGGTGGCCGGAATCTGCCGCATGAGCCCGCCCAGCTCGGTCATCTTGCTCCGGCCCGTGGCGTAGATCACCGCCCCGGTGGCCATGAAGAGGAGTCCCTTGTAGAGGATGTGGGTGTAGGCGTGGGAGGTGGCGCCCTGGAGCGCCAGCTCGGTGCCGATCCCGATGCCGGTCACCATGAACCCGACCTGGCTCACGATGTGGTAGGCCAGGACCCGCCGGATGTCGTTGGAGAGGATCGCGTAGGTGACGCCCCAGAGGGCCATCAGGAGACCGGCCCAGATCAGGACCTCCCATCCCAGGTAGCCCCGGGCCAGGGTGTAGACCGCCGTCTTCGTGGTGAAGGCCGAGAGGAAGACGCTCCCGGTGATGGTTCCCCGGGGGTAGGCGTCGGCGATCCACGCGTGGAAGGGGACCACGGCGGCGTTCACGGCGAACCCGCCCAGGATCAGCCAGGTGGCCGCACTGGGCTCGAACGCCGTGAAGGCGATGGAGCCGGTCTGGGAGATGTGCCAGAGGGCTCCCCCCATGAGGAGGCTCCCCCCGAGGAGGTGGACGAAGAGGTAGCGCATCGCCGAGGCGTACGACTCCTCCGTGCGCCGGGCCCAGACCAGGTAGGCCGAGGCGAAGGCCATGATCTCCCAGAAGAAGAACAGGGTGAAGAGATCCCCTGCGAAGACCGCCCCGAGTCCGCTTCCCGCGTAGAGGAGGGCGCTGACCTGCTGTCCCGTGTCCCGGAGGTGGAGCGCATACACCCCCGCCACCAGCGCCACCAGGGCGAAGATCCAGCCGAAGACCAGGGCCAGGGTGTCCACATACAGGGGGACCAGTTCGAAGGTGGCGAAGCTCCAGGTGGCCTGATCGCCGCTCTCGAGCCCCCCAAGGTGAAGCAGCGCCAGCACCGGGGGCACGAGGAAGGCCCAGGCCCGGGCGTTGCGGGGCACGAGGGGCAGGAGGAGCGCCCCGAGAATGAGGATGAGACCCGGAGGGAGGAGTCCGAACATGGCTCAGCCCTCCCCGGAAGACGAGGGGGTCCGATGGGCGTCCGCGTCGGGTCGGGCGGCCGGGGTCTGGGTGGACCAGTCCCCCTCGGTATCCGTCTCCGAATAGAAGTCCTCGGGACGGTCCAGGACCGGGCTCACGAGTCCCTTGGCCAGGTACGAGAGGAGGAGGCAGCCCAGGAGGCCGAAGATGGCGAAGAAGAGGGCGAAGTCCCAGATGTAGACCGGAGCCGTGTCGCCCAGAAAGCCCAGGATCACCGAGCCCAGCAGGCCCGCGCCGAAGAGGAGTCGCCAGTGTCTGGTCTGCATCAGCCGCCTCCGGAGAAGGAGACTCCGGTCACCGACTCCACGATGGCTTCGGCCACGGAGAAGAAGCCGAAGATTCCATCGGGGTGGATTCCGAGGAGGAGCGAGAGGAGCATGGTCACCACGATGGGGCCCACCATGAAGATCGAGGCCTCGCCGAAGCGGGGGTGCTCCTCGGAGCTCCGGAAGAAGGCCCGGGTCACGATGGGCACGAGGTAGGCCGCGTTGAGGAGTCCGCTCACGAGGAGCACTCCCAGGAAGATGAGGAGTTCGGCGTCCACCGATCCGGCCGCCAGGTACCACTTGGATACGAAGCCCCCGACCAGGGGCACGCCGGCCAGCCCCACCGCCCCCACACCGAAGGCGGCCATGGTGATGGGCATCTGGCGTCCGATGCCGTCGAGCTGGCTCACCTTCTTCTTCCCGGTGTGGATGTAGATGGCCCCGGCGCAGAAGAAGAGGGTGATCTTCATGGCGGCGTGGGTCACCATGTGGAAGGCCGCCCCCAGCATGGCCTGGGGCACGAGAAGTGCGATCCCCAGGACGATGTAGGAGAGGTGGCCCACGGTGGAGTAGGCCAGCCGGGCCTTCAGGTCGTCCTTTGTCATGGCGATGAGCGAGGCCAGCACGATGGTGGCGCCCGCGAAGGTGGCCAGGACGATGGCGGCGCCCATGTCCCCGAAGAGTTCGGGGCCGAAGACGTATCCCACCAGCCGCACGAAGCCGAACACACCGGCCTTCACCACCGCCACTGCATGGAGGAGCGCCGAGACCGGAGTGGGCGCGATCATGGCGTTGGGCAGCCACGACTGGAGGGGCATCACACCGGCCTTCACCCCGAAGCCGATGGCGAAGAGGATGAAGATGGTCCAGAGCATGGGAGCTCCGGCCCCGGCGTCCAGGAATCCACCGGGCACGAAGTCCAGGGTGCCGGTGACCCCGTAGATCAGGGCGATCCCACCCACCAGGGCGATGCCCGCCGTGATGGCGTAGACCAGGTACTGTCGACCGATCCGGTAGGCCTTCTCCGAGCCTGCGTGGATGACCAGGGGATACGTGGCCACCGAGAGGATTTCGTAGAAGAGTACGAAGGTCAGGAGGTTCGCCGAAAAACAGATCCCGATCGTGGCCGAGAGACAGACGGCCAGCATGCTGAAGAACCGGCTCTGCTTCCGTTCCTTCCCCCCGCGCATGTACCCGATGGCGTAGAACGAGGTGAGGATCCACAGGAAGGAGGCCGACATGGCGAAGAGGAGTCCCGCCGGATCCACCCGGAGGGCCAACTCGATGCCGGGGGCGATCTCCAGCAGTTCCACCCCGTAGCGCTGTCCCGCCAGGACACCGGGGATCATGCTGGCCACGAGCCCGAACTTCAGGATCGAGGCCAGGATGGTCCACGTCTCCCTCAGATTCCGGTTGCGCTCGCCGGTGAGAGGAATGGCCACCGCCGCCAAGGCGGAGACCAGGATGGCGAGAAGTGGGGCCCAGTTCAGGAGCTGATCCATATCTCAGCCTCCCAGCGGGGCCACGACGCGCTCCAGGAGCGCGCTGATGATCACGAAGTTGAACACACCCACCAGGATGACTCCAGCGGCCAGGATGGCGATGGGGATGAACATGGAGGCCGGTGGATCGCCCTGGGGCTGGTCCGGTGTCGTCTCGTCCTTCTCCCCGCCTTCCTCCCTGGAGGTCTCGGCCGGATCCTCACCCGGGTCCCGGAAGATCATCTCGGTCACCCGGAAGAAGTAGACGGCGGAGAGGAGGGACGACACGATGATCACGGCGAACCAGATCCAGGCCCCCGCCTCCACCGCTCCCAGCAGGAGGTAGAACTTCGAGAAGAATCCGGCGGTGGGCGGAATTCCCACCATGCCGAGGATTCCGATCACGAAGGCGTACATGGTCCAGGGCATGGAACGTCCCAGCCCCTTCATGTCCGGGATCCGGGTCACACCGGTCCGGAGCCGAACGGCCCCTCCGATGAGGAAGAGCAGGCCCTTCATCAGCGCGTGGTTCACGATGTGGAGCAGGCCGCCGATGAGGCCGATGGGGTTGGCCAGCCCGATTCCGAGGCCCACATAGGCGATCTGTCCCACCGAGGAGTAGGCCAGCATTCGCCGATAGTCATGCTGGGCGATGGCCAGGATCGAGCCGTACAGAATCCCGGCCGCCGAAAGCCAGCCAATGGTAGCCGTGATGGGCAGGGTCTCGGTGAAGAAGCCCGGCGGAAAGACGTCGAGAAAGAGCCGGATGATGGCGTACGCCGACACCTTCGTCATGATGGGGGCAATGAGCCCCGCCGCCACGGTAGGCGCGTTGTGGTAGACGTCGGGCATCCAGAAGTGCATGGGGAAGAGGGCCATCTTCAGGGCCAGCCCCACGACCATGAGGGCCGCCGCCGTCATGACCGCCCGGTTCTCCATGAGCTCGGGAAGGAGCCCGGAGAGGTCCGCCATGTTCAGCGTTCCCGCCGAGAAATAGAGGAAGCCGACGCCCAGCAGGTAGAATCCGCCCCCCGCCGCGCCGATGAGGAGATACCTCAGGGTGGCGAAGGGCCCTCCCCTCTCTCCGATGGCCAGGAGCGCGTAGGCGGCCAGGGCGGCGATCTCGAGGAAGACGTAGAGGTTGAAGACGTCTCCCGTGAGGGTCATCCCGGCGAGCCCCGCGATGAGCAGCGCCATGGAGGGGTAGGCGAAGGTGGCCTTCCCCGGCGACTCGAAGTGGAGGGACCGGGGAGCGTAGATGAACACCACCACACCGATGAAGGTGATGAGGGTGGTCATGTAGGCCGCGAGGTGATCGAGGACGAACTCGATCCCGATGGGGGGAATCCAGCCGCCCATGGCGTATCGGATGGCCTGTCCCGAGGAGACGACCTCCACGAGTCCCAGAACCGAGACCAGGAAGGAGGCCCCCGCGCCCATGAGGGCCAGGAAATAGCCCGCTCGCTGACTCTTCAGCCCCGCCAGGAGGCTGAGAAGTGCTGCGAGGAGGAGTAGGGTCGGGATCAGGGCGGGAATCTGGCTCACCCCGATTCCCTCATGCGCCTGAGGATCACCTCTTCATCGAGGCTGCCGTATCGTTTGTAGGTCAGGAGAAGAAGGGCGAGGGCTACCCCCGTGATGGCCACACCGACCACGATGGCGGTGAGGACGATGACCTGGGGGAGGGGGTTCATATACTGCGTGGGCTCCGTGCCCAGCTCCTCCAGATAGACGGGAATCGTGGCCCCGCTCTTGTTGGCCCCCTGGATGAAAAAGAGGTAGATGGAGGTCTGGAAGATCGTCATCCCGATGATCTTCTTCAGGAGGTTCCGCTTCATCGTCATGCCGTACAGCCCGATCCCCATGAGTACGGCGATGAGGATGTAGGGGTAGCGACCCGCGAAGAATTCAATGGTCACCGGCTTCCTCCCACTCGCGCTCTCGTCACTGCACCTCTCCCGTTCACGCCGTGCCTCCGGTCGTCAGCGCATCATAGATCGCCACCAGCGCCCCCCAGACCAGAAACCCTATGAAGACCTCGGCGAAGAAGATTCCCCAGTACCTGAGCTCCACCCCATCGACCCCCGGAACGGCATAGCCGTACTCCAGGAAGTTCCCGCCGAAGACCACCGACATGAAGCCGAGGATGGTGAAGGCCAGCGCGCCGAAACCAGCCAGATAGAGACCGGCCGATTGGGGGAAGCGTTCGAAGGACTCCTCCCCCTGGGCGATCCGGAGGAGGATGATGGAGGCCGCCAGCATGACGCCGCCCTGGAAGCCCCCACCCGGATCGTAGTGGCCATGGGTCACCACATAGAGGGCGAAGATCTGGATCAGGGGCACGATGGCCCTGGAAACCACGTCCAGGAAGGTGGACTCGTATCGACTGGTCATCCCCGTGCCCCCTGCTCCGGCGGCTCCGGATCCCCGTCCCCGATCCCCTCGTCGGTCCCGTATCCTTGAGCCAGAGGGCCTTCGTCGTCGCGTCTGCGAAGAAGGATCAGGAGGCAGGAGAGGGCGGCGGCCACCACCACGATGGCCTCGCCGAAGGTGTCGAAGCCCCGGTAGTCGGCCAGGACGGCCGTGACCATGTTCGGGGTGTTCGAGTCCTCCAGCGCATTCTCGATGTAGTAGACCGAGACGTGGGTCGAAGCGGGGGACTGGGGATCACCTCTGAGGGGCAGATCCCGGGTGGCCCACATGATGAACCCGGCCATGATCGCGATGAGCACCACTCCCATGAGGCGCATCAGTGCTCCTCCTTCCGTCCGACGAAGCGGAGTGTCACCAGGAGAAAGATCCCTGTGATGGCCGCTCCCAGCGCCGCCTCGGTGAGGGCCACGTCAGGGGCTCCCAGTTCGGCGAAGAGGAGGGCCATGAGGAAGCTGTAACCCGTCAGGATCCCCACGGCCGCCAGGAGATCGGACACCTCGAGGGCCAGGACGGCGAACATGATGAGAACCAGCATGAGCCAGAAGTCGATCTGCCAGGTCATGAGGCGCCTCCGGCGGTAGACGGGGAGTCTTCGATCTCGTCCGACTTTCCGGACCGGGCACCGGCCCGGTCCACGGGAAGCACCCAGATGTCCGCGCCGGCCCGAAGGGCGGCTCGGGTCAAGGTGTGGATTCCCGTAGGATTGGTAATGGCGATGAAGAGGGTGACGAGGAAGAGCTTCCCACTCTCCAGGCCGAGACCGTGGTGAAGAGCGAGTCCAATGAGGAGGAGGAAGGATCCCAGGGTCTCGGACTTCCCCACCGCGTGGGCCCGGGAGAAGAAGTCGGGCAACCGGATGATTCCCACTGCGCTCACCAGGAGGAAGAACGCGCCGCCCAGGAGAAAGGGCATGGAGACCCAGTCCATGATCGTCATGGCGTATTGTCTCCAAAGGGAGGGGTTCCTCCGGGAGCCGAGTCGACTCCGCCCTCCCGTGCGGTGGCTTCCTCGGCCAGCCGCTTGTCATCGGTGTCCAGGTCCAGGTACTTCGCCACGGCCACGACGCCGATGAAGTTCAGAATCGCGTACGTGATGGCCAGGTCCAGAAAGCCGGAGACCCGACCGAAGATGAAGCCGAAGAGGGCAAGGAGGAGGACGGCGTAGGTGCCGATGGCCCCGACGCCCAGCAGCCGGTCGTAGATGGTGGGCCCCACCACGACGCGGTAGAAGCTGATGGCGATCAGGAGGCAGATGAAGATCGCCAGTACGGTGAAGACCTCGGTCACAGGAGACCTTCCTCGACGTTGGATGGCACGTGCGAGAAGGAGCTGTACCAGGAGACCCGGGGTGGAGGCTGGTCCGCTTCACCGAAGATCGGGCCCACCGCGTTCTGGAGTCCGGCGCCGGTCACTGCGCCCGCCGAGGCCGGGTGGATGGCGTGAACCAGATACCGGTCCTCCTCCAGGTCCACGGTGATGGTTCCCGGAGTCAGCGTCATGGAGTTGGCCACCAGCACCCGGGAGACGGGGTTTTCGTGAGTGGTGCGGAAGACCATGAGCTGCGGCCGGATCGGCATGCGGGGGTGGAGGATCATGATCGCCACTTCCACGTTCGCCTTGAGGACGTTCCAGATCAGCCAGACCAGATACCGCACCAGGTGGACGGTGGACCGGAGGCGATCGGCCAGTCCCCATCGCCGCCGATCGGTGGATCCGGCGAAGGGACGCTCGGGGTTCGCGACCAGAACGATGGCGATGGAGGCCGCCATGAAGATGAAGTACTGCAGTCCGATCCGCCCCGAGAGGATGAACCAGAACACCGAAAGGATCACGATGAGGGCGACGGTCCGCCCTGCTCCACCGGACCGTGCCGGTGACGCTACCTTCCCACCCGAGGATGGAGGGTCCGTAGAATCGTGTCTCTGGTTGGTGGCCATCGTCGTCCCTGTTCGACTCGGTCTCGGACCGCGACCCTACCGGCTCTTCGCGGGAGGGCGAACGAATGCCCTGCCCACCGAAGATTCGGAGGGGTCACGATGTGGAACCCCAGGAAATTGAAGACCTGCAATCTGTACTCGGGGCGCGGCCCTGGCAACCGTCACCGCCGGCTCCGGCCACGCCGCCTCACCCCGGATCCCCCGGAGTGTTCCCGTGGGATCAGCCCTGGAGAATCTCCCGGGCTCGGTCGGCCACGGCCTCGGCGGTGATCCCCAGATTCTGGTAGATCGTCGCGCCCGGAGCCGAGGCACCGAATCGGTCGATCCCCACTACGGCGCCTCCAGTCCCGACCCATCGCTCCCAGCCCAGGGGGGTGCCGGCCTCCACCGCGACGCGCGCCCCGATGGTCGGAGGGAGCACCTCTTCCCGGTAACTCCGGGACTGGCGCTGGAAGAGATACCACGAGGGGAGGCTCACGACCCGGGTCGGAGTGCCCTCTCCTTCCAGGGAATCGGCCGCCGCCAGGGCCAACTGGAGCTCGGAGCCCGAGCCGATGAGGATGACCCGTGGGGATCCTCCTTCAGCCTCCCGGAAGATGTAGCCACCCCGTTCCACAGCGGTGGGATCAGGGGTACGGCTTCGGTCCAGTGCCGGCACGCCCTGGCGAGTCAACGAGAGGAAGGAGGGCCCCTCCGTCCTCTCCACGGCCAACCTCCAGGCCTCGACGGTCTCCATGGCGTCGGCGGGTCGGAGGTCCATGAGGTTCGGGATGGCCCGGAGCGCCAGGAGGTGCTCCACCGGCTGATGGGTCGGTCCATCCTCTCCAAGACCGATGGAGTCGTGGGTGAACACGTAGGTCACCGGCACGCCCATGAGGCTGGCCAGGCGGATGGCGGGGCGCATGTAGTCGGAAAAGATCAGGAAGGTGCCTCCATAGACCCGGACTCCGCCATGGAGAGCCATCCCGTTCAGGATTCCGCCCATGGCGTGCTCCCGAACCCCGAAGTGCAGATTGCGCCCGTCCGGGGTTGGAGGGAGGAGGGAGGCTGCCCCCTTGATCTCCGTCTTGTTCGACGGACCCAGATCCGCGGATCCGCCGAGGAGGTTCGGTACCGCCTCGGCGATCCCCTGGATCACCTTCCCCGAGGTGGCCCGAGTGGCCTCCTTTCCGGTCCAGTCGGAGAGGTCCGGGAGTCCCGCCTCCCAACCGTCCGGAAGGTCGCCGTCCAGAT
>SL_3KL_010_SEDDRAFT_10005621_pt1 | contig 11225 bp, 9 predicted proteins | sample SodLakKL_010_SED_2_FD_10381 | JGI IMG/M metagenome (IMG submission 10381)
CACGTACCCGGGAGGCACCGACACCAACAAACATCTCTACGAAGTCCGAACCACTGATGGAGAAGAACGGTACTCCGGCTTCCCCTGCCACCGCACGGGCGATCAGCGTTTTACCAGTACCAGGAGGCCCTACAAGGAGCACCCCTTTTGGAATACGGGCACCGATTTCTGCGAATTTGCGCGGATCCTTCAGGAAGTCAACGACCTCTTCCAGCTCCTGCTTTTCTTCATCCGCACCGGCTACATCTTTAAAGCGGGCTTTTTTGTTGTCTTCACTGACAAGCTTCGCTTTACTCTTCCCGAAGTTCATCATTTTTCCGCCGCCGCCGCCCTGAGCCTGGCTCAGAAGGAAGAAAAACAGAATAAAGATAATAACAAATGGAATGATGGCTACCATGAAGTTGACCCATCCGCTCGGCTCGTCCGCCTCTTCCACCATTAACTCATTTATGCCTTCTTCTCCAGTCGCTGCGACTACATCTTCGAGAAACACCTGCAGATCAGGTATATTCACCGTGAAAAACTCGTCTTCTTCTGCTCCGCGGAGCTGACCTCTTGCTGAATATACTTCTAAATTCGGCTGAATCGTCAAGGATTCAATATTATCGTTTTCAAGTTCCTGCTGGAACTCGTTGAACGAAATCTGGGTTGTGTCATCCGTATCCGCCTGAAAAACACTGACGATACCAATGATTACCAGAAAAATCAGTAAATAAAATATCGTATTACGAAATATCCGGTTCATCCTGAACCTCCTTCCACATCAAATACACTTTTTTCATAGTACCATAACCCATGTTTTATGCACAACGAATTTACTTTTGGTAAACTTCCGGTTTTAATACTCCGATGTAGGGCAGATTCCGGTAGCGTTCAATGTAATCGAGACCGTATCCGACAACGAATTTATCCGGTACGACAAAACCGGCCAGATCCGGGTAGATATCAACTTGCCGCCCGTCCGGCTTATCGAGAAGCGTCACAATCTTGACTGACTTTGCTTTCCGGTATCGGAAAAGGTCCGTTAAGTATTTCAGCGTATTCCCGCTGTCGATAATATCTTCTACAATAATAACGTCCCGGCCTTCAATGGAAGTGTTCAGGTCTTTTTCGATTTTCACTTCCCCGGACGTCACGAAACCGTGGCCGTAGCTTGATACATCCATTACGTCATATTCAAGGTGGGCATCAATCTTTTTCATCAGATCTCCCATAAAAGGCAGGGAGCCTTTTAATATTCCGACTACGAGTGGAAAGCGCTCAGCATACTCATCGGTAAGCTGGGCACCGAGATCAGCAATTTTTTTCTGAAGCTCTTCCTCCGAAATAAGTACTTCCAGAATGTCGTCTCTCATATTTGTCTGATTCCTCCTAGTGATATCACCGGTTTTCATGCTTTTTTATGTAAGCAAGCTGGACCGTTTGTTTGTTTGTTTGACCGAAGTCCGTAGTTCCTTCTGCTTTATAAAGAAAAGGAACCCATAATATTGTACCATGTCTGTTTGTAATAATGGGCCATCGTTCCCGTTCTTTTGCCGGAATTTTTTCATCAATGAAGATTTTTTTCAGCTTTTTGGTTCCGGCTGATGTCCGAATCCGGTCCCCTGGTTTACGCGGACGTACAATAAGCGGCAGCTCCTCTGTGGAAACAGCGATAGAGGTGGAAACATCTGCGTCCGCCGGTGCTCCGGGACCAGCAAAAAGCACCCCCCATGGAAGGTCTGTCCGGGATGGTATATCTGCTTCCCGGGCTGTCCACGGCTCTTCTGATTCAGGAGATCCCTTCTGCAGAAACACCGTTTCGTACGCTGTTTCTGCATGAATATCATGTGCGGTAAACGTGGCATGAGGCCTTTTTTCCGACATGAAAAGATCCTGTACAGCCTGGACGTGCGAACGTGTCCACAGCGCATCCGGCCGAAGATATGTCAATAGTAGATGAACCGCTCTTTTTTGTAAAGCAGCAGGCACAGCTGCGAATAGTTTCTTTTGAATCAAAACAGCTCCACCGGTTTTTTCGAGGATAGCGGAAGCAAGTGCCGTTTCTGCCTGCTCATTCAAATAGCTTTCTTCCTCCGCCCGTATTTCCGCCTGCCACTGGGCCGCTTCGTGAAGCCGGGGATTTTCCTTTTTCAGCACCGGAACGATTTCGTGCCGGATCCGGCTGCGCATATAATTCCTGCTCCTGTTGGAAACATCCACTCTGTATGGAATCCGGTGTTCTGCACAGTAGGCTTCAATAGCGTCTTTCGTTACTCCAAGCATCGGCCGGATCACTTCTCCGGTGCCAAGCGGACGCCTTACCGGAATTCCCTTCATTCCCTGTATGCTTCCGCGGGTAAAACGCATAAGCATTGTTTCAATCTGATCATCCCCGTGATGGGCAGTTGCCGTTTTACAGGAACCGGTTTCCTCCATTACTTCCCGGAACAGCCGGTACCGCTCTGTCCGGGCTGTCTGCTGCAGCCCCGTCCCGGATTCTTTCATTATATCTTTAACGTTTACACGCCGCAGGAAAAAAGGAAGGTCCAGTGCTTCTGCTGTTTTTCTTACCAGCTCTGCCTCTTCTTCCGCTTCCTCACGCAGCAGATGGTGAACGTGAAGCACCGAAAGTTCTATTGACTGCCGGCTCAAATAGTGAAGCATCGCCATGCTGTCCGGCCCTCCGGAAACGGCCGCCACAAGTTTTTCTCCTTTTTTAAAAAGATCATGACGGGCAGTAAACTGATCAATTTCCTGTTTCATAGCGGTTGCCTATCCCTTTTCCGAATGAAAACAAGGAGAGAGCGAGAACCATTCCGGCAGCAATCGCTCCAGCCTGAAGCATCGTCTGCACCCCGTTTTCCAATCCGGTAATATATTCCCCTTCCACAAATGCAAGCATCGTAAAATAAGCAAGACTTCCCGGTACGAGAGGAAGGATACCCGGAATGGAAATCGTCGTTGCCGGGATATGCAGCTTTTTTGCAAGAAAGTGGGCCATAGCCGCGGCAGTAAATGAAGCGATGACCGTCGCCACAACGTTTGTGATGCCCATCTGAAGACTCATCTGCAGCGCAAACCAGGTCCACCCCCCTACTGCTCCTCCGATTAACAGCACCCGCTTCGGCACACTGAAAATAACACCGAAGCCGAGAATAGCAAAAAAAGTAATAACAACTTCCAGCAGAAGATCCATCAGCGTCCTCCTTAGTAAAAATAGTATACAACGGTCTGTTATTTAATTAATGGCACCCGCTGCAGAAATTTTCTCTTCCCCTTCTGATAAAGAGGACTTTCCTTTCCAAATCGCTTCTACAGGAAAATAGAAATAGAAAGTGCCACTCCACTTGCGATGGAGAGAGACGTAAGCAGTGCCTCCACCCCCCGGCTCATCCCGGCAAGCAGATCTCCGGAAAGCAGATCCCGTACAGCGTTCGTCAGAGGAACACCCGGCACGAGCGGCATGAGGGATCCGATAATAATCTGGTCAATGTTGTTGCCCAGTCCGAGCATAACAAAGGCAATCGCGGAGGCACTTCCGATAAAAGCCGCTGCAAGCTCTGACGCAAAACGGACTTTTAAATATCCTTCGATTTCCACCAGGGCGAAACTGGCGATAAATGCGGCAAAAAAGGCTGGAATCAGGTCGAACAGTCCGCCGCCGAATAGGTAGGAAAAGCCGGAACCCGCTACCCCTGCTGCGATGTGAATAACCCAGATCGGGTACTGGATTTTTGCTTCGTATATTTCTTCCAGGCGGCGTTCCGCCTCCTGTACAGTCAGCATGCCGCTCGTAAATTCCCTGGACACTTGATTGACTTCCGTCACTTTGTTCAAATCCTGCATCCGGTCATCAACCCGGACCATCTGCATCAGATCCCCCCGGCCTTTTCTTTCTTCAAAAGAAAGAAAAATCCCGGTAGTTGTTGTGAAACAATGAACATTCGTAAACCCGGCGGCGCGGGCCATCCGTTCGAGCGTTTCTTCCACCCGGTAGGTCTCTGCCCCGTATGTAAGCATTATTTCTCCCGCCCGCAGGCAGACGTCCATAACTTTATCCGCTTTTGCTCCCATCCGGTTTTCTCCTTTCTTCTGCCTTCTGACCATAAGAAAAGATGTGCCTCCCTGACAGAAAGGGCTGGTCACATCTTTTGCCGGTACTGCTTTTTATGCTTTCCTATTGCTTTATTTTCGTCTGCCTTCTGTTTTTTTGTTCAGTGCGTTCAGCCGTTCTTCACTGTCCTGAAGAAACTGCTTCATTTTATTCTCAAACGAGCCGGGACTTTCCTGTTTCCTGCCCGCCTGCCTCGTTTTTTCCTCTCCATTGTGTGCTTTCCGGATCGACAGTGCAATCTTTCCGTCTTCCTGGATTTGAAGCACTTTCACCGTTACTTCATCTCCTGTACTGACGTGGTCTCCCACCTGCTTTACATAACCCTCTGCGATTTCACTGATGTGTACCAGACCGGTTTTATTTTCCGAAAGCTCTANGAAAGCTCCGAATTTTGTGATACCCGTTACCTTTCCCTGGCAGATGTTTCCCACTTCAATGGCCATGTCAGCTGACGTTCCTCCTTCAGTATTATATCGGAATAGCAGCCCATCCGAAAGCGGATTATACAGCCGCTATTCTTCCACTTCCTGGCTGCGTGGCAGCTGGAAAAGTGTTTCGCCGGGCTTTGACATAAAGAAATCCCGTCTGGCAAGCTCTGCAATGTAATCCGGGTCATGGAGGGCCTCCACCTTTTCTTCCAGCGACTCTTCCTCATCTTTCATATCGGCCAGCTGCAGCTCCAGCTGGGAGTTTTCCTGCTGCTGATCCTGAATCGCACTATGCTGCTGGAACAGCGTTATAACTGCAAAAATAATAAAAGCTCCCAGGAACCCTCCGAAAACACTGAGTCTTCGTTTAACGCCTTTCATACGGCGTTCGCGTTCTTCCTTCTGGCGTTCCTGGTGCTCAATATATTCTGAAGTCAATCTGCGTACCTGCGGACTTCGCTTTTCCTTCATAGGCCGGCCCTCCTTCTCCCTTTTCTCCTATCATATGACAGGAAGCGTTCGGGTACAAGGGGGAAAAGCTTGTTTTATCAGCTTTCCGGGCGTTCTTCCGAAATAATTTCGTAAAAGGATGCTGCTTCTGCTTTTTTTGCACTGTCGTCGGTGCGTTCCACTTTTACTTTGACCGTTTTCTGACCGTAGCGGATCGTCAGCTCGTCCCCCGGATTCACATCCGTGCCGGCTTTCGCTTTATTTCCATTCACTTCCACTCTTCCCTGGTCTGCTACTTCCTTCGCCATCGTCCGGCGTTTAATGAGACGGGACACTTTTAAAAATTTATCGAGCCTCATGCTCTCACCTTCTTTCTTCTGATTTTGCTTCTTCCCATAATACGTCCAGATCTTCCAGTGATTCTTTGTGGATATCCCTGTTTTCTTCCTGCAGGCGTTCTTCGATATAACGGAAGCGCCGGGCGAACTTCCGGTTTGTCTGCTGAAGTGCATCTTCGGGGTCAATTTTGTGGAAGCGGGCAGCGTTAACGATAGCAAACAATACATCTCCCAGTTCTTCTCCAGAAGCCTCCTTATTGCCTGCTGCCAGTTCTTCTTTCCATTCAGCGATTTCCTCTTCTACTTTACCCCATATCGGTGCTTCTTCATCCCAGTCAAAACCGGTTCGGGCTGCTTTTTTTTGAAGTTTGGCCGCACGAAGCAGTCCGGGAAGGGCCGCAGGAATACCGTCAAGCGCTGACTCCCGTGCACTGCCCTGCTTTTCTTCCTTCTTAATTTCTTCCCAGTTCCGAAGTACCTCTTCGGCATCTTCTGCTTTGGTTTCACCAAAAACGTGCGGATGGCGCCGAATCATTTTTTCTGTTACGTGTTCAATCACGTCCGAAGCATCAAAATAACCTTCATCTTCACCTATCTGCGCGTGAAGCATTACCTGAAGAAGCACGTCTCCGAGTTCTTCCACTATGTGGTCGTCGTCTTTTTCGTCGATCGCTTCAAGCAGCTCGTACACTTCCTCCACGGCGTACCGCTTCAGCGATTCATGGGTCTGTTTTTTATCCCACGGGCATCCGTCCGGTCCGCGCAGCGTGCGGATAACTGTACGCAGTGTAGAGAATTCCCGGTACAGCATTCGTTCCTCTGTCACAGGCGGAACGTAAAAAGCCGTGAGGTTGCTGACTCCACTCATCCGGTCCGCTTCAAACAACGGAACGGTCAGGAGCGACTCCTCCTTCGTACCGGCAGCTGTAACGACAGTGATCGGATAATCATCCGGATAACGCTCCATCAGCGCAATTTTCACTTCGGAAGCACTCCGCTCGTCAAATACCTGACTGATGATGATGTGCTGGGTCATTACGAGTTCCTCCGGTCGGAGAGCCGTACCGTCCACCAGCTGAAATCCGTCGTTCGGATCGATTTCCAAAGCAGTAAACATCGGATCAAGAAAGCTCTGGCCGCCTTCGATGGTTACCGGTACTGCCGGCTGATTAAGAAGAAGCTGCACTGTCATTTCCGCGACAAGTGGATGTCCGGGTACGGCATAGATGATCGTGCCGTGCTGCTCTGCTTCGTGCATCAGCGCTTCAGCGATCGCCGGGTAGACTTCGTCGAATGACGACGTTTTTTCATACAGGCTGTCGAAGCTCTGAAACGTTACGCCTTCTGCTTCCAGTTCGGGTACGAGCGGATGATCCTTTGTACGGATCCACACGTTTTGCTGCTCAAGCAGCAGTTTGTACATTCCGAGCGGAAGCTGGTCGAGACCGCCGGCCCCGAGGCCGACAATTCGTATATGTGATTCCTGCATTCTTTTTTTCCTCCTTGAATTACCGGCGGTGCGGCAGAAGTTTATGAAGCTTCGGAAGCTCTTCCCATTCTTCTTTTGAAAATAAAGACATTCTCCATATAACGATGATGAACAATACTGCTCCGAAAGCGGCGGCGGAAAGCGAAATCCCTGCAGAAACTGCCCGGCTGTCCGGAAGCAGCACGCCCATCTCCTGGAACAGAAGAACGCCCGGCACCATCACGGCAGCCGCAGCGGCGGTTTTTATTGTCACCGGAAACGGAAGAAATGAAAATCCTCCCCTTTTTTTCAGGCAGTAGAGTGCGCCGGCTGCTGCTGTTCCAGTTCCAATAAAAGAAGCCGCAGCAGCTCCGGAAGTTCCAAATTCCGGAATTAAAAGCACGTTCATAACAATTTTGATCCCGGCGGCTCCGGCAAGAATAAGGGCTGCCTCTCCATCTTTTCCAATAGCGTGCAGAAGCGCTGCCGCTGTCATAAACAAGCTGCCGAACAGCACAGCAGGAGCAGCAAGCTGCAGTACAGCAGTACCTTCCGTATCAGTAAACATCGCCGCATTAACTTCCGGCATAACGGCCGCCATTCCGGCAGCTGCCGCTCCTCCGAAAACAAAACAGATTTTAAGGGCTTTGGCAGCTTCCTCCGACGCCTCTCTTATCCGTCCGGCATTCCAGTACTTTGTGACGGACGGAAGCGCAGCGTAGGAAAAAACGGTCGTAACGACCGCTCCAAACTGAATCAGCGGCCAGCTCCGGTCGTAGATACCTTTTAACACCGCCGAATCCGCCCCCTCATTCAGCAGCTGAACGATGGTGAAAGCATCCACTACCTGAAAAAGGACGAGGATCATGGCACTCGCTGAAACGAACAACCCCTGTTTCAGAAGTTTCCCGAGCAGGGAGAGCCAGTTCTGCGGGAGCCGGAAATCCATTTTCCACCATCCGTCATAACGCCTTACATAGAAGTAGAGCACCGTCAAGCCGGCTGCACCACCGGCAAGCGCGCCAATACCTGCTGATATTCCCGCTTCATACACCCCGGCTGCCTGCATGGCCGCCCAGGCTGTAATCAAAATGACCGCAACTCGAACAAATTGTTCTGTCACCTGTGAAACGGCCGTCGGCAGTGTTTCATGCTTTCCTTGATAATATCCTCTCGCCAGGGCAAAAAACGGTACGAGAAAGAACGGTGCGCCCATCCAGCGGAGTGCTGCCGTCAGCTCCGGATCTCCCATCCAGCGGGCGGTCAGCGGTGCGGAAACTGTCACGGCCGTGCCGAGAACGAAAAACAGGAGAACAAGACTGATCATATAGAAGGACAGGTGCCGGCGGAGCGGCTCCTTCCCCTTATGCTCCACGACTGCTTTCGCAATTACCAGCGGGAAGCCGTACGTACCGAGTACAAGTGCCGCCCCGTAGAGCGGATACACCTGCTGATATACGTAAAAGCCTGTATCGCCGGTAATGTTCTGATAAGGAATTTTATATAAAGCGCTCATTCCTTTCGCTGCCAGTGCCGCCATTGACAGATAGGCGGCGGCCTGGAACCACGACGTGCGTTCTCCCATGACTTTACGTCCTTTCCAGCCTGTTCGGCTTCTCTTTCATCCGTCAGGCGTTCACTCTGGAATCTTTCCGGACCTCGGACAGCCTGGAGAGTATTTCTCTGAGAAGGTAGAGATACTCTCCGTCGCTGAGCGACTTTGTTTTAATGTGAATCGCTATTTTACTGCCTTCCATGGAAAGAGACATTTTGGAGGAAAGCTTGTTTACGAGTGTAAACAGTTTCGACCCGTCAATATTGTCCGTCATCTCTCCGCTGATAACCGCCCGGCATTCCCGGTTTTTCTCCGAAATGGATTCGATTTGATGCTCCACAGCATACTGCTTGATTTTAGCTGCAGAAAACAAATAATCCACTTCCTCCGGGTAGTCTCCGAAGCGGTCGATCATTTCGTCCTGCAGATCGCTGATATCCTTCAGGGAACTGATTTCTTTAAATTGTTTATACATATCGATTTTTTGTCTGGAATCCGGGATGTAGCTTTCCGGAATATAGGCATCCACCTTCACATCAAGTTCGATTTCCGGCGGTGCTTCCGGCTTCGGTGCTTTGCCGGCTTTCTGATCCATTTCTTCCTTGCGCTCGTCGATTGCTTCCTTGAGCATCTGGGAATAAAGATCGAACCCGACCGAAGCAATAAATCCGTGCTGTTCGGCTCCGAGCAGATTCCCTGCTCCACGGATGGAAAGGTCCCGCATCGCAATTTTAAATCCGGACCCGAGTTCGGTAAATTCCTTAATGGCCTGAAGCCTCTGTTCCGCCACTTCCGTCAGCACTTTGTCCCGCTGATGCGTGAAATAGGCGTAGGCAATCCGGTTGGAGCGGCCAACTCTTCCGCGCAGCTGATAAAGCTGGGAAAGACCCATACGATCCGCATTGTGAATAAGGAGGGTATTCACGTTTGGAATATCCACCCCGGTTTCGATGATCGTCGTTGTTACGAGTACATCCGCTTCCCCTTCAAGAAAATCAATCATTACCGACTCCAGCTCGGTTTCGGTCATTCGGCCATGGGCAAAACGCACCGCAGCATCGGGGACGAGCATCTGTATTTTTTCTGCCATCGATTCAATATCTTCCACACGATTGTATAAATAGTAGACCTGGCCACCCCGGGCAAGCTCTCTTTCAATGGCTTCCCTCGTCAGCGCCTCATTGTATTCCACAACATACGTCTGAACAGGAAAACGGTTTTCGGGAGGCGTTTCAATAACTGACAAGTCCCGTACACCGAGCATTGACATGTGGAGAGTACGCGGAATAGGTGTTGCTGTCAGCGTCAGCACGTCCACATTTGCTTTCAGCTGCTTGATTTTTTCTTTATGAGTCACCCCGAAGCGCTGTTCTTCATCCACGATGAGCAGGCCGAGTTCCTTGAATTTTACGTCTTTGGAAAGCAGCCGGTGCGTCCCGACAACGATGTCGATGCTCCCCTTTTGAAGAGATTCTGCAGCTTCTTTCACTTGTTTGCGGGACCGGAAGCGGCTGAGCAGAGCTGTATTGACCGGAAAGTCCTGGAACCGCTCGCGGATCGTTTCATAATGCTGCTGGGCAAGGATCGTCGTCGGCACGAGAATGGCCACCTGTTTGTTGTCCATCAGTGCTTTGAATGCTGCACGGAGGGCGACTTCCGTTTTGCCGTAGCCTACATCTCCGCAGAGCAGCCGGTCCATCGGGCGTTCTTTTTCCATATCCACTTTAATTTCTTCAATAGCCTGAAGCTGATCCGGTGTTTCCGGATAAGGAAAGGCTGCTTCAAATTCCTGCTGTTCCGGCCCGTCCGGAGAAAAGGCAAACCCTTTCGTCTGTTCCCGTTCGGCATAAAGCTTAATAAGATCATCAGCAATATCCTGCACCGAAGAACGGACTTTCCGCTTAACTTTTTTCCATTCGCTTCCGCCGAGAGCGTAAAGTTTCGGCTCCTTTTCCTCTGAGCCGATATATTTTTGTACCTGGTCAATCTGCTCCACAGGGACGTAAAGCTTGTCATTTCCCGCGTAGGAAATATGCATGTAATCTTTATGAATGTCGCCGACTTCAAGCGTTTCAATGCCGAGATATTTTCCTATTCCGTGGTTGATATGGACGACCCAGTCGCCGACCTTCAGTTCAGAATAGCTTTTGATTCGTTCGGCATTGGAAAGCTTCTGGTTACGCTTTGGTTTTTTCGGTGCTTTTTTCGTAAACACTTCTTCTTCCGTAATAACAATCTGCTTATGAAAGGGCAGTTCGAATCCGTTCTGGAGAGGTGCTGTAATAATCTGTGCCTGGCCGTTGACTGGCAGAGTTTCCGGAGCTACAACCGCTGCTTCCATTCCATAGTCCTGAAGCACCCGCTGCAGACGCTCTGCCCGGTCCCCGTCCTCACACGTGAAAGTAACTGCATAGCCGGATTCCTTCCACCGGGCAAGCTCTGTTTTTAACAGGTTCAGCTGGCCGTGGAACTGCTGCATGGATTTCGTCTGCAGGTTGACGGTGCTGCTCAGGGAAGCTCCCGGTATCTGCTTGGAAAACAAACTGAAATACACTTTTCTGACTTTCGCATCCATCACTTCCGACCAGGACATCGACAGTTTCAGCTCTCTCGTAATCGATCCCTGGGAAAGCATCGTCGTGTACCAGTCTGCTTCCTCCCGGTCGAGGGATTCCACCGCGTCAATGACCCGGCTCGGCTCATCGATAACAACCGCTGCGCCTTCCGGCAGATAGTCGAGTATCGTCCACGTTTTGTCGTAAAAAATGGACATGTATTTATACATGGAATCAAACGGTGTTCTTTCCCGGAGCTTCTCAATTTCTTCCCCGACGTAGGCAGTCATTTTTTCTTTTACAGCCTGGTCCCGTGACAAAGAGAGGCTCTTCTG
>SL_3KL_010_SEDDRAFT_10005622_pt1 | contig 11225 bp, 11 predicted proteins | sample SodLakKL_010_SED_2_FD_10381 | JGI IMG/M metagenome (IMG submission 10381)
ATGCCAAGAATAGTGCTGATTTGCTCATTGGTAGTGCGATGGGTCTGGAACTCTCCCTGATCACAATTAAGTAAAATGAGCGCATTCAATACTTTTTGAGATCGGTGAGACCCTTTGGCTGTAATGGCTTGAAGCTGTTCGCGTTCAGATTGAGTTAAGGTGACTTTGTAGTTATTCATAGCAGTTTCTTTTAAGACACTGCTTTATACCGACAATTCATACTTGACTTGACACTAGTTTATTAAATTTGCCTGGTAATTTCAGGTTATCGGCAAAGTTACTGATTCGGTAGTTTCGGGTATTCAAAATATGCCTGATTAATCAACACTCCACCGGCTCAACCCATACAGTTGCTGGTTCTCCGTCCGGAATTCCCAAAAAGGTTACTATCGCTTTTACACCATCACTGGCGGATACCGCTTTATGAATATCACCGGGATCGAGCCATGCTTCGCCCTCCTCATAAACTCTGGGAATGCAATCCTGCTTCATGGTAACTTCAAGATCTCCCTCCACTATTGTGACGAGTGCAATGCCGGGGTGATAGTGCCAGCCAGATGTAGAGCCGTGTTCATCCCAGTTTACTTCAGCCACAATCATGGTTGATGCATCACGCATTTCGTTTACGATCTCTTCACCACCATATTCAGCATATATCAGGCTGAATTTTGCTGCAAGCTCATCAGGAAATGGTGCATGTGGTGCAAGAATTTCTACATCAAAGCCTTCCGGTTCATCAACATCCTGGTTTACAGCCTGAACCTCAACAGCAGTTTCTTCCATATTTAGTTCTTCATCCGGTTCTGAGATTGGATCATTATCGATGAATGTAAAAGCAACGATAAAAATGACTGCCACCAGGATAATTGAGATTGAAATCGTTTTGTAATTCATAATATTTCTCCTTTTAAAATTGAATGGAAGCTGAAATTAAACCTCATGACTGATGTCACGAATGACTCTTTCAGCTTCCGCTTATTATTTGTTATTAATCAGTTTGCGGTATTTCTATTCAGTACTTCATCCATATGTTCATCGGTGACGGCAATGACCTGTTTGATTTTCTCTTCAGGTACTCCAAACTCTTCGAGCGTTGATCGAAAATGGCCAACAAACTGATGAAACAGCTCCTCATTAAGGCCCATCTCACGTGAATGTTGGTGAGCTGTATTGAGGTCACGGCCGTCGTATTCGGCTTCACCTCCCAGGGCAATTGCCCAGAATTTTTTCTGTTTGTCTTTGATCCGTTCAACATCCATTCCCTCAAAAAAGACGCTTACCTTCGGATCCGCCATTACTTTTTCGTAGAATCGGTCGAGGGCTCCCGCAAGAGCTTCTGCTCCGCCAAGTTCATCGTATAAAGACATATTTACCTCTTTGTTTAAGTGTTAATTAGAATAATAATATTACTCTTCAGCCATTACCGGCTCTAAAAGCCACTCAACTTCAGTGATTTTATTTGCCGGAAATCCGCTGCGTTCAGAGTGTTCATGTATCAGCTCTTCGTTGTCGGCCACATAAACGCAATGGGTTTTGTTATTGCTTACATACGAATGCAGCCATTGTATTTCCGGCCCGATTTCTCTGAGAGCTCTTACTGATTTCAATGCCGTTGCCTGCCGGTCGCGGCCTTTTAGCTTTTCTACTTCAGGTACTTCACGTTCGATGATGTATTTAGGCATGGTTTTGTGATTTGACTTTTGGATTGTTGTGAATGGAAACTAAGTTTTCATGAGATTTTTCAGTAAAACTTTGTTGATTCCTGGATTCCAAAATGTTCTGCCGAAATGAATCGGCTTAATTGGTTACTATTAAATCACGAAACAGATTTGAAATGTCTACCACTGCTGGTTCAAACCATGCAAATACTGTCCCAAGAGAAAAGAATAGGCTTAAGTTCAGTTTAGTGTGTCTGGGAGTTGAATGGTTCGTTAAGAAAGTAATGTCTCCCTTCGAAGACGAAACGAGCGCAGTGAGTGGGGGGATGGACGGAAGGAATTTTGAACCTGGAAGTTAAATGGAGTTAGATCAACACCTTGTATCATCCCCCGGATAACTTCGCTATTCGCTATGTTATCCCGCCCCCTTCAAAGGGGGACTTTTTATGGTCAATTGCTTAACTCATTAATCCACACTCTCAATGAACTCGGAAGGTAGTAGTCCGTATCGCTCTTTGAAGCATTTTGAAAAATAGGAAGGATTATTAAAACCGGTTTCGTAGGCTATCTGAGAGATATTATCGGGTTTCTCTTTCATAGTGTTTAATGCCTGTTTTAGCCTGAATTCTTTCATGAACTCTGTTGCTGAGCGGCCGGTCAGCCGTTTAAGATTTCGGTACAGCTGAGATTTGCTTTCACCCATTAAACTGCAGTAATTCTGAACATTAAACCCATCTTTATTCCAGATCTCTTCGGTAGCATCCATCAACCGGCCTAAAAAGTTCTCCTCTTGTGAATTCAGCGTGTCTAAAAATCTCTTTTCCGACAGATCCTTCAGGTTCTCTTTTTTGTAATGCTCGCTTACATCGGATGATACCCGTATCTGGCCCTGGCCGGCTATGTAACTCAAACGCTCAGCAAATAGAACGGTTTCTCCAAAAAACTGATCACTTTCAGTTACCGGTTCACCGGCATTTATGCCAATACCCGGATGAACGGTAACCCCGCTGAATGGATGATTAAGGCTCATCACACGCTCCTGTATATTCACGGAACATTCAACAGAGTTCGAAATAGACGCAAAAACAGCTGTAAATTTATGATACGTGTGATTTACAACCCGCCCTCCATGTCTTTCAATAGAATCCCGTATAGTGTTATTCAGCTCCCTGAAAATCTCACGCGCTTTTGTTAAGCCTGTTTCTGTGGGTATTAAAGCTGCATCTTTTAATTCAATGATCATAATTGACCGAAATGCAGGATCCTCAAATGCGTGAATTCCCAAATCAGCGATATCTTCTGCAGGTTCAGGATCTTCTATTCTTCCTAAAAAAGCCTCAACCAGTGAATCGTCTACCTCAATGATTTGATGCGGCACCATACCGTGCGCATCGTCATGCATAGCCTTCAGGGATTGCCTGTCCGGAGCTTCAACCAAACAAAAGGCTGTGCCCCGTTCTTCATCAAACCAATAAGTAAGTCCGCGGCAATTGTACAGGTGCTGAATTTCAAGGTCTTTCTGATGGACTTTGGCAACATCCTCTGCTGTAACTCCTTTAATATCATGGCGGTCCATAAAAATTGGCATAACTTCCTGGTTTTGTTTGCATGGGTACGATAAATTGCATCTTTTGCACTTTCGTATCCGGTTTATCAACAAAATTATACATTAATCAACAGGAATCGCATCCACCGGTTCTTCGAAGGCGATAAAGAGAATACACGATTCATCTGAAACACAAGATGCAGTGTGCGGCAGTTCGGCCGGACCGTATGCATACGTTCCTGCGGTCATTACAACAGGATCCTGACCTTCGTAGTCAACATGAAATTCCCCGGATATCAAAATCATGCGTTCTGCCGACGTATGAATGTGATTTGAGGCTTTTGTATTTCCCTGGAGTTTAAAAAGCACATCTGTGTTGCGCTCTTCAGGATTACCCTGTAGTACGGCAATCCGGCAGTCGTCCGGTAAAAATTCGGGGCAGGGTCCCCATTCAAGGTCTGGATCATCAACATTCCAGACAATTGCTTCAGTGGCTGCTTCCGTGCTTTGAGCACTAATTTCGGCAGGAAGAAATATGGCAAAAAATAAAAGTGATGTTAATGTAAGTTGAATGTGTTTCATAGAATTTTGATCGTTTTTTGATTTTAGTTTTTCAGGTTGGATTAATCGGTCAGACAATTTTTCAGATCCCGATGTAGAATCATTCTCCCGGCTGCGGAACTCTCAGCCCAAAACGCTCACAGAGCCCGGGAATACTCCCGAAGTCCATTTCCACGGAATATTTCCGATTGATCTCTTCGATTCGGCCGATATCACCCATTCCGGCCTCGGCGACCTCGCGGAAGTAGTTCTCGAAACCTGCAGGGGAGATAACCTCGATGATAAGGCAGGGAGTATCGCCGGCGTTCCAGAAGGTGTGCCACTGTTTGCGCGGCTTATAGACCCACGTGCCGGGTCCTGCCTCCACAACATCATCACCAAGCAGGGCACCCATCCGTCCTTCCAGAACATAGGAGTACTCATCTTCATTGTGGTGGTAGTGGAGCGGGGCCATCAGCACACGTGGCGGTATGGGATGGTGAACAACAGAGAACCGCTGGCCAGTATCGTTACCATCAATTTTCCAGTGCACTCCTCCCGTACCGCCAAAGTCGTAATAATCGCCTTCGTCAGGAAGTATTAAGGTTGGTTTGATGTCTGTGTCACCGCTTTTATCCATCGATTCGTGGTGTATTTTTTTGGCTTTATATGTTTTGTTTCAAAAGGCTTAATGAAAAAACAAACCTTCCTCTATTAATACTAAGCCGAAAAACAGCGGTAATGTTATCATTTGAGCCGGAAAGGCTGATTTTCAGACAGAGGTTAGCCAAATTTGAGTGATGTATGATTTGAAAGAAATATTCCGGCAGGTGAATAAAACAATCCTGCCGGGCAATATTTCATGACTGAAAAGATATACCGTCCATGCACCGAGATCTCTTTGGGCTGGTCACGGACAGGCTTTAGTCGATCGTCCGATTAGTCGGCGAAAACACACCGTCCGGATTACCGCGGTGCACCCAGACGTGGAGAGCCGTAAGCGGAGTACCTGGAATCTGCTCCCATCCGTCCTCTTCAGGAAATCTTACGTTCCGGGGTGCCTCCTCGTCCGAGAAGTAATTTGCAGCTGCTCCAACCTCGTCACCGCTATGCGCAAATTCTGCAGCACCAAGGCGAAGATCGTTAAGACGTTCTTCATCAAGTTCCTCGAACGGTTCAGGGCGATAATTCCCGGTTGTATAGTACACGAGGATGGCCGGCTTTGTCAGATCATGTTCCGCGTCTTCGTCTTCAGCAATCAGAGCAGGATTCGTGAAGTGAAAACCCATATTTGGGACGTACTCGGATATAATTACGTATCCATCGTCGAGGGCTTTCTGAGCATCCTTATACTTCTGCGTCGCCTTCCGCACCTCGTTCAGCTCATTGGCGAGTGCGGAACTGCCAACGTTGTTCTGTATCCACTCCGGTGTGATAGCCAACACATCCAGGTCTGAATCCTCTTCAGTTGCTGGATCCTGAATAGCGTCGGTGCATGCAATTACGATGATAGGTATTAACACCAAAGCCAATAACTGCAAAACTCGTCGACTTATGGTGTGGTGATTTCTGTTCTCGATCTGGTCGAAAGTTGAGTTATGTATATGCATAGCTTCTTGCTTGTTTTTGGTTGTTTTTAATAGGGTATTGTAAACCTACTTCTATTATTAGTAAGCCAAAAAACAGCAGTGAGGTTATCATTTTGATACTGAAATGCGTGATTTTTATACAGGATAAAGATTTAAAATCATCAATAGAATAATACCAAATAAACACCTACTGCAGAGCTATTACCTCCTCAATTGCATCAAGCGCATTTCGCCGGTTCGGAGTTCGCTCAAGGGATTTCTCATATGCTGCAATCGCATCATCAATCCGCCCTTCCTTGTAGAGCATTTCACCATAGAGTTCCCGAACGGGATATACTTCACCCGGGGTAATCGGATGCTTATCCATCGACTCTTCAAGATCGGCCGCATCGCTTAGCAGGGCCAGTGCCTCTTCCGTTTCACCGCTCTCATAAAGAATCCATCCTTCAACAGCTTTGGCGAGTGCTTCCGTCATATAAGCCCAGTACACATTACCATCATCACGCATGGTTGCAACAGCCTCTTCAATTCGCTGGTGCTCCTGTTCTGCCTGGTCAAGATCACCGGTTCGTGCAGCACCGATTCCCCGTGCATAATAAAACAGTGCGGTAGCACCGGGATAAAGATCCCAGTCAATGGCCTGTGGATAATTAGGTTCGAGCCCTGCAGCTTCGTCCCACAGCTGTTGCTCCATATAATAACGGGCTTGTGGTGCGGCAATACCATAAGCGGTGGCAAAGTGCGGCTGGGCATCGTCAATATCTCTGACACGCTGAAGTGTTTCATCGGCCTTTTCGTGCTCTTCGAGCTGCAAGTAGGCGTACATCATATAGTCGAGAGCATGCGGATAATGCATTGATATCATTCCGTTGTGAGGATTTTGCAGTGCCGCTTCGGCCGATCGCTCGTTCCAGTCGGCCGTATCTTCCCAAGAACCCAGCCTCACAAAGATATGGCTCGGCATATGAAGTGCGTGCGGAGTATCGGGGGCAAGCTGATCATATTCTCGTGCTACTTCCTCAGCCATATGGGCAAGTTCGGAACTGTCGTAGGCATGAATCAGATAATGAAAAAGCCCCGGATGTTCGGGATATTCTTCAAGGAACTCTTCCATCAGCGCACCTGCCCTTAGTTCCCGGTCAAATTCCCGCTCCTGGTGAGGAGAGAAATGTGTCATGGCATACGAAATCTCGGCCAGTGCATAAAATGCGGCAACCTCTACTTCACCGGGATAGGTCTCACGCAATTCGGTGAGTGAGTTCAGCCAGGAGTACAGCCTTGCCTGGTGGTCGGAAGGCCGGTCGGCTGCCGGGGGATCGGGATCGGTAAAGAATGCTTCAACTGTGGAGATCAAGTCTGATTCGAGCTGGTCATCCGTTCCGATTGCCCGTGCGGTCTCCAATGAGGCTTTGCCAAGCTCCATATCCGAATCGCTGGTGGGAGCCCAAAGCGGCTGAAAGCTGGTCATGGCAATTCCCCAGTGAGCCATCGCACAGTTGGCATCGGCTTCTGCTGCCGCTTTAAACCGGGGGCGAGCCTGATCGTACATCATGTGGTGCAGATGGCCAAGGCCGGTGGCAAATTCTGCCTGAGCTTCTTCGTTACAGGAAATCTGCAGCTCTACCACTCCATGCTCGTGATCGGACTGGTGGGAATTTTGATGGCTGTCACAATTATAAAATATCAATGCCAAAAAAAGCAAACACGGAAGTATATAAAATTTATGAAGTTCTGACTTAGGGTATATCATCGTAATTTATATTTAATGGTTGGGATTTGTACAGTTTTAAAATGGCAAACACTTTCATTTCATCTATTGAATGACAGCTTAGCAAAGACTTCCGAAGTCTTATGGTTTTTTTAAAAAAATTGAATCATTTTTCTGTCAATATTTTAATAGTATTGATGAAGACTTCGGAAGTTTATTTCGTTAGATAATTAACATTTGACAAAGCATTAGTTCACAACTGTTTTATTGGTAATCCATACATCCTGATTTAATACCGTTACCATTTTGACAGTATGGCTTTTGGATGTTATGTTGATATGTATTTTGCATATGGGCAATCAATAGTATTTTTGCCTTCACTATTAATAGCCGAAAAAAAGAAATCGCTCTATCATGATTTTTTTTAATTTTTGGCCAATGCTGTCATTGAAGGTTCTGAATGAACTGAAGGGAATATTAAAATTATGCATACGAATGAGATAACCACCCTTTTGAAGCAACATGCATCGGGCGATGAAGGTGCATTGGACAAACTTATGCCATTAGTATATGATGAAATGCAAAAAATGGCACGAATTCATCTCTTCAAAGAAAAGAAAGACCATACACTCAGTACCACCGCACTTGTTCACGAAGCATATCTGAAGCTGGTAGATTTTAACCGAATTGACTGGCAGAACAGAAATCATTTTTTTGCGATTGCATCCCAGGTTATGCGTAATATTTTGGTGGATCATGCAGTGAAACAAAAAGCCCAAAAACGGGGCGGCGACTGGCAAAAAGTTACACTTGGTGAAAAAAATGCTGCCCGGGAAGTAAAACTCCATGATATTTTATCGATCCATCAGGCTCTTGAACGCCTTGAAAAACTGGATGAACGGCAGGTTCGCGTAGTTGAATGCCGTTTTTTCGGTGGTTTAACGATTGAAGAAACATCTGAAGCACTGAATATTTCGACACCAACTGTAAGCCGCGATTGGAAAATGGCCCGTGCCTGGTTGAATAGAGAATTGAGTCCTGAGTCCTGAGTCGTGAGTCTTGAGTCTTGAGTCTTGAGATTAAAATTATAATTCCAGAATTGATTTTGACACAAAAGCTTGCATGTTAACTAATATGTCAATCATGTTTAGATACCTATACTCCAGACTCAAGACTCATGACTCATGACTAATAACCCCAACTGGAACCGGGCAAAACAAATCTTCTCCAAAGCTCTTGAGCTTGAGGGCGGGGAGCGTGAGGAGTTTGTACGGCAGAAGTGCAGCGGAAACCCTGGCCTTTTTGAAGAAATTATGTCGCTGCTAAAAGCCCATCAGACACAGGGGCCGCTCGACAAGCCTCTGAAGAACATCAAATCGGCGATTTCTTCCCCGCAGCCATCCGCACAACTTCAGGGTAAAAAAATCGGGCCATACCGGATTTTAAAACAGATTGCAAGCGGTGGCATGGGTTCTGTTTTTCTTGCCGAACGGGATGATGAACAATTCCGGCACCAGGTGGCTCTTAAATTGTTGCCGGGCGGATTTTCATCCGAAAATCAAACCCTTCGGTTTTTGTCTGAACGGCAAATCCTGGCCAGCCTCAACCACCGGAATATCGCAAAGCTGCTTGATGGCGGCATAACCGAGCTCGGCCAGCCCTGGTTTGCCATGGAATATATTGACGGTAAACCGATCGACAGCTATTGTGATGAGAATAAGCTCTCAGTTGCTGAGCGGCTTGAACTGTTTCAGGATGTTTGCGGAGCCGTGCAATACGCCCATCAGCAGCTTGTGGTGCACCGCGACCTGAAGCCCTCCAATATTTTGGTAACACAAAGTGGGGATGTAAAACTGCTCGACTTTGGCATTGCCAAAATTATGAATCCCGATGAACATCCTGCCGATCTGCCTCTCACCAAAACCGGGCTGCTTCCGCTTACTCCGGCCTACGCAAGTCCCGAGCAAGTGCGCGGCAAAACCATTACCACCGCTTCAGATATTTACCAGCTTGGAATCATACTCTATGAACTGCTGAGCGGCAGCCGTCCTTACGAGTTAACCGGTCAATCACCAAGTGAAATTGAACGCATTATTTGTGAAGAAAATCCAACCCGCCCCTCCACAGCCGTCATTAATAAATCTGACTTACGCAAACAAATTCAGGCCGAAGCACAAAAGCAAAGTGCAATACGGGATACAAAGCCCGATCAACTGAAAAAACTGTTGAAAGGTGATCTGGATACAATCATACTCAAAGCCATCCGTAAAGAACCTGAACGGCGTTATAAATCGGCCGAAAAGCTTGCTTCAGACATCAGCAACTATCTGTCGGGCAGGCCTGTATTGGCACATCCTGACTCGTACTTCTACCGTGGCCGAAAATTTCTGAGTCGCCATAAAGCCGGTGTTGCATCGGCGGCTGTAATTTTAATACTTCTGATCGGTTATGCCATTACTATCACCTGGCAATCGCAGCAAACACAGGCAGCATTGCTGCAGGTGCAGGAAGAAGCGGAAAAATCAGAACAGATCACCAATTTTCTGATGGGCATGTTCCAGGCAAGTAACCCGGCCGAAGCACTGGGTGATACGGTTACGGCACGTATTCTCCTGGAACGGGGTGTCCGGCAGGCGGAACAGCTTCAAGAACAACCCGCTGTACAGGCACAGATGTTTGATGTGGTAGGCAGGGTTTATCGCGAACTTGGAGAGTACGAGCAGGCTTACGAAATTCTTAGTCTGGCACTTCAAATACGGGAACAAATCAGTGATGAAAACAGCCCCTCTCTTGCCGACACCTACTACGCACTGGGAACCGTTCTTCACCATCGGGGTGATTACCGTGAATCACACGAGTTTTTTGAGCAGGCAATTGAAGTTTATCAGCAGCATTCTGATTATCAGTCGGAAGAATTTGCGGGTAGCCTTTTTACCATCGCAGAAATGAGAAATATCCGGCGGGAACATGATGAAGCCGAAAAAATGCACCAACAGGCTCTTGAAATGCGGCTGGACCTGCTCGATCCCGAACATCCGGATGTTGGCTACAGCTACCAGGCACTTGGGTACACCCTTCATTTGCAGGGAAAATCTGAAGAAGCGGAAGCCTATTTACAAATAGCACTGGGCATTTTTGAGGAGGCGTATCCGGACGTCCATCCCTCACTGGCCGAGTTAAAAACCAACCTTGCCCGGGTTCAGTTTGCAAAAGGCAATTCGGATCATGCCGAATCCAATTTCAGGCAGGCAATCTCAATAAATGAAAAGGTGTATGGCTCAGAACACACTCAAACCGGAATCAGCAAAAAAGCCCTGGCCGATTTTCACAGGGCCAAAGGTGATATTGATGCTGCCGAAAGAGGATACCTCGAACTGCTTGAAATCATGGCCCGCCAAAATGGCAATGCAAGTCCACTGCGCCGTCCGGTAAAACAGGCACTGGCAAGATTATATATGGAAAACGAAATGTATGAAGAAGCAGTGCCATGGCTCAGGGATACACTTCAAATGCTCACATCCGTACTTGTTGAGGATCATCCCAGGGTATTATCAGCTCGCCGGGATTTAGGTACGGCGCTGTTGTCTCTCCGGCAATTTGATGAAGCAGAAAAACTGCTAACTGAAAACCTGGCGATTGTGGAACACTCCGATGCCTCTCAACACATTCAGGAAAAAAAGGAAACTCTTCAGGCATTGATCACTCTCCATGAGCACCAGGGGCAGGATGAGCGAGTAGAAGAGTATGCTAACTTGTATGAAGAAATTTCATCAAACTGAAAGATGGAGGAATTTAACTCCCGAAATCCGGTAAAACTTACTTCCACCGGCTATTGAGCAGGTCAAATTTTCATAAGTTTCACAGATTCCGGAAGCCTCGCTTGATTAACCAAAGCTTATTATTCTAAGCTCTTATCTTTAAAAGCGAAAAAACCTGATGTTCATTATCATAATTGATTATTTAAATATTTAATAGTGGTTAATTTTTTCCTTTCAAGATTGCACACTCTAAAAATGAACTTAAACATTTGTTTTTGACCCGATGGTATTTTTTCTAAAAACCTGAGCTTTCTACTGTCTAATTAATCGCCGGCCAAAAAGAACTCTAAAGTCTGTTGCAGAAACTCAGTCCGGACGCCAGGCTCGAAAACGGGCAGATGGCTGCCATTTGGTACAACCCATAGA
>SL_3KL_010_SEDDRAFT_10005623_pt1 | contig 11225 bp, 8 predicted proteins | sample SodLakKL_010_SED_2_FD_10381 | JGI IMG/M metagenome (IMG submission 10381)
ATGAGGGCTTCCAGGACCTCTCCTCCCTGACGGCCGAAGCGCTGGCGGAGGCCGATCAGGAACAGGCCTCCCAGGGAGCTGTGGCGAGCGGCCTCTCACGGTTCGGACGCAGAGATCCCCATGACCGAGCCAAGCGCTTGGCCCGGGTGCTGGTTTCCGACATCATCGCCTATTATCCCGACAAGCACGCCGCGGCCCTCCGGGAGGGGCGGGTGCGGGAAACCTTCGAGGAGGAGGTGGAGAAGTCTCGCAGGGAGTACATCGAGCAGGTGGGACGGGAGATGGCTGATTCCACGGACTACTTCCGGGTTGCCCTGAACGAGGTGCTGGCACGAGGCGAGAACATCTACTGACCTGGGAGGGATCGTCAGGAGGCGCGGGGAGAGCAGTTCCTCGTTCCAGCCCTTGGACGTGGATGGCTGGGGACCAGGTGCCCATTGGTTGAACCGTTCCGTACCGAGGGATACATTCCGAGCCTGCGGGGTTCGATATAGGATTCCGCGCTTTGCTTTCGCGGGTCTCCCGCGCTGGGGTCGTCCCCTGCGGGCGGCCTTTTTTTCATGTAGGTGGGCAGAGGGATTTATCCCGCCCAGTGGCAATACCCAAAGAGACAACGAGAGGCCGGACAGATGAACCAGGATGATGTGAGCCGCGTCAGAGCGTTCCTGAAGCGAATCGATGAACTCAGGGGGTTCCTTTGACGTCGCTCACCGAGAGCGAAGGATCGAGGAACTGCAGGCCCGCATGACGGACCCGGGCTTCTGGGATCGTCCCGATGAAGCCCGGGAGGTGATGGAAGAGTCGAATCGACTGAAGGGCTGGGTCGAGCCCTGGACTCGCCTGCACGATAAGGCGGTGGAACTGGGAGAACTGGCTGAACTCCTGGTGGAAGAGTCGGACGCCGATCTGGAGGAGGAATGGAAGCGGGAGATGGACCGCCTCCGCAAGGGTCTGGAGGAGTTGGAGCTTCGGACCATGCTCCAGGGTGAGAATGACCACCGGAACGCCCTCCTCACCGTCCACGCCGGCGCCGGGGGAACCGAATCCCAGGACTGGGCGGAGATGCTCCTGCGCATGTACCAGCGATGGGCCGAGCGACACGGCCATACCATCGAACTCCTGGACATCCAGTACGGGGAGGAGGCCGGTGTCAAGGGTGCGACCCTACAGGTCACCGGGGAGTCCGCCTACGGCTTCCTCAAGGCCGAAAAGGGGGTGCACCGTCTGGTGCGCATCTCGCCCTTCGATTCCCAGGCCCGCCGGCACACCTCCTTTGCCTCCGTTTTCGTCTACCCGGAGGTGGATGACGACATCGATATCGAGATCGATGAAGGGGATCTCCGGGTCGACACCTTCCGGGCTTCAGGCGCCGGGGGGCAGCACGTCAACAAGACGGATTCGGCCATTCGGATTACCCACGAGCCCACGGGAATCGTGGTGTCGTGCCAGAAGGAGAGGTCACAGCACAAGAACCGCGCCACCGCCATGAAGATGCTGAAGGCAGCGCTCTTCGAACGGGCTGAGGAAGAACGGGAGAAGGAGCGGCAGGCCGTGGAGGCCACCAAGACGGAGATCGGCTGGGGTAACCAGATTCGGTCCTACGTCTTCCAGCCATACACCATGGTGAACGATCACCGCACCGAGTTGAAGCTGGGAGACGTGGGGTCCGTCATGGACGGAGATCTGGACCCCTTCATCGAAGCGTACCTGAAGAAATTCGGAGCCCAGGCTACAGCATGAGCCAGCAGACATGGCAGGACCGGGAGGGTGGCCAGCGCGCCGCTTCTCCCTCCCCCCACACCTCTGACGGTTCTGGTGAATCGGAGGAGAGTCACCTCCTGCGAACCCGCCGCCAGAAGCTGGAATCGCTCCGTGAGCGGGGGATCGAGCCCTTCGCCTACCGGTTCGACCGGACGCACCCCTCCTCCCGGGCGCTGGCCGGGTTCGAGAATGCGGAGGCAGAAGGGCGCCTCGACGATGAGGGGCGTGGTGAGCGGGTCCGGGTGGCCGGCCGCATCGTGAGTTGGCGGGGACACGGGCGCAGCGCCTTCGCGCATCTGGAGGACGGGTATGGGCGGATCCAGCTCTATTTCCGCCTCAATGTCCTGGGACAGGAGCGCTTCGAGGACCTGGAACTGTTGGACCTGGGTGACTGGCTCGGGTTGGAGGGACCGGTCTTCCGCACTCGCACCGGCGAGGTGACGGTCCTGGTGGAGAGTTGGACGCTCCTTTCCAAGTCCCTCCGTCCTCTTCCCCGGGGGAAGGAGGAGGTGGATGCGGAAACCGGTGAGCGTGTGGTGCACTCGGGTTTCGCTGACGTGCAGTCCCGCTACCGACAGCGCTACGCCGACCTGGCGGTGAATCCGGAGGTCCGGGAGGTGTTCCGGGTACGAGCCAGGGTGGTGCGCTCGCTTCGGGACTTCCTGGATGACCGGGACTATCTGGAGGTGGAGACACCTATCCTCCAGCCTCTCTACGGGGGAGCGGCGGCCCGGCCGTTCACCACCCACCATAATGCGTTGGACATGAAGCTTTACCTTCGCATCGCCGACGAACTCTATCTGAAGCGCCTCATCGTGGGCGGGATGGAGCGGGTGTACGAGGTGGGGAAGGACTTCCGGAACGAGGGGATCGACCGGTCCCACAATCCGGAGTTCACCATGCTGGAGTTCTACGAGGCTTTCGCCGACTACCGCGACATGATGACGTTGGTGGAGCAGATGCTGGAGCGGGCTGCCCGTGAAGCCACCGGAAGCCCCGTCGTGACCTATCAGGGTACCGAGATCGACTTCTCTCCCCCCTTCCGGCGGGTCTCCTTCGTGGAGGCGCTGAACCAGGCGCTGGGTCGGGATCTCCACGAGATGACCGACGAGGAACTCCGGGACCGGGCTCGGGAGGAGGGCGTGGAGGAGCGCCTGGAGGGAATGGGTCGGGGCCGACTCATGGACAAACTCTTCGGGGCTCTGGTAGAGGAGGAATTGGTGGATCCCACCTTCGTGGTGGACTATCCGGTGGAACTCTCGCCCCTGGCCAAGCCGCACCGGGAAGACGCGCGCCTGACCGAACGCTTCGAACTCTTCGTGGCCGGGCGGGAGTTGGCCAACGCCTTCTCCGAGTTGAACGATCCGCTGGACCAGCGGGCCCGCTTCCTGGGCCAGGTTCAACTCAGGGAGGCGGGGGACGATGAGACCCACCCGGTGGACGAGGACTACCTCCGTGCCATGGAGTACGGGATGCCGCCCGCCGGCGGCGTCGGGATCGGTGTGGACCGGCTGGTGATGCTTCTGGCGGATCAGCCCTCCATCCGGGACGTGATTCTGTTCCCGACCCTCAGGCCTGAGGAGGGTCAGGGAGAATGACCTCCGGGGGGGAGGTGGGCGGCGGTCTTGGACCGGGGCGAGCCCCCTGGGATCGAGGGAGCCGTGAGGAGGAGGTGGGAAAACGAGCCTCCGGACTCTCGTGGTTCGTGGCGCGCCGTTACCTGGCTTCGTCCAAACGAGGTAGGCTTCTCTCGTTCATCACCTGGATCTCCCTGGCGGGGGTGACGGTGGGCGTCACGGCCCTCATCGTGGTCCTGGGTGTCATGAATGGGATGCAGGAAGAGCTCAGGGACAAGATCCTGAGCGCCACCCCCCATGTCCTGGTCCTGGAGCATGGGAGCGCCCTGCGCATGTCCGACTGGCGGGGCGTCATGGAGGAGGTACGGGAGATCCCCCGGGTTCGGGCGGCTGCACCCTTCCTCCTCACCAAGGTGGCGGTACTCCGCTCGGAGGAATACGCCCAGGCGGCGGACCTCTATGGCGTCTCCCTGGAGATGGACCCGGACGACGCCGTCACCGAGATCGAGGAGGAGATCCTCCGGGGGGTTCATCAATTGGGCCCCACCGAATCCGGTTATCCTCCCGTTGTGCTGGGCAGCAGACTCGCCGACCGGCTGGGAGCTTTCCCTGGAGATACTCTCAGGGTGGTGTCCCTGGAGAACATCCGTCCTAGCGCCTTCGGTCACCTGGTCCCCACCATCCGGGCCTTCGAAGTCACCGGTGCCTTCACCACCGGAATGTATGAGTACGATGTCTCGAATCTCTACGCGCCCCTTGAGCACGTGCAGGGACTCCTGGGGATTCGGGACCAGGACCAGGTCTCAGGTCTAAGCGTTCGCATCGACGACCCCTGGGAAGCCACGGCGGTGGCCCGCACCATCCGGGACCAGTTGGGATTCCCCTACTGGGTGCAGACCTGGATCGATACGAACCAGTCGCTCTTCGCGGCGCTCCAGCTCGAGAAGTTGGCCCTCGGAGTGATCCTCTTCCTCATCGTGGTGGTTGCCGCCTTCAACATCGTCAGCACCCTGGTAATGGTGGTGGTGGATCGGACCTCCGAGATCGGCATCCTCAAGTCCATGGGGATGAGCGACGGGCAGGTGCTGCGGGTCTTCGTTCTTCAGGGGATGGCCATCGGGGTTCTGGGGACCCTCCTGGGGACTTCTCTGGGGCTCTTCCTCTCGTGGATCCTCCACCGCTACCAGATCATTCAGATCCCTCCGGATGTCTACTTTATCGATCGGCTCCCCGTTTCGGTGAATCCTGTGGACGTTCTTCTCATCATCGCCGGAAGTCTCACCATTGCCCTTCTGGCCACCATTTATCCGGCGCTTCAGGCGTCCAGGCTCCAGCCGGTAGAGGCCATCAAGCATGACTGAGCCAAAGCGTGGACCCGGGATCGATGGAAGCTTGCCCCCTCCGCTGGAGGCCACGGGGCTCCGCCGTAGCTTCACCCTGGGAGACGGAAGTGAACTCGAAGTGCTCCGGGGAGTAGACTTCACCCTGCAGGTGGGCGAGGCCGTGGCCATCGTCGGGACCAGTGGGTCGGGCAAGTCCACCCTCCTCCACCTCTTGGGGGCTCTGGACCGGGCTACCTCCGGAGAGGTCCGGCTCGCCGGCGAGAGCTTGACGGGGAAGCGTTCCCAGGAGCTGGCACGGATTCGGAACAGGTATGTGGGCTTTGTCTTCCAGTTCCACCACCTGCTGCGGGAGTTCACCTCGCTGGAGAACGTCATGCTCCCGGGTCTCATCGAGGGGCGGTCTCGGCAGGTAATGGAGGACCGGGCCCGGGAATTGCTCCGAAGCGTTGGGTTGGAGGGGCGGCTGGAGCATCGCCCTTGGCAGCTCTCTGGCGGCGAGCAGCAGCGGGTGGCCGTGGCTCGGGCATTGGTGAATGATCCGGCGGTGGTTCTGGCGGATGAGCCCTCGGGGAATCTTGACCAACGGACCAGTGAGGCGCTTCACAACCTTCTCTTCCGGCTCCGGGAGGAGTGGAACCTCTCGCTTGTGCTGGTGACCCACAACCAGGAGCTGGCGGCCCGGGCTGATCGGACACTCCTGCTGAACGAAGGTCGACTCGAATCCACACCCGTGACCCGGGAGGTCCCATGGTCTGCGACAACTGCGGATCAGAACCGGCAGTGATCCACCTGACGCAGATCGTCGACAACGAGATGAAGACCCTTCATCTCTGCCAGGCGTGCGGGGCCGACAAGGGGGTTCAGGGAACCTCCAGTCCTCCCGCTCTTCCTCTAACCGACTTCCTCGCACAGATGGGAAAGCCTCCCTCTACCTCCACAGCGCTCTCCATCCGCAGTCGTTGCTCGTTTTGCGGCCTCTCCTTCAAGCAGTTCCGGGAGTCAGGGCGTCTCGGGTGCTCCCACTGCTGGACCACCTTCGACTCGCACCTGAACGGCCTGGTGCGGCGGATCCACGGGAGCAATCAGCATGTGGGCAAGGTCTACCTGTCCCCGGATCCGTCGGTCACGGAACGTGAGAAGAAGCTTGAGGCGCTGAGGCGTAGGTTGCAGCGTGCGGTCGAGTTGGAAGACTTCGAGCGAGCCGCGGCGCTCAGGGATGAGATCCGGGGGCTGGAGATGGATCGGTCATGACCGACGCGTCCCCCTCTCCCCTCTCCCCGGCACCGGAAGACGCCGGTCTGGACTGGCTCGATGCCTCGGGCGAGCACGCCGACATTGCCCTTTCGACGCGGGTTCGTCTGGCCCGGAATCTCCAGGGGTTTCCCTTCGGCCCCCAGGCTGGGGATCCGGATCGGGGCAGCGTCCTGGAGCGGGTCCGGTCAGCGCTTTCCAGGGTCTCTTCCCTGGAGGGAGCCCAGGTCACCGATGTGACGGAGCTGTCTCCCCGGGCCCGACGACTCCTTCTGGAGCGGAGGCTAGCCTCCAGGGAACTGGTGGGTGGAGAGGGCCGGAAGCCCCATCAGGGAGCGGCGCTGGTTGTGGGAACGCGCCGCCCTGTCTCCATCATGGTGAACGAGGAGGACCACCTCCGCCTCCAGACCCTCGGCTCCGGGCTCGGCGTTGACGAAGCCTGGCACACCTTGGACAGACTGGATGAGGAGCTGGGCAGGGAGGTCCCCTACGCCTTCCACCCCCGCTACGGCTTCCTCACCAGTTGCCCCACGAACGTGGGGTCGGGCCTACGGGCTTCGGTGCTGTTGCACCTTCCTGCGCTGGTCCTGACCAAGGAGATCGGCAAGGTCCTTCAGGGGCTGGCCCAGGTGGGCCTCACCTTCCGGGGGCTATACGGGGAGGGTTCGGAGGTGGTGGGGAACTTCTTTCAGCTGTCGAACCAGACCACCCTCGGAAAGAGTGAGGAAGATCTGGTGGAGCATCTGGACCGAATCGTCCGCCAGGTGATCCAGTACGAGGTCCGGGCTCGGGAGGTTCTCCTGCGGGATGCCGCCGGGGTGACCGAGGACAAGATCTGGCGTGGCTACGGCCTCCTCCGCTATGCTCGGTCCCTGTCCTTCGAGGAGTTGATGAATCTCCTGAGTGGTGTTCGCCTCGGGGCTTCCCTGAAACTACTCCCCGGGCTTCGTGTATACCCGTTGAACAAAATCATGATCTTCGCCCAGCCCGCCCACTTGGCCGAGGCCGCCGGGCGAGAGCTCTCACAGAGTGAGGAGGATGCCCACCGGGCAGCCTATGTGAGGCGAATTCTCGCTTCGGAGGGTGAGGTGACCTCCGACGGAGGGGCTTCCCAGGACCCCTCCTCCACCGACCCGACCGGCTGATTTCCGGTCCCATCCCGCCAGAGGGACTCGATGAACTACAACTTCACAGACCGCGTTCGGAAGGTCCTGGCCATGGCCCGGGACGAGGCGATCCGCCTGCAGCACGATTATGTGGGCACCGAGCACATCCTCCTCGGGCTGATCCGGGAGGGTGAAGGGGTGGCCGCAGCGGTCCTCACCAACCTCAGCGCCGATCTGGATCAGATCCACGAGCGTATCGAGGAGTCGGTGAAGCCGGGGAAGGCCACCATCGCCCTGGGTGAGCTACCCTATACGTCCCGCGCCAAGAAGGTTCTGGAGTTCGCCATGGCGGAGGCCCGGGAGCTCAACCACTCCTATGTGGGCACAGAGCACCTCCTTCTCGGCCTGCTCCGGGAGGAGAAGGGAATCGCGGCGCAGGTTCTGAACTCCATTGGGATCTCCCTGGAAGAGGCACGGGCCGAGACTCTCAAGGTGCTTGGCTCTGACATGGGTCCCTCCGAACCCGCCGGGATCGGAAGCACCCCGTCCTCGTCTTCTTCGTCCGGTAGCTCCCAGGGCGGGAAGGGCGACAAGAAATCCAAGACTCCGGCGCTGGATCACTTCTGTCGGGACTTGACCGATCTGGCCACCCAGGGGAAGCTGGATCCCACCATCGGCCGCTCGGAAGAGATCGAGCGGGTCATTGAAATTCTGTGCCGGAGGAAGAAGAACAACCCGGTCCTCATCGGGGAGCCCGGGGTGGGGAAGACGGCCATTGTGGAGGGTCTGGCGCAACTCATCTCCAAGGATGAGGTGACGGAGGCGCTGAAGGATCACCGCGTCCTGGCTCTGGACATGGCCGCCGTCATCGCCGGCACCAAATATCGGGGGCAGTTCGAGGAGCGGCTCAAGGCCGTGATGAACGAGATCTCCCAGAACAAGAAGGTGGTTCTCTTCATCGACGAATTGCATACCCTGGTTGGAGCGGGAGCCGCTGAGGGAGCCATCGACGCCTCCAACATGCTGAAGCCCGCCCTGGCCAGGGGGGAACTCCAGTGCATCGGCGCCTCGACGCTGAATGAGTACCGGAAGTACATCGAGAAGGACGGGGCGCTGGAGCGGCGCTTCCAGCCCGTCATCGTGGATCCCCCGGCCGTGGACGAGACGGTGGAGATCCTCAAGGGGCTCCGGAGTCACTACGAGGACCACCACAAGGTTACCATCCCCGACGAGACGCTGGACGCTGCCTCCCGGCTCTCCGACCGCTACATCACCGACCGCTTCCTCCCGGACAAGGCCATCGACGTGATCGACGAGGCCGGCGCCCGGGCACGGATCGCCTCCCAGGTTCCGCCGCCGGACATGGAGGAGCTGAAGGCTGAGCTCCAGGCCATCGCCGGCCGGAAGGAGGACGCCATCCGGGATCAGGACTTCGAGCGGGCCGCCGAGCTCCGGGATCAGGAGCGCGAGGTCCAGCAGCGGATCAAGGATCGGCAGGTCCAGTGGGAAGAGGAGCGCAAGACGAACCGGCCGGAGATTGAGCCGGAAGATGTGGCGTTCATCGTGAGTCGCTGGACGGGGATTCCGGTGACGCGTCTGCGCCAGGCCGAGACGGATCGTCTGGTGAACATGGAGGAAGAGCTCCACAAGCGGGTGGTGGGGCAAGACGACGCCATCGAGGCCATCTCACGGGCCATCCGTCGCAGCAGGGCCGGTCTCAAGGATCCCCGCCGGCCCATCGGCTCCTTCATCTTCTCCGGGCCCACCGGGGTGGGGAAGACGGAGCTGGCCCGAGCCTTGGCCGAGTTCCTGTTCGCCGATCGGGATGCACTCATTCGGGTCGATATGAGCGAGTACATGGAGAAGTTCTCCGTGTCCCGGCTCATCGGGGCGCCTCCCGGATACGTGGGATACGAGGACTCCGGCACCCTCACCAAAGCGGTGCGTCGTCGCCCGTATTCGGTGGTTCTCCTGGACGAGATCGAGAAGGCCCACCCGGACGTGTTCAACATCCTCCTTCAGGTGCTGGACGAGGGTCACCTCACGGACAACTACGGCCGGGTCATCGATTTCAAGAACACGGTTCTCATCATGACCTCGAATCTGGGAGCCCGGGATATTTCCAAGGGTGGAGGGCTCGGATTCCACACCACCGATCCCCAGACCAGCTACGACTCCATGAAGTCGAAGGTTCGCGAGGAGATCGAGCGGGCCTTCAACCCCGAGTTCCTGAATCGGGTGGACGACACCATCGTCTTCCACCCCCTGTCCAAGGGGCAGATCGGGGAGATCGTACACATCCTCCTGAGCGACGTCCGTGCCCGCCTGAAGGAAGAAGAGCTTACCCTCACCATTTCACCGGCGGCAGTGGATTTCCTGGTGGAGCGAGGGTATGACCAGAAGTTCGGGGCCCGCCCCCTGCGACGGGCCATCCAGAGGTACCTGGAGGATCCTCTCTCCGAGAAGATCCTGGTTGCTGAGTTCGGAGCCGGCGCCGAGATCGAAGTGGACGTAACGGAAGACGGGAAGCAGTTGAGCCTCCGCGAGGCCTCCGCCACCAAGACCTGACCATGCGCCAATCTAGAGTTGTGTCGCCGCTCCGGCGCAGGATCCTCTTCGGGTTCCTGCTCGGGGCGGCGGCGTTTGCCACCGTTCCCGCTCTGTCTGCCCAGACGCCGGGGGAACTCCCCACCCAGGATCTGGCTGCCGGGGTGACTGTGGATTCCATCCAGGTGGAGGGGAACCAGTGGGTGGAGTCCAACCTCATCGTAGGGACCACCGGGCTGGTGGAAGGCGCCACCATCACCTTCGTGGACATCCAGGAGGCGGAGCGCCGTCTCTGGGCCACAGGGCGCTTCCGGGACATTCAGGTATTCGCCCGGGGCGGCGCCGACGAAGACGATCCGGTGATTCTCACCTTCCGGGTGCAGGAGAACCCGGTGGTGAGTCGGATCCGCTTCGAGGGGCTTGAGAACCTCCGGGAGCGGGACGTCCGTGACGAGGCGGGCCTCCGGGTGGGAGAGCCCTACTCCCCACAGCGTTCCATCCAGGCCCAGGCCTTCATTCGGCGGGGGTTGGCGGAGCGGGGAATTCCCTTTGCCAGCATCGAGGAGGAACTCATCCCCATCGAGGGGAGGGACGGCGAGGTGGAGCTAGTCCTAAACGTCTGGCGAGGTGGAGCTAGTCCTAAACGTTACCGAGGGATCTCGTGTGGTGGTGTCCCAGGTTGCGTTCCAGGGGAATCAGGCATTTTCCGATTCGGAACTCCGCGGCGTGCTCTCCACCCGTCAGGAGGGATTCTGGTGGTTCCGCACCGGCGAGTTCCGGGAAGATGTGCTGGATGAGGACCTCACCGATCGGCTGCCGGAGTTCTACGCCTCCAACGGCTTCCTCGATGCCCGGGTGGTGGGAGATACCCTGATTATCGACCAGGAGTCGGGGAAAGCGCGCCTTGAGGTCCTGGTGGAGGAGGGTCCCCAGTACCGGGTGGCTGAATTTTCAGTCACCGGCAATCGCCGCTTCCCCACCGCTGAGCTTGAGCGCTACTACGCCCAGGAGCGGGGCGGACTCCTCCGTTCCCTGGGCATCGGCCGGGACCGGGACGATACCTCCGGCATCTTTGATCGTACGGCGTTCCAGGAAGCGACCCAACAGGTGGAGCAGTTGTACCGGAACCAGGGCTTCCTCTACGCCCGGGTGCAGCCCATCATCGATCGTCTCCCACCGGAGGAGGAGGGACAGCCGCCGCGGGTGAATGTGGCCTGGGATATCCAGGAAGGGCAGCCGGCCTACATTCGCCGAATCCATATTCGGGGCAACACCTTCACCCACGACCGGGTGATCCGGGAGCAGATCGCCCTTCTGCCCGGCGACATCTACTCCGAAGAGCGGGTTCTGCGCAGCTATCAGGCCATCTCGGGGCTCGGCTTCTTCCAGACGCCCCTTCCGTTCCCGGACATCCGACCGGACCCGGAGACCGGGGACGTGGATATCGTCTTTGAGGTGGAGGAGCAGCAGACCGGATCCATCAACTTCGGGACCTCTATGGGCGGGGTCACCGGGGTGGCGGGCTTCTTGGGGTATGAGCAGCCGAACCTATTCGGTCAGGCCAAGTCCGGGAGCCTGAGGTGGGACTTCGGCCGCTTCCAGAACAACTTCCAGCTCCAGTACACGGACCCGTCTCTGCG
>SL_3KL_010_SEDDRAFT_10005624_pt1 | contig 11223 bp, 10 predicted proteins | sample SodLakKL_010_SED_2_FD_10381 | JGI IMG/M metagenome (IMG submission 10381)
GTGCTCGGCATCTACACCGTGCTGGCGCTGGGCTTCATCGGCGTGGCGGTGGCGATCGGCTACCAGTAACTCACCGCACGCGCCATCGTGTTTCTGGACAGGCCGCCGGCTTGATTCTAGAATCCTATGGAAACCCCAGATTTCCATAGACATCCTGAATGAATATCCGCGCCATCCAGTACCTGGTCACGCTGGCCGAAGTCCGTCACTTCAGCAAGGCGGCCGAGCTGTGCTTCGTCAGCCAGCCGACGCTGAGCACCCAGATTCGCAAGCTGGAAGAGGAGCTCGGCGTACAGCTGGTCGAGCGCTCGCCGCGCCAGGTCATGCTGACCCGGGTCGGCGAGGAGGTGGTCCAGCGTTGCCGCACCATCCTGAGCGAGGTCGAGGCCATGAAGGCCGTGGCCCGGCGTTCGCGCGACCCGCACTCCGGCCTGCTGCGACTCGGCATCTTTCCGACCCTGGCCCCCTACCTGCTGCCGCACGTGATTCCGGGCATCCGGCGCCGCTTTCCGAAGCTGACCCTGAGACTGTTCGAGGAAAAGACCGAGCAGATCCTGGACATGCTGATCCAGGGCCGGCTCGATGCCGGCGTACTGGCCCTGCCGGCCGGCGGCGACCAGATCGTGTCGCGCAAGCTGTTCGAGGAACCCTTCGTGGTCGCCATGCCCGAGGGTCATCCCTTGAGCCGGCGCAAGCGCCTGAGCCTTGACGACCTGCACGACCAGGAACTGCTGCTGCTCGAGGACGGCCACTGCCTGAGACACCAGGCGCTGGAAGTCTGCCAGCTGGCCGGCGCCCACGAACAGCTCGATTTTCACGCCACCAGCATGGAAACGCTGCGCCAGATGGTCGCCGCCAATACGGGCGTGACGCTGTTGCCGACGCTGGCCATCAAGCCGCCGGTCTCGCCGACCGAGAACCTGGTCATCCGCCCCTTCAAGGGCAGCCCACCGAAGCGCACCATCGCCATGGTCTGGCGCAAGACCACGGCTCTCAACGACTTTCTAGAGGAGTTGGCGGAGGTGTTTGCCGGAATCGATCCCGCGCTGCTTCGGCCTTGAGCCTTGAGCATTACCGCCGGACGCGGCGCCGACCGCGCCTCAGCTCGACTGCGGCGCCAGCAATGCTTCCAGGCGCCGGGTCATCACTTCGAACTTGCGCTGGTGCAGGCCGAATTGCCAGGGCGACAGGCGCGCGTCCACTGCCGCGGCATCGATCATGAGCTGACGATCCTGCTCGCCGAGCGGACCCTCGCCGGGCTCGGAAGGCTCCGCGCTGACGCTGAAGTGGGCCCAGTTGCCGCTGTCGTCGCGAAACAGGCTGACCACGAAGTTCAGGCCGTCCCGGGTCACGTACAGGGAGCGGACGGCGTCCTCCGGGATATGGCCATCGTGACGGCGGACATCCTCGAGCACGATGCTGGCCAGGCCGTTGGCCACCGGCCGTATGTCCCAGCGCGGACCGGCCTCACGGCCCTCGGGCACCTCGAGCAGCACCCACTGATCCCCCTCGTCGTCGGCCGGCCGCAGGCGGACGCGGTCGCCGTCCGGATGCAGGATGGTCACCTCCGAAAGCTGCGAGGCCGGAATGTCCATGACGCTGCGTTCGAGCCAGAGCAAGGGCTCGTCGGGCGCGCTCAGCGCCCGGTCGGTCAGCCACGTCCCCGTTTCACCGGGCAGGCGCGCGAACCGCGCCCCGGTGGTTTGATCCTGCGCACCCAGCAGCACCGACGGCAGCGCCGTGCCGGGAAACTCGATGAGCACGCCGCTGGCATCGGGACTGCCGATGTCGGCCAGGCCCAGCCGGGCGAACCATTCGGGCTGCGCGGTGCGCGGCTCGGCGCGCCGGGCCAGCGCCAGTTCGCGCAGGAAATCGTGAACACGCCGAAAGTCGGCCTCGTAGCCGTCGCGGTTGTCGACGCGCCAGCGACCATCGGCGCGGCGCAGCCGGGCAATGACCTCGCCGTCGCCGGCGGTGAGGTCGATGGCGTCCACCTCGTTGACCTGCTCGCGCAGGCCCGGAACCAGGAGGCCGCCATCCTCCGTTGAGCTGTCCTCGCGCTGGCCGGTCAGCAGCAGCGCGGCCACCATGATGATCAGGGTGGCCACGCCCAGCATCAGGATGCTGCGCTGGCTCACGGCCTGGTCCCGCTCTGGCGGCGGCTGAAAGCGCGCCGGCGACGCCAGGCCAGGCCCAGCGCGAACAGCGTGACCAGCACCGGCATGAGCGCGATGTTGATCACCTTCACCCGGTTGCCGAGCGCTTCGATGTCGGCATCGAGATCGCGTCGGACCTGGCGCAGCTGCTGGCGCAGTTCCACGCGCTGGGCGATGAAGCGATCGATTTCAGCCTCCTGCTGTGGCGTCAGCACGCTCAGGTCGGCGTCGCCGCGCGCTTGCTGCAGATCGCCCAGGCGACGCTCGGTCTCGGCCAGTTCGGCCTCCAGGCGCTGCTCCGTGGTGAGCAGGCGCTGCTCGGCAGACCGACGCAGCTCGTCGACCAGGGTGAACGGCCGCAGCGAGGTGCCGCGGCTGCGCACGCTGATCAGGTCGGCGTTGCCCAGCAGGTTGTCGATGGCGTTGATGACGAAATCGGCGTTGTTGGCGAACGGATCGAGAATGGTCGTGCCGAAGAAGCGCTGACGCTGAACCCAGAAGCGGTCGGTCAGAAAATCGGTGTCGGCGACCAGGATGGCGTTGACCGTGCCGCGCCCGGCCCCGTTGTCGGCCGCCTCGGCCAGCACCGCGTCCACCTCGCCGCTGAAGCGGGCGGCAAACACGTGACGCTCGCCGGTCGCCCCCATCTCGTCGGCCAGCAGGGTCGGATCGGTGAGGAAACGCAGGCGCTCGGTATCCAGGCTGTCGGCGTTGCGGCTGCTGAACAGCAGCGGCTCCATGCTCAGCGGGCTGTCTTCGTGCAGATCGAACCAGCCGACCGAGGCCATGTTGATGACCTCGAGCTCGCCGGTGATGACGTCTTCGCGGTTCATGTGGCTCGCCGTGACGCCGAGTATGGCCGGGTGGCGCACCGGCGGCTGACCCTGCTGCAGCCCGACCTGCAGCGCCAGGCCGAGATCGACGACGAAATCGTCGACCGAAAACAGCACGCCCCAGGCCTCCAGCAGCGGTTCCAGGGTCGAGTAGACATCCGCCGTCATCGCCCCCGTGGGATCCATCGGGTCCGGGCCGGGATCGGCTTCGGCATGCGGATCCAGGAAAGCCAGCAGGCGCCCGCCGCCGAGCATGAACTGCTCGATATCGGCCAGCAGTTCGATCTCCAGTTCGCGCGGATGGACCAGCACGAGGACGTCCAGGCCTTCGGGCAGGGCCAGGGCCAGCGGATCGATGGTCTCGACCTCGAACAGCTCCTGCATCTCCTCGTAAATCGCCCACGGCTCCAGCGTCCGGCCGGTCTGGAAATCCATCCCGCCGGCCAGCGGCAAGCCCGACAGCAGACCGACCGTGGGCCGCGAGGGCTGGCTCAGGATGTAGATCATGCGCGCCAGCTCGTACTCGAGAAAGGCTTCCCGGGCCGGCGAGACGAACGGCAGGACCTCGCGACCGTCGATCATGTTGGTGCCGACCAGGCCGAGATAGAGCGTGTCGCCCCCGGCGCCGACCGGCACGCCCTGCAGGCCCAGCAGTACCGCGCGGTCTTCCTCGTCGCTGAACGGGCGCGGATCGACCCGGCGCACCTTCAGCCCGCCGTCCGAGCGTCGCGCCATCTCGTCCAGCAATTCCTGGACCCGGCGCGCGAAATTGCGCACCATCGGCAAGTCGCTGCTCGCGCCCTCGCTGAAGAAGAACTCCACCGTCACCGGCTCGTCGATCTGCCGCAGCAGGTTGATCGTGCCGGGGCTCAAGGTGTACAGGCGCTGCTCGGTCAGATCCAGCCGGGCACCGGTCAGAAAGGTGCCGGACAGCATGGTCAGGGCCAGAAACAGGATGGCCAGCAGAATCAGTGCGCTGGAGGAATACCAGTTCTTCATCGCTCAATCCGCCTTCTTCAGTTCCAGCACGATCCGGTTGGCCGCCAGCCAGAACGCGATCACCAGCACGAAATACAGCAGATCGCGCAGATCGAGAACGCCGCGCGAGATGGATGTGAAGTGGACCAGGAAGCTGAGGTTGGCGATCCCGTCGATCACGGCCTGCGGCAACCAGCCGCGGAACAGGTCCAGCACCATCGGCAGCCCGGACAACAGGAACAGGAAACACACCACCACCGACAGGATAAAGGCGACCACCTGCGTGCGGGTCGCCGCCGACAGGCAGGCGCTGATCGCCAGGAAGCCGCCCGCCATCAGCCAGCTGCCGAGGTAGGCGGCGAGGATCACGCCGTTATCCGGATCGCCGAGGATGTTGACCGTGATCCAGATCGGAAAGGTCAGCAACAAGGCGAGGCCAATGAACAGCCAGGCCGCGAGAAACTTGCCGACCACCGCCTCGGTCGCGGTGATGGGCAAGGTCAGCAGCAGCTCGACCGTGCCCGACTTGCGCTCCTCGGCCCACAGGCGCATGCCGATGGCCGGAACAAGGAACAGGTACAGCCAGGGATGGAAACGGAAGAACGGCTCGAGATCGGCGATCTCGCGCTCGAAAAACGCACCCAGGTAGAACGTGAAGACGGCTGACATGATCAGGTAGATCACGATGAACACGTAAGCGACCGGCGTGGCGAAGTAGCTGGCCAGCTCGCGCTTGAGCACGACAGTCAGATTGCTCATGCCGCACGCTCCTCGGCGCCGGTGACGACGCGGAACACCTCGTCCAGGCGGCCGGACTCGAGCTGGATCTGTGCAACCTGCCAGTCGGCATCGCGCGCCACCCGGGTGACCGCCTCGAACAGGTTGCCGCGGCCGCTGGGGAACACGGTCAGGCGGCCGCGCCGGATCTCGACCGCGGCGGCCTCGGGCAATTCACCCAGCCGCGAAGCGGCCAACTGCAGGTCGTCCAGCACCAGCGTGACCGCGTTGTGGTAGCGCGAGCGCTTCAACAGGCCTTCGGGCGTATCGTCGGCCAGCAGGCGGCCGCGCGCGATGATCATGGCCCGCGTGCACAGGGCATCGACCTCTTCGAGGATGTGGGTCGAGATGATCATGATCTTGTCGCTGGACATCTCGCTGATCAGGCGCCGCACCTCGTGCTTCTGGTTCGGATCCAGCCCGTCGGTGGGCTCGTCCAGGATCAGCGCCGGCGGATCGTGCAGGATGGCCTGGGCAATGCCCACGCGGCGCTTGAATCCCTTCGACAGCGTCTCGATGGTCTGCCCGGCCACTTCCCCCAGGCTCAGTCGCTCGATGGCGGCATGGGCCCGGCGGCGCAGCTCGTCCCCGCGAAAGCCGCGCGCCTCGGCGACAAAGGCCAGAAAGCGCTCCACGCTCAGCTCACCGTACAGCGGGGCGCCTTCGGGCAGGTAGCCCAGCCGGCGGCGCGCCGCCAGGCCGTCGGTGCGGATGTCGTGGCCGAAGATTTCGGCGCTGCCGCTGCTGGGCTCAAGGAAACCGGTCAGCATCTTCATGGTGGTCGACTTGCCGGCCCCGTTGGGCCCAAGAAAGCCCAGGATGGTGCCCGGCTCGACCTCGAACGACAGGTCATCGACCGCCAACAGGGGTCCGTAGCGTCGGGTCAGGGATTGAGCTCGAATCATGTCAGGCGAGTGATGGATTCAGGTTTTCGCGCGTTGCCGCGATGACGGCCGAATAGGGGTGGAGGCCATGGCTTTCAAGATTTTCATGGCGGTCGCCGGCTCATTCGGACTCGCAGGCATGGCACATTGGGTTAGCTTATACAGGTAGCCGCACAGGATAACGCATGAAGCCGCTCATTCTGGATCATTTGCCGGACGGACTCCTGGACCTGGAAGCGAAAGCGCTGGGGACGCTGCTGGACGGCCCGACCCTGATCCACCTGCCGGGCCGCCGGCCACAGCCGCTGTTCGTTTCGGTGCTCCAGCACGGCAACGAGATCTCCGGCTGGGATGCCGTGCGACGGTTGCTCAAGAGCCGGTACCAGCGCGACCCGCTGCCGCGCAGCCTGATTCTGTTCATCGGCAACGTCCGGGCCGCGGCGCGCGGACGCCGCCACCTGGCCGACCAGCCCGACTTCAACCGCTGCTGGCCGGGCTCGGACACGGTTCCTACCATCTGGCACGACGTCTTCTCCGAGATCACCGAGCATGTTCGTCTGCGCAAGCCCTTTGCCAGCATCGACATCCACAACAACACGGGGCTCAACCCCCACTACTCGGCGGTCAACCGGATCGAGCCGCGCCGCCTCAACCTCGCCGCGCGCTTTTCGCGCACCGTCATCTACTTCACCGAGCCGCGCGGCGTGCAGTCCATGGCCTTCGGCGAGTTTTGCCCTGCCGTCACCCTGGAGTGCGGCCTGTCGGGCGAAGCCGACGGCAGCGATCACGCCATGACCTTCCTCGACACCGTGCTCGGCCTGACCGAGATTCCCGAGCGGCCGCCCACGCCGGAAGACCTGGAGCTGTACAGCATGTTCGCGACTGTGACCGTGCCCGAAGAGGTCGAGTTCAGTTTTCAGGACGATGAAGAACCCGGCCGCCTCAGGCTGCCGCCCGACCTGGACCGGCTGAATTTTCGCGAGCTGCCTCCGGGGACGCGGCTGGCCTCGGTTCGCGAGGAGCCCGAGCTGCTGCTGCGCGCCCGTAGCCACGACGGCCACGATCTGTCGCACGATTGCTTCATGCTCGAAAACGGCCAGATCCTGACCCGCAGGCCGCTGATGCCGGCAATGCTCACGACCGACGAGTTCGTGGTGCGCCACGACTGCCTGTGCTACCTCATGGAGCGGGTCGCCGTGGAGCCCGCCCGCGCTTCGGCGATCGACAAAGGCGCCGATTCCAGCCTGCCCGAGACCCTGCCCTGATTCACGACATAATAGGGCCCTGTCCTCATCCCGAAGCAGGCTGCCGCCATGAACGTGTTTTCCTTCATCGTTGCACTGACCGCGATGTACCTGGTCTACGAGCTGGGCACCAAGTGGCTGGAGGCGAGGCGCCACCGGCCCGAAGAACTGGAGCGCATGGAGCGCGCCGTGGACGAGCTGCGCGAGCGGGTCGAAACGCTGGAGCGCATCGTCACCGACCAGCGCGAAACGCTGAGACGCAAGTTCGATGAGCTCTGAAGACCACCGCGTCGCCGCGCTGGTCCGTCTTTTCCTGAAAGGGCTGGCGACGATCATCCCGATCGCGCTGACCCTGATCATCGTCTTCTGGCTGGCCGGCATCGCCGAAAACTACTTCGGCGGCATGATCCAGTTCGTGCTGCCCGAGGCCTGGTACGTCCGCGGCATGGGCCTGGTCCTCGGGATCGTCCTGGTCACGCTGATCGGCTTGTTGAGCCAGGTCTACCTGGTCCGCAAGCTGATCGACTTCGGCGAGGCCATTCTCGACCGCATGCCGGTGGTCAAGTCGGTCTTTCGCGCGACCAAGGATTTCGTCGAGTACTTTTCCGGCGATGACGGGGAGAAGTTCAACCAGGTCGTGCTGGTGCGGCACCCCTCCGGTTATTCATTGCTGGGCTTCATTACCCGGGAAGACTTTTCCAGTCTGCCCTTCGGCCGCGAGGGAGAGGTCGCCGTCTACCTGCCGCTCAGCTACCAGATCGCCGGCTACACCCTGTTCGTGCCCAGGGATTGGTGTGAGCCCGTCGACATGCCGTTCGAGGACGCCGTCCGGCTGATCCTGACCGCGGCGATGACGCGGCGGAGCTGAGCGTTCAGCAATCTCAGTGTCCATGCTTATGGAATTCAACCGCAGATGAACGCGGATAAACGCAGATAAAGCTGCTGAAGACCCCAGCGGACCGCTGATGTCCGCTGTCTATCTTGAAGCTCTGGTGCAGACGCCCTTCTGTTCATCCGCGTTCATCTGCGTTCATCTGCGGTTAAAAAAACCTCCTGGACCTGAAGGCAGCAACAACGGCGCTTCAACGCTGATCGATCGGCGGCACTGCCCGGTCTTCGGGCCCGGTGTAGTCGGCGCTGGGCCGGATGATGCGGTTGTTGGCACGCTGCTCCATCACGTGGGCACACCAGCCGGTCACCCGCGACATCACGAAAATCGGCGTGAACAAGCCGGTCGGGATGCCCATGAAATGGTAGGCGGAGGCATGGAAGAAGTCGGCGTTGGCGAACAGGCGCTTTTCTTCCCACATGGTCTTTTCAACGATTTCCGAAACCGGGAACAAAACCGTGTCACCGACATCGGCAGCGAGCTTGCGCGACCATTCACGAATGATGGCGTTGCGCGGGTCTTTCTCGCGATAGACCGCGTGGCCGAAGCCCATGATCTTTTCCTTGACTTCCAGCTTGCGCAAGACGTCAGCACGCGCCTCCTCGGGCGAGCTGTACTGCTCCAGCATGGCCATGGCCGCCTCATTGGCCCCGCCGTGCAGGGGGCCGCGGAGCGAGCCGATGGCGCCGGTGACGCAGGAATGCAGGTCCGACAGGGTGGAGGCGCATACGCGAGCGGTGAAGGTCGAGGCGTTGAATTCATGTTCGGCGTACAGGGTCAGGGACACGTCCATGACCCGGGCGTGCAGCTCGTTGGGCCGCGCGCCGCGCAGCATGTGCAGGAAGTGCCCGCCGATGCCTTCATCGTCCGTCTCCACCTCGATGCGCACGCCGTCGTGGCTGTAGCGATACCAGTAGGCGATCATGGACGGGAAGCTGGCGAGCAGGCGGTCGGCAACATCCTGCTGCTCAGAGAAATCGGCTTCCGGCTCGAGATTGCCGAGAAATGAACAGCCGGTGCGCATCACGTCCATGGGATGGGTCGAGGCCGGAATGCGCTCCAGCACTTCCTTGAGTGCGTCGGGCAGCCCGCGCATGGATTGCAGCCGGCGGGTGTAGGCCGCCAGTTCATCCCGGTCTGGCAAATGCCCCTTCAGCACCAGATGGGCAACCTCGTTGAAACTGGCGTTTTCGGCCAGGTCATCGACGGCATAACCGCGGTAACGCAGGCTGTTGCCGGCCGCACCCACGGTGCAGATCGCGGTTTCTCCCGCCGACTGGCCGCGCAGGCCCGCGCCGGTGTTCTTCTGGCTCATGTCAGGACTCCTTGCTGAACAGTTCGTCGAGCTTGCGCTCGTATTCGTGGTAGCCGAGGACCTCATACAGTTCCGTGCGGGTTTGCATGCCGTCGACGACTTCGCGCTGATGCCCGTGACGGGCCACCGACTCATAAACCTGCAGGGCAGCGCGACTCATCGCCCGAAAGGCGCTCAAGGGATAGAGCACCATGGCAACGTTGGCCCTGGCCAACTCTGCGACGCTGAACAAGGGGGTCTGGCCGAATTCAGTGATATTGGCCAGCACCGGAGCCGGCACCCGGCGGGTGAATTCGGCGAATTCGTCCAGTGTGTGCAGCGCTTCGGCGAAAATCATGTCGGCGCCGGCCTCGACGTAGAGATTGGCTCGATCCACCGCAGCCTGCATGCCCTCGCTGGCGTGGGCATCGGTCCTGGCCATGAACACGAAGCTCTCGTCGCAGCGCGCGTCTACCGCCGCACGCACCCGGTCGGCCATTTCTTCAGGGCTGACCAGGGCCTTGTTGGGCCGATGCCCGCAGCGCTTGGCCTGAACCTGGTCTTCCAGATGGATCGCCGCCACGCCGGCCCGCTCCATCTCGCGCACGGTGCGGGCAATGTTGAAGGCGCTGCCCCAGCCGGTATCGACGTCGACCAGCAGCGGCAGATCGCACACGGCCGTGATGCGGCGGGCATCCTCGGCCACGTCGGATAGCTGGCTGATGCCCAGGTCCGGCAAGCCCAGCGAGGCGTTGGCCACGCCGGCTCCGGACAGGTAAATGGCACGATGGCCGGCCTTTTGCGCCAACAGCGCGCTGAAGGCGTTGACCGTGCCGACGATCTGCAGCGGCGCATGCTCGCTGACCAGGGCGCGAAAACGGGATCCGGGTGTCGGCTTGGACATGCTGCGGGATTTCTGCGTCTTGGCTGGCTTCCCAGTTTATCACGCAGTGATGCTCTGGCTCCCTTCGCAGACAGCGTCAAACCTGGTGTGCGAGCGCGGTCTCGGCGGCATGAACGGCGCGATTGGCCAACTCGGCGGCCACTGCCTCGGGAAGGAACGGCACGCTGATCGGTCCGTGCGGCAACACCAGGTTCAGGGTCGCCAGATCATGCCGGCGCAGATACGGGCTGGTGGTCAGCGAGGCCTGCTGCACCCGATCCAGGTCGAAGGCGTCGATCCGCTGCCCCAGCAGCCCGCGTCGCACCCACAATCTCGAACCGTCCAGCGCCCAGCCCCAACGTCGGACGCGCCAGTGCAGCAAGGGCAAGGCCAGCGCCCCGGCAGCCGCCAGCCACGGCAGCGACCAGTGATGACGTCCGAATAGCAGCGTGGCCAGCAGCAGGGCGACCAGCAGCCCCAGCAGCAGTCGTGACCAGGCGAACTGCCGAAAGCGCGCACTGACGCTGTTGAAGGCTGACGGCAGGACCGCCGCCTCGAGCAGGCGCGCGGTCAGCGTCAGGTCGCTGGCGCGCAGCCCGGGAACCAGGAAGCTGCTTTTGCCGCCGTCATCCACCTGCATGCCGCTCTGTGTCTGATGCACGGTCAGCGACCAGCATCCGAGCAAGCGCCCGACCGCCGACTGGCGCAACAGCAAGCCGGTGATCTTGGGGCGGCGGATGGTCTGCTCGCGCCGGTCCAGCAGGCCGGCCACGGCGGCCAGGCGAGCACCGAGGTCGCGCAGGCGGAAGTCGTGGAAGCGCAGGATGGCCAGCAGGCCGGACAGCAAGAACAGCACGAAAAGCAGCAGCGCCAGCAGGCCCGGCGCCCACCACCAGGCCCACTCGATGGCACCGATGGCGTTTTCAACGTACTCCTCGAAGCGGTCTGACAGCCGATCCAGCAGATTGCCGCCGATGTAGAAGAACAAACCCGCCAGAACCCAGACCTGGTTGCTGGACAAGCCGTGCAGAAACAGCCGCCCCGTGCCCGCACGATAGACGACCGCGTCAGCCGCAGCCTCCCCGGCCGCCGCGGTCCCGGGCGCTGCCGGCTCGCCACGCAGCTGGCTGATGCGGTCGCGCATGCTCAGTGCCAGTTCGCGCGGTATACCCGGCAGTTCCACCTCCTTTTCGGCAGCGCCCGGCGTCTGCAGGCTGAAGCGAACCAGGCCGAACGGCCGGAAATAGAAGGGCTCGCCGATCTGGATGTTCTGCACCCGGGCGAA
>SL_3KL_010_SEDDRAFT_10005625_pt1 | contig 11221 bp, 13 predicted proteins | sample SodLakKL_010_SED_2_FD_10381 | JGI IMG/M metagenome (IMG submission 10381)
TCAGCAATTCATTGCCCCGGAGGGTCCCCTGCGCCTCAAATGCGATGTAGTTCAGGCTTTCCTTGCTTTCCTGGAGGCTATCAGCAAGCAATCCCGCCGTATGGGCGATTTTTAGAAAGCTCAGAAAATTCTCCATATTGACGCTCAGTTCCCTGTCGATGTAATACCCGTTACGGTGCCTGTCGTAGGTGATCTCTATGCCAAAATCAAAGCGGATCTCTTCAATGTCTCTCTGTATTGTTCTGTCGGAAACCTCAAAGCCATGATCCAACAAATGATCCTTCAATGCTTCAAAAGAAGGATACTGTTCCTGGCCGATCTTTTCGATGATCAGGGCATATCTCCTTATGGTACCGGGTGCAGACATATTTATGACCGTTTGGGTTTGTAGATTGCCGGTTGCTGATCGCGGCATTACAGATTTTTCCCCACCAGCAAAAAGCTGCCCTTTTGCTCGATGGCTTCAAGGCCGGGATCCTGTATTAGACGGACATCAAAACCCGCCTTTTTCATTTGACCTGCCCAGGTTTCCCTGTCAAACAAACCCAGGGTATGGATGTCAATAATGGTTTTCAGCCTTCCCGCCTGTCTGGCCAAAAAAACAAATGTGGCCTCAAAATAATTTCCGTCAGGATCGGGGGCGTAATTGTTCTCGATGAATGTCAGCTCTGTATGCTTGTCATCAACCTGGTCAACCGTGGTACGGTTTTGCGGGAAAAATTCCGGGTCATAGCCTACCACCACAAGCAACAGGCCATCTTGCTTCAACATGTTTTTTGCATTGGTGAAAACATTGACTATCTCCTCTTCAGTACGCATATAATCGATTGATTCCGGAATGATCACCGCATCAAAACGATTGTCGATGCACAACTCCCGCATATCCCCCAAAATATATTCGCATTCGGGGTTCTTTTTGGCAGCACTCCTGAGCATGTTCTCGCTAAGATCCACCCCGGTAATGGCAACATGTTTTTTCATATGAAAATCCATGCAACCCGAACCGCAACCCAGGTGGAGCACCGAATGTGTTTGCAGGCTTTGGTGTTCTTTTATGCGGTCTATGACATAATCAGATAATTGACGGTAATCTTCGACGGTGCCGATCATTTCCCACGCCCATTGGCAGGTATTGTAAAGATGCCGCTCTTCTTTCTGGCCAATATGGTATTTTTTTGTCACCGTCAATGTGTTTCGTACACATGCAAAAATAGCACATAAGTGGAAAAAAGTAACAGAATTTTAAAAAAAATATGCGGCCATCAACCGGTTGTCCGCTGGTGGACACAATATGTACACTTATGAACAACTATGAGTAGCAGAACTTTCAACATATGTCTCACTGTCAATAATTTAATAATTGTGGTGCATTATTTGATATACATTATGCGTGCATATGTTTAACCCTTCATCAGAACATCCATGATTAAAAACATCCTGCTTGTCTTTTTCAGAAAAATCAGAAAAAACGACATTTATTCACTGATCAACCTCGCCGGACTTAGCATAGGCATCACTGCATGTTTGCTTATCTTTTTGTTCGTAATAGACGAATTCCGCTTCGACCGCCACCATGAACACGCTCACGACATCTACCGCCTGTTGGAGCACGATCCAAATACGGGCGCCGCATCGGCTATTCAGCCAGGGGTCATGTACTCCTACCTGGAAGATCAGGTTCCTGGCGTTGAAAAAATGGGCATGTTTTTATTCATGCCCGAATCGGTGATGAAAGCAGCCCATGAGCCCTTTACCGAAAAAGGCATGATCCTGGCTGACCCATCCATGCTGGAGATTTTTTCGTTTGAATTTCTGGCGGGCGATCCGGCAAGTGCACTGGAAAACCCACATTCGATGATCCTGACCAAAGAGACAGCGCAAAAATATTTTGCAGACGAAAACCCGATAGGTCAAACAGTATTATATGATAACTATTATTCTTTTGTGATCACCGCTGTGGTTGAGCCTCCACCTGCACAATCGCATTTTAATTTTTCGATGATTGGCGCCATCGACTGTCTGTATTCGATCAACCCTTCGGCCCTGAATAACTGGGGAAACAGTGGTGTTTATTTCTACTTTAAACTAACACCCGGATCCGATCCGGCCTTCGCCGGAGAGGCAATCCAGTCGGTAATATGGGAATCGAATGAAAACTTTCGAGACAGAAGGTTTTTTATGCTCCAACCACTGCTTGATATTCGCCTTCATTCTCACCATATTCAATGGGACAGGGCTCAAACCGGGAACATTACCGTGGTGCTGATCTTTATTGCGGTTGCCGCTTTGATCCTGGTCCTTGCATGCTTTAATTTCGTAAACCTGAGTGTTGCAACTGCCATTAGGCGCGCCCGTGAAATTGGCGTAAAAAAAGTGCTTGGGGTAAACCGCCTCCAACTGATCCTGCAGTTTATTGCCGAAACTTTTCTGATCGCCTTTTTTGCCATGTTGCTGGCACTGCTCCTGGTAGAAATTTTCTTGCCTACCCTGAACAATATCACCGGCAAATCCCTTTCGCTGGCACTGTTTTCCGATCCTTTAATCATTGTTGGCCTGGCAGCGCTGCTTGTTGTCATCTCACTCATTGCGGGCGGATACCCGGCCATGGTGATGTCGCGCTTCAAGGCCGTAAATGCCATGAAAGGTGCCCATGTGATCGGTACAATCAAAGCAGGACAAGGCAAACGCTACCAATTCAGGATGCGTCAATTGCTGATGCTTATGCAGTTTGCGGTCTCTACCGCGCTGATTGTATCCAGCCTGATGATTTTCTGGCAGATGCGTTATTTGTCGAACCGGAACCCGGGGTACGAAATGGAGGGATTGATTGCCATCAGCAACCCCATTGATCAGCAGGGCTTGTCGCGCGCCCTCTGGCTTAAGGAACAATTGCAGCAAAACACCGACGTTATCGGGGTTTCACTGTCGCACAACATACCTCCCGTGACCCCAAACAATTACTCAAACTTCAGCTATGAAGCAGCAGATGGTGCCCAAAATATGCACGGGGCACTAATTTCCTGCGATGCAAATTTCTTCCGCACCCTGAAAAGCCAGATCATATCCGGAAGGGATTTTTCCGAAGACTATTCCACCGATGCCACCGCAGCCGCCATCATCAATGCGACGGCAGCATCCAGAATCGGGATGGAAGACCCGGTGGGCATGACAATACGGGGTTTTTATGACGGGAATCCGCGACAAGTTGTCGGGGTGGTAGAGGATATTCACTTCAGTTCTCTGCACGAAACAGTGGGTCCCATGGTTTTCTTTATCAATGTGGATTCATACCCGCAAAACTGGTTCAACATACTGGTAAGGTATCATGCAAATTCCGAAGCCGAAGTGTTGCAGTACCTGGAAGGGTTGTGGCAGCAGGAGGCAGCAGAATGGCCCCTGCGATTCCGTTTTGTGGAAGAACAATTCATGGAACATTACCAGGACGACAGAAGAATGATGATCATCATGGCAAGTTTTGCCAGCCTGGCTATCCTCCTGTCGATTTTGGGCCTTCTTGGTCTTGCCGTGTATGCTGCGGTCACAAGAACCAGGGAAATTGGCATTCGCAAAGTGCTTGGTGCGTCTGTAACAGATATCACACGTCTGATTACCAGTGAATTTGGCATCCTGGTTATTGTTTCGAACCTGTTGGCATGGCCTGCGGCCTGGTTATTCATCAACCGCTGGCTCGACAACTTCGCTTACCGGGTCGACATCAATTGGCTGATCTTCCTGGTACCCGCCTTGATGGTTTATTTGATTTCGGTGGTTACCGTAGGTTTAATCGCTTTCCGTGCTGCCAATCTGAACCCGGTGGCCACCCTTCAAAATGCCGATTAAACCCTGTTATGTCTCTGCCCGATGATGGCAAAGAGATGATTTTCTGCATGACATCCGGGAAAATATGTAGAAAATACGTATATTCGGGGTATGAAAGCTCCCAGGCCCTTTTTTGTGACCTCCCTCCTGTTTCTGGTATTCATCCCCCAGGTTTTGGGGCAAATGATCTATGATGACAGTGGGCGCTATATGGGCCGGGTGCAGGAAAACAAATATTACGACAGCCGGGGCAGCATAATCGGCCATTTGGACGACAACCGCTTGTATGATGGCGCAGGGAGGTACCTGGGCAAAATTGAAGACAATTATTTGCATGATGCCACCGGGCAGGTTCTGGGCAGGGTGAACGGGAGCATGCTTTATGACCAAACAGGTCGATTTGTGGGCCGCATAGAGGGAGATATGATTTACGACCATGCCGGCCGGCAGATTGCCCGGGCACCGGGATGGCGCAACAGGGAAATTGTGTTGTTTTTCTTCTTTTATTTATAGCGTTTTTTACCATGGCTGTTACCATAAAAACCGTATCAGGGCCATCCATCAAACCTTACATTGCCGAACTCGCCCGCTTGCGAATCAAAATATTCCGGTCATTTCCTTATTTATATGATGGAGACATGGCCTATGAAAAAAAATACCTGGCCACCTATTTACGCTCCGATGAATCGGTCATGGTGCTCGTAATGGACGACAATAAGGTAGTTGGAGCATCATCGGCCATGCCCCTTAACCTGGCAGCCGACGAATTTAAACAACCACTCATACAAGCCGGAATTGATCCGGAACAGGTTTTTCATCTTGGCGAGTCGGTTCTTGAAGAATCGTACCGGGGTCATGGCCTTGGTCATGTCTTTTTTGATGAACGCGAGCGATATGCTCATGAGATTGGCCGGTTCAGCATGGCAGCATTTTGCGCCGTTCAGCGGCCCGACGACCATCCCCGGAAGCCTTCAGATTACATACCCCTTGATGCTTTCTGGACCGGGCGGGGCTACACACCAAGGCCTGATCTGATGACCCGTTTTTCATGGAAAGACCTGGACGAAAACCAGGAATCTGAAAAACCCATGATGTTTTGGGTGAAGGGTTTGTGATGAAACAAATCCGGGGCTTCGCCAATAAGGCAATCAATCTGCCTTATGCTACGAGTAACTAAGTTCCCCGAAGACAATAATCTTTATTACCTGAAAAATCTATACCCTATTCCCCACTCAAAATAATCAGCCAAAGCAAACCAGTGATGCTTGACGGCAAACATGAGCGTGAGATTGTTCCTGAAAGAATACCTGGCACCAAGGCGACCGGTGAAATCCGGAATGTCCCCTGTGGGTTTATATATATAGAAACCCGGATTCAGGATAATCGCAACAGGGTTTTTTTCCAGTTCCAAAACCAGGTGAATGGCAGATTGAATCGGGGCAGGCGGCTCATCAATACCAGGAGTCATATAGGGATCATAAGCCCATGTATCGTTATAAAAAATATTTATCCCAACACCTGCATTAAATCCAGGAAGTATTCTATACCCATAATCAAATATCAAACTTGATGTAAATATCCTTTTACCGGCAACTCTGTCAACCTCCTTGATGCCTGAAGCATATGTAATGGTAAAGCAATTTTTTTCTTTTCTCTCCTTGTCACGCCCAACGGACAAAGTGCCGGAATGCCTTTGGTCAGAACTCAGATCCAAGCCAGTATGAATGGTCAACGTATTGATTCCCTGGTTGGGTGCAACAACCAGTCCGTTTGATATGTGATTGAATGACATTCCAATCCTAAGAAACAATCTGTCTTTAAAGACCGGGATCCCACCCGTTAAAGAAATTTGTCCGTAAACATTAAGATGAGAACCAACAGCCATGTTGAGGTGGTTATTCTCAGGATCATGCTTTTTTGTAACATATCCCGGTCCCATGCCTAACTTAAGCTGAACCGGATAATTATTGGTCAACAGGGGGAAGTGCATGCTAAAATATGCAGCGTGAACATGGCCATATATCTCATTATTTCCAAGGTTTGATAAAAAATAACCGACACTGGCCACCGAACTCTTCAATGAGGCTTCGTTGGGGTTTAAAAAAATGACATTAAGGTCGACGCCTGATATTTTATCCTGCTTTAAGGCAGCCTGCAGTGCAACATGAGGCGCCATTCTCCCCCGGTGGATATTCAGATTATAATAGACAACCCCTCTGTCATCAGTTACACTTTCATTGGCGTTTAATACAAAAGAGCACGCAATGAGTAATGTGAATATATACCAGGCGTTTTTAACCATCATATGATATCAGAGTGTGGCCCACCGTGATAGCAAGATAATTAATTTTTATGTTACAGCAGGAAAATGCCCTGCTCCCGGAGTAAGGCTTTTTCATTTTCCGGCCAGATGCTCACCTGTACTTCGCCGATGTGTTTTTTTCTAAGCATGAACATGCATACCCTTGACTGACCTATACCTCCCCCTATGCTCTGGGGCAGTTCATCGTTCAATAGCATTTGGTGAAACGGCAATTCTGCTTTCTCCTTGCATTCATTGATCAGCAATTGTTTCCTGAGCGTTTTGGCATCCACTCTAATACCCATTGATGATATTTCAATGGCATCACCCAGTATGGGGTTCCAGAACACAATATCGCCATTCAGGCCGAAGAAACCATCGTCGTTGGCAGAGGACCAGTCGTCATAATCGGGAGCCCTGCCATCATGCATCTCTCCGTTGGATAATTTACTACCTATGCCGATAATAAATACCGCGCCATGTATCCTGGTTATGTTCGCTTCCCGCTGCCGGGGGGTTAATTCAGGATAACGACGCAAAAGCATCTCTGCATGAATAAAGTAAATACTCTCAGGCAATATTGGATGAATGTCCGGGTAACGGTTGCATATTGCTTTTTCGGTTGCCTTTAATCCCGCATAAAGCTCTTTTACAGTGTTTTTCAGAAAGGCAAGGTTGCGGTCCTGCGGTTTCATGCTTTGTTCCCAGTCCCATTGGTCAACATAAATGGAATGCAAAGGTGAATAGCTTTCACCAGGTCGCAGGGCGCGCATGTCAGTCCAAATGCCGGTCCCGGGTTTCATGTCAAGTTCTTTAAGCCTCATTCGCTTCCATTTGGCAAGTGAGTGTACAATTACGGCCCGTTGACCGTTCAACCAACCCAGTTCGAATGAAACCGGCACCTCAACACCATTCAGGTCGTCATTCAAACCGGTATTTTCCATTACCGCAAGCGGTGAAGATACTTTAATAAGATTCAACCTGGATGATAGGTTTTTCTCGAAGCTTTCTTTTACAAAAGCAATGGCTTTTTCTGTTTCCAGAATCCTTGTGTGTCGCATTTTAAATTGTCTTTCAGTAAATAACAGATAAAAAAAAGCCCGCCAAAACAGGCGGGCTTGTAAAGTTTATGGCACAAAAACAGCAACCGCCGGTTAAGGTGGGGAGTTGTTGTTATTGTTATTCAATACAAAAATGTATGCCATGGTGTTTTTTTGCAAAAGTTTACCAGGTAAAAATATAAAAAAATTCAATGCAAAAAAACAATTTCTGCAATGGCGACTCGCATCGTTTCTTTTTGCTGATTTTAGCATCCCGTTCATATAGCTGCCTACGATTTAAGGTAGACGTTACGAAAACCGGAGTTCATGATTAATATGTCAACAAGTCATTCAAAGTGCGGATCATACGGTCAATTTCAACCTGCTTAACCTTCCCGGTTCTTTCCTTCAACCGGTTTTTTGATATGGATCGTATCTGGAAAACCAGGATCTCAGATTTTTTTGACAATCCATTCTCCTGGCTGGGTAACAAAATGGGATTCCCTTTATAATATTTGATCTTTGTAGTCAGGGGAACAGCAAAAACCAGCGGCATGTAATTATTGAGCATATTCCCGCTGACGATGACAACAGGACGGAATCCTGATTGTTCGCGACCAACTGATGGATTCAGATCTGCCAACCAAATATCTCCCTGAAACACCGGGCGGTCATTCCTGTTCATGCTCTTCAATTTGTTTGAGGTAATCTCCCATGCCTTCTTCAGCAATAGTTAATATTTCTTTATCCTGGGCAGCTTTTTTGAAAGATTGAATGTACTCCACCCTGTCAAGGTGCCTCAAATAAAGTCTGACCGCCTTTTCAATCAGTTTATTTTTTGGAACGGACTGACTGGCCGCTTTTACAGAAAGGTCAGCAAGCAGATCATCCGGTAATGTGCTGGTGAATGTTCCCATACGTATATATATTAATTATATTGTAAAAATATAAACAATAAATATATTATGCAAATATAACATATATTTTTTTTAAGATTATTTTCACCCAATCCGCTTCCAATCTGAGGTCCGGCCTCAGCCCCAGGCCCTTGCCGGCCTTGTCAATGTGAGCGGTTACAGTTAGTAATGAGAATATGCTCCTCCATCCAATTGTAGATCAGAAACAAAAAAGACAGGGCCAGGATTAACAAACCATGCTGTTCTGTGAGCCCAACCTCCCGGATCCAATCACCATTGTACCTGATCAGCAATACCATTCCAGAACTTAGAACAACAGCGGATAACCCGATAATCAGCGACATGAAATTTACAAAAGGCCTTTGAAGGACGACCTGTTTTTTTGCCAGATGGATTTGAACAATTCTTTCAGTAAAGGAATTGTCATCAATCCGTTGGGCATTCTTTTTCAAGGTGTCTTTAATAAATTCGTCATTTGTTTTCATAGTCCATTTTCTCATAGAGTTTTTTTCTTGCCCTGTGCAGTATCACTTTCACATTCGCCATGCTAAATCCTGTAATGCGCGCAATCTCTTTGATGGGTTTTTCTGCCAGATAGAAAAGCATGATCACATGTCTGCCGGTATCATCAAGTACATTAATTGCACGGTATAGCTCACGGGTTTTTTCTTCCTGATCTTCATAATTGTTTCTATCATCAACAAGCAAAACATCATCAAGGCTACCGGCACGGTTTTCAGCCTTTACAAATCCAATCGACCGGTTATACACAATCTTATAAAGCCATGTCGAGAATTTGGCATCATTCCGGAAGCTGCCGATCTTTTCCAGTACCTTTAAGAAGCTGTCCTGGGTGATGTCTTTGGCATCCTCTTTATTCCTGACAATACTCATCGCCAAGTTGTAAGCGACGTCTTTGTATTTATCAATCAAAAATGTGAGTGCCCCGGCATCTCCGGAAGCAGCCTTTTTGATGATCTCGGACTCCATGGGTTATTTACGATGCCATTTTTGAATAATCATATAGTTGATCAGAAAGCCAATCCCCCCGAAAATGAGCAACATGATGAGATGGGCAAAGAATTTATCGATTGCCGGAACAGAAATAACCAAAAGCTGACCCACCAGCAAGCCCAAACCAAAAAACAGGAACAATATACCATTTTTTAAGCTGCTGTGCTTCCGATAGTCCGATACATTCAACCCTTCGTCCGGATTGATGCCTTTTTCTATCATTGTCATGCGTTCGCGGTTCTTGGTTTTTATATAATAAGCAATCAAAAGTAGAATAGGGATTCCCACAAACAGGAAAAGACCGGAAATGTGAAAAGGTGCCATAGCCATTTTTTTAAGTGAATATATGGTTTAGATGATCAGGGTTCGAAAAGGTTACAAAAAACCATGAGCATCCGGCCGGAAATATGCTGAAAACATGCATTATATTGTCTGTTGCAGCCCCAGGGTTTCTTTGTCCGTATGTGCCGGCAACAAGTTGCAGGTTCTCAGCATTCATTATCTTTACCAGCCGGAACCATGCAGTAAAAAATTGAAAATATGCGTACAGTTATCGTTACCGGTGCCTATGGCGCCATAGGAAAAGCAATTGCCAGGGGCATGGCCGAACAGGGCTATCAGCTTAGCCTGGTCGGAAGGGATGAGGCTGCGCTAAATGACTGCTGTCGCGACCTGATCCGGCAAACCGGCAATAAGCATATTTCCTGGATGCAGGCAGATCTTTCAAAAAAGCAGGAAGTAAAGGCACTTGCGGCGCAGTGGCGCGGTCCCCTGCATGTGTTGATCAACAATGCAGCCACCACCCCCCGCACCCGACAGGAAACGCCCCAGGGGATTGAGCTTCAGTTTGCCACCAATGTGTTGGGCTATTTCTGGATGATGCAGTATTTTGCCCCGTACATGCAGGGCCTGGATAATGCCCGCATCGTGAATGTGGCCAGCTACTGGGCGGGCGACCTGGACATGGAAGACCTGGAGTTCAAACGCCGGCGATACGACAATGACACTGCCTACAGGCAAAGCAAACAGGCCAACCGTATGCTCACGGTGGCTTTTGCCAAGCGGTTGAAACCGCAAGGCATATCCGTACTGTCGGCACATCCGGGCGATGTGCGTTCAAAGCTCAGTACCAACCTGGGGTATGGCGGTTGGGAGTCGCCTGAGGAAGGTGCCGCAACGCCCCTGTATTGTGCGCTTGATCCGGGCCTGAATAACATCACAGGGGCCTATTTCGCAAACAACAGGCAGGAGGCCTGCCGTTTCTCAGCCAATGAGGCTGAGGTAGAGCAATTGTATGCCCTGTGTGCCGGCTACCAGGAACCAGAATGAGTAATCAAAACGAATGTCATCATTTCCTGCGATGGGCACTTCCCTGCCTGGGCCTTCGCCGTGAAGGATACAAAAAAGTCAGAAGGCAAGTGTGCAGAAGGATCCAGAATCGCATCGGGGAGCTACGCTTGCCGGGGTTTGCAGCATATCGTGATTATTTAGAGGATCATCCGGACGAATGGAATACACTGGATACCTTCACGCGCATCACCATATCCAGGTTTTACAGGGATTATCAATCGTGGCAGGTCCTTGGTGATGCATTGTTGCCGGGTTTGGCACAAAGAGCACAGGAACAACAACGTGCTTTACGCTGCTGGTCGGCCGGATGTGCTTCAGGTGAAGAAGCATACAGTTTGGCATTGGTGTGGCGTCACCGGGTAATGGAAAAAGTACCCATGCAGAAGATAGAGATCATTGCCACAGATGTTGATGAACACATGCTGCAGCGCGCTGATGATGGATGCTACCCGGGGGGCAGCATCAAAGATGTTCCCAGGCCGTTGTTTAAAAAATCATTCCGGAAAATAGAAGGGGGATATTGCCTGGATCAAGGCATCCGTGCAATGGTTTCATTCCTTCAGCAAGATATTCGCTATACGATGCCAGAGGGGCCTTTTGATATCATCTTTTGCAAAAACCTGGTCGGCATGTATTTTATGCGTGAAAAGGCCGTGGAGTTGTTTAGAAAAATCACGGGCAGACTCACTGAGGGGGGAATTTTGCTCACCGGAAACCACGAACCTTTTCCAATTGAAGACTTACCACATATGACACCATACGACCGGGGGCTCAACATG
>SL_3KL_010_SEDDRAFT_10005626_pt1 | contig 11219 bp, 8 predicted proteins | sample SodLakKL_010_SED_2_FD_10381 | JGI IMG/M metagenome (IMG submission 10381)
TCAAGAAGCTCGAGGAGCGCGGCATCGTCAGCAACATCAAGAGCGCCCGCAAGCTGCTCGAGCGCTACCGCGACACCCGCGACGAGATCTGGGACGCGCTCGAAGAGGTGATCCAGGACCGCGTGGTGCTGCTCAACCGCGCGCCCACCCTGCACCGCCTCGGCATCCAGGCCTTCGAGCCGGTGCTCATCGAGGGACAAGCCATCCAGCTGCACCCGCTGGTGTGCGCCGCCTTCAACGCCGACTTCGACGGCGACCAGATGGCCATCCACGTGCCGCTGTCGGTGTACGCGCAATCCGAGGCCCGGCTGCAGATGCTGGCCTCGCACAACCTGCTCTCGCCCGCGCACGGTTCGCCCAACGTCAAGGCCGATCGCGACATCATCCTGGGCCTCTTCGTGTTGACCCAGGTCCACACCGGCCGCTACGGCATGGGCAACGTCTACGAGTCGGTGAGCGACGGCTTGGAGGCCTTCTCGCGGGGTGAGGTGTCGCTGAACGCCGCGATCACGGTCGCTGGCCAGGAGACCTCGATCGGGCGCCTCAAGTACCGCTTCGCCAACGTCGACGAGGCGCTGCTGGCCGTGGAGCAGGGCGAGATCGACATGCAGGACGTGGTCACGGTCAAGATCGACGGTCGCTCCGTGCATACCAGCCCGGGCCGCTGCTTCTTCGCGCGGTTGGTCAAGGAGACGCTCTCGGACGACGGTGCCGAGGTACCGAGCTCGATGATCCGCTACGACACCGCGTACGAGAACTCGGCCCTGCGCGATCTGGTGATCGAGAGCTTCAAGCTGCTCGGCATCGAGAAGACCGCCAAGCTGCTCGACGGCCTCAAGAACGCCGGTTTCGCCTTGTCCACCACCTCCGGCATCACCATCGGCATCGACGACGTCGTCATCCCGCCTGCCAAGAAGGAGTTGCTCGAGCAGGCCGAGGCGAAACTGGCGATGATCCAGGAGTACTTCGAGATGGGCTTCGTCACCGACCAGGAGCGTTACCAGCAGGTGGTGCGCCTGTGGAACGACACCACCGAGCAGGTGAAGCAGGCGGTGTTCGAGCACTTCGAGCAGACGATGCCCTTCAACCCGCTGTTCGTGATGGCGCAATCCGGCGCCCGCGGCAACCCGCAGCAGATCCGGCAGCTGGCCGGCATGCGAGGCCTGATGGCCAAGCCCTCGGGCGACACCATCGAGCTGCCGATCCGCTCCAACTTCCGCGAGGGGTTGGACGTGCTGGAGTACTTCATCTCGACGCACGGCGCCCGCAAGGGCGGCGCCGACACGGCCCTCCGGACCGCCGACTCCGGCTACCTGACCCGTAAGCTGGTCGACGTGGCGCACGAGCTGGTGGTGCGGGAGGACGACTGCGGCAGCGCCGAGTTCCTCGAGACGGAGCTGTACACGGCCGAGGGCCGCTTGCGCACCCGTGGCCAGATCGAGATGAGCCTCTACGGTCGGCGCGTGGCGCTCGACATCGAGGTCGGCGATCTGCGCTTCGAGGCCGGCAGCGTGTTGATGCGCGAGGACGTGCACGCGATCGTGCAGCGGTTGCAGGCCGGTGCGGTCGACCCGCAGCTGCGCACGGTACCCATCCGCAGCCCGCTCACCTGCCAGACGCGCGCCGGCGTGTGCCGCGCCTGCTACGGCCTCGACATGAGCACCATGCGGCCCGTCAGCCTGGGCGAGGCGGTCGGCGTGATCGCCGCTGAGTCGATCGGCGAGCCGGGCACCCAGCTGACCATGCGCACCTTCCACACCGGCGGCGTCGCCACCGGCGGCGACATCACCCAGGGCCTGCCCCGCGTGATCGAGCTGGTGGAGGCTCGCAAGCCCAAGGTGAAAGCGGTCGTGGCCGACCTCGATGGGATCGTCGCGATCACCGAGGAGGAGGATCGCTTCCGCGTCACGGTCACGTCGGACGACGGCGAGTTCAGCAAGGCCTACCGGATCGACAAGATGGTGCGGGTGCTGGTCAGGGACGGCGATCAGGTCGAGGCCGGGCAGCAGCTCACGCGCGGCGCCATCAACCCCCACGACTTGCTCGAGACGCGCGGCCCGGCCGCGGTCCAGAGCTACCTCGTCGACGAGATCCAGCGCGTCTACCGCGGCCAAGGCGTGAGCGTGCACGACAAGCACCTCGAGGTCATCGTGCGGCAGATGCTCAAGTACGTCGAGGTGCTCGAGCCCGGTGACAGCATCTACCTGGAGGGGCAGACCGTCGAGCGCTTCGACATCGAGGAGACCAACGCGCGACTGCTCGACGAGGGCAAGGCGCCTGCCTCCTGGAAGCCGCTGCTCCTGGGCATCACCAAGGCCAGCCTGTCGACCAAGTCGTGGCTGTCTGCGGCCAGTTTCCAGCACACCACCCACGTCCTGACCGAAGCGGCGGTGTCGGGCAAGATCGACGACATGGTGGGCCTCAAGGAGAACGTGATCCTGGGCCGCCTCATCCCGGCGGGTACGGGCCTCGACGTCATCCGTGGCACTCGCGTTGCTGACGAGCGCTCGATCGAGAAGCAGCGCGAAGCGCTGGCGCAGCAGAGCGTGGCTCGGCCCGCGGCGGGTGAGCGCCCGGGCAGCCAGCCCGAAGCCTGAGGTTGCGGCGGCGGCACGATCGTCGCCTGAAGCGACAGCATGCCTGCGCGCGCGGGCCACCGATGGGCGGTGGCCCGCGCGCCTGAGATGCATGGCATGCGTGGTAGCGTCGCAACGTGAGGTCGGTCCCCAGCGCACTGCCCGCGTCGCTCCCGCCCGCTGCGGCGGTGGCGGGCGCGGCCGTGGTGGCCTTCGATCCCGGTCGGCGCGTGGGCATCGCCTGGGTGTCGCCCGGCGGCAGCCTGTTGCGTCACGCGGTGATCGGCTCGGCCGAGTTGCCACGTGTACCGGTGCCAGCGGACGCGCGCGTCGTGATCGGTGATGGCACCGGCAGCCGCGCTCTGGCCGCGGCACTGCGCGCGTTGGGGTTCGATCCCGAGCTGGTGGACGAGGCGGGGACCAGCGAGATCGGCCGCATGCTCTACTGGCGCCGGCATCCGCCGCGCGGCATCGGTCGCCTGGTACCGCTGGGGCTGCGCGTCCCGCCGCGGCCGGTCGACGACTTCGCGGCGTACGCCATCGCGCTGCGCGTGTTGGGGCGGCGCACCGGCCTGACCGATCCAGGCTTCCGATCGCGTCGCCCGGCCACCTGAGCGACCAGCGTGAGGCCAACCGTCGGGGCGACGGGAAGGTTCGCCGTCGCGGCGACGGGAGCCGCCCGGCCTGCTCGGGCCACGCCCACGACGACGCCCCCGCGGCGTTGGCCGCAGGGGCGCGGTCTTCCTGGTCACCCGACACTGACGGCGTTGCCGCCAGGCCGGTGGGGTTCAGTTCAGGTCGTCGTCCTCGCCGGCGTCGATCATCGCGCGCGCTTCGGCCTGGCTGATGTCGAGGACGGCGCTCACCTCACCGGCGAGCAGCCGCAGCGCGCGCCGGTACGCCTGCCGGTCGAGGTCGGGGAGGCCCCGCTCGAGATCCCAACGGCGCAGTTCCGAGGCCAGCGTGGCGATCTGGTACGGGTCACCGCTGGTGAGGATGTCGGTCACCTTGCGATGCCGGGCGGCCCACTGCTTGGGCAGCGTGATGCGTCCGTGCTGTAGACGCTCGAGGACGGCTTGGACCTCGTCCTTGGTCAGGGCCGGGCGCAAGCCGGCTTCCTGCGGCGCGTGGACGGGCACGAACGCGCGCGAGGTCCCGTTGGGGAAGTCCACCTGGTAGTACTTGTGATCGTTCCCGGCGACCGTCTTGACGGTGGTCCCCGAAACGATGCCCACGCCGTACGGCGGAAGCACGACCTGGTCGCCGTTCTTGAACGTCTTCGGCGAGTCTTTCAACGCGAGAACTCCCTTCGGCCGACAGACACCACACGAAGCGCTACGAACGCGCAGCGATGCATGTCGGTTGTTGGTGATGCTGGCTAGGGTGGCACGAGCTTTTCGTCGGGTGGACGGCGCTCGGCTCCATCACCCGCGCATTGTAGCAGACGAAGGGGCCCCTTGCACGCCCTGGCGCCACCGGCCGGTCACGTCCCTGACGGCGTCTGCTGCACCAGCGGGGAGCGTGAGCGCACGGTCAGGAGCACGCCCGCGAGCACCAACGACGCGCCGATCAGCGTGAGCGGCCCAGGCATCTCGGTGAACAGCCACCAGGCTACCAGACCGGCACCGACGGGCTCCAAGAGCGTAGCGGTGGCGACCTTGGTGGGGTCGAGATGCTTGAGCGCGAAGTTGATGCCGGTGTGCCCGATCGATTGCGGGACCAGCGCCAGCAGCACCACCCACAGGTAGCTCGCAGCCGGGTAGTCGAGGTAGGCATGCGCGAAGAGGAGCGGCAGCGGCGCCAACACCAGCGCTGCCACGGCGTAGGCCACCCCGACGTAGGCTTGCAGCGATAGACCGTGGCGTTGGGCGCTACGNCCCAGCAACAGGTAGCCCGCGCCGGCCATCGCACCCACCAGCGCCAAGCCGTTCCCCAGGAGCGGAGCGGTGGCGCCGGAAGCGCCGCCGCCGGTGTCACCGAAGGCGATCACCGCGCCGCCGGCGACGGCGGTCAGCACGCCCAGCAGCACCGTCAGGGTCGGCGGTTGGCCGAGCACGAGCCAGGCCAGCATGGCGACCCACAGCGGTATGGTGGCGACGAGCGTCACCGAGGCCGCGACCGTGGTGTAGCTGAGCGAGCTGATCCAGGTCGCGAAGTGGATGCCGAGCAGGACGCCCGCTGCCACGCTGGCCCAGCCGGTGCCGGCGGCGAGTGGTGTGCGCCGCAGCGCGCGCAGCGTCCACGGGAGCAGCACCAGGCAGGCGATCGCCATGCGCCAGAAGGCGACCACCACGCCCGGGGCGTCGGCCAGGCGCACGAAGATGGCGGCCAGGCTGACGGCCAGGATGGCGATGGTCAGGATCGCGTAGATCCGCGCGCTCTGAGGCTGCGTCACGCGCGGCATCGTACCGCGCGCGGCTGGTACGATGGCTGCCGGCGTGGCCCGGACGGACTCCCTCGCAGCCGACTTCCCTCCCTCGTTCACATGGGGGGTATCGACCGCCGCATACCAGATCGAGGGCGCGGCGCGTGAAGGCGGGCGCGGTCCAAGCATCTGGGACGTGTTCAGCCAGACCCCCGGCAAGGTGGCGCGGGGCGACACCGGCGACGTCGCCTGCGACCACTACCACCGCTGGCGTGAGGACCTCGAGCTGCTGCGTGAACTCGGGGTTGGCGCCTACCGTTTCTCGGTGGCCTGGCCGCGCTGGCAACCGAGCGGTCGCGGCGAGGTCAACCCCGCGGGCCGCGACTTCTACGAGCGCCTCGTCGACGGCTTGCTCGACATCGGTGTCGCGCCTTGGCTGTGCCTCTACCACTGGGACCTGCCGCAGGCGCTGCAAGCGCAGGGCGGTTGGTCGAGGCGCGACTCGGTCGAGTGGTTCGGCGACTACGCCGCCTCGGTGATGGGTGTGCTCGGCGATCGGGTGGAGCATGTGGCGGTGCTCAACGAGCCGAACGTGGTGGGCCTGCTGGGACACCTGCTGGGCGTCCACGCGCCGGGCCTCACCGACCTGGCGGCGTACGTGGCCGCGACGCATCACCTCAACCTGGCCACGGGCGACACGCTGGCACGCCTACGGGCCGAGCACGCCGGCTGGCGGTTGGGGACCATCCTGAACCTGCAACCGGTGCTGGCCGAGAGCGACGACGAGCCGGACGCGGCCGCAGCCACGCTTCTCGACGCCGTGTGGAACGGCAATCATCTGGAGCCCTTGGTGAGCGGCCGCTACCCCCCGGCGACCGAAGCCATGATGGCGCCCGTGGTCGAGGAGGGCGATGCGCGGCGCATCCGTCAACCGCTCGACTGGTTCGGCCTCAACCTGTACTCGCAACTGCGCGTGGCCGCCGACCCCGCCAGCCTTGTCGGGCTGCGTCTCGTCGATCCGCCCGAGGCGGTGGAGACGACCGCGATGGGGTGGGAGGTGGCCCCGGAGGCGCTCTCGCGTCAGTTGGTCGAGGCGGCGGCCCGGCTGGGCGACGTGCCGATCGTGGTGACCGAGAACGGCGCGGCCTATCGAGACCGACCGGGCCCTGACCTGGAGGTCGACGACGCGCTGCGGACGCGCTACCTGGAGCGCCACGTGCGCGAGGTCCAGGCCGCCCGTGAGCGCGGCGTGGACGTGCGCGGCTACTTCGTCTGGTCGCTGCTGGACAACTTCGAGTGGCACGAAGGCTATGCCAAGCGATTCGGGTTGGTCTACGTCGATTACGCCAGCCAGCAGCGCTCGCCCAAGCGCTCGTTCCGGTGGTTCCGCGAGCTGATCCGGAGCGGCTGCATCCCGGCGAGCGACGCGGTGCGTTGAGGGCGGCGCGTCGCGTCGGGGTCGGGGTCGGCGTCGGGGTCGAGGCGAGCGGCGCGGTGCGTTACCGGGGGCCGGGCCCTCCGCTCGGCGTCACGGCGCGCCAGCCGGCCCACGCGAGCCGCAGCCAACCGGCGATCATCAAGGCCCCGCCGATCGGCGCGACCGCACCGAAGCCGCCGACATCGGTCGCCACCAGCGCGTAGAGGCTCCCCGAGAAGACCAGCGATCCGGCCAGCAGGAGCCAGGCCGCGCTGCGCGCGCCAGGGTGCGAGGTCGCGGCGACGGCCCCCAGCGCGGCTGCCAGAGCGTGCAGCAGGTGGTAGCGCACCGCCGTCTCGAACGTCACCAACCGCTCGGGTGTGACGACGTCGGCCAGCGCGTGGGCCCCGAAGGCGCCGAGAGCGACGCCGAGCGCGCCCCACGAGGCCGCGACAGCCAAGGCCGCGGCGCCCGTGGCTCGCCCGGCTGACACCATCAACGGCTCGTGAGCGGGACCGCCCTGTCGGCCGTGCGCGCCGGACCGGTCAGCGCAGCGTCCTGCAAGCCCGCCTCGGGCACCGTGGCGCCACCGTGGTCGACCGAATCCAGCCGGCCGTCCAGCAGCCGCAGGCGCGAATGCGCACGGCCGGCCAACGCCACGTCGTGGGTGACCAGCACCACCGTTCGACCGTCCAGGGCCACCTGCTCCAGCGCACTCAGCACGAGCGCGCCGTTGGCGGAGTCGAGCGATCCGGTAGGCTCGTCCGCGAAGACGACCGCCGGGTCGTTCGCCAGCGCCCGCGCCAGGGCGACACGCTGCCGCTCGCCGCCCGAGAGCTTGTGCGGCAAGTGATCGGCCCGGTGCAGCAAGCCCACGCGCTCGAGCGTCTCGCGGGCGCGCTCATCGCGCTCGGCGCGCGGCACGCCCGCCAGACCGAGCGGGAGGGCGACGTTCTGCAAGGCGCTGAAGACCGTCACCAGGTTGAAGCTCTGGAACACGAAACCGAAGCTGCGCAGGCGCAGTCCCGAGCGCTCGCGTTCGGGCAACCGGTTGATGGCGACGTCGCCGAGCCAGACCTCGCCGGCGCTGGGGACGTCGAACCCGGCGAGCAGGTTGAGCAGGGTCGACTTGCCCGATCCGGAGGGCCCCAACACGGCCGTGACCTTGCCCGGTTCGAAGGCGTGGTCGAAGGACCGGAGGGCATGAACGTCGCCGGCGGGCGTGACGTAGGTCTTGCGGAGGCCGGAGGCGCGCAGCACGCTCGCCAGCGTACCCTACGCGGGCCGCGAGAAGTGTGGGCCAGCGCGGGTCTCAGCGACCGCCGGAGGACCCGCCGCCGCCGCCACCGCCGCCGCCGGACGACGAGCCGCCCGACGAGGCCGAGGCGCCCGAACTGGCGAGGGCTCGCGACAACTGCCCGATGGACCGTGACATCTGCCCGAGGTCGCGCGCGCTGGTCGCGCCCAGCCAGCTCCCGCGTGCGATCATGGCGTGCTGGTCGACGCCCGCGGCCGGCGCTGCGCGTTGCAGCGTACGCAGGAAGCGCTCCGCCACGCCGAGCGCGGCGGCGTAGGCGTAGTAGCGATCCCACAGCATGAAGAAGTCCGGTGGGGCGTCGCGCATGCGGGTGTAGTCGGTGAGCGTGCGTCGGAAGCCCAGCCAGTGGGCGCGCTCCTGCGCGATCTCGGGCCGCCAGGCAGGCAGGCTGATCGCGGCCACGATCAACAGCACCACCACCAGGACGGCCGCGGCGATCGAAAGCACCATCGCAAGGTCGAGGGTGAGCCAGATGGCGACGCCCGTGCCGAGCCCTACCAGCAGGCTGCGGACGGTCCAGCGGTTGCGCGCGGCCAGGCTCTCAGGCGTGAGGTACGGGCCGCCGTAGAACCCTTCGCCCCAGGCCTTGACCTGGCGCCCGAAGGCGGCCAGGAAGCGCTGGGCGTGGCTGCGTCCGTAGCGCGTCAGCTCAGCGATCGTGACCGACGCAGCGTCGCTGGCCCCGCTGCGACCGCTGGCCGCGGCGCGCTCCAAGTACCCCAGCACGGCCTCCTCGAAGACCTCCAGCGGGTCCTCGCTCGGGCGCTCGTCGAGGTGGATCACCAGGCGCCTGCCCTCGCCCTCGAAGCGCAGGAAGCCGCGCCGGGCCAGGTCCATGATGGTGGCGAACCAGGCCGGTCCCATGGCGCTGCTGGCGGTCTGTTGATGCAGCAGCGTGGTCACGGCGGCGGGTGCGATGTCGCGCGGCGGCTCGAAGGGGTAGCGCATGGCGTCGACCCGCGGCTCGCGTCCGACGCGGCGATAGGCGCCGATGATGCCAAGCGTCAGGTACACAAGCCCGGCTGCCGGCAGCAGCGCCCAGGCGGGGTGGCCGCGGACGGCGCGCCAGAAGCGCTGCTGCTCGTGCAGGCCCGAGACCTCGGCCTGGTCGCGCAACAGTCGCTCGAAGCCGGGACGATCGCTGCGCAGCGTGAAGAGCGCCGGGTCCATCAGGTAGCGGATCTCGACCCCGTCGCCGGCCGGCACCTGGTTGAAGGCGACCTCCAGCAGCGAGCGGTCGGGCGAGAGGCGCACGGTGGGCTCCTCGGGGTTGGCGTAGCGCATGACGTAGGCGTCGTACGGCGCCGCCATGGGACCCGGTGCGTGCACCCGGAGCTGATAGCCGAGCACCACCGGGCGGTCGCGCTCGAGGATGTTCCAGTACCACTGGACCACGTCGCTATAGGCGTCCACGGTGCCGTCGAGGCGGTAGGCGAAGCGGACCCGGCGCTCGCTCACGCGCGCGTCCTGCCGCACGACTACCTCGGTGCCGCCGTCGCAGGGTTGGCTGAGCCCGATCGCGTTCGGGCCGGGCGAGAGCGCAACGGTCTCGCCCTCCAACAGCGTGAGGCGCTCGCCCGAGCGCAGGTGGACGCAGACGAAGGCCTCGCGGAAGTCCTCGTCCGTCCACAACGTGCGTTCGTCACGTACCTCGACACCGCCATCGGGGAGGATGCGCACGTCCTGGACGACGTCGCGCCACTCGAAGCGGGCCTGCGCCAGGCCCAGCGCCAACAGGCAGAACAGGCCCAGGAGCGCCACTACGGTGGCACGTCGTCGCCAGCGGGCGAGCGCGATCATTCGCGCGCTACCGCGACCGCGATCGGCACGCGCGCAGCGCGCGCGGCCGGCAGGAGGCCCGAGAGGAGGCCGACGCCGCCGGCGACGGCGACCGCGAAGGCCACGAGCCGCGGCGTCACCGCGGCCACGTCGAGTCCGATCAGGTCGAGGGCGTACTGGTTCACCGCAAGCGCCCCCACGTAACCGACGGCGATTCCGGCCAGCGCCCCGACCAGGGCCAGCACCATCGCCTCGAACAGGACCAGCCCCATCAGGAAGCGCGGCCGTGCACCGACGGCGCGCACGACGCCGAACTCGCGGGTGCGCTCGAACACGCTCATGAGCATCGTGTTGGCGACGGCGATGCCCCCGACGATCAGGGCGATGGCGCTGATGCCCAGGCGGACCACGTCGGAGATGCGCACCGCACGCTCGAACACCGAGCTCAGGTCGCTGCGGGTCTGGAAGCCCAGCTCCGGATAGGCTTCGCGCAGCGCCTCCGCGGTGCTGCCGGCCGTGCTGGGGTCGTCGAGCTCGAGCGTCAGGAACGACAGCCGGTCCTCGGCGCCCAGCGCGGCCTGCAGCGGCTCGAGCGGCACCAGGATGGCGTTGTCGAGCAGCCCGCCGTCGGCAACGGCGATGCCGACCACTTCGAAGGCGGCGCTTGGGTTCAGGCGCAGCACGTCCCCGACCGCGATGCCGCCGCGCTGGGCGGTCTGCTCGCCGACGACGGCGGGGCCCACGACCGGCACGCGGCCGTCGTCGCCGCGCTCGACGCGAGCGGGCGCCAGATCGCGGCCCTCCACGATCGTGTAATCGCGGTAGAGGCGGCCTAAGTCCGTGTCCTCGGGGATGCCGTAGAACATGAACGCGGTGGCGGCGGCCAACGAGCCGCGCAAGTACAGCAGCACCGGCGTGATGGCGCTGATGCCATACGCCTCCGCCTCCTCCTCGATGGCGCCGAGGTAGCGCTGGGGCAACTGTGGGACGGAACTGAGCGAGGTCGTGTCGAACACGCCGTAGCTGACCTGGATGTCGGGCCCGAGCCCGGCGAGACCGGTGTCGAAGGCTTGCCTGAGCCCCTCACCGAGCGACAGGAAGACGACGGTCGAGCCGACCGCGATGGCGATGCCCAAGGCGGTCAGGGCCGTGCGCAGCGGGCGCCGCGTGAGCGACGCGAAGGCGAACTGTGCGATCATGCGCGGCTCACTCGGGGAAGGCGCGCCCCAACACGGCGCCGGGCGAACCCATCGGGCCCAGGTCCTGTCCATCGAGATTGAGGCGAACGCCAGCGGCGTTGCCGGTGTAGACGAACAGGGGTGGTTCGAACTGGTAGCTGGCGCCCGGTTGCGCGGTGGTGTACACGAGCCGTTCGCCCTCGTTGCGGGCGGTCGAGCGGTAGACCTCCAGCCAGGCGGTGTCGGTCACGGTGATGGTGAGCGAGCCCTCGGCGCCGACGGCACCCGGGCTCGCCGGGTCGGCGTCCGCCAGCGGCGTGAGCGCCAGCGACACGTCCGCGTCCTGCCGCAGATCGGCCCGCACCTCGCTGGGCTCGAAGCCGTCGAGTTCGACCCGCACCACGCGCCCCTCGCGGGCCGTGACGGGGACGTCCTGCAACGGGGTGACGCCCGGCACCGGGAAGCCGTCGATGCTGACGCTGGCACCGGGTGGATCGGTGACGATGCTGACGCGCACCTGGCTGGGAGTGGCAGCGTCGGCCGCCGTGGCCAACGGCCCGCCAGCGGGCGCAAGCGTCGAGTCGGA
>SL_3KL_010_SEDDRAFT_10005627_pt1 | contig 11217 bp, 8 predicted proteins | sample SodLakKL_010_SED_2_FD_10381 | JGI IMG/M metagenome (IMG submission 10381)
TTCATCATCATAGGCCTCATACCCGACCAGGTCGTGGAAATAGAATGCCTCGCCCGGCAGCTCAGGAAGCCGGGATAGCGGAAGGTATATGTCGCGTTTACAAAGGTGGCGGGCTTTCGCGATACTGTCAATGTCCTCAAAACGGATCACCACCTCACCTTTGGGAGCACGCAAAGAAATATGTTCCACAAAAAAAGGAACCAGTTTCCCATCCATCATGATGAAAACTGATTCCAGCTTACTATAGGAAGAGGGGTCATCCACATCCAGAAATGCGATCAATGACCCCTCGTAACCAACTGTTTTAGAAATATAACCCAGATAATAACAATTACTTGTTTTCATCTTTTTTGGCCTCGTCTTCTTTTTTCTCTTCGGCCTTGGGTGCTTCTGCTTCTTCTTCCTTGTTTTTAGCTTCCTCTTTTTCCGGAGCCTCTTCGGCCTTTTCCGGAGCCTCTTCGGCCTTTTCCGGAGCCTTTTCGGCTTTTTCAGGAGCTTCTTCGGCTTTTTCCGGCGTTTCCTCTGCAGTTTCTTCTGCAACGGCTTCCTCAGTGGTTTCTTCTTTGGCCTCTTCTTCAGCTTTCAGGTTCTCTTTGGCCAGTTTCTTTGCCAACTCTTCCCCCCGCTCATCGCTGATCTTTTTCTCTTCCTCTTTCCGTTTTTTGGCCTTCTCTTTCTTGGTAAGTTCAGTTTCTTTACGAACCTGCTCCCGTTTCTCTTCTTTCTCTTCTACCCAGGCCTGAAATTTTTCCTCTGCCTGATCTTCTGTCAGGGCTCCTTTGGTAACTCCTTTCAGTAAATGATGTTTCAGCATCACACCTTTGACCGACAAAATACTGCGTGCAGTATCTGTAGGTTGCGCACCCACCTGTACCCAGTGCAGTGCACGGTCAAAATCAATATCAATAGTAGCCGGGTGGGTCATGGGATTATAACTGCCAAGTCTCTCAATGAATTTTCCGTCTCGGGGTGCACGACCATCCGCAACTACCAGGTGATAAAAAGGTTGTCCCTTTTTACCTTTTCTCTGTAGTCTTATTTTTGCTGGCATTGATAAAAAGTTTAATGATAATTAAATATAGATTTTAACAAGGCTGCAAATATCCGGATTTTTTTTGAATTAAAAAAATTATAACAGCCCGAATATGCCTTTCAGGTTCGTGCATTTTCGCTAATTTTATCTTCCAAAATGCCCTGTTATGGAAATTCCTGAATTTACTCATTTACACGTACATACACAATACTCCATTCTGGATGGGGCTGCCCAGATCGAACCTCTGGTCAAAAAAGCTGCCGAAGACGGAATGAAGGCGTTGGCAATCACCGACCATGGAAATATGTATGGCGTACTTGAGTTCACCCAGATTGCACGGACATACGGGATCAAACCCATCATTGGCTGTGAAGTTTATGTGGCGGAGGGAAGCCGGAAGGAAAAGCGGGGAAAAGAAGACCGGAGCGGCTACCATATGATTTTGCTGGCCAAGAATTATCAGGGGTATAAAAATCTCTCCAGGCTCTGTTCCCTGGGTTATCTGGAGGGCTTTTATTACACGCCGAGGATTGATAAAGAGTTGCTGTTTGCCCATCACGAAGGACTGATCGCATCCTCCGCCTGCCTGGGCGGGGAATTGCCCCAGCTTATCATGGCAAAAGGGGAAGAGGCGGCTGAAGCTGCCCTGAAAGAATACCTGGATGTGTTCGGAGAGGATTTTTACCTGGAGCTGCAGCGTCACGGGCTGGAGGAACAGGAACCTGTAAATCAGGCATTGATCAGGCTGTCCGAAAAATATAGTGTTCGTTTGATCGCTACCAACGATTGCCATTATATTGACGCGGAGGATGCCCGGGCCCATGATATACTGATCTGCCTGCAAACCGGCCGTGACCTGGATGATGAAACCCGCATGAAGTATTCGGGGCAGGAATACCTGAAGACACGGAAAGAAATGGCGGAACTGTTCTCCGATTTACCTTCCGCACTGTCCGGAACTGTCGAGATAACGGACAAGGTGGAGGATTATGAGATCACCACGAAAAAGGTACTTTTACCTGTTTTTCCGCTGGCTGAAGGATTTGAAACTGAAGACGATTACCTGCGGCATCTGACCTATGAAGGGGCAAAAGCCCTGTATCCGGAGATTACTGAAGAGATTCGTCAGCGCCTGGATTTTGAGTTGAATGTGATCCGTGAAATGGGTTTTGCCGGCTATTTCCTGATCGTACAGGACTTTATAAATGAGGCGCGGAAAATGGAAGTGGCCGTCGGACCGGGCAGGGGAAGTGCTGCAGGGTCGGCAGTTGCCTTTTGTACGGGAATTACGGCCATTGACCCAATCAAGTATAACCTGCTGTTTGAGCGGTTCTTGAACCCGGAACGGGTTTCCATGCCGGATATTGATATCGATTTTGACGATGACGGCCGTGAAAAGGTGATGGAGTATGTGATCCGGAAGTACGGCCGTGAAAAAGTGGCGCAGATTGTGACATTTGGCACAATGGCCGCCCGTTCTTCCATCCGTGATGTGGCCAGGGTGCTTAAGTTGCCCCTCCCTGAGGCAGACCGGCTGGCCAAACTGGTTCCTGACAGGCCCGGAACGCATCTGTCTGATGCCTATCAGGAAGTTCCCGAACTGAAACAGGCGCTGAAGGAAGCTTCACAGGAGGTCAGGGAAACATTGCAATTTGCTAAAAGTCTTGAGGGTTCGAACCGGCAAACCGGGGTGCATGCATGTGGTGTTATTATTGGTCCGGAAAATCTTGTTGACTGTCTGCCATTAAGCACACAAAAAGATACTGATTTGCCTGTTACACAATACGAAGGCAAGCATGTGGAGTCGGTGGGGATGCTCAAGATGGACTTTTTGGGGCTAAAAACCCTTTCCATCATCAAAGAAGCACTTAAGAATATCGAAAATCGCTATGGCAGCAAAATAGACATTGAAAAAGTTCCGCTGGATGATGAGCAGACCTATGCCTTGTATCAACGGGGAGATACCATTGGGACATTTCAGTTTGAGTCGCAGGGGATGCGTGAATACCTTAAAGAACTTAAGCCCTCCAATATTGAAGACCTGATTGCCATGAATGCCCTTTACAGGCCCGGCCCCATGGATTTTATTCCCTTGTATATCAGACGGAAACACGGCCTGGAAAAGGTGGAGTACCCGCATCCGTGGCTGGAGGAGATGCTGCAGCCCACTTTCGGGATCATGGTGTACCAGGAGCAGATCATGCAGGCAGCCCGGATCATGGCCGGCTACTCCCTGGCCAACGCGGACATCCTCAGGCGTGCCATGGGGAAGAAGAAGAAAGAGGAGATGGACCGGCAGAAGACTTTCTTCATTGACGGTGCCCGGAAAAAGGACATCGAACAGGCCACGGCGGAGAAGATTTTTGATGTGATGGCCCGGTTTGCAGAATATGGATTCAACCGTTCCCATTCGGCCGCCTATTCTGTTGTCGCATACCGTACCGCATACCTGAAAGCCAACTATACGGCGGAATATATGGCCGCTGTGCTGACCCATAACTTCAGCGACATCAAGAAAATTACCTTCATGATGGAGGAATGTCAGCGTCAGAAAATACCGGTGCTCGGACCTGATGTCAATGAAAGTACCTTTAACTTTGTGGTGAATGACCAGGGAGAGATCCGCTTCGGACTTGGAGCCATTAAAGGGGTAGGAGAGGGTGCAGTGGAAAATATTATTGCCGAAAGAAACGCGAACGGTCCGTATAAAAACATCTTTGATTTTGCAAAAAGAGTCAATCTCCGGACCGTAAACAAAAGGGTGTTTGAGTCACTGGCCAGAGCCGGTGCCTTTGATTGTTTCAGTGAATGTCACCGTGCCCAGTTTTTCCATTCCGATGACAACGGTGCCAGTATATTCCTTGATAAGGTGATCAGGCATACGCAGCAGGTATTGCTCCGCGAGAATACATCTCAAATGAATCTTTTTGACGAAAGTTCAGAAAATGTCCTTCCCGATCCCGAACTCCCGGTATGTGAACCCTGGGGGAAAATGGAGATGCTGCAACAGGAGAAAGAGGTCACCGGAATGTACATTTCGGGCCATCCCCTGGATAATTTTAAGATTCATATTCAGAGTTACTGCAACACCAACGTGGGATATCTGAAAAATAATCAACCGACCCCGGGCAGGGAACTGTGTTTTGCAGGGATCATTACTGCTGCTGCCCACAAGTATACCAAAAACGGAAAGCCCTATGGAGTGATCCAGATCGAGGACTATTCAGACTCACACCAGCTCTTTATTTTTGCAGAAGATTACCTGAAAGTGAAACACTTTCTGGTGGTCCAGAATGCCGTTATGGTGAAGGCAAGGTTGCAGCAAAACAGAAGGAACCCTGCGCAGTCGGATATCAGGGTAAAGAGTATGCAGTTATTGAGTGAGGTAGCTGAAAATGACAATTCAGACCTGATCCTGAATCTTCCGGTGAGCGACATTAATGCCTTGCTGGTGGAAAAAATGAAAACAATTGCTGCTCAGCACAAGGGGAGATCCAGGCTGAAAATCAGCCTGCAGGATCCCGTGGAGAATTGTACGGTGGAAATGATCTCCCGGACGGTTAAAGTTGACCCGATAGGCTTTTTGCAGGAGTTATTAAAACATTACCATGTCAAATACCGTTTAAATTAATTCCTGCGGTATAGTAAATACTGTGGTGTATAAGTAATATATTTGTATTCGTAAGACTAAACTAAAACATAGTATTATGGCACTTGAAATTACCGATTCCAACTTTGAAGAAACTGTATTAAAAGCAGATAAGCCCGTATTGCTTGACTTCTGGGCTGAATGGTGCGGACCATGCCGCATGGTGGGACCCATTGTGGCAGAGATTGCTGAAGAATATAAAGACAAGGCTGTGGTCGGGAAGGTAGACGTAGACAGCAATCCCGAAGTGGCCATGAAGTATGGTATCCGGAATATTCCCACAATTTTGTTTTTCAAAGGGGGAGAAGTCGTTGACAAGCAGGTAGGTGCAGTTCCAAAGAATGTACTGGTTGACAAGATTGAAAGCCTCCTGTAATACATTAAATTTCTTGTTTTTTGATAAAGAGAATTGATCCTGACCTTCCGGGTCGGTTTGGAAATCTGGAGTTGCTTGCCCGCCAGGTGGTGGAAGGGTTCATTACGGGTATGCACAAAAGCCCCTTTCACGGGTTTTCTGTCGAATTTGCGGAACACCGGATATACAATCCCGGGGAAAGCACCAGGCATATCGACTGGAAGTTGTATGCCCGGACTGAAAAACTATTTGTGAAGCGTTTCGAAGAAGAAACCAACCTCCGCTGCCAGATTGTGGTGGACAATTCCTCCTCCATGCATTTCCAGGGAAGGGACCGTGACGGGAAAGATTATTCAAAGATTGCTTTTTCCGTAGAATGTGCAGCTGCCCTGACTTACCTTTTAAGAAAACAGCGTGATGCAGTAGGCCTCAGTGTCATATCCGATCAGATGGAACTGCATACCGCCGCCCGTTCAAATAGTGTGCATCACAGAATGTTGTTCACACAATTGGAGAAACTGTATCATCCCGACAAAGAGGAGGAGAGAAAAACCACTGATACCGCTGAGTTACTGCATCTGCTGGCTGAAAAGGTCCATAAACGCTCGCTGGTGATCATCTTTTCGGACATGCTCGATAACGAAGGAAACCCCGGTTCTCTTTTTTCTGCCTTGCAGCATCTGAAACACAACAAACATGAAGTAATCCTTTTTCATGTGCACGAACAGGAAAAGGAGCTGGAATTTGATTACGGCAATCGCCCTTATCGTTTTGTGGATATGGAAACAGGCCGGATGATACGTCTGAACCCGGCAGACCTGAAAGAAAAGTATGTCAGGCAGATGAAGAAGTATTATGAGGAAATGCGCCTCAAGTGTATGCAGTACAAAATAGATTTTGTGCCTGCCGGCATCAACCAGGGGTATGAAAATGTACTGCTTTCCTTCTTGCTGAAAAGGTCTAAACTGTATTAACTCCTATACCACATCTACGATCTTGCCGGTAGCATATTCCCCTTTATCCAGCTTGTCTTTGACTTTAGAAAACGCATCCAGGGTATACTCCACGTCTTCCAGGGTGTGAACTGCCGTGGGGATCAGCCGGAGAATGATTGTTCCTTTAGGCACAACCGGATAAGCAACCACAGAGCAGAACAGGTTGAAATTCTCTCTCAGGTCATGCGCCAGGTTGGCCCCCTCCGGTGTGTCGCCGCTGAGCACAACCGGTGTAACAGGAGATTGGGTGTTGCCTATATTGAATCCCCTGGATTTAAGCCCCTTCTGAAGGGCGGTGGCTACTGTCCAGAGTTTTTCCCGGAATTCCGGATGATTGCGCATCAATTCCAGGCGTTTCAATGCACCCACCACGAGCGGCATGGGCAATGATTTGGCATAAATCTGGCTGCGCATATTGTACATCAGGTAGGTGATGATTTCCCTGGGTGCGGCCACAAAGGCACCGATGGAAGCAAATGATTTGGCAAAAGTGCCGAAAAACACATCTATTTCATCCTGGACCCCAAAATGCTCCCCGGTACCTGCACCGGTAGGTCCCATGGTACCCACTCCATGGGCATCATCTACCAAAAGCCTGAAGTTGAATTCCTTCTTCAATGCAGTAATTTCATCCAGTTTGCCAAGGCTCCCTGACATCCCAAAGACGCCTTCGGTGATTACCAGTATGCCGCCGCCGGTTTTTTCCGTCAGTTTTTTGGCCCGCCGGAGTTCCGTACGTAAATTGTCAATGTCGTTGTGCGGGAAAACGAATCGCTTCCCCATGTGCATGCGAAGGCCGTCAATGATGCAGGCGTGTGACTCGCTGTCGTACACAACCACATCCTGCCTGTCTATCAACGCATCAATGACGGAAACCATGCCCTGGTAACCGAAGTTCAGAAGATAGGCCGCTTCTTTTTTTACAAAATCAGCCAGTTCATTTTCCAGTTGTTCATGCAGTTTCGTCTGACCCGACATCATGCGTGCGCCCATGGGCAGTGCAAGACCATAGTCTTTTGCTGCCTCCGCATCAGCTTTTCGGACCTCAGGGTGGTTCGCCAGTCCGAGGTAGTTATTCAGGCTCCAGACCAGCTTCTCTTTCCCCCTGAAATGCATCCTGTTTGAAATCTCTCCCTCCAGCTTCGGAAAGGTAAAGTATCCGTGTACCTGGCTGGCATACTGGCCCAAGGGGCCCATTCTGGCAGTTGCTTTGGCAAAAATATCCATTGTGGTAACAACTTTTGTAAACGAAGTAAGTAAACCCGACAAAATTATATGATAAAATATTTCAAAACAACAAAATATGTGGGTAACTGAATAAATATTTTTTGTCGCTTACCCATTTTGCTGATAAAGCTTTCGAAAAAATACCCCCGGGTCGGGGCAGATCCTCTCATAAAGGGGTTGTTCCTCTTTTGTGCATACCCCCGGGAAATCACCCATCCGGCCCTGCATGTCTGCAATGACCTGAAAATGCAAATGGGGTGGCCAGTCGCCGTTGACCGGAGCACTTCCGATGTGACAGAGAACATCGCCTGCACCGAGGGCCATATTGATTGATTTGTCTTTAAGGGAGTCGGTGGTAAGATGGCCGTAGAGGGTATAAAACCTTGTATCTCCCAACAAATGCTCTACAATGATGGTCGGGCCGTAATCTCCGTAACTGTCATTGTTCCTGAAACTGTGGATTCTGCCTCCCAGTGGCAGGCAAACCGGGGTATTGGCTTCAGCCCATATATCGGTTCCAAGATGGACGCTTCTTGACTGTTCATTTGAAGCCGCAAACAACGGACTGCGTTTATAAACGGCCCTGTTTTCCAGGTATCCGCCGTAAGCGTAAACAGCGTTTTTTGACTGCAGTTCATCAAATATCAGCTGACCCAGGCCTGTGGCATCAGTAAAATCAAGCATTTGCAGATCCCTGTTGCTTGCTGACAGGTCAAGCATAATTGAATTGTCAGGTTGCAGATCCGGTGAGAAGAGCGGGTGCAGGCGTTCTTGATTAACTTTCAGAAGTTTAGATAGCTCCATGTTTTACATAAACCTTTCATTAAATACTTTTTCAAGCGCATACAACTCATCCCTGTACGCTGCTGCTTCCATAAAATCCAGCTCTTTGGCTGCTTTTTCCATTTGTTTTCTGGTACGGTTAATGGCTTTTCGCAACTGGTCTTTATCCATGTATTGCACTACAGGATCGGCAGCAAGGCTTGCACTCTCCGTCTCTGCGTATACTTTCTTTTCGCCCTTTTTGTCAACCACCGTGGTTTGTCCGTGAATGGCTTCTACCGACTTCTGTATCTGGGCGGGAGTGATATGGTGTTTTTCGTTGTATTGCAGCTGCTTTTCCCTTTTCCTGTTGGTTTCATCAATGGCTGCCTGCATTGACCGGGTGATTTTGTCCGCATACATTACGACTTTACTGTGTATGTTTCTGGCGGCCCGGCCTGCCGTCTGGATCAGCGATCTCTCCGATCGCAGAAAACCCTCACTATCGGCGTCCAGTATGGCTACAAGTGATACTTCCGGCAGGTCAAGTCCCTCCCTGAGCAGATTCACCCCCACCAGTACGTCAAAATTGCCCAATCTCAGATCCCTGAGAATTTCGACCCTTTCGAGGGTGTCCACATCCGAGTGGATATACCGGCATGTAACACCTGCATTGGTAAGGTATTTGGTCAGTTCTTCCGCCATCCGTTTGGTAAGTGTGGTAACCAACACCCTCTCATTCTGGATGGTGCGCTGATTGATCTCTTCCAGCAGGTCATCTATCTGGTTCACGCTGGGTCTGACATCAATGGGTGGCTCAAGCAGGCCAGTCGGACGTATCACCTGTTCGACAACAATTCCTTCGCTTTTGTGCAGCTCATAATCGCCCGGTGTCGCACTTACGAAAATCACCTGGTTCAATAGATTCTCAAACTCGTCGAATTTCAGGGGGCGGTTATCCAGTGCAGCCGGAAGGCGGAAACCGTATTCTACCAGGTTTTTTTTGCGGGAAAAGTCTCCGCCATACATCGCGTGAACCTGGGATACGGTGACATGGCTCTCATCAATGACCATAAGGTAATCGTCGGGAAAATAATCCAGGAGGCAAAAAGGCCTGGAGCCGGGACTTCGACCGTCGAAGTAACGCGAATAATTTTCAATGCCCGGACAATAGCCCAGCTCCCGCATCATCTCCATATCATAATTCACCCTGTCTTCCAAACGTTTGGCTTCCAGCTCCTTTCCAATGTTCCTGAGGAAGGCTGTTTGCCCAACCAGGTCATCCTGTATCGCACGCATTGCTGACTGCATGCGGTCTTTGGAGGTTACAAAAATATTGGCAGGATAAATGGCCAAATGTTCCAATTCTTCGATGGTTTTACCGCTTACCGGATCAATGGAGGAAAGGGTCTCTACTTCATCTCCCCAGAAAACGATCCGGCAGGCAATATCTGCGTAGGCCGGGAAAACATCCACCGTATCTCCCTGTACACGGAATTTGCCGCGTGTAAATTCTGTGGTGGTCCGACTGTATAAACTACCCACAAGGTGATGCAATAGCTTGTTACGTGCAATGACCTGCCCGGTCGCCAGGCGGATGATGTTCTCGTTGAAGTCATCCGGGTTGCCTATGCCGTAGATGCAGGAAACAGAACTGACCACAATCACGTCACGACGTCCGGATAATAGTGCACTGGTGGCGCTGAGACGCAATTTTTCAATTTCGTCGTTGATGGAAAGATCCTTTTCAATGTAGGTGTTGGTTGTAGGCAGATAAGCTTCAGGCTGATAATAATCGTAGTAGGAAACAAAATATTCGACCGCATTGTCCGGAAAAAAATGCCTGAATTCTCCGTAAAGCTGGGCAGCAAGGGTTTTGTTATGACTGAGCACCAGGGTAGGACGCTGTACTTCCTGGATTACATTGGCAATGGTAAATGTTTTGCCCGATCCGGTCACACCAAGCAAAGTCTGGTATGGCTGTCCCTGCTCCAATCCTTCTCTCAGCTGCTTAATAGCTTCGGGCTGGTCCCCGGTTGGAGAAAAATCTGAAGTCAGCTTGAATGGCATAAGTTAGTTGTCCCCCATCTTAAATAACAGTTGTTTTTCCTCCTTTGTGAGGCTATCGTACCCGTGTTTGGATATTTTATCAAGGATGTGATCTATCTTTTTTTGCTGCTCCGCCCGTTGTTCGTTATAATCCTCATCGCTTACATAACGCTCCCTGGTATATTCAACCCGCATGGCTGGTCTTTTGCGGAAAATACGGATCATTTTTTCCAGGTAAAAACCAAGTACCATGGCCGGGTCCCGACCGGACCTCAGCAGGCGGGCATATATGTAACCCCATAATGCACCGCCCAGGTGTGCAAGGTGACCGCCGGGGTTGCCCTGGTCAATGCTTATCAGGTCAAGCACCACAAAAAAGATGGCAATATATTTCAGTCGTATACGCCCGAAAAGCAACAAGGGAAGCTGGTAATTCGGCATATAGGTCGCGATGGCAATGAATATGGCCAGTACGGATGCGGAAGCTCCAATGGCAAGAGAGAAGGAAACCACCTCTTCGAAAACAGGAAACACGTTGAATGAAATAATATAAAATAACGCACCTGCCAGCCCCCCCAGTAAATAAGTGGCCGTCAGCCTGTCCTGCCCGATAAAATCACTGAACAGCCGTCCCCCCACATACAACACGATCATGTTGAAAAGTATGTGAAGAAAGTCAAAGTGAAGGAACATGTAGGTAAACAGTGTCCAGGGCCGGTGGAGGACGACGTGTACATTGGAAGAAATTCCCAGCCACTGACTCATGGCTTCAGCTGTCCCGTCCACATTCCAAAGAAAAAAGAAGACACGTATCAGGTTGACAGCTACGAATATGGCCACATTGACTCCAATGAGCCTGGCCAGTATGGAACCCCGTGCGAAGAAGTTCCTGATCTCCTGAAAAAGCGATGTTTGCATAGGCGGATGAACAGATCTGTTAATAATAAATCTTTCTCCGGTTGCGCCAGTATTTGATCAGCAGGTAACCAAATACCATCCCCCCGAGGTGCGCAAAATGGGCCACATTATCGCCCGGACGATTGGCGATGCCGAAGAATAGTTCCATTGCGCCGTAGGCCATCACAAAATATTTAGCTTTGATGGGGATGGCAAAAAACAGGTAAATGTAGCTGTTGGGGAAAAACAT
>SL_3KL_010_SEDDRAFT_10005628_pt1 | contig 11217 bp, 5 predicted proteins | sample SodLakKL_010_SED_2_FD_10381 | JGI IMG/M metagenome (IMG submission 10381)
TGGAGGAAGAGCTTGTCGGCGGAGGTCCAGACCCATGTGTCGGGGTCGGCCGGATCCTCCCGGGACATGAGTTCCAGGTCGCCCTCCGGATCGGGCCCGAAGTTCACGTCGATGTGGCGATAGTTGCGGGCGTCGTACTTGTGGAGCGACGGGGCGTCGTTGAGCGGATTGAAATAGATGGCGGTGATGCCGAGGTCGGCCAGGTAGTCGAGCTTGTCGAGCACGCCCTTCAAGTCGCCGCCGTAGCGGCGCATATGGACGGTCCGGCAGAACTCTTTGCCGCTCTCGACGGCCCAGGACTCCATGCGGTACCAGTCGTGCCCCCACGGCGTGGGCTCCCAGCTCTCGGGCTTGTTGTGCGGCCAGGAGCCTTCGATGGTTTTCATGGTCGGCTGGTTGCCGGGGTCGCCGTCGCGGAATCGCTCGACAAAAATCTGGTACCAGACGGCATCCTGTGCCCATTCGGGGACGGATGTGAGGATCTCCTGCGGGACGTGGCCGGGGACCGCGAAGGGGTCTGCGGGTTTTTGGGCTGCGATTGGGTTTGCAGGTCCTGAAATTGCGTAAGTATTTGCCGTTTCCTCATTTGCGTAAGAGCTCGCTGATTCCGGGATTATATTCGGATCAGCTGGTTCCTGAAATGCATTTCGATCCGACTGCTCCCTGACCAGTTCATCCGGCTGTTCTGCGGCATTTGCGTAGCAGTTTGAAACCGTCAGACCGGAGGTCTGGAAAAGAAGTGCGAGGGCGATGACTGTTGACTGTAATCTCATGCAGGCTGGCATTTTATCGGGTTTGTGGCATACAACTTTGCAGCATACAACAAGGTAACAAAACTGCGTAAATGATTTGTGTAGATGTATCCAGCGTGGAAGACAGTAGATCGAGGAATACTTGGAAGAATCGGCCAATTTCAGCCACTATTTGAAAAAATCCGGCGTGAAGCTTTTGGATAGCAGCAACTACAATTGCATTGCGGCATTAAGCGTTTTATTTTATGTAAACAACTAATACAATGGAATATGGAAACCCTGATTATTCAAAGCGAAAACAGTCATGATATAAAACTTTTGAAGGAAATTGTCACGAAAATGGGATTAAAAACAGCCCAGCTTACCCAAGAGCAAGCTGAAGATATCGGTCTTTCATTGTTAATGAAAGAAGCTGACCGAAGTAAAACTGTCTCAAGAAAAACCGTAATGGAAATACTCGACGAGCAGTGAAGCTTGTCTTCCTCGAAATATTCAGTGATGACCTTAAAAAGATTTCTGACACAAAAGTAAAAAGGTCGATAAAAAAGCCATTCTTAAAATTGTTCATTGATTAATTTGCAAAACACAATTGCATACGCATTTCAAGTTTGCCTTGCAGCAAGACATTAACTGATTAAATTGCACATGGCAACACACAAATAACTTACTCACGTTAAAAGGGAGCGCATAATGGCAAATCGTAACGATGGCCCTTATCCTTTTGCTGATCTTAAAATCAATCCGGGAAATCCAGAATATTCAGGAGACCAAATAAAACAGTTACTCCCGCAAACAGCGCACTGACATGCCAAATTGTTTGGTGAGGTTAAGCCTGCTGACTTCGCCGCTTCCATGGAACATGCTGCGGCTCGGGGCACTCGTTGCAGTGGTTTCGGTAGAAGTCCACCAGTATCCATAGACGGCCACGAAATCAAAATTACCGTTGAAGATACGATAACCACCTCCGTGTCCCGAGAATCCGAATATATCCCTTCCCCGATGCGTAGCATGATAACGCCAACTTGGATGCTCCACGGTGTCCCACGGTGGCCCTAGTATTGTTCCCTCCTGACGACGTGATTTCAATGCATTGGCCGCACCGAGGGACACACTGGCATTCGGATAGCCCAGCGAGTCTGCGTATGCCAGTAACTGGATCCAGTCATCATCCGTTGGAACCCGCCAGCCATCCGGACACAGTCCACCCGGAGCCGATACCGCATGCCAGTTGTAGAGGCGTCCATAAGCCTCAACCACCTCCTCTTCGCTGTTCAGACCAGTAATGGATCCATAAGGTTGCACCGCCATAGCACCGCTACTTGTACTTTGCCACTCCGAATTACTCAGTCCGCTCTCGATCTCCGTCTCGTCGCGGTAACGGGTGGTTCGAAGGTTTTTGGCCATCCACTCCTGTTCACCGATGATCACAGTGGGATACTCATTGCCGTCGATGTCGGTCACCCCATCTCCCTGGATGTATCTTTTCCGGGTCAGCACGAGTTCTCCACTGTCATAATCCTGCGCAAAAGGAATTTGAACCTGTATTTGCAAAAAGTCATCCGTGTCCTCCACAAGCACCCGCAAATCCGAATTATCAGCACTGATGCTGAAACGCGGCGATACGCCCACAGGCTCCTGACGGCCCGCCAGCTCCTGACTTCTTGCCGGCTCCGTACTGCCCGCCGGACGGACGTGAATGCCCGCACTGCCGCTGCTCACACCCGCGCTGATGAAGGTCATGCTCTGCACGAGGGCAAAGCCGTTTCCGCGAACCCGCAACAGGTACTGCCCCTGCGAGAGCCCCGAGCCCAGGTTCACAACAATATGGTGCGAACCCTGTCCCACCCCGGTCTGGGTCTGGATTACCTGCCGGCCCAGTATATCGTACACCGCGATCACAGCCTGAGTTGGTTCGGGAGCATAAAAAGGGATGGTCGTCACCGGGTTAAAGGGGTTTGGATAGGACGAGCCCAGACGGAATTCCGACGGACCCTGAAGCTCATCAAAGGGATCAGCGGAAGCCGCTTCTGCCTGATAGGACAGTACAAAGTGGCCATCAGCATTACTTTGGTCCGAGGCGATGGTTTGATCCTGCTCATTGCGAAGGAGTACCGTAAGGCCGGCAACCGCGTTGCTGTCACTATCGATCAAACGGCCGGTTACTTCGTAGGTTGTCAGGTCGTCCGAAAACTGAAAAGCCAGGAAAAACAGAACGACGACAAGGATAGGAGGAGTCCAGTAGAAATTTTTCATGTATTCAGATCAATTTTGGATTTTTATGTCAGAATGAATTCACATGGCAGGATGTGATCATGCTCCTGAGTGTCAGCCAGAGGCTGCCATGATCATTTCATGAGAACGGGATTATGATTTGTAATCAAAGCTGCAGGATATCTGGTGATCAGCCGACTTCGGTGGGCCGGCAAACACCTTCAGGGCGTCATTACAAAAAGAGAACTGAAATGGCAATACCTTTCATGGGACAGTGAAAACATCCCATAAAACCTCATTTTTCTAAATACTTAAAAAAAATTAAAAAAAGCTATTTTTTTTGATGAACATGCATCAGATTCATACAACATCTTTATCCGGTTCCATTCTCTGATGGCCTTGATACCCTTACAACGGCATGGTGACAGTTCATTCCGGGTCCCATTTGGGATTGCCGATTAAAAACTATTTTACCAGCATCATTTTGCCGGTCTGCTGCCACTCCCCGGACCGGATTTTCAACACATAGATTCCGCTGCCGGCATCGGCCGCATCCCAGGTCACCTGATGCCGACCGGCCGACCGGTCACCGTCCACCAGCCGGGCAACCCTTCGGCCCGTGATATCGAATATTTCCACCGTCACGGCAGCAGGCTGCACAAGGGTATAGGAAATCGTTGTGACCGGGTTGAACGGATTGGGATAATTCTGGTGGAGGATTGGTCCGGCGGCAATGTCCTCGTTTGCAAACTCCCCGTTCCGGTCCGATGACGTCCCGGTCTCCAGCAATTCATACACGACATAATCCCACGCCCCCAGGGCAATGACCGCATCCTCCCCGATCGTCACGACATCCCCGGTCAGCACATCGCGGTACGTGCCTGAGGCCGAGCTTCCCTCCAGCGTGACATCGCGTCCCTGCGGCGACAGATTAGCGGCCACCAGCACCTGATCGTCGTTTTTCTCCCGGATGAATGCGAATACGTTGCGGTTGCTGGATGTCGGCACCCGCTGCAGCTCCCCACCGTCCTCCCCGAGCCAGAGCGCCTGGTTTTCCCGCCTCAGATGGAACAGCGCGGCGTACAGATCTGCCTTGGGATGGTCCCGCCACGGGATCAGGTCCTTGTCGAAGAAGGCCAGCCGCTTGTCGAGCCCCGCCTCCTGTCCGCTGTACACCAGCGGCATCCCGTCAAACGTGGCTGTGAGCACGGCAAACACCTCGGCGGCATCCCCAAACAGCTCGCCTGTGGTCCCGTGCCAGGAGTTTTCGTCATGGTTGGATGTGAAATAGAGCCGGCTTGAACCTTCCGGGTGGATGGACTGCTGGTGCCGGAACGCCTGGTACAGATCGTTGGCATTGGCCTGCCCGTCGGCGATCTGCCTGAGCACACCATGGCCGAAACCGTAGAGCCACCATCCGTGCGTCATATGAAATCCCCTGTCGAACCACTCCGGACCGGTGTGCTCGGCCAGCAGGAAGATATCCGGCCTGTGCGCCGTGAGTTCCTCATTGATCCGGAAGAGGAAATCCATATCCAGGACGTGGCTCACCGCATCAAAACGGAAGCCGTCCACGCCGTACTCATCCACCCAGAACAGCATGGCGTCGCGCATGTAGTTGCGGAGCCCGGTCTGATGATGGTCCAGCTGGATCACATCCGACCAGTTTGTGCCGGGCGGCGGCATGAAGTTCCCCCTGGAGGTGGCGTACCATTCCGGGTGCTCTTCGGTGAGATAATTGTCCCATGAGGTGTGGTTGGGGACCCAGTCCAGGATCACGTACATGCCGCGGTCGTGGATCGCGTTGACCAGCCGCCGGAAATCCTCATGGTCGCCGAATTCAGGATTGATGCCCTTGTAGTCCCGGACCGAGTAGTAGCTGCCGAGGCTTCCCAGGCGGTTTTTTTCGCCGATCGGGTGGATGGGCATGAGCCACAGGATGCCTACGCCCAGATCCTGCAGGCGATCCAGGTGCGCCTCGAACGCCTCGAAGGTGCCCTCCTGCGTGTACTGGCGGATGTTCACCTCGTACATGGCGAGATTGCGGGTCCAGTCGCTGTGGTCCTGTGCCGCCGAAAGCAACGGCACCAGGAGCAGTATGGAGAGAATGATCAGACGTCTTCGCACTTGCATCACCTTTTTGCCGGTAACATCATCCGATATTCAGCACAAGGTGGACTTTATCTTGCACTATCCGGCACTGTCATTCGGAAAAAAGATCCTATTTCACCAGCATCATCTTTCTGGTGAAGGTGTGATCACCGGCCTGCATGCGGATCAGGTAGGTGCCGCTGCTTAACCGGCCGGCATCGAAATTCACCGTGTAGGACCCGGCCTGCTGATGCTCGCTGACCAACGTGGCTACCCGTTGTCCCAGGACGTTGTAAATCTGCAGCTCCACCTGGACGGCCTGCGGAAGGTCGTAGGATATGGTGGTGGCCGGATTGAACGGGTTGGGGTAGTTCTGGTTCAGTGCAAATGCCTCTGGAAGGTCGGTTTGCAAGTCGGATTCAAAGCCTTCCCCGGCGGATGTGGGAATGAGTCCGGCCGGTGGTGTCTCCAGCTGCTCGGTGGTGAAAATGTGGAACGCTCCCGGCGGCAGATCCATGGTATAGGTGTCGCCGACCATGTCGCTGGTGACTTCGATCTCCTCCCCGGTAAAATAGTCGTACCAGGTACCGGCCTGTGTAAAACGCGGAAAGACCGGACGCTCAAACACGTTGAAGTTCCCGGTTACCACCGCATCCATCGTCTCATGCCGCAGGGTGATGGTCTTTGTGGCCGTATTCATACCGAACATGCCGACTTCGGTGTCGGGATCGTGGAACACCGGGTTTTCATGACGCAGTTTCAGAAGCCACTGCCAGGTCTGGTACAGCGCGTTGCGTTCGGCATCCTGATAGTAATCCCAGCGAATGGGCTTGCGGCCGGTCCGGCCCGGATCGGTCGGCAGGCACTCGCCGTCGGTGCCGTCACCGGGTTTTAGGCATTCGTTCGGACCACCGCCGTATCCCAGCTCGCCAAATTGCCAGATCATCTTGGGGCCTGGAATGGTGAAGAAGAACGCACCAACCTGTTTCTGCCGGTCCAGTGCCGTGGAAAGCTCCTGGATCTGGTATTCGTTCATGCCGTTGCCATAATTCAGGTTCCTGAACATCAGCCACTGCTCATCGTGGCTTTCCATGTAGCCGATCAGGTTCGGCACCTGCCAGCCGCGGTTGCGGAAATAGACACCGGAGAAGTTGGACCGGCCGCCACCGTGCCATCCCATGGAAGCTTCGCTGTACTGATGGTTCTGATTGCCCCAGAGAAGCATGCCGGCACGTCCCTGGTCCACGCCATGGTTGGCAAGTTCGATCTCCTCCTGGTTATCGGCAAAATGCTCCAGAATGATGTAGGCGTCGGGGTCGCACTCCCACATGCGGTCGGCCATACGCTTAAGGTTGACGATGCGCTCGGGGTTCGGACCCTGAAGCAGGCTGCCGTCCTGCACGTTCGTGGCAAAGCCCTTGGTCAGGTCGAACCGGTATCCATCCACATTGTACTCTTCCAGCCAGTAGCAATTGGCGCGGTCCATCCAGTATTTGATGAACGGATGGTCATGGTTGAGATGGTTGAAGACGTTGAACTGGTGGCCGGGACCGATAAGGGGGTTGGTATCCCGCGACTCACCGTAGAGCCGGATAAGCGGCGATTTGCCGGTGGCATGGTTGTAGACGACATCGAGGATGACGGCCATACCGCGCTTGTGGGCCTCATCCACCAGGCGGCGGAACTGGTCGGCCGGACCGTAGGCTTTGTCCAGGGCCAGGTGGTGGTTAGGGTTGTATCCCCAGCTGTCGTTGCCGTCAAAATTGCTGACCGGCATCAGTTCGATGGCGTTGACGCCCAGGCGCTTGAGGTAGTCGAGCGTGTCGGCGAGCGTGGCGTAGGTGCCATCCTCAAGAAAATCGCGAATGACAAGTTCATAGATTACCAGTTCGGAGGGATCCGGACGCACGTAATCGGTGGCCTGCCACTCCCAGGGTTGCTGTCCGGTCTGGAGGATGCTAACCGGGTGCTCGGTCTTTCCGTGCGGGTACTCTTTTAGACCGGGATAGACCGATTCGGAGATCCACCGGTCGTTCCACGGGGAGAGTACTTTATGGGAGAACGGGTCGCTGAGGCGCAGGTCCCCATCCACCAGATACTGGAAGCCGTACTCGACACCGGGTTCCAGTCCGTCGATGGTAATCCAGAAGAGCACGCTGTCAGCGCGGGCGGTTTCACGGCTGAGCATATATTCGGCCGAGGGTTCCCAGTCGTTGAAGTCACCGATCAGGTAGACGAATTCCTTTTCAGGAGCCCACAGTACGAGGGTGGCCATGTCGTCCTGATCGTGGTAGTTGATGCCAAGCCGTTTGCCGGCGGGCACGGGCGCTTCGGTGACCGTCGGATTGACCAGCAGGGTGAAGGAGGTTTCGGCGCTGTTTTCGTTTTCGTCCTCGGCCACGGCGCGGACGGTGCGCGTTCCGGTTTCGGTGAGTTCCAGGTCGAAGAGGATGCGGGCGGAGTCCACCTGCGCCACGGAGGTCTCATCCACAAACAGCTCCATCATCACGATGTCGCTTTCCAGACCGAAGGAGCTGACTTCCACGGGGATGGTCTCACCCGGATTCACCATGAGCGGACCGAGGGAGGGCAATGTCGGGCGGTCGAAGCGAACCGTGACGAGATCGGAGTAGACTTCTACGAAGATGTCGCCGCCGTCAGTGGCCCTGCCGGTACGGCTGCCATCGGAGTTGCGGAACACGAAAGCGAGCTGCTCCACTTCTTCGGATTCGGGCACACCGTAGTAGTCACGGATCATGCCGATATCAAGGGAGTAGAGATCGTCGTTGATGCGCGTCAATTGCGCCTTGGGAATGTTGACGGGCCAGTCAGCTACAACATAGCGCCAGTCGTTTGGTGCGGTGCTCAGGTCGGTAAGCACGCCGGTATGGGCGTAGATATCGCCGGTGAAGCCCGCCAGGCCGCCATCACCTTCCGTGGCGTCAAAGAAGATGGTCAGAGGACGGTCGATCGTGGGAAAAGGCGGGTCGGTGTAGACCACTTGTGCTGCAGCCGGGCCGCTAATCAGAAAAATGGAAAGAAGGAGTACGGGTAAAATGAAGCGTTTCATGGATCGGGGTCGGGTTGTAGTGGTATCAGAGAATAGTCAGGCCGGGCTGATCAGTAGTCTGACTGGGCGGATCAGCCGTATTTATGGGATCATTATCCTTCTGCCGGAATGGATTTATCCTGTCGTTTAGACAATCCGGCATAGTCGGGCGAGGATGCCCGAAGGATGAGGTCCGGCGAGAACACCGTGTGGGTAATTTCGGTCTCTTTGTTTTCGAGACGTTCAACCATTTTTTCTATGGCCAGGGCGCCCATTTCATACATGGGTTGTCTCATGGTGGACAGGCCGACGTATTCGGAAAATTCGAGGTCGTCAAAACCGATGATAGGTATGCGCATGCTGTGATCCCGCATTGCTTTTATTGCGCCAAGTGCCTGAATATCAGAAGCACAGAAGCAGGCATCCGGCGGGTTGTCCAGGCTGAGCAGTTTTGACATGGCCTCATAGCCGTTGCTTTCGGTGAAACCGTCGCGTTCCATGTCATCTCCGGTGACAATCATGTCGGAATCGACCATGATCCCGGCATCTTCCAACGCTCTTCGATAGCCAAAGACACGGTCGACGATCGGTTTGGAATCCAGTTTGGCGCAGATCATGCCAAGGGAACGGTACCCTTGATCGATGAGATGTGTGGTAGCGGTGTAGGCCCCTTCAATGCTGTCCACACTGATGGTGTCAAAACCAGAGTAGTACTCGTCGATGAGCACCAACGGAACATTGTACTTGTGGAGCAGCTTCCAGTCGTTGTCTTCCAGGTGGATGGATATTACGATGTATCCTTCGCCCCATCCGCGTTTCAAGATGTGGTCGGCCTGGCTAAGGATATTATCTGCGACTTTTACGTTAAAAATCTGGAGGTCATAATCATATTCCGCGATTTTATCCTGCATGCCTGCAAGCACCTCCATAAAGAAGTAATTGGAGATAACAGGGACAATGACGGTGATGATCCTGGTTTTTTTTCGTGCAAGACTCTGTGCAAGAGCGCGTGGATGGTAGCCAAGTTTATTGGCAACTTCTAGTACTTTTTCCCGCGTCTTTTGGGTAACACAACTGCTGTCGTTGAACACCCGGGAAACGGTAGCGATGCTGACGCCAGCCTCTCTGGCGATATCATATATCGTCGGATTCAATATGATGACCTCGTTATTACGTATTTCAAATCTTAACGGGAATACTTTAGATAAAAATGGCAACCGGAGCCGCACACTGTGCGACTCCGGCTGCACGGACACAAAATTATTACTTGATAAGCATCATTTTGCGTTGCTGTACAAATTCACCTGCCTGCAGACGGTAGATGTACATACCGGATGCCAGACGGGTGGCGTCAAATGGAACGGCATGCGTTCCTGCGGTCATCTGGGTATTCACCAGTGTTGCAACCCGCTGGCCAAGGACGTTGTACACATCCAGACGCACATCCTGGCTTTCCGGAATGGTAAAGCGGATGGTCGTGGTCGGGTTGAACGGGTTCGGGTAGTTCTGATCCAGACTGTAGGTACGCGGAGCGTCCGCAAAATCTTCGGAGCTCGTTTCTCGTGCAATGGCTGCGTAGTCGGGTGCTGCCTCCACGGTCAGCGGATCATCGTTGAATGCTTCACCGCCCTGCCACTCAAGTACCGCCAGTTCCGGCTCAGCCGGCCAGGTGGATACCAGAATGCCGTCAAAGTCTTCCACTTTGGTCGGGGTGATGAACTGGTAGTAACGGCGTCCGCTCCCGAAACCTCCACCGTTCCAGAGGATCGTACCCTCACCAATGTTGGGTTGGCCATAGCCGATCACAAAACCTAACGCGTTGACACTCGGAAGCTGGGCATCAATGGTGATTTCATAGATGCCGTCTCCGTTGGTGTCTTCCAACAGGTAATTTTCATTGCGGAAGATATTTGAAGACTCTTCAACGTGCTCAGGTCCGGTTCCAAAGCCCTGGGTCAGAGCAAAGATCTGCTCTTCAAAGGCAATGAACACCGAATCCTGACCAGGAACAAACCGCTCTTCGGCATCGGGCACCGTGGTGGCACGGGTCATGTCGATGCGGATGGTGATCGGGTAGGTTTCCGGTGTGCCTTCGATAAAGTCACCCAGAATTACCGAAGCACCCGCCAGGTCGTTGTAGAATACATATCCGGGATCTTCGGGATAGGTGCGCTGAACCGGAGCATCCTGGATGAAGTAGATCCGGTCGGAACCGCCGGTCGTTCCCGGCTCTTCCCATCCTGCGCCAAGACTCAGGTTGGGCACGTAGTTCGGACTGTTCTCGTCCTCGCGGCTGTCATCCCACAGGATGAAATACTTGTAGGCGTAGCGCTGCCCAACAGCTACCAGATTATCTCCCGAATAACTTCGGGTGAGCTGGTATCGGTCCAGTGTCGGATTGAACGTGAGTTCGTCGCCGCCGCTCCAGCCCTGGAAGTTCCCGCGCAGTTCCACGGCATCCAGTGCATCGTCAAAGATACCCAGGTTGATGAGCACGTTGACGTTCACTGCGAACTGGACATCGGTTTCGATCAGGTCAACTTCTTCGGTGGTTGGTGGTATGTCATCAAAGAAGACCCACTGCAAAGTGGTGTCGGCGATATTTGTGACGCTCGCAGTTCTGTCGGATGGAATATTGTCTTCCCATGCAACCGTCGGAGTTTCGGTAACGAATTTGTACGCGAAACTGCTGTTGGCAGCAAGAGTGTCCTCATGCAAATAGAGCACACCAGAATAGAAGATATTGTTACTGTCTTCCATACGGCCTTCTTTATCTAGATAGAGTGCCGTGGTGCCCCAGTCGTCAGGATTGCCAATAACAGCAGGAGTTCCGCGGACACCGACTTTGTGATCGGGATTGTCGGGATCAAACTGGCCCGCCTGGACCCGAGAGCCTACGTTGACGCGGAAGAAGATACCGACAGAGTCAGGCTTCTCTTCGAATACCTGTACACGGTTGTAGAACGTCAGGTCAAGAACCAACGGCTCGGTCTGGTCGGCAGGAACAGACAATGAGCGGTTGTCACCAGATTCCCATCCTCCGTTGGCCGTTTCCTCTTCGGGATCCAGTGAGAAGCCGGTCCAGAACTTGTATTCAAATTCGTCACCGGGCAT
>SL_3KL_010_SEDDRAFT_10005629_pt1 | contig 11217 bp, 10 predicted proteins | sample SodLakKL_010_SED_2_FD_10381 | JGI IMG/M metagenome (IMG submission 10381)
CCAGTCTGGATAAAACCAAATGCCGGCATGCCTGAAATTGTTGACGGTAAAATCCACTATGATATCTTACCCGAGACATTCGCAAAGCATGCCCGGACGATGATAGAAGCAGGAGTGAATTTTATAGGCGGCTGCTGCGGTACAGATCCCGATTTTATTAAGTCACTCATCAAATTAAAAAATTAGAAATTCCTGAACGGGATTACCAAAGTAATGATAACTAATAACCTCGCTATCACTTCTCTCGATCAGTTTATATACGGCATAAGTCCGTCGCCTGTTACCTGCGGCAGAGACGTACAAATCGGAACCGGACAGGTTATACCTGAAATTAATTTTACGCTCCCTCCAATGGATATAAACCAATCCACGTGGAGTGAGGTTCGCAGTCAATACAGCGCGATGATCCGGTCGGTCATGAAACGGGCTCGCGAACTCGAGGTATCATCCCTCCTGGTGGAATTTGAAACATTGCCGCCGATGACACAAAACTTCGAATGGGCACGGGAAATAATGCAGATACTTTCAGAGGAATTAAACACATACAATGATTCCAGTGGAATAAAGAGTGCTTTACGGGTCACACCAAACGATACACGGGAATTTTTACGGCCTTCGCTTATGCGACGAGGTAAACACTGGGATGAGATGGTTTATTTTTTCGAACATGCAGGATCTGCCGGAGCGGATTTGCTTGCTATAGAATCAACAGGCGGCAAGGAAATATGTGACGAAGCACTTGTCAATGCGGATCTTCCGATGGTTATATTTTCTCTGGGTGTTCTGGGCTGCAGGGATATGGAATTTCTCTGGAAACAAATCGTTGACAGTTGCAACCGCACCAACGTCGTTCCCTCCGGAGATTCAGCATGTGCCTTCGGAAACACGGCGATGACCCTCGCAGATCAGCGAATGATACCAAAAGTATTCGCAGCAATCGTACGCGCCGCCACAATACCGCGAAGTCTTGTTGCATATGAAGTGGGTGCCGTGGGTCCGAGCAAAGATTGTGCATATGAAGGCCCGTATATGAAAGCGATTGCCGGCATTCCGATTTCTATGGAGGGCCGTTCGGCAGCTTGCGCACATTTGAGTCCCCTCGGAAACATTGCACAGGCAGTTTGCGATTGCTGGTCAAATGAATCCGTTGCAAATGTCAGATTACTAAGCACATTTGCTCCCGTTGTATCAATGGAACAGCTCACCTACGACTGTCGTCTGATGAACACAGCACTTCACCGCTCACCCGATCAGGCGTATCTTCTGAGGGATTGGTTATCTGCATCCGATTCGGATATAGATCCGCAGGCAAACATTTTACGGCCTGAGACGGTTCTACAAATAGCCAAACGGATAATAGCGAAAGACAATTATTTTGACAGAACCGTTGAAGCAGTTCGGTCGGCGATAGATGAACTTCATGAAGCAGCCGCAAACGGAGAATTAAAACTCGCTGTAAGGGAGAAACAATGGCTCGAACGGCTAAGAAACCAGAGTGAAGACCTTCCGGATAATGAAATAGAAATGCTTGAGGAAGTGTTAAAAACGCCGGCAGCAGAGAAGTTTATTCTCGAAGAATACGGATTGTCGAAATAGAGGAAAAATATTTTTTGTAATAATACTATTTATTTTCTGAGTTAAAAAAACTTTAAACAGCAATGTATTAGTTTTATTATGACCGACTTCCGATCGAGTATGTTAGAAATAATCCGGGGTGACATTCCTGATGGATTACTCTTCGTACCGAGACTTGATATTTGGTATAACCGAAATAAGTCCCGCGGTTCTTTACCTCCAGGGTATGAGAATCTGTCTTTAATAGATATCTCTTCCAAGCTCGGTGTCGGATATCATTCAGTAATTCCCGATTTTATCCGGTCAGTACCTCTCGAGGATCTCTATCACCGCGCGCTCGGGGTTTATAATAATCCTGATTTCCCATACAGAGTGGATTTTTCTTCAATCGATTTTACGGTAGAAAAAAGAGAGAATGAATTAAAGGTAACATATTACACATCAAAAGGTGAGATAACAACACGTATTAATTTTGGACCTGAATTATTTGATTCAGGAAGTACTATCCCTGAAATTCTTGAACCCGCCATTAAATCAAAGGAAGATTATTACCGGCTTACAGAGATTTTTTCGAAAATAAAAATTTATTCGACACCTGAGAAATATCGAATATATCACGATCGGATAGGTGAGGCTGGTATTGCTGTTGCTTTCCTGAGTCTTGCATGCGGACCTATGCAGCACATAATGCGGGATTTACGTAAATATGATGAGTTCTGTTTCGATATCTATGATAATCCTTCAGAACTTGATATGTGTGCTGAACCTCTGGGTGCGATATATGAGGAAATGATAAATAGTGTGTCAGATACGAATGCAGAGGTTGTACTATTTGGGGCTAACTATGATGAAACAATCACTTATCGACCCTTTTTTGAAAAATATATAGCTCCCTGGCTGAATAGAGCCGCTGATAAAATACACTCATACGGAATGAGTTTACTAACACATACCGATGGTGAAAATCAGGGTTTACTCGGATCTTTTAAAGAATGCAGATTCGATATTGCGGATTCAATCTGTCCGGCTCCTATGACAAAAGTACCTTTTGAGGAGTATCGTGATTTTTTTCGTGACAGAGCTACAATATGGGGAGGAATTCCCTCTCTTCTTTTACTAAAGAGTCATTGCTCGGAAATGGAGTTTCGTGATTTCATTCATAAAATAATCGAGAAGGGCAAACCCTATGATCGCCTCATTCTTGGTATAGCAGATACGACTCCGCCTGATGCAGAATTTAACAGAATCAAATATATCGTTGAGCAATGTAGCAAAATAAATATATGAAATATTCATTTTTTATTCAGATGATGGAGATATTTATATGATTAATGGTGGGAAATTATATTATTCCATTTATATTATCATCTTTACTTTTCATTTATCACTCGAAGTTCAAACGTCAGATGTCGGGAGAGAATGGAAACGTGAGGCGCATTCCTGGATCGATGAGGAGACGGGATATGAAATAACCCAATGGACACAGGGAAACGGCCGGAATTGGCATCTTTATGTATACATTAACTCGTTTATTGATGAGGAAAATATAATTATTTTCTCAGACCGGAACGGATTTGATAATCTGTACAGACTCAATCTTGCAACCGGCCGGTTAACGCAAATGACCGATAAAGAAAATATTCGGTACCGCGTGTGGCATTTACCCGGAATGAACGCATTGTGGTATATGGATGGAAATACATTGTATGTATTGAATACAGAGTCTTTTTCTTCTCAAAAACTATATACGTTTGATGAGCTTGTACCTTTATCATTTACGGTAACAGCAGATGCCGAGTGGTTTGTTTTCTCTGCAAATAAAAATCCGGGGTTTGATGAGAATCATAGTACCGGACCGTATGCGATATTCAAACTCAGTTTAACTGATTTCAACGTTGAACAGATTTCACCAGATTACGGATTCATTATCAGCCACCTCCAGGGTAATCCGGTTGACCCCTGTATAATAATGTATTGCTGGCAACACCGATATCGTGAGGGAAGTTCGGGCATTGTCGGCAATACGCCACAAAGAATTTGGTGGGTGAATATTGACGGGACCGACGGTGGACCGGTTGGCGCACAGGAGTTCGGTATTCACCGGACGCATGAGTTCTGGTATCCCGATGGTTCAAGAATCGGTTATGCAGCACGATATGTATACGGACCGAATTACGGAAAGCAGTACATTGGAAGCAGTAATCTCGATGGATCCGATAATTTTATGATTTCGGCTCCGGTCCGGTTTGCACATTCACAGATATTAGCCGGGAACAGGTATTGGGTTGCTGATTACTATGATGGATTTAACCTGGTGTTGTTCGAAATTGAAAATCGAGAGAAAATCAATACTTGTATTTTGTTCGAACACGGCTCAAGCTGGGAAGGACAACCGTCACATCCGCATCCGCAATTCAGCCCGGACGGAAAATATATCCTTTTTTCTACCGACAAGTCGGGAACTCCGAATGTGTATACAGTCACAGTAAATTTGAAGCCGGAGTGAATAATGACATCTATCAAATATATTTTATTATTAGTATTTCCAATTATTTTTCTCAGTGGATGTGATCAAAACAGCGAAACAGAATCTCCCGGCTCCATTGCGGAAAAGGTTGCAAACCGTCTGATTGAAGAAACAACATTTGAATTCGTACCTGCTCTCTCGGCAGCTGTCCAGGAAGGTGCATACTATATCGACTTCTTCGATTGCTTTGGCAACGATACCGACGGACTTTATTACGCACATGCAAAATTACATATAGATAATAGATTGTCTGATGCGCCGCTACAATTCGGTATCAGTCATTCTCCGGGAACGGTCATTATTAATATCAACGGCAGAAAAATATACAGAGGAGTGAGTACGACACCTGCAATGATTCGCGGACTTGATTATGATATCCTGGAATATGAGAACATTGTTTCTTTTACAGCGGATGATTCCATCTCGGATATAATGGTAAAAATGAAGCCGTCCGGAGATGATGAAGCGCGGATCTATATCGGATTTATTAATCCCGATGGCAGACAACGCAGGGATATACAGCTTTCGCCGTTTGCTGATATCGGATTATCTGAATCGGTTGCATTTTTAGCAATCGGACCGTTTAATGGACGAAACAAATCAATCGATACGCTCTATCCTCCTGATACAATGGGTGTTAAGATCGGAAGTTATTATGACGGACTCGATGAGAGGAAGGTATTTTGGGACATCCCAAGAGTGCATCTTGTCAGTCGTCTGCCTGATCCGCTCGACTATGCAGACTGGCGTTATTTTACCGGTACTTTTCTTGATGCACTCGATGTGGTGAGTCAGGTGTTTACCGATCTTAACTATTATGAGTACATAGATCGTCATCTGGATTTCTTCCTTGATAATTATGAATTTATGGAAGCGGAACGAAATGCATACGGTTTGCTGAGGACACCGTTCGGTCACTATTTTAGATTTTCTCTGCTTGATGATGTTGGTATGCAGGGTGTTCCGTTTATTGAAAGACTTGCGCGAACAACTGACTCTTACCATACCGGTACCGAACAGGAGATCGTTGATCGTATTGCCGGTCATATAATGAATGATGCATTGCGTTTAGAAGACGGAACCTTCTGCCGCATTAATCCCGATTCAATGACGATCTGGGCAGACGATCTGTTTATGGGGACGGTTTTTCTTACCCGTTTATCGGAATTAACGGGGAATATTGAATACCTCAAAGAATCCATCCGGCAAACATTATTATTCGATTCATATTTACAGGATGAAGAAACGGGATTATACTGGCACGGATGGTTTTCCCGAACATCCTCGCCCTCATCAAGCAAATGGGCAAGAGCAAACGGATGGGTTATGATGGCCAAGACTGAGCTGTTGAAAGCAATGCCGGAATCACATCCGCAACGCGACCGGGTATTGGCTGGATTTCAAAAACAGGCAGAAGGAATCAAACGGGTTCAATCAAGTGACGGCCGTTGGCATCAGATTCTTGATAACCCCGATACTTATCTCGAAACATCCGCCACGGCCATGTTTGTCCGGGCCTTTTCAAAAGGATTACTCTATGGTTGGCTTTCAGATAATGGTTTCCGTTCTGCTGCTGAAAACGGATGGAAAGCGGTTGCTGAACAAGTCAGAGATGACGGGAGTGTTGAAGGTATTGTGCGGGGTACGCCGATTATGTTTTCGGATGAAGAGTATCATAATCATCCGCCCCGGTTACATGATCCCCGCGGATTGGGGGCAGTATTATATGCAGCGGCAGCTCTGCAACAACTTTATTCGAATGAAGAGCATTTGCACTACAAAATCGATAACAATTAATACTTTTTATTGAATGATACACTAGTCGGGTGAAATATGAACATGTTAAAATGTAAAGTAATGATGTTTGTGTTGTTGTTCGTCGTAATCTATCAGCCAATGATATCCGGCTGGGAGGATATGGAGAGTATACTTTCAGCTATTAAAGAACCGGTATTTCCGGACAGGGAATTCGTGATAACCGATTATGGGGCAATTGGTGACGGACAAACGAATGTCCTGCCTGCGATTCAATCCGCCATTGATGAAGCAAATGTTTTAGGTGGTGGCCGGATTGTGATTCCGCAAGGAGAGTGGTTCAGTGAGGGACCAGTTCATCTTAAAAGTAATATCAATTTAATTATATCGGAAGGGGCAACTCTTATATTTACCGCTGATCCGAAATATTATCTTCCCGCAGTACTGACACGCTGGGAAGGGACAGAAGTGTTCAATTATTCACCATTGATCTACGCATATAATGCCATTAATGTTGCAATTAGTGGAAATGGTACAATTATCGGGAACGGGGGAGAGGTGTTTTCTACGTTCCGAGATATACAGGGAAACGCACAAAACCTGCTTAGGGAAATGGGAGCAAACAATGTCCCGCTCTATAACCGGGTGTTCGGTGAGGGGTACTATCTGAGGCCGAATATGATCCAGTTCTTTAGTTGTCAGAACGTTCTGATCGAAGGAATCACGATTAAAGATTCACCGATGTGGGTAAACCATTTAGTTTATACTTCGAATGCAATTATGCGCAATGTAACAGTTGACAGCCACCGGTTAAATAATGATGGTATTGTTATAGAATCGAGTGCGAATGTGTTAATTGAAGGCAATTCGTTTAATACCGGCGATGATTCGATTGTTATTAAATCAGGGCGTGACCAGGATGCTTGGCGAGTCGGTCGGCCGAGTCAAAATATTATTATTCGAAAAAATGTAATGGAGGGACACAATGCGATCGCGATCGGAAGTGAAATGTCTGGTGGAGTAAGATTGGTTTATATTGAAGACAACAAATTGATGACGGTCAGAAATGCGATTTATTTTAAAGCAAATCTCGATCGGGGTGGTATTGTGGAAAATATCTACGTGCGAAATATTGAAATCAAAAATTCTGATAGTGTGGTAAGATTCCGTACGGATTATCATGGCTATCGTGGTGATATGCACCCCCCTTTATTTCGTGATATTATTGTGGAAGACATAACTTGTAAAAAAACAAGCGAAGTAGTTGTTGAAGCAAGGGGTACAGAAAAAGCGGAGACTATTCATAACATACTGATCAAAGATGTTAAAGTGCTTAATGCTGCAAAGACAGTGAATATATTCGGTGTTAATGAATTTGTGTTGGAAAATGTTATAATAAATAACAAAAAATACAATAAATTCTATTAATATTACATTATCAGTCTTGCATAAATGAACAGTTATAAGTATAGCATGTTAGAGATTATTCGTGGTGAAATTCCGAATAGATTACTATTTGTCCCAAGGCTTGATATATGGTATCACCAAAATAAGGCGCGCGGTACCTTACCACGAGGATATGAGAATTTGTCGTTAATGGATGTGTCCTCTAAACTTGGAGTTGTATTTCATTCAGTTGTTCCCGATTTCATAAGATCGGCACCTGTGGAAGATCTATATCATCGAGGTCTCGGGTTTTATAATAATCCGGATTTCCCATATATGGTCGATTTCGGTGATTTAGAGTATGATGTGCATATATCTGAAGATGAAATGATAACTATTTATTATACAACAAAAGGAGAGATAAAAACTCGTTGTAATTATGGTGCGAAATTTTTTAAAACAGGTAGTTCAATCCCCAATATTATAGAACCTGCTGTTTAAAAAAGCAAGATTATAAAAAACTTGTTGAAATATTTTCGCAACTGCGGGTTTATCCGACACCGGAGAGATACAGGTCCTACAGTGAGCGCATTGGGGTGTCCGGAATAGCAGTTGCTTTTTTATCCTTAGCAAGTAGTCCGATGCAGCACATTATGCGTGATGTACGTAAATATGAGTATTTTTGTTATGATCTATATGACAATCCTGAATATCTCTCAATCTGTGCTGAATCGTTGGCCAACATATATGATCAAATTATTGCAAGCATACAGCATACCTCAGCAGAAGTTGTTTTATTTGGTGCAAATTATGACGAGACTATCACTTACAAACCATTTTTCGACAGGTATATTGCACCATGGTTAAATAAAGCATCAGATGTAGTACGATCTGCAGGGAAATTTTTGCTTACGCATACGGATGGTGAGAACAAGGGGTTGCTAGATTCATATAAATCCTGTAGATTTGATATTGCTGATTCGATTTGCCCTGCACCAATGACAAAGGTATCATTTCAGGAATATCGTGAATTTTTTGCTGACAATACTACTATCTGGGGAGGTATTCCATCAGTGATAATGCTGCGTGACTCATACTCTGATGATGAATTTAGAGATTATGTGCAAATGATAATTTCAGATAGTGAACCATACGATCATCTTATTCTCAGTATTGCCGATACCACACCACCGGATGCGGATTTTAATAGACTTCTTTATCTCTCAGAAGCCTGCTTCAATACATAAAAGTATAACTTGTAGTATAAATTGTAATTCAAGATCATAAAATACCAATTTTGGATTGCTTGATATTTACAGACATTCAAGGATTGAATTTAATTCTTGCGTACAGGTTTTATCAAATTGGAATATTATTAAGTAATCTGGAATATTCATTATATCCTATTTCGAGTAAAATTCTTCATATCATTAGTTTTTATTGACTACTCTCGACGAAGTGGTCTAAGTATGCCGCCAAATTTACATTAACTGTCCATCTCGGAGGCTATACTATATACAGTAATTGCGATGAAATGCTTTTGTGAATTTGATTAAGAAAAATAGTATTTTTCTGATAATATGAAATGATAAAATGTTGTTAGTTTTAGCACTATTGGCATACAACTAATATATTCAATGTGTGGAAATTGTAGTAATACATATATATGGTAAAGTTATAATTCAAGTCTATATTCTTAATTACATAGGTTATATGAATGAAAATATTAAATCATATCAATAAATTCTCATTAGTTAATAAAAGCGCCCTCGTTACCGGTGCAAGCCGCGGCCTGGGCCAGGCAATTGCACTGGGACTTGCTTTTGCAGGTGCTGATGTAATATGTACAGGCAGCAAAGCCGGAGGTTGCGATGAAACTATGAAGGCGATACGAGAGTATGGAAGAGATGCATGGGAATATGCCGCAGACCTCTCCGACCGGAGACAGGTTGTAAAGCTTATTGAAGAAGTGAAGCAAAATCACACACAGATCGATATCCTCGTCAACAATGCAGGAACGATCCGCCGTCATCCTGCGGCAGAATATCCCGAAAAAGATTGGGATGATGTGATAACGGTTAATCTTCATTCGTTATTTCTGCTCTCACAGCATATAGGAGCTGAAATGGTGCAACGGCAATCCGGTAAAATCATCAATATCGCATCGCTTCTTTCGTTCCAGGGCGGTATTCTGGTTCCGTCCTATGCCGCAAGCAAACACGCCGTTGCCGGTTTAACCAAAGCGTTGGCAAACGAATGGGCGAAGCATAATGTGCAGGTCAATGCCATCGCTCCCGGATATTTCAGTACCGATAATACAAAGAAGTTGCGTGATGACCCGGTACGTTCGAAGGAGATTCTTTCACGGATTCCGGCAGGGCGGTGGGGCGAACCAAACGATTTAGCCGGTGCAGCAATATTTCTCGCTTCTTCTGCAAGCGATTATGTGAGCGGACACATCCTGACCGTCGATGGCGGCTGGATGGCACGATAATTAGATATCAAAATTGTAACACAAAAATGAAGGTAAGATACTATGGCAATACAATATCAAGAACGATTTGCAGTTCATCCTGAAGATTTCAAGCATTACGATACGGAAATGATCCGGGAAGAATTTTTGCTTGAAGATCTTTTTGAAAATGATAAAATAAATTTGGTGTATTCACATTATGACCGGTATATCGTCGGTGGCGCGGTTCCGGTTGACGAAAAACTTACCCTTGATACGATCGATCCTTTGAAAGCGGATTACTTCCTCGAAAGACGGGAAATGGGCGTAATTAACATCGGTGGTAAAGGAACTATTGAAGTTGATGGAACGAAATTCGATCTCGATTATAAAGATGCTCTGTATATCGGCCGGGGAAGTAAAGATGTAACGTATACAAGTCAGGATAAGAATAAGCCTGCGAACTTTTACATTAATTCAGCACCGGCACACAAGGAGAATCCGACGAAGAAAGTAACACTGGCGGACGCTGAAGTAGTGGAACTCGGCGCACTCGAATCATCCAATCACCGGAAAATAAACAAGATGATCGTCAACAGTATTGTTGAAACATGTCAGCTGCAGATGGGAATGACTATGCTCCAGACGGGCAGTATCTGGAACACCATGCCGCCGCATACTCATACCCGGCGAATGGAAGCATATCTCTATTTTGAACTGCCTGAGGACCAGGTCGTATGTCATTTTATGGGAGAGCCGGATAATACGCGACATATGTGGCTGAAGAACAAACAGGCGATATTATCGCCGCCATGGTCGATTCATTCCGGCGCCGGTACGTCAAATTATATCTTTATCTGGGGCATGGCGGGTGAGAACCTTGATTACACCGATATGGATGTGGCATCGCCCCATGAATTATGTTAACGGTTTTGAATAAAATGAAAGGATCCGTAATGATTAAACGATTATCGTTTATTATTATCATTGCAATAGTGTTCTACTCATCTGGTGTGTTCGGTCAATCGCAGGCGACGAAAACACTTGCGCTCGAGAAAGCACAACTGATCGCAGATGCAGCGGAACAACGCGCCCGCGAAGATAACTGGAATGTTGTCATCGCGATTGTCGATCAGGGCGGGCACCTGGTTGTCCTGCGGCGTATCGACGGTGTGCAAACAGCAAGTATAGATATAGCCATAGAGAAAGCACGTACTGCCGTATTTTACAAGCGATCGACAAAAGTATTTCAGGATAGAGTGAGTGAAGGGGAAAATGCCATCCTCAGTCTTCCCGATATGATGCCGTTTGGCGGCGGACTTCCGATATGGGATGATGATCTTATTGTCGGTGGAATTGGTGTAAGCGGTGTAACCGCCGAGCAAGATGAGATCATTGCCCGGGTGGGTCTGGAAGCACTATAATAGAATGACGATACTATTATTTATTGAGTTGTTTTAAGTGTGGGCCCTGGAGGACTTGAACCTCCGACCAACGGATTATGAGTCCGCTGCTCTGACCA
>SL_3KL_010_SEDDRAFT_10005630_pt1 | contig 11216 bp, 8 predicted proteins | sample SodLakKL_010_SED_2_FD_10381 | JGI IMG/M metagenome (IMG submission 10381)
TTGATTAATCTAACCTTAACCCTCAGGGGAACTGAATAAGTTACGTCTCTTTCTTTACATTCCTCCACGGAATATTTGGGCACCCCCAAAGAGTACCCGATAAATTCCAAAATTAAGTTACCTGTGAAGTCTTTAATTGGAGAGATATCATTAAACATTTCCTGTAACCCCTGATTTAAAAACCACTGGTACGAACTTTTTTGTATCTCAACCAGGTCTGGCAGGTCTAAAACTTCATTAAACTGGGCAAAATTTCTTCTTTCCCTTTTCCCCACTTTCAAAGTGTTGGACATTAAAAGCTTCACCCCTAATATTTTTTTCTACCCACAGTAAGTAAAAAGAAAAATTCTGGTAAAAAAGGATAATATTATACTAGCATTTCCTTTTTGCATGGATATTATACCAGAAAACAGGTTAAAAATATTTTGTTAAGCAATTAGTAATAATAACACAATAACGTACTATTGTCAATTTTTTTTTTGAGCTCTCCCGTATCTTTTCTGCAATTTTTTTTCCTTCTTTATATTACTGCTTCTGTAGTAGTTTATTTAATCAATTTTTTAGCACCCGGGCTTTGGCATAGGTTTTGGCTATGTCTGTTATTTCTACTTCTACTTCATCCCCCACGTATGCCCCTGCAGCCTGGACATCAATAACAAATCCCTGTATCCGGGCAATGCCGTCGTATGGATTGTTCAGGTGGGGTTCCTCAATTTTCACCCGGTATACTTCTCCTTTGTTCACTGGAGAAGCCAACCTGGATACTTCCTTTTCCTCTCCGATCATAACTACTTTAAACTTTTCGATATGCATGATATCAGAACCCCTGATATAAATGGACTTTTGGGTCTCCTCCTCCAGTTTTTTCAGGTTTAAACCGTTGCTTCCGATTAACATGGCTGCTACGTTTTGGTTTACTTCCAACAGAATGGCCTCCCCTTCTTCTTCGGTAAGCATCTTTTTAAGCAGCCTTTCAATTTTCCCACTCATTATTTCCAGGGAAAAGACCTTTCCCTTGCCGTCACAATACGGACAGGGCTGCATTAAAACAGCATCCAACCCCTGCCTTACCTTTTTTCGGGTCATCTCTACCAGGCCCAGGTTGGTAATCCCAAGTACATGAGCCTTGGTCCGGTCTTTCTTGATATTCTCCTCTAGAATCTGCAGCACCCTTTTTTCGTGCTTTTCATTATTCATGTCGATAAAATCAATAACAATAATTCCACCGATATCCCTGAGCCTGATCTGACGGGATATTTCCCTGGCTGCATCCATGTTGGTTTTAAAAACGGTGTCCTCCAAGTTGGTGCTGCCAATAAATTTCCCCGTATTCACATCAATCACCGTAAGTGCTTCTGTCTGATCAAATACCAGATACCCACCGCAGTCTAACCAAACGGTCCTCCTCAAAGCCTTCTCTATTTCATTTTCCAGATTGTATTTTTCAAAAATAGGTTTTTCTCCCCGGTAATAAAATATCTTATTTTTTAGAGAGGGGGATATATAATCCAGAATTTCCAAAACTTTTTCATATTCATACTTTGTATCAATTAAAAGCTGGTCAATATCGTCATTAAACAAATCCCGGACAATGCGGTAAATGAGATTTAAATCCTGATGGATCAGGGCGGGGGCGTCCTTTATGGTCATCCTCTGTAGAATCTTCTTCCACATTTTTTGAAGAAACTCCATGTCATGACTCAAATAATCGGATTCCATGCCTTCCGCTACAGTCCTTACAATTAACCCCATGTCCTCAGATTTTATGGAATCCCCCAAACTTTTCAGTCGCTGCCTTTCTTCAGGTTTTTCAATTCGGCGGGATACTCCGATATATTTTACTGTGGGCATCAATACCAGGTATCGTCCAGGGAGAGTGATTTGACAGGTAACCCGGGCACCTTTGCTTCCAAAGGGCTCCTTTACCACCTGTACCAAAATTTTATCTCCTACCCTCAGCAGATCTTCAATAGATTTTCTCCGGTTTCCCTGGTTAGCCTCTTCGTCTTCTTCCAGCAGTACATCATCAACATATAGAAATGCGTTTCTTTCCAACCCGATGTCCACAAAAGCTGCCTGCATTCCCGGAAGCACATTGGCCACCACGCCGTAATAAATATTGCCCACTACCCTTTGATGAATGGGGCGTTCTATATAAATTTCTACCAGTTCGCCTTCCTCTAGAACGGCAACCCTGGTTTCCCGGTTATCACAATTTACAATAATTTTATTATTCATATTTTCAACTCCTGTTCTGATACACTGTCGCCCCTGCCCTATTCTATAAATAATGCTTCCCGGTGTGCCTTTCTTTCCAGGATTTCCATAGAATTTTGTTTCTCAAGCAGGTTCAGTATTTCTGTAGGCTTTACACTGCCCCCCGGGCCGGATTTTAAATGCAATCTCATTTCTCCCCGGAACTGATTATTGGTGGGCAGTACTTCAATATTTAAAATATAAGGAATTATATTAAGCTGCTTCACTTTCTTTTTGGAACGCCTCACGATAATGACTTCTTCGTTTTGTAAAACCTCTTTCACGGCATCTTCAAAAACATTTCTATCAAAAGGCTGAACAGTTGTAAATGTAATAAGATATAACGCCGATACAAGCCTGGACATTAGAGAAGGTTTTTCGGAAGGTACTTCCTCTACCTGGTTGACATAAATTCCTTCCGGGATCTGGGCTGCAAGCCTTTCTTTAACTTCCCGGGGGGGTAAATCTTCCGTAAGTTCTACCTCAAGATATTCCCCGCTGCTGGTATATCCTAAGGGTAAGGCTGATGCAAAAGACATCTTGGGTTGGGGGCTGAATCCCCCTTTAACCGCTACGGGAAGCTTCGCCCTTCGGAAAGCCCGAATGAACAGCTGCTGTAAATCCAGATGGGATATAAACCGTAAGGATCCTTCTTTGGAAAACTTAAACTGAAGTTTCAATAGCGCTGCCTCCCATATCCTTCAGGCCTTCAAAGTTACAAATACCACAACCCTGACAATGGTTCTCCCGACAGTCGGGGGTTGTCCTTCCTTCCATAGACCGTTCATATTCCCTGATTAAAAACTTTTTCGTTACTCCGGTGTGGATGTGATCCCAGGGCAGTGCCTCTTCAGTATCTATCCGCCTGCAGGCAAAAGTTTCAGGATTTAGCCCGCACAGGGAAAAAGACTGCATCCACTTTTGATATTCCAACTTTTCCGACCAGCTGTCAAATTTGCAGCCCATCTGCCAGGCTTTAAAAATTACCTCAGAAATCCTGCGGTCTCCCCGGCAGATCACCGCTTCAATAAGACTGGCCTCTGGTTCATGCCAGCTGTAGGACAGATTTCTTCCCTTTAGTTTTTCCTTAAGAAATTTCTGTTTTCTTTTAACTTCCTCCATTGAAATTTGCGGTTCCCATTGAAAAGGGGTATGGGGTTTAGGTACAAAGGTAGAAGTGCTGACAGTAATACTTAACCTTCCTGCACGGTTCTTCTCCTCTACCGTCTCTTTAAACCTCTGTACAACCTTTTTAGCCAGCTGAACAATCCCCTCCAGGTCCTCATCCTTCTCCGAAGGCAGGCCGATCATAAAGTACAGCTTAATGCTGTTCCACCCCGCCTTAAAGGCCTCTGTTACAGTATTTAACAGGTCTTCTTCAGTAACATTTTTGTTAATTATATCCCTCAACCTCTGAGTTCCCGCCTCGGGGGCAAAGGTAAGGCCGCTTTTTTTAACTTCCTGCAAGGTCTGGGCTAGCCGGACTGAGAAGGAATCCACCCTCAGGGAGGGCAGCATCACTTTCACTCCCCGGGGCTGCAGCTGCTGCTGTAATTCTTCTATTAAATGCTCTACTCCGCTGTAATCACTGCTGCTGAGGGAACTTAAAGATACTTCATCATAACCTGAATGGTCGACTGCCTGAAAACAAAGATCTTTTAATTTTTCTGGTGTCCGCTCCCGGCGGGGACGGTATAAAACTCCGGCCTGACAAAATCTACAGCCCCGGGTACACCCCCTGAATAGCTCCAACATGATTCGGTCATGCACTATTCTAATGTAGGGAACCATCCATTGAACCGGAAAATAAGCTTCGTTCAAATCCTGAACCACCCGACGGGTAACAATTGGCGGAGCCACTTCCATCAGAGGAACGGTCTCTAAAAAATCACCCTCCGGGCTGTACCGGCTTTTATAAAAGGAAGGAACATAAATGCCGGGAACTTCCGCCACTTTCATTAAAAAACCCTGGCGGCTTTTCTCCTTCTCCTGGTTCCACTGCTCATATAAGTCCAAAACTTCGATAATAACCTCTTCCCCGTCTCCCAAAACAAAAAAATCAATAAAGGCAGACATGGGTTCCGGATTAAACGCAGTAGGCCCTCCAGCAATTACAAAGGGGTGCTCCAGGGTACGCTCTTCGCTTTTTATGGGTATACCCGATAAGTTCAGCATGTTGAGGATATTGGTATAAGTCAGTTCGTACTGAAAAGTAAAACCTAATATATCAAATTCTTTTATGGGGGTTACCGATTCTAGAGAAAACAGGGGCAGACCTTCCTGCCTCATTTTTTCCTCCATATCAGGCCACGGAGCATATACTCTTTCCGCCGTAGTACCCTTCCGCTGATTCAACAACCCGTACAGAATTCTTAAACCCAAGTGTGACATTCCCACTTCATAAACCTCCGGGAAAGCCAGGGCAATTTTTATAGAAGCTTCAGACTGACTGCCCTTTGAGGAATTCCATTCACCACCGATGTACCTGGCAGGCTTCTCTACCTGGGGCAGAACCTCATGCAGTTTTTTTCTGTATATACTCATAAATTCTCCTGTTTAGCAATATTATACATAGTTCCCCTATTTAAACATAGTACAATTACTATTATACCAAAATTATCTATTAAAAATTCTTCACTTTATTAAATTTTAACAATATTCTTTTCTGCTATCTTTATTCACCAGATATTTTTACTGTCACCCCATGGCATGCATGCGAAAAAAGAGAACCATTCAGCCCCCTGTACCGCACTATGTCGCAACCTGCGCCGCACCCCTGTGACATAGTTAAAATAAGACAGAAGAACCGTCCCCTTGTCTTATTTTATTTTTATAAGGTTTCTAATGGGGAGGTGAGAGCCCCTTTTAAAAACGGCATCGATAATCTGCCCTTCGGTTACGGTTCCTTTAACTTTATAGTCAGGGGAAATAACCAATACCATCTGGTAGTTTTTGTGGGTAAATTGCTTTATAATTTCTTTCAAAGGGGTATCTTCCAAAGCTACTATATACCCGGCTTTCAAGATTCCTTCCCGGTCCAACTCCCTGTGTTTTTTGGTCAGGTAGCGTACAAAGACATAGGCTGCCTGGCTTTGTTCCTTTTGGGCAGCAAAAAATAGAAATGGAGCAATCACAATTAAACTGAAATTGGTGGAGCCAAAATAGAGGCCCGCTGTACCGATAATTAAAAAAATAACCGAAAGGATTTTTGTAATCAGGACTGCCTGGGTTGTGGCTCTGCGATATCCAAATCGTTTGGAAAGGTTCGCCCGCAGAACCCGGCCTCCATCCAGGGGAAGCAGGGGAAGCAAATTAAAAAAAGCAATCACCAGGTTGCACCGAATAAAAAATAATAAGATGTCCTTCTCCAGGATATCAAAATTTGTATATATAATGATGGCAGCCCCCACTAGAAAAATATTAAAGAGGGGCCCTGCCAATGCTACCCGGCTTTCTACCTTTGGGTCATATTCCAACAGGTCATCAATATGAGCCATCCCTCCGAAGGGGAACAATTCAACTTCCTTTACGGTTAAACCGTACCCCCGGGCTACCACCAGATGGAAAAAATCATGTAGAAGGACTACTGTAAATAGAGTAAGTGATTCAGCAAGACGGCCCAGCAGAGCGTAAAAGAACAGGAAGAAGAAAAAAAACCAGTTGAACACTATTTTTACACCAAAAATACGGCCTATCTGCATGGATTATGATTTACCCTGTGCCAGGAAGATAATTTAAGGGATCAACGGGATGTCCCATTTTTCTAATTTGAAAATGCAGTAAAGGGTTGTCTTCTTCCTTTAGAAAGCCAAGGGTTTCGCCCTGTTTAATGGAGTCATTCTCCTTAACTAAAACTTCTCCCAGCCCGGCGTAGACGGAAGTGAATCCCTCCTGGTGACTTACCTCAACCGTTTGGCCTTTCTGGTGGTGTTCGTAAACCGCAGTGACCTGGCCGGACTCAACGGAAACAACTGTCCCCTGGGAAGAACCCATTAAATCAACCCCGTAATACATTTGGCTGGTTCCGGTGAAGGGGTCTTCCCTCAACCCAAATTTTCCGGCAATCAAGCCTTCTACAGGTAGTGTGAACCGCAAATCCTCCCTCACTGGATCCTCGGAAGGTTCTTCTTCCGGAATCCTTTCATCCAGGAAGAAACCGAAGGGATACAGCTCCCTGACACCACTAAATACAGGCAATATCTGTTCTGAATATCCGGATATGTCCAGGTTTTCCACTGCCGTATGATATATTTTCTCTCTCAGATTCATCGCCAGGGGAAAACTGAAAAAACTGAGAAGATAAACGAATATTAAGGCCACTACAATCAAAATGGTCTTTTCCCAAAGGTATTTATGCATGTAAGCTAAATTGTTCAAAGGAAACCTGCTCCAGAGATCTTTGTAATCTCCGTAATTATTATCCTCCTCCCAATCCCAATGAAAATCATCTTCCCCTTTTTCTATTTTTCTTTTTTGAATTTTATCTCTGAGGCTGAAACGGGGGAAATCCCCTCTCTTCCTTTTTTTGGCCATAATTTCACCCCTTACCATAGTTTGTCCTTTTCTATATATATAGCGGACATTACCAAAATATGCATAAGGGGCCCTCACATTTAAAACATAATCTTATCCCTTCTCATACCTACATTGAGTACAAGGCCAATAGACAGCATGTTCACCAGGAATGAACTGCCACCGTAGCTCATAAAGGGCAGGGGCAGGCCTGTAACCGGCATAATGCTGATGGTCATGCCGATATTCACTAAAACTTGAAAGACCAGCATGGAGGCTACCCCGATACAAATTAATAAGCCAAAGGTATCCTTTGCCATACTGGACACCTTTAATATTCTATAAATTAATAAAAGGTAAAGAACCAGCAGAACTACCGCACCCACAAACCCCAGTTCCTCTCCTAATACAGAGAAGATAAAGTCGGTATGCTGGGCCGGTAAAAAATCATAAATATTCTGGGTGCCCTCATAAAGCCCGGATCCCCAAATTCCCCCGGAACCAATAGCAATCACCGATTGAATTAACTGGTACCCGTATTCCAACGGATCCTGTTCGGGATTCATGAAAATTACTAACCTCATCTGTTGATAGGGCTTTAAAAACCTCCAAAGCAGGGGAACAGCTGCCGCTCCGGCAGCCATACTCAAGAAAAGATGTTTCAATTTGGCCCCTCCCAGGAAGAGCATTCCATACAATATGGCCACGAACACCAGTGAAGTCCCTAAGTCCGGCTGTCTAAAAATCAGAAACATAGGCAGGGCCACATGAATAAAAGCCAAAGCAAAGTTTTTTACACTGTCCATATCCCCTTCTCTTTTTTCTAAAAAAACAGCCAGGGTAATAATGATTGCCAGCTTTGCAAATTCTGAGGGCTGCAGGTCAAAAAACCTTAAATCAATCCATCTTTGAGCTCCGGCGGTTTCTCTGCCAATAAACAATACCAGGGTCAGGAGTGCCAGGTTGCCAATATAAATATATCCGGATAAACGGGAAAAGTTAGAATAATCTATGCTGATGACTAAAAAAAGGCCAGTCAGGCCGGCTGCAATCCAGATGGCTTGTTTTTGGACATAGTACCAGGGATCTGCACTAAAATTGCTGGTAGCGCTGCTGAGAATCACAAGGCCGTATATAGAAATGGCCAGCACAATAAACAGCAGCCAATAGTCAAAGTTTCTCCACAGCTTTTCATCAAACAATAGGTATCCCGCCTCTTTAATGTTACCGGAAATGTGGTGGGGAAGAACAGGATATTACCATTAGCCTGTTTGTTCTATCCCCGTCACTCCGTTTCCTTCATCTTCCAAAATACCTTCAGCATCTTCAAATTCTTCGGATTCTTCGGGTTCCTCTTCCTCCAGAAGGCCAAAATAGCTTTCCACTATTTTTTGGGCAAGGGGGGCAGCAGACCTGAATGCGCTGCCACCAAATTCTATAACCACAGCAAAAGCAATTTCGGGATTCTCAGCCGGAGCGTATCCCACAAAGGCCCCATGGGGTTCTCTGCCCCTAATACCATGCTCCACTGAACCGGTTTTCCCGGCCACTTTTACCGGCAGCCGCCCCATAAAACCGGCGGTCCCACCAGGCTGGCAGACCCCCTCCATGGCGCTCTGCAGCAGCTGGAAGGTGCGGTCGGAAATGTTTACCTCTTCATATTCCGGTTTCGTCTGCCACACTACCTCCCCTTCATAAGAGACCGCTTTGTCTACCAGGTAGGGCCTGTAGCGATAACCTCCGTTGGCAATAATGGCCGAATAATTGGCCAGCTGCAGTGGTGTAAACTCATGAAAACCCTGCCCGATAGCAGCGCTCATGGTATCCCCGGGAACCCAGGTTTTAAATTCAAGGCTGCTGGCCAGTTTCGCATCCCTGCTGGCCACTGTTCCAGATTTTTCTCCGGAAACATCCGTCAAGCCTGTCCTTTGACCAAATCCATATTCCTCTGAATAATATGCAAGTTTATCGATACCTGCCCTGAGACCCATTTCATAGAAATAAACGTTGCAGGACCTCACAATAGCTCGATAAAGATTGGTAGGCCCATGAACCCCCAAACACCTCCGGGTATTCCCGTACCGCGTCAGGCTTCCGGTGCAGCGGAATGTTTCCCCCGGGGTGACCCTTCCCTCCTCCAGCGCAGCCGTAGCCGTTACCATTTTGAAAGTAGACCCTCCCGCGTAATAACCACTAATTGCCCGGTTCGTTATAGGTTTGAGTGGATCAGTAATTATTTCATTATAATATTCACGATTTGTATAGGTAATCAGATCAAAATCCGGATAACTGGCCATGGCTAAAATTCCACCGGTATTAGGATCCAAAACTACCACCGAAGCTCCACGGGGATTATAACCAAAGTTTTCCCGTAAAGATTCCAGGCTTTCTTCTATAAGCCTCTGGGTGTCCATCTGCAGCTTTGCATCCAATGTTAAATGCAGGTCATTTCCTGGGACCGGGTCTTTTCTACCCCGGACGCCTACCAGACGGCCCCAGGCATTAACTTCAACTAAAAGCTCCCCTCTCTCACCCCTGAGATATGGCTCCCAGCCCCGTTCTATTCCAAACCGACCAATATCATCTCCTAATCTATAAACGTAGCCTTGAGAAGCCCACCGCTCGATTTCACTTTCGTGAGGCAAATCTGAACCCATAAACATATTCCCAATTATATGGGGGGCGAGCCTTCCGTCCATGTAACTTCTGATAGGCTCTACCTCAATGATTACTCCGGGAAGTTCAAGCCTTCTCTCTTCAATGCGGGCGATGGTTACCATGTCCACATCGGTCTTCAGTTTGACAGGCTGGTATCTTCGGAAGCGCTGTTTATCGATTTCCCTTTGAATTTCCTCTACATCCAGTTCTAAAATTTCGCTGAGGTATTGGATGACCCTTTCCCGTTCGCTGGAGGGTATTTCTCCCAGGGAAACAGTAAAGCCGGTGCGGTTTGATACCAGCGTAACTCCCCCTGCATCATAAATATCCCCCCGGGGGGCAGTAATGGGCAGCACCCTGAGCATATTTTCCTCGGAACGTTTCTGATATTCATGCCCGTGAATAATCTGCAGTTGGGCAAGACGAAATCCCAGCACCACCATGATCAGCACAGTAAAAGCTAAGAAAAGCCTCAAACGCTTAATAATTGTTTTGCTCATAGAATTTCCTCCAGCTTATTGAAGCGGCCTAAAAAGCCCCTTCTTGTTGGCAAAATAGATTAGAAGATAAATAAACGGAGTTAAACAAAAGTTATAAAGGGCTTTAGGAAGGATGATATTCATAAATGCAGTTCTTAAAGGAAGGCGGGCAACTTCTCCGGAAAGAATAAAAGCCAACCCTTCGTGCAAAAAAGTCATCATTAAAACGATAAGCATAGGGCCCAAAACAAAATCCCGGTAGATGTTTTTTTCCGTAAAACCGGACAGGTAACCGACAATCAGCTTGGTAAGTGCAAAAAGCCCCAGCAGGCGCCCGAATAAAATATCCTGCAGGAGGCCGGCTGTACCACCTATCAGGGCACCGTCTTTACTGCCCCACATAATGCTGAAGCAGGTGACCACAATTAACAATAAATCAGGCTGCCTACCGTCAAAGTTAAAAAAAACAGACAGGCTGCCCTGGATGATTAAAGATAAGACCATAATTAATAGGATGTTAATCCTGCCCATAGGTATCCTGTCCTTCACTGGGGGCCTGGTTCAACGGCTCTTGAGTTTCTTCATCTTCCCGTATATCCTCCTCTGGATATACTTCCGCATTAACACTCTTTACTACAAATACTTCTTCCAGCCGGCTGAAATTCACCATGGGTTTAATCAATGCATACTTTAACAACCCGTATTCATCGTCACCCACTTCCATAACCTGTCCAATCACCAGGCCTGGAGGGAAAACACCACCCATTCCGGAGGTAACCACCACATCCCCGGTTTTAATTTCAGCTTCCCGCAAAATATTAATCATGCGACAGTACCCGGGCTGTTCTACAGAACCCTCCACAAAACCAATGACTCCAGAATCCCGGGAATCCCGGACTACTCCACTGACGGCCCGGCGGGAGTCTGTTAAAAGAAGTACCTTGGATGAATTCCTGGAGACAGAAATTACATTTCCTACCAGTCCATCGTTATTGATTACTGCCATATCTTTGGCGACACCATCATTATAACCCTTGTTAATAACAATAGTGCTGAACCAACCGCTGGGGTCCCGGGCTGTCACTTTGGCCGGCACCAGTGTATAAGAGCTCTTTTCTTTAAAGTCAAGCATTTCCCTCAGCCGCCTGTTTTCCTGCTTCAGTTCCTCCAGCTGGCTGCTCACTCTTTGATAGTCTCCCAGGGTCTGCTTCAGCTGAGCATTTTCCACGGCTAAATGCCGACGCTCCCTTATGTTTTCAAAAAAAACCCTGAACTCAGTGCTGACACGAAAGACCCCGTTCTGCAGTGGAC
>SL_3KL_010_SEDDRAFT_10005631_pt1 | contig 11215 bp, 8 predicted proteins | sample SodLakKL_010_SED_2_FD_10381 | JGI IMG/M metagenome (IMG submission 10381)
ATGGCCGCACTTACTGCCGACCGCGACCAGATCCGCGAACAGTTCCGGATGCTGCGGCGGTTGCGCGACGAGCACCGCGAATATGAGGCCGATAATGTCCGCCTGGACGAACTTTCGATGGGCATGAGCGGGGATTACGACATTGCCATTGAAGAGGGGGCGACCATGATCCGGCTGGGTACCAGCATTTTCGGCGCCCGTGATTATAATGTGTAACCGGCGGGGCGGTCTTTCCGTATGACCGGGAAAGGCCACCGCAGCCGGCTGGCCCGTTACTACACAAGGAACACCTTTTATTACACAACGCGCACCTTTTTTCTTCACAGCACGCACCTTTTTTCTTCACAACGCGCACCTTTTCTCACATAGCGGCACCTTTTCTCACACAACGATCACCTTTTCTCACATAGCGGTACCTTTTCCCACATAGCGATCACCTTTTTCTTCACACCACGCACCCTGTATCACGCAACCTACACTTTATTTTTGCGACCATGACACCCCAATTATTTCTTCTGTCAAACGACATACTGGTACCGATCGTAGCGATCATAGCCGTTTTCGGAGTCGGCGGTTATATCGTTCTGAAAATAATTCAGCTCATTCGTGATGCCATTCTCTCCCGGCGGGCGCCGGCACAAAGCGACGCGGTCATCCGCAAGTTGCAGGAGTTCGAGCAGCGCCATGAGCAGCTCGTCAAGCGGGTGCAGAACCTGGAGACTATCATTGTGGATGCGGACCTTGGCAATCCCGAAACCGGCGGCCAGTCCGGTCCGGGCAGCGGGTCCGACGATGAAAGTGATGACCGGCCGTTGAGAAACAAACTGGTCTGATCCGGGCGAGTTCCAGCTTGTTTCCGTTCCGCTTTGGTATTGTATTGCTGCGCGTACACTCTTAAATTGCACATTGAACCAAAGCCGGAATACCTCTATGAAATTATCAGCTCTCGAGATCAAGCAGCAGAATTTTGCCAAATCATTGCGCGGCTATGACGTGACGGAGGTGCAATCGTTCCTGAATGTCGTCTCGAATGAGTGGGAGCACCTCTCAAACCGGTGCCGGGATCAGGAGAGGGAGATCCAGCGGCTCAATGAGAAGCTTATGCACTATCAGAAGGTGGAGGAGGCGCTCCACGATACGTTGCAGACAGCCAAGGAGTCGGCCGAACAGCGCATCAACAGTTCCAGGCAGGAAGCCCAGAACCGTATTGCCAAGGCCGAGCTGGAAGCGGAAAAGATCGTTCGCGACAGTCAGCAGCAGCGGCAGTCCATCCGGCAGAGCATTCAGCGCCTGCTGGAACGGCGTCAGGAGATCATCCGGGGCATGGAGTCGTACCTGGAACTGGCCACCGAATCACTCGAATCGTTCCGGCGCGACGAGCATTCAACGTTTTCGCTGCCCAGGGAAGATGTTAACGACACCCCAAAAGCCGAGAACGGTTCCGATGCCGGTTCCGATACCGATGCCGAAGAGAAAAAAAAGAAAAAGAAAACTACTTCACATGTTCCGGGCGCTGAAGATCTCGACGATCTCATAGACGACCTGGACGACTAATCAACGCCACAATTTATTATGCCTGAACTGGAAACCGTGCAGGAGTTTCGTGCAAAACGGGACGAGGCACTTGCATTCCTGGAAAAGTCAACGGACTTCAAGCCCGACTTTCTTATCATTCTCGGCACGGGGCTGGGACGCCTGGCGGAGGAAATCGACGTGGACAAAGCCATATCCTACGATGACATCCCGCATTTTCCGGTATCAACCGTGGAAAGCCACCACGGCCAGCTGCTTTTCGGGACACTAAGCGGCAAGAAAGTGGTAGCCATGCAGGGCCGTTTCCACTATTATGAAGGCTATACCATGCAGCAGATCGTGTTTCCGGTGCGCGTGGCCCATGCCATGGGTGCCCGTACACTGCTGGTGTCCAATGCCTGCGGCGGCATGAACCCGCTGTACCGCCGGGGCGACATCATGTGCATCACTGATCACATCAACCTGCTGGGGGACAATCCTCTGATCGGGGAAAACGACAATGAGCTGGGCGTCCGCTTCCCGGACATGAGCGAGCCCTATTCGCCCGACCTGATTTTCCTGGCAGAAAAGGTGGCGCTTGAGAAGAACATCAAGATGCATCAGGGCGTCTACGCCTCCGTTGCCGGACCCACACTGGAAACACGCGCGGAGTACCGTTTTCTGCGGATGATCGGCGCTGACGTGGTAGGCATGAGCACCGTCCCCGAAGTGATTGCCGCCGTGCACATGAATATGAAGGTGCTCGGCATCTCCGTTATCACCGATGAGTGCTTCCCCGACGCGCTTGAACCGGTCAAAATGGAGGATATTCTTGCCGCCGCCGATATGGCCGAACCAAAAATGACACAGGTTATGAAAGGGGTGCTCGCCGAACTCTGACACTTATCCGTTGTTGCTCGTCGCGGACACATCCCGGGCACACTATCCACACTCATCCGACACCTTCTTAGATCACTACCCGGTACCTTCCTGCATCACTCCACAACACACTATCCACACTCACCCGACACCTTCTTAGATCACTACCCGGCACCTTCCTGCATCACTCCATAACACACTATCCACACTCACCCGGCACCTTCTTGCATCACTCCCCGGAATATCTGAGTAACATTATCTTGTAACTGAAAATAAACCGGCAAACGTCTCGTTTCTATTGCGTATTTTGATTAGCATTTAGATACAATCGAACTCCGACATGTTTTCTTCTGACCACCCTCACATCTGGGACGAACACCAGTGGGAATCTCACATCAACGAGATGACCAGGCGCCACGAACACCTGCGCGAACTGATTGAGTCCAGCCCCGGCGACCATCCGCGCTGGCTGACACATATCAGGGATTTCCCGACCAAACTGGATGCCGTCGATGCCTTCATAGAGGAGGAGCTTCTGCTCGAAGAGTCCTATTTTCCGATGGATGATGAGACTGAGGAGGAGGACGAGGACCTGGATGATGCCCTGTTCATGGATGATGAGGAGTACGATGCGTGGGACCCGGAAGAGGATGGTGACATCCACGAGGAGCCGGATGAGGGAAGTGATGCGATCGACGATGATGAAGAACCCCTGGATAGTTTTTTTGACGATACTTTCGATGAGGAATCGCACGAAGAGACACCATATGATTATGCGTCGCTCGAAAATATCGCCATATATACCGATGCGCGGGACCTCGCAGCCGACCTGCTGGTATTCAACGACAGCAAACCGCACTATATGGATCACCCCGGTTTTGTTCACCTTGTGTCCGAGGTGCTTCTGATCGGCACAAAACTTGCCGCCGCCTACTCCATGGGATTTGATGTAGAGGTACTCGGCGCCAATATCGCCTATTGCAAAAAGGCGCTCGAACGGGCCAATCTGACACTCATGCACCTGCAAAGCCTTCGTGAAAAGCCGCTGAATCGGGCGGACTATTTTGAGCTGCATCGCCGTCTTTTCGAATTGCGAAACAACATTGCCGTCCACATCCAGGAAACGCGCGGGTTCTTCCAGAGTCAGCTTTGACCACCCGGACGGCATACTTTTCTCTTTTTCTCTTTCTCTGCCTTTCTCTCTTTCTCCTTTCTCTCTTTCTCTCTCCGCTTCTCTGCCTTTTTGCCTTTATTTCTGCCTTACTGCTTTTCTGCCTTTCTCTCTGCCTTACTTCTTTCTGCCTTTCTCCTTTTCGTTGCAATTACAGCCAGTTTGTTGCAATTGGCACAAGAACGTGCTCTTCTCACCGGAATAACGTAAGGAATCCGGCTTTCGGCGCTCTGATTACCATACTGCTTGGATTACCATACTACTTGGATTATCACATTTTGATAATCAGACTTTGATAATCAGACTTTGATAATCACACCGAAGCCATACATTTTCACCATACTATCATTCCGGCATGTCTGGCACCAAAAGGATTCCGTTCCACCCGGGTGGATACCCACTGCTCCGTATTGCCTTGCTCTATGCCGCGGGCATTGCCGCCGGGCGTGCGCTGGCACCTGAACCGCGCCGGGTCACAGTCTACGTGGAGGAAGCCGGGAAAAGCATCCTCCTCAGAGATACCGGCAACATGCCGGTCTGGTCGCTTGCATCGTGGGACACTCCCCCCGACCCTCAGGTTGTAACCGGCATTTTTTTGACCGTGCTTGCTCTTGGCGTGCTTTTCTGCCTGACCATACCGCTGATTTCCAGCCGTCATGGCATACTCCACACGCTTCGTTTCTCTTTCATCCCGCTTGTGTACCTCGCCTGTATCGCGGGTTTCGGTGTGTTGCAGTCCTACCGGCTCCATGCACCGGTAATTCATGTCGATTCCAGCATACAGTTTCCGCAACCCGATAAGAAAATGCACACTGGCCAGAAGCCGGAACCTCTCAGCAAGCTCCAGCCCACTCCACATGACCAAAACATTGCCACTTTTCCGGTCAACCTGCCCTTGCCACTGGAATCGGAAGAGCTTTTACTGCAGCATTTCGACGCGGAACAGTTGGTTTTTTTCGGGATGGTTCTGGGCGACCGTTCCACCCGATCCGGCAACCGGATGATGACGGTGCTTGTGGATTCCGTACGCATAGACGGGCTTCCGACATGGAGGCGTCCCTTCCGGACCGAAATCCTGATACGCTCCGATTCATTGCAGGGCGTAGCCGGTTCCCGGCTTCATTTCAGCGGCGACCTGCAGCCGCTTCCGCGTCCGCGCAACCCCCATCAATTTGACTACGCCTCGTTTTTGTCCCGGCGCGATACCCACAGTCAGATATTTGTATCCGGCATCCTGCTTCATGACCCTGTTGGGAACCCTCCTTTCTGGATACGGCAGCAGATACGCATGCGTACCTCGCTGACCCGTCTCTTCTCCGATGAGAACGCCGGTCTGGCGCGGGCCATCATCCTTGGTGACCGGTCGGACCTTGACCCCGGCCTGCGCACAGGTTTTTCGAGGGCCGGACTGGCTCATCTCATGGCCGTGTCCGGAATGCATGTCGGTTTCATTCTGATGCCCGTCTGGTTTGTGCTCCCATGGTTTCGAAGAACACCGGCTCTCCGGGTTGCCGGACTTGCACTTGGCGGGTCCCTCCTGCTCTGCTATGCCGGCGTCACCGGGTTTTCCGTATCCGTCTCACGCGCCTCGCTTATGGCTTTTTTCATGATGCTCGCCCGGCTCTTTCACAAACCCGGCACGTCCATGAACATCCTGGGCGCTGCAGCGCTTTTGCTGCTGATCCATGATCCGATGATGCTGTTCGACATCGGCTTTCAGCTCTCTTTTCTGGCGGTGATCATCATCCTGACCACGCTTCCCGGAACGCGGTACATGCTCCCGCCGGCGCACCGCTATCGCAAAACCGGGGCGCTCTTCCAGTTTGTAATGGTAAGCGTGCTGGTCCAGGGTGGACTTTATCCCCTCTTGATCCACTATTTCAACGAGTTTTCCATCGCCGGTCCGCTGAGCAACACACTGGCCGTTCCATTCGTACAGTTCATGTTCCTCTGGACCTTTCTGTGTCTTGCAATCGGTTTGTTCCTTCCCGATATGGCCGCATTGGCCAACATTCCCGGGGACCTGATCCTGACCGGACTGACGGGCTATGTTGCCCGCATCGGGGCCCATCCTGTTTCCTGGATCGAAGGCACGTTGCCCGGAAACTGGCTTTACGGCGTCTGGTTTTTTGGGACAGCGCTGCTTGCGGGGTTGAGAATACCCGTACTGCGCTTCAAAATGGCCGCCGGGCTGCTTTTTTGTCTTGCAATGCTGCAGGCCGTCCAGTTGCACGATCAACTTCGGAAACCTGGTCTTGAAGTTGTTTTTTTCGATGTCGGTCAGGGGGATGCCGTACTACTCGCAACACCAGGCGGTTATCATTACCTGTATGATACTGGTATCTGGTCGCCCGGATTCGACTCCGCCGAGCGCACCATCATACCGGAACTGAAAGCGATGGGTATCAACAAGCTGGATGGTGTGATCCTCTCCCATCCCCATGCCGATCATATCGGCGGCATTGTCAGCCTGATGCATCACATGCCCATTGATACCATTTACCAGTCGCCCGTACCTCATGACACCCGTCTGTATCATCGCTATATGGAGCTTGCTTCGCAGATGAACATCCCGGTCCGGCTGCTCACAACGGGCCAGATGATTACGACAGATCCGGCTATGCCCATGCTGGTGCTGGCTCCGTCTGAGGGAATACGGGCCTCGGATCCAAACAACCAGTCGGTCGTGCTCAAGGTGCTGTATGGTGAAACGCGTCTGCTGCTCACAGGCGATGCCGAAGAGGAGGCGGAGGAGTTCATGGTGGAGCAGTTCGGGACGTTTTTGCGGACGGATCTGCTGAAAGTGGGGCATCATGCCAGCAGAACAAGTTCTACCAGCCCTTTTCTGGAATTGGTCCGTGCGCCCGAAGCGGTGGCTTCGCTGGGATTGCGCAACAGGTATCAGCATCCACACGCAGAAGCCACCCGACGCTTGCTGAATGCCGGCACATTCACCCGCTTCACCAGCCTCGAAGGCGCCTTGATCTACCGGAGCGATGGTACCGGATACACGAATGTTCCGTGGTAACCGTTTTCAACCGGNGTGGAAATATCGCCGGAAACNCAGAAAGCAAAAGCTCTGTTATCTGATTTCAGACAAACTCAAAATGTATTTGCAGCTGCACGTTTCATTCTGACGGCTGCAAATCGGATGTATCATGGAAAGATATCTTCTCTTTATTACCTTTTTCGCCATCCTCTTTTCCGTTTTCGGATTCATACAGTGGTATGTGTACCGCTCGTATATTCGCTGGCTTGCACGGGTAGTCTCCGTTCACGGTTACTATCGCTTTCGAGCTGCCGGACTTGTTTTCCTTGCCTTTGCCAATATCCTGTTCATCCTCAGATTCCCTTCTACGGAACTCGGATGGTATCAGCATCCGCTTTTCCAGTCACTCGTCATCTATCCGGGCGGCATTTTTTTCGGAGCCATCGTACTGGCGTTTGCAGCCCTGCTTGTGATCAATGGAGTTTCGGCCGCATTCCGATTGCTTCGAGGCTGGTCGGGACCCGGATACCAGAAGAGCAGCGCCGGTCCTGCGGCCGGTGTATCCGCCATGCCGGGTAATGGTCTGAACCGCAGACAGTTCCTCCGAACCGCAGGTACGGCAATGATCGGTGCTCCCGTAGCCTTTACCATCGGCGCTTCCGCACACACGGCCCATGACTACCAGATAAACCGGCTGCGTTTGCACTATCCCAACCTCCCGACCGGACTCAACGGACTCCGTATCGCCCAGCTCAGTGATATCCACTCGGGCATATACATGACCGAGCAGCAGATGCGTGACATTTTCCATCTTGTAAATGAACAGCATCCCGACCTGGTGGCCATCACCGGTGACTTTGTGGATAATTCCCCCTCAGAAATCCCCGCCCTTTACCGCAGTATCACCGATCTGAAAGCCGAATACGGTGTTTATGGATGCCTTGGCAACCATGACCACTACGCTTCGGCGCATCTGGTCAGCTCGGCCTTGCGGCAGCAGGGAGTAAACGTGCTGAATAACGATCGTCAGACACTTCACATCAATGGGGAATCACTCACCCTGCTTGGCGTGGATGACATTGAGGCCGGTTCTCCCAACGCATTACGGATCAACCAGGCAACACAAAATCTTCCGGCAGATGGCTTCCGGATACTGCTTTCGCACCGGCCGGATCTTTTCAATGATGCGCGGGAGCGGAACATTGACCTCACTCTGGCCGGACACACCCATGGCGGGCAGATTGGATTCGAGGTGATGGGCATGCCTTTCTATCCAATCCATCTCTTCCATGAATACGCCAAGGGGCTGTTCGAGATAGGAGAACAGAAACTCTATGTAAATGTCGGAATCGGCATGGTGGGCGTCCCGGTCAGGCTGGTGCGTCCAGAACTTACCGTGATTGAGCTGAGCAATCAGGCCTGAGACAACCGGTTCTTGCAGAACCAGGCCTGGCCCAACCAGGAATGACACAGCCGGATTTTGCAGAACCAATCCTGGCCCATCCAGGAATCACACAATCGGGTTTTGCAGAATCAGGCCTGCCCCAATCAAAGCTTACACTAACGGGGCTTGCAGAACCAGGCCTTATGCAAAACCGGTCTGGCAGGGAACAGGCACATGTGATACTATTTCAGGAGCATGAGCTTGTGCGAGTCGGCGCTGCCTCCGGCAATCATCCTGAGGATGTAGATACCGCTGGAAAGATGTCCTGCATCGAAAAGGACATCCTGCTTGCCTGAGATACGGTTCTCATCCATCAGCGTCATAACCTTGCGGCCAAGGATGTCGTATACGTCCACACGGACCCGCACTTCCTCCGTGACGCTTGCCGGGACGTTGAACCAGACCCGTGTTTCATTATTGAAGGGGTTGGGATAGTTGTAGAGCAGTTCAAAACGGTCCGATACGGGCAGCTCGGACCGGTCTTCCTCCAGCGGCACGCGGCTGAGCACCCTGGTGGTCATAACCATGTTTTTGTTGTCATTGTCCCGGTCATCGTCCTCGCTGCCCACTAATCGTGACCACCCGGTGAGTTCGCCGGCAGGATTGTATCCACCCAGGAGGGTACGCACCGGATGGTAGTTCTCATCCGATTTGTCATCGGATCCCTGATCGAAAGTAAACAGCAATTGCGCATCCTCCGACTCATCCACAACCCGGAAGTAGAAATGGTAATTCACGTCAGCTTCCAGGTTTATTACGTCATCGGAGAAATCAACCGAATTGCTCCCGGGTCTCAGTTCGGAAAAATCGAGCTCCCGGAATGTGATGATTTCATTGGGGACATATATGGCATTCGGGCCTGTACCGGTGTTCAGCCGCGAGTCGGTGAGGATCACCTGCAGCGTGCCGGTCCCTTCGACCGACTCCGGGGTGTGCCAGAGCCTGAAATCAACCCCTTGCAACAATCCTTCATACTGTGGATTCAGCCGCACGGCTGTGCCCAGGAAGGTTACATCTTCAGAGAATTCAAATGGAAAGCCTACAAATCCGGCCGTCGGTTTCACGGAATAGGAGATATCCACCTCCCGCAGCTCGCTGGGAATCCATTCCGCCGAATAGGTGAACTGCCGGCTTCCGAAGTTAGTGACGGATTGCACCACGGTATTGACCGAAACAAGGACCACCGAACGGTACATGCCGTCGAAGGAAATATCACCGGTCAGTTGGATAATCTCCGGAGACCCGGCGGCGCCCTCCTGTTCCGCGATAATATAATGCCTGATTTCCGGGGCGGTGTCGACGCTGAGGGACAGGTCCTGAATAAAACGCCATTCGGTATACCGGGCGCTGCCGTAGCGGAGCGAGACCGCCTGGTTGCGTACCCAGGCGCGCTCTTCGGTGCCGTAACGAACGGCGGGATTGGTAGCCCGCACACCGAGCAGCTGGGGCAGCGTGTATCCATAACGCTCATCAGCGATTCCTGTGTCATTCACCCAGTTGGTGACATAAAAATCCGCCAGCACTTCCCGGAAGTCGAGTCCGGAACCGGCGCTGTGCAGCATGTTCTGGTACTGCACCCAGGGATTTCCGGATCCGCTTTGTGTGAGGCGGCCAACCGCATCCACACCGACCCGCTCGTAGAGGTAACTGTGGAAAAGCTGGGCGCGCTGATAGTCGTTGAGGACCGCCTGCTGCCCGGTGCGCCAGCGCAGGAAACCGTCCATGCTCTGGGTTTCCACATTGCCGCTCACCTCATCCGGATCGTTGAGGAATACCATGGATCGGGCATTGAACCCGTTGAAAATTTCAGCGACCTCGGACTGGCCTTCGTCCATGAAGGTGATCAGATTGCCGCGTCCGGCCTGGATGAGATGCTGGAATTCATGGGCTACGGTGTTGAGCGGCCGGTTGGGATTGGTCGGCTGATCGTCCGTGTAGATGCCGGGATAAGAATTGATGTACAGAACAGCCGCCTCGTTGCTGTTGCGGTTTACCGTGCGCGGGGCCAGATCGGCGGGGTTGAAAAAGCCGGCGGTAAAACCACCTCCCTCATCCGGATCCCAGCCGTCCTGGATGTTGGCGATGAGGACCTTGACCACACCAGTGCCATCGGGATCGGGCACCAGGTCAGGGTTCCCCTGGGCAAATATGTCGATGTTGTTGAGGATGATCCCCTGGTCCGGGTTCACCGAGTTGGGCGGGGTCCGCTCTTCGAGCGCTTCCATCATGGCACTGACGACATCGTCATCAATTTTTCCCGGCTGCAGCTCCTCCTGCTCCACCCATATTTCAGATGCGGATCCGACGGCCCGGAGCTCAAACAGCAGCTCGTCATAGATCGCAGAGCCCGGTTCGCTTTTCTCGATATTGTACACAAAGAAATTCCTGGTATCGCCGACTTCATATGCAACGGGCCGGGCCATCACCGCCAGTTCTTCCGGCGATTCCTCCCGCATCCGCAAATAGGCTTCATATGCTTCCCTTATCTCCGGCTGCCGGTATAAAAAGTCTGTTATGTGAATGACCTTTTCTTTTTGCCGGCCAGTGTAATAGATACTCATTTGACGCCCATGGACATGATGTCCGTGCTCATGATTCGCGTAGCCTTGATGTCCGTGTTCTTGATTGCCGTATCCATGAGGCCCGTATCCATGAGGCCCGTGACCAACCATCTCGTGTCCTTGATTCTCGGAGAAAAGGTGGCCCGGTGTCAGCTCCTGGCCGTATCCAACAGAAACCATTCCGCACAGAATAACAAAAATGGTCAGGATGCCAGGAGATCTCCGGTGCATTGATTTGGACATTTTGGAAGAACCGCGGCAAGGTGGCTTTGGGGTCATGGGAAAAATGCAAAAAGGTCTATTCTTTCAATGTTACTTTCTACTGGACAATAAAGCAAACCGAAATATGAGACTGTCTGCGAATCGTTCACATTGTAAAAACGGCGAAAGATGTCGTCAGCGTATCAGGAGCACGGAGCGGTCAGCGTATCAGGATCACGGAGCGGTCAGCGTATCAGGAGCACGGAGCGGTCAGCGTATCAGGATCACGGAGCGGTCAACGTATCAGGATCATTTTTTGGGGTGGTGCTGCCACGGAAGCACCTGTACCGGATCCACCTTTATGAGACGCGCCCGTCTCCGGTCTGGCAATCATGCGGTACAGATACACCCCGCTGGCCATCCCCCGGGTATCCAGGCGCATGGAATATCGGCCGGGT
>SL_3KL_010_SEDDRAFT_10005632_pt1 | contig 11213 bp, 12 predicted proteins | sample SodLakKL_010_SED_2_FD_10381 | JGI IMG/M metagenome (IMG submission 10381)
TTTTTCAATAGTGGCTTGCCGTTTCAGGTGTTTGGCTATTGGTGAATATAACGGAGAAGGATTTTCTTGTCAACAGTATATGTTTTTACGGAAGCTGTAAAATCTGTTATGATAAACGGGAGTTTATTTATATAAAATTTTAAAAAGTATGCTGCAAAAGGATGCAATGGAGATATTAAAAGCCGGTTATAACGTTTTTTTAACGGGATGCGCGGGAACAGGAAAAACACACCTTTTAAATGAGTATATAAGCTTTTTAAGAAAAAAGGGAACTTGTGTCGGGATAACCGCATCGACGGGGATTGCGGCAACTCATCTTAACGGAGTGACTCTTCACTCTTTTACGGGAATGGGAGTTTTGAGTGAACTTACAAAAACTGATCTTAATCGTATCCTCAAAAAGAGTTATCTCGCAAAAAATTTAGAAAAAACGCAAGTACTCGTTATCGACGAGATATCAATGCTTTCTTTAGAACAACTGGATATTGCCGATCGGATTATAAGAGAGTTCCGTAAAAGTGATGAGCCTTTCGGGGGAATGCAGGTTGTTCTCTGTGGAGATTTCTTTCAGCTTCCACCGATAAGAAGAGAAGATGGTTTGTATACGGAGGGAACGGGTTTTGTCTACAAAAGTCGTGCGTGGAGAGATTTAGATCTAAGGGTTTGTTACCTTACAGAGCAACACAGACACAGGGAAAAGAGCCTTGTTTCTATTTTAAATGCTATTAGAAAAAATGATGTTGATGAAGACGTTTTAAGTCTTTTACGGAGTCGTTATCGAGCAAAGATAAAAGAAGAGGTCGAGGTAACAAAACTGTATACTCATAACGTTAATGTAGATTATATTAACAGTCGAGAACTGGCAAAACTTCCCGGAAAGAGTAAATATTTTTATATGCGAAAGAGGGGACCGGAAAAACTGGTGGAATCCTTAGGAAGAAATCTACTTGCTCCGGAACGGTTGGAATTAAAGAAAGACGCAGTAGTGATGTTTGTGAAAAACAATATCAAAGAAGGGTATGTGAATGGAACGCTAGGACGTGTCATCAGATTTAATGGAGAGATACCCGTAGTGAAAACAGTAAAAGGAAAATATATTAAAGTAGAACCGGAGAAGTGGGGGATTACAGAGGACGGTGAAGCAAAGGCGGAAGTAGAGCAGATTCCTCTGCGACTGGCGTGGGCGATTACCGTGCACAAAAGCCAAGGCACAACACTAGATGTTGCCGAGATGGACCTAAGTAAGGCTTTTGAACCGGGAATGGGTTATGTCGCTCTTTCTCGAGTACGTTCCCTTGATGGTCTTCGGTTGATGGGGTTAAACAAAACAGCTCTTATGGTAAGCGAAGAAGTAGTGCAAATGGACAAAGCTTTCCGGGAAGCTTCGAGAGGAGATGCGGAAGATTTTCGCCGAAGAAAAGATTAATTCTTTCATTTTTTGATTTTTTCCTTATAATGAAAAGTAGGGAGGGACTGTACATTAAAAGGGAGGTGAACATTGTGGGGAAGGTGCTTAATTTTAAAGGAGTTGAAGGGAGAGACGTCTATAATCCTACCGCACCATTTAAAATTAACAGAATGAGATATTTAGCAGCGAGAGTTGAAGAAAGAGATGTTCTATGGCAGGATCCTGGATATAAACCCCGGATAGTTTTTTTTGCAGAAAATGACAATTCTTGGTTTCCGGTAAAAAACGTGCCAACTCTTCCTAAGTTTGAGGATCCTTTTAAAACATTTGTTTCCGGTGAGCTGATTTTTGGAGGAGTAAGAGTTTATGGGAAACCGGGAAAAAGAAAATTTAGGACAGTTTTCTTTAAAGGGAAGTGCCTGCGGAGCTTAAGGGAGTTTGCTTGTGGTCCAGAGATGATGAAGGATATACGTTTGGTGGAATTAGTTGACGGAAGGATAGGCATTTTTACAAGACCTCAAGGGGGGAGTTATAAGAGAGGAAGAATCGGTTTTACAATCGTCCGGTCACTTGAAGATGTTAATGAAAAGAATATAGCAGATGCGGAAGTTATCAGAGAAAACCTTAAAGAAAACGAGTGGGAAGGAGTAAATGATGCCAAGTTACTTGAAAGTGGGAAAATCGGCGTTCTAGCACACCAAGCAAAGATTAAAGAAAGCGGAGAAAGGCAGTACGATGCAACCACCTTTACTCTTGACCCATACAAGATGAAGCTAGAGGCAAAAGACTTTAAAGTGATTATGACGCATGATGATGTTCCTGAAGCACCAGCAAAAACTCCTCGGCACAGAAAAATTGTTTTTTCGGGGGAAATAAATTTTGACTACTATCTTTATACTGGCATTTATGATGCTTCGGTATATGAGGAGAAAATAGAAAATCCCTACGGCGAAAGTTTTTTAAAAAGGACCTTTTAAATGAGGTCCTTTACTCTTAAGTTGGCCACGGATTGTTTTGTAATCCATGGAACATTTTTTGGCAACACAATAAAGATTAACCGGACCCAAAACCGGTTTTTTTATTAGTGTGGAGAAAGGGGGTTGACAAGTTATCATTTGTGGAATAAAATGGGGCTACTACCCAAAATTGTGGAAAAAAGTGGGGAAAACCGTGAAAGTTGGGGAAAACTAAAGAACAATAAGCATGTTTATCGGTGAGTATACATATAAAATAGATGATAAGAAGAGACTCGCTGTTCCTTCTAAGTTTCGTGCGACTTTAAAGAAGAAAGCGGTAATTACAAGGGGGCTTGATAGCTGCCTTTTTCTTTTTTCAATGGAAGAGTGGAAAAACATTGCTGAAAAAATAAGTAAACTTCCTTTCGGGCAGTATGACAACAGGGGATTTTCCAGAATAATACTTTCGGGAGCGATGGAAGTTGAGTTTGATTCTTTGGGGAGAATTATTGTTCCTGATTATTTGAAAAAGTATGCGTCGCTTAAAAAAGAAACGGTTGTTGCCGGGCTTTATAACCGTATTGAAATTTGGGATAGAAAATTATGGGATGATTACAAGAACAAAACCGAAAAGGAATTGGGAAATATTGCTGAGAGATTAAAAGATTTTGGAGTATAGAGTATGCACATACCTGTTTTAAAGGAAGAAGTTTTGCACTTTTTAAATCCAAAAAGAAATGAGAATTTTATCGACTGCACTGCGGGAGAAGGGGGACATGCTTTCGGTATAATAGAAAAAAATGGCCCTTCCGGAAAAGTAATGGCGATCGAGTGGGACGAAGAGCTTTATAACATTCTAAAAAAGAAAGCAACGGAAAGATTCGTTCCTGTTAACAGCTCTTATACCCTGATCAAAGATATTGTAAAAGAGAAAAGCTTTTTTCCGGTAAATGGAGTTTTGTTTGATCTGGGTTTTTCCAGCTTTCATGTTGATGAAAGCGGAAGAGGGTTTTCGTTTATGCGCAAAGAGCCACTGGATATGCGCTATAACAAGAAAACGACACTTACCGCCTATGAAATCGTAAACAAGTATAGAAAAAAAAACATTTTGTACATTCTTAAAAAATGGGGTGAAGAGGATTATGCCGAGAGAATTGCTCATGCAATTGTCTCCAAAAGAAGAGAGGCTCCGATAGAGACGACAGAGGACCTTACTAGGATAATTGAAAGTGTCGTTCCGAAAAATTATCAAAAAAAGACCAAGATAAATTGTGCAACAAAAACATTTCAAGCGTTGCGGATAGCAGTAAACGGAGAACTTTTAGGATTAAAAGCAACCCTCCCGGAGGCACTGGAAGTAATGGAAAGAGGAGGGAGGATGGCTGTTATCTGTTTTCACGGAGGAGAAGAGAAACTGGTGAGAAGATTTTTTCGCTTCGCAGATGTAAAAATTCTTACCCCGCGACCGGTTGTTCCTTCGGAAAAAGAAATAAATAAAAACGTTCGTTCAAGGTCGGCTAAACTGTATGCAGTTGTAAAAAATTAGTTTAAAAAAAATGAAAAGTATCTTTAAAATTTCTTATCTTACACTGTTTTTCTTTGTAATTGTACTTACTTTTTCCTGTATTTTTCAGGTCATCAATTTAACACAAGAAAAATACCTCACATTGAGATATCAAGAAAAAATAAATACAATTTCCAGGAAAAATTATTCTGGTGCCCATGATGTGAAAAACGGGTTTTCTCTAAAAGAGGTCAAAAGAATTGCGAGTGAAAATAATTTTACCGAGACAGAGAGTATTACCTATCTTAAAGCGCCCGCAACAGAGGTTGTGGTCCGTTAGATAAAATGTGTGACAAGCGCTTGTGGTTTATTTTCGGAGTTATAATTATTATAACGGGAGCTCTTTCCTTTAGGCTTTTTCATTTACAAGTGTTGGATGGGAGCACGTGGAGAGCACAAGCACAAGGGCAGCAAAGAATTTTTGAAAGAAGCATGGGAGAAAGAGGAAGTATTTATTTAAGCAGTGTTAACGGATTGCCGGTACCGGTTGCGATAAATAAAAATATCTATCACGCCTACATTTCTCCCCGTGAGTTAACAAGAGAAGAGAAGAAAGAAGCACCTGCTTTATTTGCAGATATTTTAGATATTGAAGAGGATTTGATAAAAGAACATATTGAGAAAAACACCGGTTACGAGGTTTTAAAAAGAAACTTAAGCTCTGAAGAAGTTGAGATGGTAAGGGATACTCCCAATATACACCTTTACAGAGAAAGAGTCCGTAGTTATCCGGAAGGAGATTTAGCTTCTCACATTATCGGTTTTGTCGGAGGAGAGGGTGTTGGACAGTACGGAATAGAACAGTACTATGAAGATGTTATTGGAGGAAGAGCGGGAGTAAGAGAGGGTTTAAAAAACCCTTGGGGAAGTTTCATAGCCAAAGATTCTACACAAAGAGGGGAAGATGTAAATCTCACCGTTGATTACAACATCCAACACTTTGCTCAAAGTGCACTGGAAAGAACAGTGGAAAGAGTTAATGCTTCGGGAGGATCGGTTTTGATAGGAAACCCGAAAACGGGAGAGATTTTGGCAATGACCAACTATCCTTTTTTTGATCTTAACAACTATTCCAGAGAAGATGTAAGTGTTTTTAAAAATTCGGCAGTACAAGAAACTTTTGAGCCTGGATCTGTTTTTAAACCTATCACAATGGTTGCCGCCATTGATCGAGGGGCTGTTAATCCGGAAGACACTTTTTATGATAGCGGAGAAAAAAGAATCCATAATCGTGTAATTCGTAACTATAACCAAAGGGCGTACGGTCTTGTTACGGCAACGGAAATAATGGAGAAGTCTATTAATACGGGAATAGTCCATGTTAAAGACCAAGTTGGAAACGATGTTTTTTTGGAATACCTCAAAGAGTTTGGTTTTTTTGAAACCACCGGAATTGATCTCCATGGGGAAGTTTATTCTCAAAACAGAAGCTTTCTGGAAGGACATGATGCAAACTTTGCAACCGCTTCTTATGGACAAGGAATAGAAATTACCATGGTTCAACTTTTTCGAGCTTTTGCTGTTCTCGCGAACGGAGGAGTGCTTGTTGACCCTCACATTGTAAAAAGAGAAAACGAACGAGAAACTTCTTTGTCGGAAAAAAGAATAATTTCTCCTGTCGCTGCATCTCTTGTAACCGAAATGATGGTTAGTACTGTTGAACAGGGATTTGGAAGTACAGCGAAGATTCCGGGATACTATCTTGCCGGGAAAACGGGAACAGCGCAGGTGGCGTGGTCGAAACTAGGCTTGCAGAAAAGAGGTTATTCAGACCGAACGATTCAAGGTTTTGCCGGTTACGGTCCGGCATTTGATCCAGAGTTTGTAATTTTGGTTAAGTTAGATCAACCGCAAACACGTTCTGCTGAAGTCTCCGCTGCTCCGTTGTTTAAAGAAATTGCCGAGTATATTCTTCGGTATAAAAAGATACCGTATGATTACGATATTTAAAAAGAGAAGGATATGATAGGAACAATATTAAAAAGAAAAAAAGTTATTTTTATTGCAGGAGACAGGAAACGAGAAACTGCTTACTTTGCGAATTTTGTTCTAAAAGACAGCTTCACCGTTTTTTCTTCCGACAAAATGCCGTCTATCTTTGATTTTTTTTCAGTGTTAAAGAGTAGTGTTATTATTATTGAAGACAATGACAGCGAAGACCCCCTTAAGGTGAAGAATTTTTTAGAGTTGTCTCGGTTTTGTATTTTTGTGGTTACAGAGACGGAAGAAAAGGCGAGAATAAGAAAAATTCTTCAAGGGCCATTGGAAAAATTAATTCTTGTTTTGGACTTCTCGATAGCAAGAAAACTAAAGAAAAGAAAAAAGAAGGATGTTCTTACTTTTGGTATTGACAGAAAGAGAGCAGCCTTTTATATTACTGATATTCATCAAAGGGAAAAAGAAACAAATTTTAAGGTGAATTACGGAGCAAACACGATTCCTTTTTGGGTAAAAGAAAAGCTAAAAAACAAAGAGATATATGCCGTTTTGCCGGCACTTTGCCTCGCAAAAATCTTTAAACTTAATTTGGCGAATGTTTCTCATAGAATAAGAGAGGAACTAACGTCTGGTAGGTAGGGTAAAAATTTGCTATTCTCTCCTTGTTATTTAAGCTTGTGAGATAAGAGCAAACACAGAAGCTTGTACTTCTTTGTTTTTTTTGTATTATTTTATACAGTTGTAGACATGGCCCCATCGTCTAGTGGCTTAGGACGCCGGGTTCTCAGTCCGGTAACACGGGTTCAAATCCCGTTGGGGTCACCATGAAAATTTTATACGGTATATCAATTCTTGCAGGAACAATAATCGGAGCAGGTCTTTTTTCGTTGCCTTATATTACTTCGGTAGTTGGTATCGTGGTGATGCTCGGATACATTTTTTTTATAGGAGGAGTTTCTATTTTAGTTCATTATTTTTTAGGAGAGGTTTGTTTGAAAACTCCTGATTTTTTGCGTTTACCCGGCTTTGCCAAATATCATCTCGGCAAAAATGCACAAAAGATCGCCTACGTTTCCGGTATCTTAGGACTTCTTGGTGCAATTTTGGCCTACCTTATTTTAGGAGGGGAGTTTTTGACGGCTCTTTTGGCTCCTGTTTTCGGAGGGGGAGTAGTGCAGTATACAACAATCTACTTTGTGCTTTCCTCTCTTTTCATCTATTCCGGGATTAGGGCAATTTCAAAATTAGAATTTTTCGGAATTATTGTTTTTCTTGTTTTTTTATTGATTACCTTTATCCGTGGATTTGAGGAGATCGCAATTGACAATCTTTTTTTTATGCGAGAAGGGGAGTTTGATATTTTTCTTCCTTACGGAGCTCTCTTGTTTGCTCTTTGGGGCGGAGCTCTCGTCCCGGAAATTGAAGAAACTTTGTGTTTGGGGAAAGAAAGAAGAAAGCTTTTAAAAATTATACCAATCGGGATAATTCTTTCTCTCTTTATTTCTCTCTTTTTCGTTGTCATTGTGCTTGGAATTACCGGGGAACACACGACCAGAGAGGCTCTTGTCGGTCTTGAGAGTTACTTGGGCAACAGTATCGCCTCTTTGATGCTTGTTTTCGGTTTACTGGTTATTTTTACCTCTTTGGTGACCATTGGGCTTACGGTAAAGAAAATCCTCTGGTATGACTTAAAAATACAAAAAGATGTTTCTTGGGCGATTACCTGTATGATTCCCTTTATCCTTTTCCTGGTAGGAGTAAAGGACTTTATCATGGTTATCGGAATAGTTGGTGCAACGATGATTGCTGTAGATGCAATTCTTATTCTATTGATGTACGAAAAGATAAAAGAAAAGAAGGTTCGACTCATCACTTATCCTTTGATTTTTCTCTTCATTTTGGGTATTATTTACGAAATTGTTTATTTTTTCGTGTAATGTTTTTTAATGTTGTAATTTTTCTTTTCTCTTGCTTTTTAATTATTTTTGCAAGCAGGATTATTATTGATGCGTTGTACCGTCTTGCGTGCCGTTTGTGCTGGAAAGAATTTATTGTTGCTTTTTTTGCTGCTTCCGTAGGAGCGGTTATACCAGAGCTTTTCATTGGAGTGAGAGCAGCGCTGAAAGGTGTCCCAGAGTTGGCCTTGGGCAGCATTATTGGTCAAAATATTATCCTTTTTACGTTATCGGTTGCAATTTGTACATTTATTTTAAAAGAGATTGTCGTTGAGAGCAGAACTGTAAGGGCGGGAGCAGCATTTTCACTTTTCGCTGTTACTCTTCCCTTTATCCTTCTCTGGGATGGGGTGTTAAGCAGAATTGATGGAGTGATTCTCATTGCGGCATGCTTTTTCTATATCTACTGGCTTTTTTCTGAAAAAGATCATTTTTTAAAGAAGTATGAAGGAGTCTCTTTAAAATCATCTGTTCCAAAAGATATTTTGACTGTTTTTTTCGGATTTCTTTTTGTAGTTCTTAGCGCGGAGGGAATAATTTATTCGGCACAGAACATGAGTATTCATCTTGGAATCCCACTTGCTATTTTTGGAATTTTTGTTGTTGGAATGGGAGTTGCTCTCCCGGAGACATTTTTTTCTGTTGCTCTTGCTAGCAGAGGGCACTCGTGGATGATTCTTGGGGGCCTTCTCGGTGCTATTTCTCTTTCTGCAACTCTTGTTTTAGGAATTGTGGCGGTTATTAGTCCCATTGAAGTTGTTGATTTTTCTTCTCTTCGTGTTGCTCAATTTTTCTTGATTTCCGCAGGATTCTTTCTTTTTCTTTTTGTGAGGACGAACAACAAGATTACGAAAAAAGAAGCATTTTTTCTGCTTGGAGTATATCTTCTTTTCCTCTTGTTTGAATTCATAATTCTTGCCTAAGGAGTTGTGATTTGTCTTGATATTTTTGGTGTTTGGTGGTATCATTCGGGAGCATTATGGAAATTCTTTTTATTATCACAGGAATTTGTGTTCTTTTTGTTATTCTACTTTACGTGCATAAGGCAAATTTGGATGTGGAAAGAAGGTTAACAGACGTCATTACCAGCGAAATTAAAGAAATGCGTGGTAATGTCGATTTGACTTCTCGAGGAATGAACGAACAGGTTTCTTCTTTTATTCGTGAAACCGAGAACATAAAGGAGAAGATGGAGGCGATGCAAAGTACAGTTAAAGGAATTTCCTCTTTTCAAGAGTTTTTTCGTTCTCCAAAAGTGAGAGGACAGTGGGGAGAGGCCAGTTTAAAGCACTTGCTTCAAGAATATTTTCCCGAAGAACTTTACTCTATCCAGCATAGTTTTTCTTCCGGAGAAACGGTAGATGCCGTTCTTCGGCTTCCCGACAAGAAGCTTTTACCGATAGATGCAAAGTTTCCGTTTGATAACTTTCGGAAAATGATAGAGTGTGAAGGAGAAGAAAGAGAAGCTATACGGAAAAAGTTTTTAGAAGATGTAAAAGCAAAGATACGAGATATATCGGAGAAGTATATTCTTCCTTCCGAAAACACAGTGGATTTTGCAGTAATGTATATTCCTGCCGAAGCTGTATATTATGAAATAAATATGGCGACCGATGTTAATATTGCCGAGTTTGCCCGCTCAAAAAAGGTGATACTTTCTTCCCCGAATACTTTCTACTTAACACTGCGGGCGATTGAACAATGGTTTCGAGACACACAAATTACAAAACAGGCCCATGAAATCATGCAGCGTCTCGCAAAGATCGAAAAAGATGCCAGCAAGCTTACCGATGATTTTCGAAAACTGGGAGGACATCTTAAAAATGCTGTTTCATCATACAGGCAATCGAAAAAGAGAGTGGTGTTGTTTGATAAAAAAGTTAAAGGAGTTTTAAAAACAAGCAAAAAAGATAAAGTGAAAATAATCGCCCCGGAAAAGAAAGAAAAATAACTTTCCTGCGGCAAAAAAATGATAGCAGTAATTAAAACAGGAGGAAAACAGTATGTTGTTTCTCCGGGAGAGAAAATAAAAATTGAAAAACTCGAAATAAAGGAAGGGGAAAGAGTTGCTTTTGAAAAAGTACTTCTCTTTGAAGATGATAAAGGAGAGGTTGTGATTGGGACACCTTACCTAGAAGAGGTAAATGTTTTGGGGGAAGTTTTAAAGCAGGGGATGGGGGATAAAAAAAGAGTTTTTAAATACAAACCCAAAAAGAGGTACAAAGTTAAAAAGGGGCATAGACAGCCCTACACGGAAGTGGAAATAAAGGAGATTAAGAAGGGAAAGGTTGAGAATAAAGCAAAGACAGAAAAAAAGAAAAGTTAACTTCTTCCCTTTAGTGCGGAGGAGAGTGTTTCTTCGTCGGCATATTCCAGCTCAGTTCCGGTAGAGAGCCCCCGCCCAAGGCGGGTGGTTTTTATTTCAAGAGAGTTTAAAACACGAGCAAGATAGATAGCTGTTGCTTCACCTTCGGTTGTCTGGTTGGTAGCGATAATCGCTTCTTTTGTTTTCGGTAAACCGAATGATTTGTGGTTTTTTATTCTTTCTTGAAGCTCTTCAGCACGAATCTTTTTTAAATCTTCTTTTTTTAAAGGAGAAACTGTTCCTCCCAGTATAAAATAGATTCCGTTATACTCGTTTGTTTTTTCGATAGAGAGAAGATCGGTTTCCTTCTCTACAATGCACAATAATTCTTGATTTCTCTTTTTATCTTTGCAGACAGAGCACAACTCTTCTTCCTTTAAGACAGAGCGAAAACAGATATGACAGTTTTTTACTGATTTCTTTAACTCTTCCAACCCTTCAATAAGGCTTTTAATTTCCTCATCGGGAGCAGTAAGACAGTAAAAAGCAAACCTTGTCGCCGTTCTAGGGCCGATGGTGGGAAAACGGGAAAAAAGATTAATTAGTTTCTCAATGGGAGGGGGATACATATATAAGTTGGGAGATTTAGTGTGCTTTGTCTAGGTTTCTAAAAGAAGCGGTGTTTTGGTCAAAATATAATTCGGCTTTTCCGATGGGACCGTTGCGGTGTTTGGCAACGAAAACATCAGCGATATTTCTACGAGAGGTATCTTGGCGGTAGTAGTCTTCACGGTAAATAAACATGACCACATCTGCATCTTGCTCTAATGCGCCGGTTTCACGTAAATCGGCTAATCTTGGTATTTGTGGAGTTCTTTGTTCTACTGCTCGGGATAATTGTGAAAGAGCAAGAACGGGAACGTTTAGTTCCTTTGCTAGTGTTTTTAGCTCACGGGAGATCTCTGTCATTTGTTGAACCATTGAAGGGCTCTGTGATCTCGGCTGCATTAGTTGTAGGTAGTCAACGATAATTAGCCCGAGCCCTTTTTCTGCCTGCAGACGACGGGCCATCGTTCTCATCTGCATT